>Ga0335074_10009939_pt1 | contig 13294 bp, 12 predicted proteins | sample Lox_Sample_23_FD_206715 | JGI IMG/M metagenome (GOLD analysis project Ga0335074, IMG submission 206715) | Soil microbial communities from Loxahatchee National Wildlife Refuge, Florida, United States - Lox_Sample_2.3 | ecosystem: Environmental > Terrestrial > Soil > Wetlands | place: USA...
ATCCGTACGGTGGCCGAGCCATAGCCGGGCTGGTTTTCGAGCTGTACGAAGACGTCGGACGCTATGCCGGAGATCTCTACACCGGTACCGAACCCAACGCCTATGTAACGACCTTGGTCGCGCAGCGTCTTCTGAAGGGCCCGGAACTCGGGCACGTTCACCGACGAGACGAGGGTGTCCAGCGCCTTTCTGTAATCTCCGCTGTCGAGATGGCAGCCGGTCGCCGTAATGTAGGGGAAGCTGCCAACCAGGTTCAAGCGACGGATTTCGATTGGGTCCTTCGCGAGGCGTCGAGCCAGGATATCCATCATCCGCTCGATCACGAAACGGCCCGGAAAGCTGCCGAACGAGCGTGATGGCGACAGCGAGGGCTTGTTCGTAACGTAGCAGCGGAGCTGGATGTCGCACTTTGGAATATCGTAGCCTGAGGGGAGCGTCACGGCGCCAAGGACAGGCATGACGAAGCCCCAATAGACGCCCATGCAGCCGTCACCGTTGTCTGCAACGATGCGGGCGCGGAGCCCCAGGATCTTGCCGTGGCGTGACGCTGCCACCGTTATTTCGTGCCGCTGATCGCGCTCTTGACCAACGACCAGCAGACTTTCCTCACGCGATTCGAGCCAGCGGACGGGCTTTTTGAGCGTTTTGGCGAGCCAGGGGATCAGGATCGACTCGCGGTAGAATGGCGCCTTCGTGCCGAACCCACCGCCCTGATCGCGCGGCGCGATGACGCGGACCTGCTGCGTCGATAGTTCCAGCACTTCGGCAAGCGCGAGGCGGTCGATATGCGGACGCTGCGTGGTAATCCAGCACGTCAAGCCGTCGTCCTCGCTCCAGGTGGCCATCACGCCCCGCGGTTCAAGCGCGGTAACGCCAGTCCTATGGACCTTGAAGTTTTCGCACAGCACGACCGGAGCTGCGTCGATGATGGCCTGGACCTCGTCGACGTTTGCCTGCACCGTTTCTGCGGTGTAGCCGCCGGTGAAGCTCATCGAGAAGATTTCGTTGTTTTCCCAGCCCTCGTGGATAATCGGCGCGCCCGGCCGCATAGCCTCTTCAGGGGAGCCAACGTACGGGAGGTCGGAGTAGACCACGTCGACCAGTTCGGCGGCGTCCTCGGCAAGGTAGCGGTCGGTTGCAACGACGACCGCAACGGGCTCGCCGTTGAACTTGACGCGCCCGACGGCCAGCGGCCAGTGCTTGGGAAACTTGCCTGGTAGATTCGGCACAACGATCGGATGCGGGAGCGGTGCCAGGCGGTCTTTGATGTCCTCGCCGGTGAAGACCGCGACGACACCTTGCGCTCTACGGGTTGCTGCCGTATCTATCGAGACGATCTCGGCGTGCGCATGGCTCGAGCGCACGAAGACGCAGTGCAACGCGTCCGGAATCCTGAGGTCTGCAAAATACTGGCCGCGGCCGGCAGTCAGCCGTACGTCCTCCTTGCGGACAACCGGCTTGCCGATTACGGCAAACCTGCTGTCGGCGTTCATGCTGCGGCTCCCTTCCTTGCCTTAATCGCGTGAGCTGCGTTTCGTACGGCCTCGACGATGTGCGAGTATCCCGTGCACCGACAGAGATTGCCAACGAGCGCGGCGCGAATTTCGTCATCCGTTGGAGCCTCGTTGCGGCCGATGAAGTCGCTCATGTTCATGAGGATGCCCGGGGTGCAGTAGCCACATTGCAGCGCATGGGCGTCTTGGAAGGCCGCTTGCAAAGGATGCGGCGAGCCGCCTTGGGCCAGTCCCTCCACCGTCAGAACCTGATGCCCGGAGATCTGTCCGGCGAGCAGCATGCAGGACTTGACCGCCTCACCATCCAGCTGGACCGTGCAGGCACCGCACACGCCCTCGAAGGTGCAACCGACATGTGTACCCGTCAGACCGAGATGGTCCCGCAGAAAGTCAACAAGCAAGGTTCGCGGCGAGACGGTCGCCGTGACCTCCTGCCCGTTGATGCGTGCTTGGAACGTGACGTTCGTTGTCATCGGCGATTACCTTTTGTCGCTCGGTCGAAGGCCTTCAGGGTGACTTCCGTGCCAATCTCCTGAATCAGCAGGCGGCGGTAGTCGGTGGTCGCCCAACTGTCACTCTGCACCTCGACGGTTTGAGCCGCCGCGAGGAACAGATCCGCGATAGCGCCCGCTGACTCGGCAGACAGCCCTGGCAGCGCGCGCTCCGCTGCCTGGAGTCGTTGCGAGCCGTTGACGAGGCCACCTACGCCGACGCGTGCACTCGTGCAGATTCCGCCCCTATCGACGGTCAATCCGACGCCGATGCCGACAATGGGAAGTGTGGCGGCCGATACGCCCCATTTGCGGTAGGCGCTGCCCGAGCATTCTTCCGGCTTGGCAAAAACGATTGCCTGCAGGAGTTCGTCCGAGTCGCGCGCCGTCTGCATTGGGCCGAGCAGGAACTCGTCGATCGCGACCGACCGCGTTTGGACTTTACCTGCGAGGTCACGCGAGGAGAGAATGAGGGTGGGCCCGATCGCCAAACTCGCTACCGGTATGCACGCGGCCACGTAGTTCCAGCACAGCGATCCGCCGATCGTGCCACGATTGCGTACCTGGCGGTCGCCGACATTGCGCGCCGCATCAGCGATCGCAGCGAACGCACCGTCCTGCAACTCGGGAGCACGGGCAAGATCGACGTAGCGCGTCATCGCACCGATCCGCAACGCTCCGTCTTGCCATGATATTCCCCGCAGTTCGGCGACATTGTTTAGATCGACGAGCGTGTCCGGGCGCGAGAGGCGGGACTTCATCGCCTGCATTAGGCTCATCCCGCCGGCAATCGCCAGCGTCTCCTTGCCACCGCTCTCTGAAAGCGCTCGCAGAACCTCATCCACAGTCGTCGGACTCAGGAGACTTTCGATTGGCGCGGGGTACATCGGGGTTTCCATCTGGATCGAGAGTTCGAAGTGGCTGGTCGGACCGCTTTTCACTGACGGCCATTCCAACTACGGACGTGGCCGTCTGCTCCAAGGCGGGGCCGAGCTGCGCGCGTCAGGCCTTATCGAAAATCTGGTACTCCTGAGTCATAAGAATCAGCGTGCGTTCATCCAGAAACTTCTGTTCATCCTCCAGAAGCCTTCCACCGGCTGCCGCACCCGCGGCCGTTGCGAATGCGGCCGCCATGTCCTCTTCGCTGTCCCACCAGACTTCGGCGAAGCCCTGATATGGGTTGGGTCTGAGGCTCCTTATCTCCGCAGCGGCGTTCGCGGTCGCCGAGGGCACAAGGTGGCTTTGGATATATTGTTTTGCACGCATGTCGTCGGCAAGTGAGCGGACAAGGGGGGCGTGTTTCTCGAGCCAATACTGGTGGAAGCTCCCATCAGACATGCCTTGAGGCTTCACGAGAAGGAACACCATCTTGACCATGGGTAACTTGACGACGCCCGATGGCGGAGTGCCGTGATGATTGATTGCGCTCGCACCCCCACCTTGCCGAATGCTCGATGCCGATGCTGCCTGCAGCACGGTCGCCCACGGCAGCCCGGTGGCGAGACGAATCGTGGGACGCATGTGCGCTGCCTGGCCCTTCAAGCTGCCTGCTGTCGGGCAATGCGCTGAACCGAGCAATGGCGGTGGCAGCATGTTCTCCTCCTTGACTGAGTCGCTCTTTGTTATCGATCGATAACTTAATAGACGTTTGGCGTCAATACGGGCCGCGCACTGTGCTCCGCCCGCTTCGTCCTGTTACGGTTCACAGAAATCCTTGTTTCTCCTTGCTTTTTTGGGATGGTGCGTCGGAATCTCAAACGACTTGGAATATTTAATATTCCAATCCGGAATACGCCTGAGGACGCGATCGGCCGGACTCAGAAGATGGCTGGCACAAGGCAGGTCTTCGGCTGTCGCACGGCGTCGCGCGCTGGCGGCTGCATTGGGCTACGCTACGAAGTGACCCGGCGCTTCTCCGTTACCAAGCTCAGGTGGGTCTATCCGGCACTATGAGTGACTCGGAGTACTTAGTTGTCTTCGTGCAGATCCGCCAGTGCTCTCCCGCGCGCGCACTTTATCAGTGCGTGGTCCGACTTGAGCAGGGAGCATGCGTTCCAACGTTCCGTCCCTCCGGATGACGACATGCCAGACGATCCCGCTCAAGTGCAGGCCGACAAACGCATAGACGAAAAACTGACCGATTAAATGGGCCCGAAGAGCGGCATGTGTCACCGCCGGGCTTAGCGTCGGCTGTGGCCAGTAGAACAACCAGAAATAGGGTGACGGTCGTGCCGCCGCGACAGAGAGGATGTAGCCGGTCAACGGCATGACAATCATGATCGCGTAAAGCGACCAATGATTTACCCATGCGATACATGCCTCCCACCTCGCGATCCTGCCATGTATCGGCGGCGCCAAATCAATCGGAATATGGCAAGAAAGAATATCGTCTGACCGAACGATTTGTGCAGCGTGATATAGACGAAGCGGCCGGGTGCTGCCGCAGGCATGCCGATGAACACCCATGCCAGCACGACGGCTGCCAGGAAGAGCACAGCCGCGATCCAATGACAGGTCTGAGCGACGGAGGTAGTGCTTCCTGCCACCAGAGCCGCACGGCGCCGTCACGCCAGCCGCCCCTTCTCGAACACAACTCCGATCGGCGACTTTTTGTTCCCAACTCATTACGCCGCGCACGGGCGTCGCCAGCGCTGCGGCGATCCGTGACAATCCGGCGCTGGGACCAAGAGGATCGCGGTAGACGGCTAAGCTGCGGTCGTAAATTAGCGTGCGCAGCGGCTCTGGCGTGCGTTCCTCGAAAGCTTGGGAGAGACGTCTGCGGTCTGCGTGCATCGCCCTGGCAATCGCTTCCAGTGTCGGGCCGTCACGCCGCATGGAACCTGCCGGGTCACGCAGCGCCATCACGCGCGCCTGGTACTCCAGCCGTAAGGAACCGCTGGTCATGCCCGCTGCCGCCTGGACTGCCCGCCTTGAGACGCCCGCGGTGACGAATCCACGCTCATGGCAAGGACGCGACTGATGGCCGTCAGATCCCGGCCCGATTCTCCGGACCAATGGTTGAATGCGGCCTGTATGATCGTGAGGTCACGTTTGCCAGACGGCGGCCGGTCGATGACGCCTTCGCGGATCAGCGCCGCGACCATGTCGGGTGAGGCTATGAAGGCTGGCTTTCCAATCGCCCGCAGGAACCGGGCGGCGGCGTCGCCGCCGAGATGACTAGCCCGCTTCTTCAGGAGATCCAGGAGACCCACATAGTCTGCATCGGGCCAGTCTGCGAAGAACCGGGCGGCACTCCCGTGATCCGCTTTGAGCGCAAGCACGAATTGGGCGTTGATCTGAACTGACTTGATTTTCGCGCCGTTGCGCACGATCCCGCGGTCCCGCGTCAACCTGTCAAAATGTTCCTCCGACATGAAGGCGCAGACATTTGGATCGAATCCGTCGAAGCCCTTCTCGAATGCAGGCCATTTGTCGTCGATAACCCTTGACGAGAACCCAGCATAAAAGATGCGTCGTGTCATCTCGGCCAGGATTCGATCGTCAGGCGTCGATGCAATTTCGGCTGGAAGCCGCGGCGCGGTCGCCGCGAGGATCCGCTCCAGCGCTGACGGCCCCCCTTTCTGCTCCGCAGCCAGTAGAAAGATATCAGCGAAAGGCGTCATGGCCTGGCAGCTCCAACTCAGAATTCGTCGCGCATCCGGATCGCGCCACGCCGTCCTTCCGACTCCACCATTCTTTTCGGTCCGTTCAAAGTGGGATGGCGACCGTCTGGCGACTGATTAGGTGCATCGCATTTTAGTACGGTGAAACCACAATGCAAAGCACCCACCCCGGAGCAGCTGTTGCCTCGTTTTCGCCATAGTTCGCACGGTCTTCTGGAACGGGCCGGCCCAAAGCGTCATGGACGCCCGGACCCTCGCCTCGGCGTGAGTCGGTCTTGGTCACCGCCCCTGGTTGCGCGGCTGGTTATTCTAGTCCGAGTATCCTAAAACCGTGGCTAATGTGGCCCCATTTGTGGCGCGGGTGTCGGATTCTTTGCTCGGTCAAAGGGTGTTCAACGGACCAGCTTTGCCATTGCATAGGGTAGAACCATGGCGGAATACCGGAAGTCCGGTGGCCAACTCGCTCTTCGAGAGCGCATTGAAGCGGAGTGCCAGGCGATCGAGGCGGCGCAGGGGATCGTGCTCACTGATGGTGACGCTCGACACCTCGTGCGCCACCGAGCCCGGGCTCAGCCTCGAGCGGCAGGACGACCGACCGCTGGGCCGCCTGCCGGCGGTCATGGTCGGGACTACTCGGCACCTGGGAATGTCCGTGGATCTATCTTTTCTGGCCGTCATCCAATTACTCTCCCTAGTCGATCCGCCGAGCCGCAGTCTCGGCGCCGACGTGCCGTTGCAAGAATCAGCATTGCGAATCACCCCGCGAGGCGTCGCGATGGTCCGGGGGATCGACTGATGCGATTGCGAGGGTGGTGATGGAAGGCGCCACAGTCGGGGGCGGTGAAGACACGATTGGCCCTGCCGCTGACCCTGGCGCGGAAGGTCGCGTGACTCATGACCCTCGGCTTGCCGGCTACGGTCCGCCTTTCTGGATGGCCGAACCTCAACGAGAACCAGGAGGTTAGGGATGATTACACGTCGGGCTGCTGGACAGCTGCTTATCTCCGCCGCTACAGTCGCGCCGCTCGGGGGCCTCAACACCAAGGTTTTTGCCCAAAATAAGATCGTAAACGTCCGGGGCGCCAAGACCTTCCGCGTCAACGTCGTCGCAGACCCGGCGCAGATGGATCCGATTACTTACTCCGAGCTGGTCGCCGGCCGGATCATCAAGAACATGTACGAGGGCTTCACGACAACGGACGACGAGGACAACAACATTCCCGCGTTGGCAGAAAGCTGGGAGGGGCTGACGCCGGGACCGGGCTTCCGCTTTCATCTGCGCCAAGGGGTCAAACTCCACAGCGGCCGTCCGTTTACCGCCCGGGACGTCAAATATACGCTGGAAGAGCTCCTCCGACCGGGCAGCAAAGGTGGGCTGAGCGCGCCGTACCTCGCAAACGTGGTCGGCGCCCACGACTTCCAGCAGGGCAAGGCCACCGAAATCGCCGGCATCAAGATCGTTGACGACCATACGATCGAGGTCTCCTTCACCAAGCCGGACGTCCTGTTCCCGATCTATCCGTTCTTTTTCATGGATAGCGGCATCGTCGCCAAGCAGGGACCGGACCGGATGACCAAGGTTTCCGCCGGCACCGGACCGTATAAGTTCAAGGAGTGGCGCCGCGGCGTATCCGTAAATCTCGAGGCGAACCCGGCGTACTGGCGCGGCGCCCCGAAGATAAACGGGGTGAGCTTCCTGATCGTACCCAACGCCGACACTGCACTGTCGCAATACGACGCGGGGGAGCTCGACTTCGTGGACGTCTACGCCTCGGCAGTTCGCCGCGTGCTGCGCGACGAGCGCTACGCGAAGCAGCTCATCCGGGTGCCGCGCGCCCAGGCCGTCTATATCGGCATCAACCAGGGTCTCTACCCCCCGTTCAAGGACCGGCGGGTGCGCGAGGCGCTGTCGCTAGTGATCGACCGGCAGGCGATGATTCGGGGCCTTTATGGCGGCGCCGCGTTTATGCTGAACGGCGCCGTCCCCCCCGGCATCCCCGGCTACAACCCAGACCTGCCTCCACCGCGATATGATCCGGAACAGGCCAAGCGGCTGCTGGAAGAGGCCGGCTTCCCCGGCGGAAAGGGCATGGCGCCAATCGATATCGCCAGCACCGATGCCTACACGAACGAGATCACTTACTACGCCGATCAGTTTCGACGCGTCCTTGGCATCCCGGTCAGCGTCAAGGTGATCGAGCGCGCCACTTTTATTCGCGCGATGAACGCGGGTGAGGTGGCGTTTTTTTCCTGGGGCTGGACTGCCGACTACGCCGACGCGGCGAGCTTCCTGAAGGATATGTGGTACAGCACCAGCCCGTACAACCGCCCGCGCTGGAGGAATGCCGAATACGACGCCGTGCTCGACGAGGCGCTGACCATTCCGGACGACAGCAAGCGCTTCATGCTCTACCACAAGGCGGAGAAGATGCTGCTCGACGATTTCGGTATGGTGCCCCTACCAATCCCTGCCGCGATCGGGCTGCGCAAGCCCAACGTGCACAACGTGACGCTCACGCCGATCGGCTTCTCGATGTTCGATAAGATTACCATCGACTAAGCGCCCTTGGCTTCGAGGATGTGGCGCTTCCTTGCCCGCCGGCTCTCGAGCCTGCTGCTGGTCATGGTCGTGGCGATCGTCGTCACCTTCGCCGCGATCCACGCGCTCCCGGGCGACCCGGTGACAGTCATGCTCTCCGATCACTCCGCCGACCGCGAGATGGCGGCACGGCTCAGAGCCGAATACGGGCTCGACCAACCGCTCGCGGAGCAGTTCCTGCGGTATGTCGGCGGAATCCTGACCGGCCAGTTCGGCCTCTCCTTCCGTTACGTGCACACCCCAGTAGTCGACGTACTGCGCGAAAGCCTGGCGATCAGCCCAGTGCTGGCTCTTGCGGCGCTAAGCCTCGCCCTGGTGCTCGGCTCCCTTGTCGGCGTCCACGCGGCGCTGCACCGCAACCGGGTCCAGGACACCGCGATCATCGTCGCCCTGGTCGCCGGCCTGTCGATCCCGAACTTCGCCGTCGCCACCTTCCTTGTCTATCTGCTCAGCGTGAAACTAGGCCTGCTACCGGTAGCGGGCTGGGGCACGCTGGGCCAGGCGGTACTGCCGGTGGTCGTGCTGGCGATCCCGTCCAGCGCCTATGTCGCCCGGCTCGCGCGCACCTTCATGCTCGAGGTTTTGCAGCAGGATTTCGTGCGCACCGCCCGCGCCAAGGGCCTCGCCGAGCGGCTGGTGATCTGGCGTCACGCCTTCGGCAACACGCTGGTGCCGCTTGCGACGTCGGCGGGAGTCATGCTGGGCGGGCTGCTGAGCAATACGGTCGTGGTCGAGACGATCTTCAACATCCCAGGGCTGGGCCGGCTCGCTGTCGACTCGATCTTTGCGCGCGACTATCCGGTGGCGATGGCGGTGGTGCTGTTGTTTACCTTCTTTTACGCCGGCATCAACATACTGGTAGATTTGTTCTACGGCTTAGTGGACCCGCGCATCCGCGACGGCGCCACCGCATGAGATCGATGCTTCTGCGCCGCGTGCTGCGCCAGAAGGGCGCCGTCATTGGAGGAACCATCGTGCTCTCGGTGGTGCTCACCGCGTTGCTGGCACCGTTGCTGGCACCGCATCCGTTCGACGCGACGGATCTGCTCAACACGTGGGCGTCCCCGGATGACGTCAACCCGCTCGGCACCGACCAGCTCGGGCGAGACATATTGAGCCGACTGATTATCGGTGCGCGCGTGTCGCTCGCGGTCGGGCTGTCGGTCGTCACGGTTACGCTGGTGGTTGGTGTCAGCGTGGGCATGGTCGCGGGCTATTTCGGCGGCCGGACTGACGCGTTCTTCATGCGCGCGGTGGACATCGTGCTCGCGTTCCCTGAGGTGGTGCTCGCGATCCTGGTCGCCGCCGTGTTGGGGCCGGGTCTGCTGACCGTCATCGTCGCCCTCTCACTTGTCTGGTGGCCGGGGATCGCCCGCCTCGCGCGGTCGCTCGTGCTGGTGCAGAAACAGGAGCTGTACGTAGACGCGGCGATTGTCTGCGGCACTCCGGCGGTGAAGATCATCTGGCGGCACATCCTACCCAATATCGCGGGAGCGCTGCTGGTGCGCGCCTCGGTCGGCGTGGGCTTCATCATCATGGCGGAGGCCACGCTGAGCTTCCTTGGTCTCGGGGTGCAGGAGCCCGTACCGAGCTGGGGTAGCATGATTCGCGATGGCCTGCCGGCGCTGCGCACCGACCCGATGCTCGCCATCTCCGCCAGCCTCGTGATCGGCCTGACAATCATCGGCTTCAACCTGCTCGGGGACGGGTTGCGCGACGCACTGGATCCGCGGCTGCATGGACGATGATGCTAGAGGTCGAGCGCCTATGCGTGGCGTTCCGGGGCCAGACGGGTCCGCGGGAGGTGCTGAGCGGCGTCTCGCTGTCGATGCGTCAGGGCGAGATCCTGGGCTTGGTGGGCGAGAGCGGCTCGGGCAAGTCGGTGACCGCGCTAGCGATCATGGGCCTGCTCGGCGAGCAGGGCCGCATCAGCGGAGGCCGCATCCGGCTCGACGGGCGCGAGCTGACGACGCTCAACCCAAGCGACATCCGCCGCCTGCGCGGCTCGTGTATGGCGATGATCTTCCAGGAGCCGATGACCAGCCTCAACCCGCTCCTACGCGTCGGCTTGCAGATCGAGGAGACACTGCACGCCCATTTGCCGCTCTCGCGCGCCGAGGCGCGGACGCGGGCGATCCAATTGCTTGGCGAGGTTGGTATTCCGGCGCCGGAGACGCGCGTCGATGCCTACCCGCACCAGTTCTCGGGCGGGATGCGGCAGCGAGTGATGATCGCCATCGCCATGGCCTGCGCGCCGCGCCTGCTGATCGCCGACGAGCCGACGACGGCACTCGACGTAACCATCCAGGCGCAAATATTGGCGCTGATGCGACGGCTACGCGCTGAGCGGGGCACGGCAATCCTGTTGATCACACATGACTTGGGCGTGATCGCGCAGATGAGCGACCGGGTGGCGGTGATGTACGCAGGCGAGATCGTCGAGGCCGCACCTGCCGGCGAGTTGCTGCATTCGCCGGCCCATCCTTATACGCGGCTGCTGCTCGCCAGCCTGCCGACCACCCGCCGCCGTGCTCCGCGCCTGCCGGTGATCGAGGGGCAGATGCCTGGGCCCGGCACGATTGCTTCCGGGTGCCGCTTCCGGATGCGCTGCCCGATGGCGGTCCCGCGCTGCACCGACGAAACGCCGGTGCTTGCCCCGTTCCAATCCGGCCGCTTCGTGCGCTGCTGGCGCGCGGGCGACATAGCGACATGAGCGCCGCGCTCGAACTCGTCGGCGTCGCCCACGACTTCCCAGTACGCGGCCGCACCTTGCGAGCCGTGGACGGCGTCGACCTGGCGGTCGGCGCCGGCGAGACGCTGGGGGTCGTCGGCGAGAGCGGATGCGGGAAGAGCACGCTCGCGCGCATCATGCTGAAGCTGACCCGGCCAAGCGAGGGAAGGGTGCGCCTGCTTGGCGAGGACGTGACCGACCTCATGGAATCCGCAATGCGACCGCGTCGGCGGCACTTGCAGGCCGTCTTCCAAGACCCGGTCTCCTCGCTAAACCCAAGGCTGACCGTGCGAGACATCGTCGCCGAACCGCTGCGGCCGCTCGGGCTCCGCCGCACCGCGATGAGCCAACGCGTGCTGAGCATGCTGGAGATGGTGGGCCTGCCGGCTGACGCCGCCGGCCGCTATCCGCATGCCTTCTCCGGCGGCCAGCGGCAGCGGATCGCCATCGCCCGCGCGCTCGCAGCCGAGCCGCGCGTACTGATTTGCGACGAGGCAACCTCGGCGCTCGACGTCTCGGTGCAGGCGCAAATCCTGAACCTGCTCGCCGATTTGCAGGAGCAGCTTGGGCTCGCCGTCGTGTTCATCTCGCATAATCTTGGCGCGGTGCGGCATGTCAGTCACCGGGTCGCGGTGATGTACCTGGGCCGCATCGTCGAGCAGGGGCCGGAGGCTGCGATCTTCGACCATCCGGCGCATCCATATACAAAGGCCCTGCTGGCTGCGGTACCAGACCCGGCGCCGGGTGCCGCCGTCCCAGTCCCCCTGCCCGGCGAAGTGCCGAGCCCGCTTGACCGGCCGCCGGGCTGCCATCTGCATCCGCGCTGCCCCCGCACGGGGCCGCGTTGCGCCGCCGAGGTGCCACCGCTCGTTGAGTTCGCGCCCGGCCACCACGTGCGCTGCTTCTATCCGGGGTGAGCACATGGCAGTCATCGAACGAACGCATTATTACGCCAAACCCGGTCGTGAAGCTGATGTGCTCAAGACGAGGCGCCGCGCCTGCGGCATCCGGCTAGCGCAAGGGTTGCCCGCCGGCGAAATCTTTGTGCGATTCGAGAGCGGGGACGGGAGCGAGCCTGATGTGACCTGGCAATGCGCCTTCGCCGATGGGGATGCGCAACGGCACGACCTCGCTGCTCGAGCGGCGAGTGCAGCATTCGAAGCAGTGCGCGCCGAGATGCGCGGGCTGATCGAGCGATTCGAGCGCCACGTCCTGCGAGCCGCTCCGCTCGGATTGCCAAGCAGGATGTGCGACACGCGAATCGACGGCCACAGGATCTTGCCACGCGAGATCGCGTTCATAAGCGAGGCTTACCGGCTGAAAGGCTGGCTCCACCTCCCGCCGGGTCCCGGCCCATTTCCGTGCGTGATCACTAACCATGGGAGCGGGATCGCAAAGGGAACCGAGGATGTCTGCCGCCCCGGAACTGCGTCCCTGCTGATGTCCTGGGGGATTGCGTCCTTCCTGCCGCATCGGAGGGGCTACGGTGCTTCCGAAGGGCCCGAATGGCGTTCCGAGGTCCCGGCCGCGTTCGGTGCCGAGGAGTACGACCTCCAGCTTGCCCGGCGCCTCGACGCCGAGAGCGACGACGTGCTGGCCGCGCTGGACGCGGTGGCTGTGCTGCCCGAGATCGATCCTGCGCACATCGGCGTCATGGGCTCCTCGTTCGGCGGCACGACGACTCTGCTCGCCGCCGCGAAGTGCCCGCGATTCACCTGCGCGATCGATTTCGCGGGGGCCGCCATGAACTGGGACCGCACCCCTTCCTTGCGCACTGCTATGACGCAGGCGGCGTTACGCTTGGTCATGCCCGTGCTGTTCATCCAAGCGCGCAATGACTACTCCATCCGCCCTACGCTCGAGCTCGCGGCGGCGCTGGAAGGCACCGGGCTGGTCGTGGAATCCCATATCTTCCCGGAATTCGGGGTTAACCATCATGAGGGGCACCTGCTCGAACGCAGCGGCCCGGCGGTTTGGGCGACGACCGTCCGCCGTTTTCTTGAGCGCTACCTGTGATTGCGCGATGGACCGAGAACCTCGCCCGAGATCGCGCAGCGTTTCCTCGCGCGCTGGTCTGTCGCCGCGCTAATTGGGGGAGCGGCAAGTATGCACCTAAGCGAGGCGTTTGACGTCGTCGTCGCCGGGTTCGGCTATGCTGGCGGGATCACCGCGATCGCGGCGCACGACGTCGGCGCAAGAGTTCTGTTGCTCGAGAAGCAGGGAACGCCGGGCGGGATTTCGGTCTGCAGCGCCGGCGGCGTGCGCTACTCGACCCGGCCGGTCGACGCCCTCCAATACCTGCTCGCGACCAATGGGAGCAGCACGCCGGAGCCCGT
>Ga0335074_10009940_pt1 | contig 13293 bp, 17 predicted proteins | sample Lox_Sample_23_FD_206715 | JGI IMG/M metagenome (GOLD analysis project Ga0335074, IMG submission 206715) | Soil microbial communities from Loxahatchee National Wildlife Refuge, Florida, United States - Lox_Sample_2.3 | ecosystem: Environmental > Terrestrial > Soil > Wetlands | place: USA...
GAAAAACCACGATCACCTGTGCGCCGCCTTCGCGCTGGTGAACCTCTACCAACACCGCAAACGGCTGGCTGCACTGGGGACGTAGTGTGCCCGGAGACCGCTGAAAACGCGCTCTCCGGGTTCAAAAACCGTAACCAATGATCCCGGGAAGAACGCATGGAACACTAAACCACTTCAGACTCACTTGCAAGCTGCCAAGAGCTAAGGCTTAGTCAGAGGCTCCATAGAGATAGCGGCTATCGCTCGACCACGGAGCATAGGCGTACGGGCCTTTGTACAGCGTTGACCAGTGCTGGGTTTTCATGTCGAAGACATAAAGGGTGGAATTGTCGACGGAGTCGGCATTGATGTATTGACCATCGGGAGACCAATAGCCCGAGTGCTTACCAGCAGAGCCCGGAAGCGTCGTGATCTCATGGCTAGCCAGGTCGAGGATGTGTATGTCGCCTCCTTGAGTAAGGTCGCCCCCCGCGCTCGTGGCAAAAGTCATCTTGCGTCCGTCCGGCGACCAGTTTGGATCTGTCTCCTGACCGCTCTCATTGGGAAGAAGCCGCTGCGGGCTGCCGCCGGTGGAGGGTACGATCCAGGCATGCCAGACTTGCGAAGACAGCGACATGAACGCGATCTGGCTGCCGTCCGGTGACCAGGCAAGCGATCTTGGATGCAAAGGTGGGCTGGTCAGTTGAACGCGATCGCTTCCATCCCGGTTTGCCTTCCACAGGATGCCGTCAGGCCACGAGACATACGCGACTGACTGGCCGTCTTCGGAGAAGGCCACCAAATCGGCGGAGATGCCCCCAAGGAAGGGCTGAAACTGATTCGATTTCGGGTCGAGACGCATCAGTTCGCCCGCACTTGTGGAACCGGTGGCAAAGATTTTCTTCCCGTCCCTGCTGAAAACTGGGAAGCCCCATCGGATTGGGCCGGAGGTCAGTTGAAACGGCTCTTTGGCTGTCCGCCCAATAAGCCCGCGCCTTTCATCGAGAGCGTAGATTTGTAATCTGGCTTCGCGGCTCCCGGCGAGAAAGACGAAAAATTCTCCGTCAGGAGACCAGCGGCCGCAACACTTCGATTCTGACGGGTGCCAGTTCTGGAGCAACTGGTGAAGGTTGGAACCGCTCGATGTGATTTCCCAAAGGTTTCCGTCCCTGTAAAACTGGATCGTCCTGCTGTCCGGGGACCAGCTTAGTGTGTACGCAACACCTCCCACAGACGCCAGCTTATGAGCGCCGGTCCCATCGCTGTTGACGATGTCGATGTCGCCGTTGACTGTGGAGTATGCCACGACCTTCCCGTCCGGAGACCAGGCGGCATCTACTCCGTCGACCAAATAACGATGGGAGCCTCCTACAACCTGAACCGTGTAGAGCGGGTTTGAGGGCGAATCGACTTTGATGGACTGGATGAGAAAGGTCGAGCCGTCCGGCGAGACATCAAGCAACTTTGGATCCGGCACGGCGGTTATAGAGGGGACGGGCTCGATCTCACCGCCGGAGACCGAAACCTGCGAAATGGAAAGCACTTCGCTGGCTTGCAGGTAGAGCCTGCTGCCGTCGGTTCCGACGACGTATCCCGCATGGCCGCTGTGCGTGAGCTGGGTATATTCCGAGATTCGCAGCGGCGCAGTCGCGTTCCGGTTTGCAATTTCAAACCAGGCCACAGCCGACAACAGAATCACCGCGAGCAATGCAGCCGACCACACAAGCGCTCTTTTCGGCGAGCGACGAAACGGCGCTTGCGTGCCAACCGCCGGCGATGCGCCCGAATCCGACAGCGCATCCAGCGCGAAGGCCAGATCCGATGCCGAGTGAAAGCGCTGCTCAGGATTCTTTTCGAGGCAGCGATGTACGACTCGCTGCAGGGCCGGCGGGAGGTTCGCCCCGGTTTGCGAAATCACAGGCGGATCGTCGTTCAGGATCGCCGTCATCGTCTCCGCCGACGTGGCTCGCCGAAATGCTCGCTTGCCCGAAAGCATCTCGTACAGAATCGCCCCAAAGGCGAAGATGTCCGTGCGATGATCGACGGTCTCGCCACGCACCTGCTCCGGAGACATATAGCCGGCTGTGCCCATGACCAAACCAGGATCGGTGTCGTGCGTCACAGTGGCTGCCATACCATCCGGGTCTGGTTCGCGATGCATCAGCTTCGCGAGGCCAAAGTCCAGAATCTTCGCGTGCCCGTCTTTGGTGACGAACAGGTTCTCCGGCTTCAGGTCGCGATGAACGATGCCCTTGTCATGCGCCGCCGCCAGCCCATGCGCGATCTGAACGCCATAATCAATGGCTTTGCGAGCAGGCAACGGCCCATGCAGCAGTTGCCGTAGCGTGCTGCCTTCGAGCAACTCAGACACGAGATACGGCGAGCCGTCGAAGCGACCGAACTGATGAACCGCCAGAATGTTGGGATGATTGAGAGCCGCTGCCGCCTCCGCTTCGTGCTCGAAACGGGAATGCCGGTCTGGATCACGCGAAACAAACGATGGCAGAACCTTGATCGCGACTTCACGCTTCAGCGCCGAATCGCGGGCGCGGTAAACCTCGCCCATCCCGCCTGCTCCCAGCAAGGCGAGAATTTCATAGCCGTCGAGTCGTGTGCCTGCAGCTAACGGCATCGGTGTCGCGAATTATACCGCTCGCACGTCAGACCAGATGTCTCGACCTCGGAAAGGGTGAGGACCCATTGACAGGGTTCAGGTCGGATCGTCGCCCACCCGGAAATAACTCAAGAGTAAACGCTTGAGACCGAGACGGGCCGCGCTCTTCCAAGATAGATACCGAAAACGCCGCAGCCTTCCGCGATATGCCATTTCCGAATTACTGGAGCCTGGCCGACTTCACATTGCAAATCTTTCCGACACTCAAATTGAAGCGCTGCATAGAACACGGGAAAGACCAGTTCGACCGCAAGCCGGGCATCCTCTTCGAGTCTCACACGTTCGGACCATTGGTGATCGACAGTGATCGCGGGACTATCAGGATCTGAATGTATGAGGGCGTTACGGCGCTTTCTCAGAGCATGCAGCTGAGGATCTGCACCGGCTTCATCGATAACGCGCTTGGCATTCCCAGTGAAACCTTCCGCATCGTGCAGCTGTGCATCGATTGCTGCCGCGCGGCCAACACGACGACCGCAATCCACGCTCCCGCGCAGAATGCACACTGCAAATCAGCTATGCGATCATCCAGCTCTTGCAACTCACGTATTCCAAAATTGCGATTTAGGAAGAAGTCCGATATCTTGCCCATATCCTGAATGAACCTCTCAAGCCCTTCGCTGGTAAAGATATCTTTGCCCTTGTATATAGGCTTCGAGGAACGCAAATTCTCGGGGAAAAAAGCGTGTGCCAAGCCGTTACGCAGGGCGTTGAGCGTCTCAATGTCGGCAGCAAGCGCCTTGGGAATCTTCATGATTGCCTTGACCAACCTGAGTTTCTCTGGAAGACTGAGAACCTCCAGAATGTAGTGATTGAAGGTCTTGAATTTCTTGGTCTTCCAGAGCTTTATGAAACCCCTCTTCTTGCCGAAAAAATAGTGGCATATAGCCGCCCCCAGCATCTCGTCGACGAACGTGTAGTCCGCAATCACTTGGCTCCTTACGATTTGGTTTTTCATCAGTCCTAGGCGTGCGGTCCGCTCTTCCGGGTCGTAGTCAAGGATGTTCATGTAATCTAGGCGGGACAATTCAGCGATCTCTTTTATTTCCGCGAGCAGCTTCTTCTGGCGCTTTGTAAGGGATTTCACACGTTCAGCCACGTTATGTTCTAATCCTTTCAACCTCATCGAGGCTCACGCCGTCCTCGCGCAAATCGTGTGAGGGAAGGGGACAGTCATCCCACCTCGCCGCGAAGAAGCAGTTTTGCCACGACGGCGGACACCTGGTTCTCATAACCACTCTCAGACATCCGTTGGAGCTTACCTCTCAGCCATTTCTCGTCCCACAGTTCCCAGCCCTTTTCTGCAAAATGCCTGTGAAGTCCTTCACGATCCGCGGTTGTTGCGATTCGGCCACAGGCGAGACATATCTTGACGGTCGCGTCGGGAGCGCAGGCACCGCAATCGGCGAGCTGCATACGCAAACGTCTGAAGACTACGTCGCGGAGATTGTCATCGCTGAATAGTTTGTAGCGTTCGGCGGATTTTGTATCGCTGCCGTCAAAGGCCCGCAGCACCACGCCGCGTGAATCCAGGTAACTCTTGCATTCGACAACGCACAGGATGTTGTCACGTCCGCTATAACCGACGATATCCAATTCCCAACGTGGCGAGGACGGGCGGCCAATGGAGACTTTCTCTTCTTTGGTGAGATCGACCTTCAGTGACGTGCGAACCCAATAACCCTCCATCCAGAGAATTTCGCTGACCACTTGTTCGAATGCATCCATGTGCGTCTCATCGTGAAGGATAAACTGCGCTGCCCCGCTATTTGGCTGGAAGAGGCGCACGTTCAAGCGACCATTTGAAAAGCCTCAGATACTTGTCTTCTCTTCCACTACCCTGCAACCATAGCCGCTTGTCGAGCACGCGTCTTAAGTAAGGATAGTTTCGATCACTGAACTCGGCCGCCTCGATGATCGCACCCTTCTTTTTGGTGAATACCTCTTCGAACGCAAAAAGGAACTCCTTTGCTTCAAGTTTCTCGAACCCATTCGATTGTCGAATTGCGTCGAAGGCATAAGTATCGAACATGGTCATTTCCTGTGGTTGATAGAACCATAAAAGCTTGGATGTCATCGACAATAACACCGCATGTGTGCCATCCTTGCGGCGCCGGACGAGCGTACCGACTTCGCCGACGCCCTCAAGCCATCGCCGGGTAAGTTCCCGTGCTATATCGGTTCTGGGTAGTGGCGCTCCGAAGAGTGGCGTTAGAGCGGCCAGAATTATCTCAGACTTATCTCGTAGTGCAGCGTGTCGTCCACGCATTAGGCCGTATATGAGCAGGAACTCCCTCCAGGACTCGACTTCCCACTTTGTCTCTGCACAATGAAGTCCCTCGGCATCAAAAAGATCGAGCAGCTTCAATTGCTCACGGTATGCCCATACCCACGCAAGTCTATCCGGGTCGAGTTCACTTGCTTTCGTCATCACCGGTCCTCAATACTTCACATGGAACGTCGGGCTGTCTTCCGGCCTGGTCTTACGCCGGTCGTAGAGCCGTGTCGTCGAAACATTAGCATGGCCGAGCCATTCCTGCACCTTGGCGATATCCGCCTCGATTGAGAGGGCGTTCGTCGCGGCCGTCGCCCGCAGGGAATGCACGCACAACCCGTTCACTTCCGCATTGATGCCGGTTTCCCGGCCATATTTCCGCAGAATATTGCGGTAGATGGAGCCGGGATCGAGATGCTTGTCGAGCTTCCCCGTGCGATTATTCTTCACGGGCCTGAACAGCGCCTCGTCCAGGTTTTTATGTTCCAACCCCCCGCCGTGTTTCCCCATTTGCAGGTATTCACCGATGAGCCGCAGCGCCATCGGGTGAACGGGAACAAACCGGATCTTGCCGCGCTTGCCGTGGATGCGCAAGTGCATGACGCCTTCACGGCTCTGCAGGTCCTTAAGACGCAGCAGGCACAGCTCTTCGCGGCGGATGCCGTGATAGAGCAGGGTGGCGAGGATCGCGCGATCCCTTACACCCTTCAGCGTGTCCAGGGGAGGGGCCTCCAGCAGCCGTCGCGCCTGCGCATCGCCGAGCGCGGGCGTGCTGCCTCCATTGCTGAGTGCAGCCGGGCGCTTGACGCCATCGACGGGATTGCCGAACACGGCGTTGCGTTCACAAAGATAGTCAAACAGGGATGACAGCGCCGAATGCTTACGCCGGATGCTGGTTGGGGCGAGCGCTCTTCGCTCCATATCCTTACGCCAGGCGATGACATGCGAGCGGACGATACCCCGAAGGGCCGTATGATCCTTCAGGCCGGAGAACGTCAGGAATTCTGCGACATCGACCTTATATGCGCGCCGCGTCTTGGCGTTGGTGATGTTGGCAAGCCATTCCATCTCGGGCGGAACGTCCGCAAGCTGCCGGAACTCAGCGTGAGTTAGTGATTCTTTGCTTACCTGGACAAGATTGCTGTCACTGGAATCCGCCATCTAATGCGCGGCCCGTGCCAGGTGGTAATAGTGCTTGGCGGTCTGATAATCGAGCGAAGACAATGCCGCAGCATCATCCGCAGGGCTTAGAGGGTTGATGGGATCGACCCACACACGAAAGAGGATTCCGTCGTCGTTGTTCTCGGCCTTCTGAATGGTTTCCGCCGCTTCGACAAGGCTCGCGTAGCTACCCAAGTCGCTGAACGGAGTCCCCCGTGCTCCGCGCATACTCAGTTTCCACATGGGATGTTACAGGTAAGGTTGGATTGGGGTTATCTATAAGTAAGATTTTCTAACGCGATAATGGACTTTATTGAGTTAGAAGGTGCGGTCCACATTCCGCACATGAAAACACTACAGCCCCACGTCTCGAAGCGTGGGGCTATCCATTTTTGGCGGAGACGGTTACGCCCCAGCTGCGGCGGCTATACTCCGCGCAACGCTCGCAGCTCAAGATCGAGCTCCCGTCGCAGCGCCGCGCTCTTCTTTCGCAAATCGAAGAATCGTTCCAACAGGCTGACAACCACTTGATTCACGCTCGCCTCTTCTTTTTCAGCCCAATCGCGGAGATATTGTCTGGCGCTCATGCCCACATGCAGAAGCATGGGGCGCCCTAACGCCAAACCTGCCTTACGGGTCTTAACTAGGTCTACATCCTTCTGCTCGATGTGCTCCATAGCGAAAAGAACGATGCGCGACAGGTCCCCCTTTGCTAGGGCAACCTGTCGCACATCCACTTCGAGATTACTTGGTAATCGAAGAGTCATTCCTACTCGATTCTCAGTCCATCTCTGACCCTCGCGATTTACTCGCCGTTTCCTTGTTGCGGCTTTCTTGGCCGGCGGCTTATTGACGAATCTCTTAGTTGTTTTAGCGACCTTCTTGTCCACCGTCTCTCCTGCTGTCCCTATCCTATTCGGAGGCTGGCGCAGGCGCGTAAGGCGATTGAAAGACAATGTCCTTCTGGACACGGACGAAGAATCTGTAACCGGGTCTGATCTTGATTGTCGGTTGAATGTTCAGGTTCCTACGTGTTATCTGTTCACCCAACTCTCCTACTTGCGTTCCCACAGCCGAGCTGATTTGCTGCCCATAGCTCTGTGTTGCGAGTACCGAATTGTTTTGCCCTTGGCTAATTTGCAATCCGGCCGCAAATACTGAAGTCAACAATGCCCCCGCAATGACTCTTTTCCAGTGGTTGTCCACCTGATCCCGGAAACCCGAAGCCCCCTGACTATCCTCGCCTTCAAATCCCTCAAGGTCCAACGAACTGCCATCCGGGAACAGAATACGTCTCCAAACAGCCTGTACAGCGCCTTGCCCGTAGCCGATATTGCTGTTATATACCCCAATTATTCTAGAACCTGCAGGAATGAGGAGGTATTTGCCGGTCACTGTGTCGTAAACATTCTCACGAACGAGAGCGCGAATCATGCCGGGCAGATCGGAATTGAGTTCCTGTTCCAGAACAGCCGGAATGAGCCATCCGGACTTGACTTCGTACTTGCCAAGGGCTGGGGTTCGAGCGTGCAGGAGGTAGTCTGATGCCGGCTTCGAGGACGTTTTGTCAAGAAATTGTTGCTTATCGAGCTGCCCGTTCTGACGGTCATAATCGGACATTTGCGTGTTAACCGGCACGGCACTCGGAGGATTTGTCCCGAGCGCCGTGCGAAGCGCACCGAGCAGGTTAGTCCCGCCGCCGGCGTCCGGAGCAGAAGCGGCACGAGCGATTTGGGCGCGCAGATCGGCTTGCTCCGCCCGCGCCTGGGCCATTGCATCGTCAAGAGATGCTGAAGTTGAAGTGTTTTGCAATTGTGTCCCGGCTTGTACTCCGCCTCGACTACCTACCGCGGTCGCTGCTTCTAGCGCTTCCTGTTCGAGTTGATAGGCATGCATCCGGCGTTGCTCTTCGGGTGAGAACTGGGCCGCGCCCGGGCCGGATTCTGCATATTCGAGGGGCGGGACGGAGGAAGCCGGATGTCCAGGAAGAACGCCTGTTGCACCCATCAAGGAAGAGCGCGGCGCAAGGTTCACGAGTTGACACACAGCACAGGCCACGAAAGCCGTCTAAATCGCACCTTCGGCGCTCACTTCGGAGATGAGCTCTACAGCAAGGAAGAGTTGGTTGCGGAGATGGGAGCCGCGTTCCTTTGCGCCATCGCTGGCATTGCAAATGAACACACTGACCGAAACACAACGGCTTACATCCAAAACTCGATTTCCAAGCTGCAGGAGGACAATCGCCTCATCGTCCATGCCGCTGCGAACGCACAGAGGGCGGTCGATTCAATCCTTGGAACTACGTTCGAGGAGCATGGGACGGACAGTTCAGACGAGACCGACGAGGGCGTTAGCAACGCCTTCCCGGAACCTCGCTCGCTGGCGGCGTAACTCATTGCCTCAAACTATTGCGTCGGCTTTTCCTGTACAGAGCGCGCAAAATGGCTGCCATAGCTAAGGTCGGCTTGAGGTCCTATGGCATGGCCCCGTGGGAAGAACTCTTTTCTTCCTATAACGGATTACCCCTTTGAACGCTTTCGCAGAAAGCGTGGACGCAAGAACGCGGTCGTGGAACTTGCGGTTGATTATTCGGTTCCGGACATCGGTGATTTCGTCATCAGCGTAAGCGAACTCGGAGGTGGCAGACCGGTGAAAAAAATCTGGCCGTAGGCCAGTCTGCAGAACTAGGGCTTAAGGGTGTAATACCTATCAAACTCTGCGACTATATTGGGATTGTAAAAGTCCTTTCTGGAACTCTTTGGGTTCCCAGGATCGAGTAGCCGCGTTTTCACATACCGGGTGTCTTTCATCAAAGGCTTCCTAATGTTGTTAAAGTCCATGTTCGACTTGAAATCTGTGTATTTATCTTTTAGACGTCTTACCAACTCTGCATAATCCCAAGGGTATCGTTGACGAATGTCTTCTTCTGAGAGTGCGATTGGTATGGCGTCTGCGCTATCGGAAAGCCGCACCGTGGTAGTAGGTGTTGCTGATACCTTCTGAACGGCAAGCTTAACTTCAAGGGCAACGTGATAGTGGGGGTCTGGATTCGAGGCCGCGGACTCGATGAGCGTGCCCAAATACTTGAGAAGGTGCTCCTCCTGTTGAGATGGGACGAATGTGTCTGCCGAGAGTCCTGGGGACACGAACGCAATAGGCATAAGGAAGAGGGGATACTTCGCGAGATCCAACTTAAACCATCTTTTCCCGATCTCCAGAAAATTGCGAACGGAAGCCGTACCGATCTCATAAACAAGCTTCGCTAGGGGCCCGCTCGCATTAATGTAATGAATCGCGTTATCCCGGATCTCGGTGAGCGCATCAAGGTTATCTTTGATCGCAGCTGATAGCTGGATTTGTGAGCTCTCCAAACGGCTGATGGCTTCATGCACGCTCACAGTCATCGGATTCCCGGCCCGGTTCAGTTTAATGTATTCTCGTTTGGACCGATGACCTGATGATAGTTTCTTTGTTTCTCGAACGTAGAGGCTAGAGAGACGGTCATTGTTTTCTGCGAGGACTTTGGCCTTTAGCAGTAGCTCCCAGGCGTTGAGAATGAGAACGGAGAAGGTCTCTTCGCGGTAGGCGAATGTCGGTTTGTTGTAAACGTCTATAGCAGCGATGAACGCAGCTTCAGCGTTTTTTAATATGCGAGCGTGTCTCGCAGTCCGGCCCATGTTAGAGCTGTTCCTACTCGGATAATCTTATACAACGTCCACTAGACAAAATGAGTCGCCAGCCCATGTAGCGTCACGGACGGTAAGCCAGGGATGAGCTCTTTGATTCGTGGTGAATCAGGTCAGTTAATAGAAGGGCAGCTCTGCGACCGCCGGCGAGGACGAGACTTCGTTCGATGAAGTTGAGCGGATACCTACACGGCGGGATCGCTTCCCCGGCAGTTCTTAGATCATCCCCGCTTCCCCGGAAAATGAGGAGTAGGCCACCATCAGTTTCAAAAATGGCCAATCCTAGTCAATCTATGATCGTGACGCGCTTGGACCGCCCATCGAAAGTGACGACCCAGTTTCGCAGGATATCTCTGCCGATCAGACATGCGTAATGTGGCTCTTTTTCGAAATTGGCGGAAATGATGCGAAGGGGATCAAACGGTCGCAGATCGGTGCCGGGAAAACTTATGGAACCGGCATGCTCGCCACCACGGAGGCTGGAACCAAGCGCCCTTATTTCGCTGCCCTCGCTAGTTTGAAAGAGCTTACAGTGTCTCGCAAATGTCTTACTGATCACGGTGACAGAGGCGCCAGTATCTAAGAGCGCTCTGATTTGGATCGGTTCTGGATAGTGAAGACCGATTTCCCGGCCAGCTTCGATCGTTTCACGGGAATTCATTATTATGACGCTCATGCACGGACCGGGGTCTCTTTGATCGAAAGGATCCCACGGAAGCTCGACTTGGGCCATGCTATGAGACGAAATACACAGGCTCTGTGATCCAGATTTGCTTTACAAGAAAACCGCGACGGACGCCGAACTCCTTGAGCCCAGCTTTGAACGCTTCCGCATACGTGCCGAAAAATCCTTCCGCTATGACGGAATCTTGGATCGCAACATAAGCGCCAGGGTGCGAGCGAAGCCACTCTGCGCGGTGTTGTTCAAACACCTTGAGTTCTGTCGCGAATGAACCGGTAGACGCCATACAAAATTCCGTCCAATCTTATGACGCGATCACAGGTGATGACAGTTCAAAATACGGTTAGTACGTTATTGCACTTTAACGCAATAATGTAACAATTTTAGGATGCAGTCAACGGAAATCTGATCGTGAGCCCGAGAGAGAAACACATCCCGGATGATGCGCAACGAACTTCTGTTAGCCTCACCGCCGAAGACAGGGCTGCGGTTCGCTGGATCAGTGAGGTCCGCCGAGCCAAAAAGGATAAGCGGACGACCACAAATGACATTCTCGTCGATGCACTTTGGTATTTCCTCGAGAACACGGAACGCAAAACCAAAGACCAAATCCGCGCCATGGTACCGTCAGTCCCGCCGGACGAGCGCCCACAAACCAAGGTCGCAGAGATGCCAAAGCCGAGAAATAAGCGCTGAACAGAAGCTAGGTGTCGGAGATTGCAGGTTTACTCCGAAGGTGTACCCGCGATCTCTCAAGGATTCGAACGGGGAGGGGATCGGCGATCTGCAGAGGAGTACGTCGAAGCTCGATTGCCTGCATGCGCTGGGCATAGATGTGATCTGGCTGAGCGGCTTGCAGCAATTTTGTTCTCAATCCATGCTCCAACATCGGACTCGAGCCATCCAACGGCCCGAGCACCAAGCGAAATGGGCTCTGGAAAACTGCCTGCGGCAATCTTCTGGTACACGCTGCTTCTTGATAGCCCCGTCAGTTCCTTGACTGCGGCTAGCCGAAGAATTTTCTCAGGCATTCTCAGCTCCTCCCTAACAATCCGCGATCATACTGCACGAGGGCCTCGACGAAGTTTACACAATTCATCTATATAGTCGGCCCAGGCCTGCAACATCTCACGGCGCTGTTGCGCGTACTCAGCACGGTTGTAGACGCCGCGCACGCCGCCAATGGTGTGATTTAGGGCTTTCTCCACGACGTCGGATGGAAATCCTCGCTCGTGCAGAATCGTAGATCCGGTACGCCGCAGGTCATGAATCGTAAAGGGAGCAATCGGGAAGTTAACTCCCTCCAGCGCTTTGTTTAGTGCGTTAGATGCAAATGGCTTCGTTGCGCTCCCACGACCAGGCAGAACTAGTTTCGAGTCGCCGGCAAGCGTTTTCAATTCCTTGAATATGAGGGATGCCTGATGAGATAAATAGACAATGTGTGGCTTTCCGGTCTTCACATGAGCTTCCGGGATGACCCACTCGCCGCACTTGAAATCGACATCTTGCCACCGCGCGTATAGCAGTTCCGACTTTCGAACTAGGGTCAACAAGATGAGGTTCAAAGCCAATTTGAATTGACGCCTAATATTCGAACGGTAAAGCACGTCCAGGTACGTCTTCACTTCATCTGCCGAAAGTGAACGAGTTCGCGGACGAGCCCGAGTAACGAAGCGCATCGGCGTGGCGTGTACAGGATTAACGGAAACCAGGCCACAAACTATCGCGTAATCGAACACCCGTCTAAGCAGATTCCGAATCTGCGCGGCCGCCGATTCAAAGCCGTTATCACGCTTCCGAAAGACGAGACGTTGAACATCCAGCGCGCTTACCTCCTTCATTTGCATGGAGCCTAAGGGCGGATAGATTTCCTTCTCTAGGTAGCGGCGAAGCTGCGTAGTGTTCTTCCAAGCTCTCTGAATAACTTCCTTGAAATAGCGCTCGCAGAAATCGCGGACACTCGTCGAGTTCGCCATTGCGAACTTCTCAAGTTGTTTTTGCCGCGCAGGCGACTCGCCACGGAACACAGCAGCGGCGAGTTCGTCACGCTTGAGTCTTGCCTCTTTGAGTCCCAGCACGGGGTATCGACCGAGTGTTACCTTCTCGGTCTTTCCGTTGAGCTGGTAGCGATAACGCCAGCAGGCTGTGCCGGTGACCAAGACCTCAAGAGCCAAGCCGCGCCCATCTGTAATTAGGTATGCTCGATTCTTAGGTTTGAGGTTTTTCAAGTGCAATTCGGTGAGCGCCATATCGATTCTACGATTGTCCATGGCGGCGAGATTTTTGTCGAGATCCCCCTTCGTGGACCAGTCCATGGACAAGATTCTCTTTGGCTAACGTTGGACTAATTTAGCGTAACAGAGCGTAATCTATTGATTCTAAATATTATTACCACTGAGTGTCTCTGCTAACCCCAATTGATTGAAGGCCGATCACTTCCCGATGCAGAAGGTGGAGAAGATACGATTGAGGATGTCGTCGGCTGTGGTTCCTCCGGTCAGGCTGTCTAATTGTCGCAGTGACGAGTATAAATCGAGCAGAACCATCTCATGAGGGATCCTGGCGCCGACGGCGTTTCTAGCGGCTGCAAGCGATGTGAGAGCTGCGGCGACCGCCTCATGGTGACGCAGGCTAGTCAACATGCCGGGTTCGCTCTCTGCGGATGGTCGGCGAACCTTTTCGAGCAGGGCGCTGCGCAGCTCAGCGATGCCCTCGCCGGTGAGGGCCGAGGTGAGGATGGCGGGGAAAGCGCCGGCGTCATTCGATCCGGTAACTACGGGAGCAGAGTCGAAACTGGAGAAGTCCAGATCGCTCTTGTTGCGGGCGATGAGGGCGT
>Ga0335074_10009941_pt1 | contig 13293 bp, 11 predicted proteins | sample Lox_Sample_23_FD_206715 | JGI IMG/M metagenome (GOLD analysis project Ga0335074, IMG submission 206715) | Soil microbial communities from Loxahatchee National Wildlife Refuge, Florida, United States - Lox_Sample_2.3 | ecosystem: Environmental > Terrestrial > Soil > Wetlands | place: USA...
TGAGCCTCGGTCTCGGCGGCGCCCGCCGCCAGGTCCGCCTCGGACCCGCCGCCCGCCTCCAACTCACCGGCCGACTGGCCGCCGCTGCCCAGCTCAGCCTTCATCCGCGCGAGCTCGCCGTCGACCGCGCTTGAGCTGGAGAGCTCCCTGAGCTGGCGATCGATGTCGTCCTCGCCGGATCCGAGAGCCGTGAAGTCCTCGAACGTCCCCGACGCCTCGAGCTCCTGGACGGCGCCGGCCCGCGCCTTCATCTGCTCGGTCTTGTCGAGAGCGCGCTGCATGGCCAGCCCCACGTCGGCCATCTCCTCGCCGACACCAGTCGCGGCCTCGGAGATGCGCACCTGGGCCTCGGCGGCCGAGTACTGCGCCTTGATGACCTCCTTCTTGGAGCGGAACTGCTCGATCTTGGTCCGCAGACGCTGCTCGGAGGCGGTCATCTGATCCTGCTGGGCCTCCAGCTCCTTGACCTGCGAGTCGAGCGACTGCAGCTCGGTCTGAGCCACGTTCTTGCGCTCCAGCGCGGTGCGAGCCAGATCCTCCTGGCCGGCGGCGAGCGCCTGCCGCGCCTGCGTGTCCAGCTTCAGCACCTGTTGCTGGAGCTTCTCCTCCTGCAGCTGGAGCCGCTTTTTCGCGGTGACGACGTCGGCGATGCCCTTCTTGACGTTCTGAAGTTGCTCGATCTGCTTCTGATAGCTGTACTCGAGCGTCTCCGCAGGATCCTCAGCGCGATCGAGGAGCTTGGAAATCTTGGATTTGACTACTGTCGACATGCGCCCGGATAGGCCCGGCATCGCATCCTCCTTGGCAGATCTGGACGTGCCTACCTAGCGTACCGTCCTGCCATGGGACAGTGGGCGACCCCGGCGCGACACGATCATCATCGTCCGGATCAGATCTTGAACTTGTGCGTCTTGGCTGGTCCCCAGCCGGCTGAGTTGCCGGCCCGGACGAAGAACTCGTAGGTCTTCTTCTTCAGCTTCTTATAGGTCTTGGGTGAACGGCATTTGGTGTAGTGCAGCTTGCCTGCCTTCCCCTTCTTGACCACGGCGAGCGCGCACTGGTACTTGGTCGCCTTGACGCCCGTGGCCTTGAAGCTGAACTTCGCCGTCCTGCGCTTCTTGTTGATCTTTGAGCGCGTGATCTTCACGCCGGGCTTCTTGGCCGCGGCCTTCTTAGTCTTGAACGACAGGGTCGAGCCGACTGAAGTCCCGCCAGACGTCTGCACCAGGATCCGGAAGTAGTAGGTGGTTGAGGCCAGGAGCTTCGACACGGTCGCCGAGACCGACACGTTGCTCGAGCCCGACGGCTCAGGCGCGCATCGTGCCGTCTGACCGTAGGGCGTCGTCGTCGTCCCGTAGCCGAATGGCGACCGGCCGATCTCGAACTCGCAGAGAACGAGGGTCCCGCCCTCGGTGTTGACGGTCGCATGCAGAGTGGCCTTGCTGCTCGTCACCCCGGTGGCCGCCTTCGTCGTCACCGCCGGCGGCGTCTGGGTACCGCCCGTCCCCGTCCCCGTCCCCGTCCCCGTCGTGGTCGTGGTCGTGGTCGTGGTCGTGCCGGTGCCGGTGTTGGTCGCCGTGAACTGCTGATCCCCGCCGTCGGTCGAGCCCCCCTCGGTCGTCAGCACAACCTGGAAGTGATAGGTGTCGTTCGCGTCCAGACCGGTCACGTCGGCGGTGACCGATTCACTGGCGCTGGTGGAGTTGAGGGCCGAGCAGGGAGCGTCCTGCCCGTAGCTGGTCGTCGGGCCATACTCGAACTCGCAGCTCTCAACCGCTACACCGTTGGCATCGACCGTGCCGTTCAGCGTCGCCGAGGAGGACGTGACCGACGTGGCCGCGTTCGTGGTGGCACTTGGCGCCGGCGGCGGCGTGGCCGAGGTGGTGAAGCTCTCGGTGGACCCGGTCGAGCTCCCGCTGCCATTGCTGATCGTCAGCGCGTAGTAGTACTTCGTGACCGGCGACAGGCCGCCGAGCACGGCGTACACCCCACTCGAGGTGTCACCCGACGGTTCACCCTGGCAGGGAGCGCTCTGAGCATCCAGCATCAGGGTCGGGTCCGGGCTGTAGGTGAACTCGCATGTCGTGAGCGACTCGCCGCCCGGATCGGCCCCACCGTTCAGGACGGCCGTGTCGGACCAGACGTTCGATGCGCCACCCGTGGTGGCGATCGGAGCCGACGCAAATGCAGGCACGCCCAACAGCAGCAACAGTGCCACCGCCGTGCCGATAAGAAGAGAAATCCGCCTCATCCAAGCTCCTCCCAAGCCTCAATGCCCACAAGGCGAAGCCGCCAAACCACAGCTCACTTGCTGTAACCGGAAACGGGAGTGTACCGTCATGTTCAGTCGAAGTGACCGATGCGGTATCGCGCTCGCTGACCGGGTGGCCGGGCCTTCCGGGGCCACCGCGTCCTGGCAGCGTGCGCCTCGCTATGGTGCCGCCCGGATGCGTCGACGCGCGATCTGCTCAATCGTGGTGCTCGCCGTCGGGTGCGCCGGATGCGGCGGCAAGACGAGTCTGTTCAACTCGTCCAAGCCGATCCGGACGGTCACCGTGCCGGTCACGTCGACGAGCGCGCACGCGCCGGCATCGGGAAGCTCCACGACCTCGAGCCCCCTGGATCTCGGGATCCCGGCGCTGGCCACCAAGAACACGAGCCGGGTCGATGGCTCCGATCCCGTTTCCGATGCGGCCGGCGTGGCGCTGGCCGTGTTTCCCTCCGTCGCGCCCGGCACCCACCCGACGGCGGTCACGCTGGCTCCCACCGACGACTGGCCGGCCGCCATCGCGGCCAGCTCGCTGATGGCGCCGCCGTTCCGGGCCCCGGTCCTGCTGTCAGGCCCCTCGAGCCTGCCGGCCATCACACTCAACGCCCTGAAGCTCCTCGCTCCGACCGGCAATGGCTCGGCTGGGGGGGCGCAGGTGATCCGCATCGGAGACGTGCCCGCGCCCTCGGGGGTGCACTCGACGTACATCGGGGGCAACGGTCCATACGCGCTCGCGGCCGCGATCGACAGCTACGAGACCCACGAGCGCGGACGCCCCAGCGTCAACGTCGTGGTCGCCTCGACCGACGCCCCGGCTTACGCGATGCCCGCCGCCGGTTACGCGGCCGAGAGCGGAGAGCCGGTTCTGTTCGTCGACAGCGCCGGCGTCCCGGCTCCCACCGCGCAGGCCCTGGCCGCTCACAAGCACCCCCACATTTACGTTCTCGGCCCTCCAAGCGTGATCTCCGCGTCGGTCGTGGCAGAGCTCGCCCGTTACGGCACGGTCAAGCGGATCAGCGGCATCGACCCGGCCAGCACGTCGGTGGACTTCGCCGAATACCGCGACCCCCCGTGTGCGTTCGGGCAGCCGTGCGTGCACGTTCCGGGCAGCTTCGGCTGGGCGATCCGCAGTCCGGGCCACGCCTACGTCCTCATCAACCAGAACAGCACCCTCGACGCGGCCGCCGCGGCAGCCCTCTCCAGCAGCGGCGGGTACGGTCCGCAGCTCCTCGTGCAGAATCCCAATAGCCTTCCGACTTCAGTGCTCAACTACTTCCTCGACTACGCCACCCCGGGCTACACGCAGGAGGGTCCAACCGCGGCCGTCTACAACCATGCCTGGCTGATCGGTGACCCGGGAGAGATATCCGTGGCCGTGCAAGGTCAGGTCGACAGCCTGCTCGAGGCGGTGCCGCAGAGATGAGCAGCCGGATTCCATGAGTCAGAGCGAGCATCCCGACCGGCTGCGGTCCGATCACAACGTCTCGGTGGAAGACGTGCGGGCGCTCATGGGCGCCTCGACGCCGCACTTCGCGCTACAGCTACGAGAGCGCATCCGGCTGCTGATCCGTGGCCTACCGCCCGATAATCCGGCCCGGCTCGAGGGCGAGCGGGAGATCGCCCGCCTGGATCAAATCGCCTTCGCCGGAGAGATCCGCGGACACCAGGCCGAGCAGGGGCTAACCCCTCTGCCCAGCGTGGACGCGGACGAGGTTGCCTCTCACTGACGAGGGGCGCGCCGGCCGGCGCTCAGCCTGCCGTCACGCTGAAGGTGCAGCCCCTCGCCTCGAGCTCGGCGAACATCTCCCCTGGGTCGATGCAGCGCTCCGGCGCCATCACGCCCGTCTCACGCAGAGAGCCCCGCGCGTACAGCCTCACTGCCGCGGCGATCGGCGCTGCCGTGGAGACCACGGAACCACCCAACCCGAAGTGCGGCTCGGTCACGGCCCGCACGGTGACCGTGCGCCCGCCGTCCCCGCCGGCCACCACGAGGTGCACGGAAACCGTCTCGTTCGAGGGCGACTGAGCCGCCGCCGCGGCCGCCGCCACCGTCTCGGCGCTCGCGCCGATCAACTCCTTCAGCGCCGCCAGCACGGAGGGGGCCAGCGACAGGCGGAAGCTCACCCGCTTCGCGCCGAAGCTCGGCCCGAAGCTGGCCAGCTCCGAATGCAGCGTGTAGATCGTCTCGCCCTCGCCGATCGGCGGCCCGTAATCGACCGTGCCGCCCGGACTCAGCGGCTCGATCTCGATCGCCTCGCCGTCGCGGAGCACGACGGGGGCCAGGGTCAGCTCGTCGAGCAGGGTCTCGATCGCGTACGGCGGGCGCAGCGCACCGTCCTTGGGCGCAGCCGGGTCACGGCCGCCGGCGAATACGTCGATCGTCTCGATCCCGGCCTCCCGGCCGCCGATCTCGGCCACGGCACGGGCCGCCATCAGGTTCGTCTTGCCTGGACTCGATCCGATGCCCAGCACCGCCAGGAGGCCAGCTCGCTGGAAATCCTCGTGGAGCTGAAGCTGGCGGCGCGTCATCCAGTAGAGCCCGCCCAGATCCAGGTAGTGACAGCGGGCGTGCAGGCAGGCGCGCATCGCCTCCAGGTTGACCCGGTAGGACGCCGTGTTGACCAGCACGTCGGCCTCGGTCAGCTCGGCTGCCAGCGCGCCTACCGAGCGGGCGTCCACTGGGCGGGCCGCCGCCTTGCCCCCGCCGTGGGCCTGCGCGGCGGCGGCGGCGCGCTCGGAGTCGAGATCGAGCAGCATCATTCCACCGACCTCCTCGGAGGCGGCGAGGTCACGGATGATGGCGGGGGCGATCGTTCCACCCGCGCCAAGGACGGCCACGCACAGGGATCCGCTCGATCGCGCGATGGACGCCACGGGGCAACCTTAACCGGGAAATAGTCAAACGCGTGTTGTCCATTCGGTACAAAGCGCCTCGGGCGGTTCGGCCGCCGCCGTGACCCACCAGGGTGCTTTAGCCATCGGGAACAAGGTGTTACGGCCGCTTCGGCCATCGGCCCCTTGCGCCCCGCACCTCAGCCACAGAAAATGCGGCAGGCTCGGCGCACAGCGCCGGGGTGGAGGACGCCACGGAGCCGATAGAAAGGGTTGCATGGAGAGCTTGTCGTTGCCACAGCCGACCGTGAGCCTCAAGGCCGATGGCAAGGCCTTCGACAAGGGCCTTAAGAGCAACGCGATCGGCTACATGTCGAACCTGGTGATCGCGGTCGCCTCGACGGCGCCGGCGTACAGCCTGGCCGCGACGCTTGGCTTTGTGACCCTCGTCAGCGGAGTGGGGCTCCAGTCGCCGGCGGTCCTGCTGATCGCCTTCGTGCCGATGCTGTTCATCGCGATGGCCTACAACTACATGAACAAGGCCGACCCCGACTGCGGTACGACCTTCAGCTGGGCCACCCGTGCCTTCGGCCCCCAGGCGGGCTGGATGGGCGGCTGGGGGATCCTCACCTCCGACATCCTCGTGATGGCGAGCCTGGCGCAGATCGCCGCCCTCTACACGTTCCACCTCTGGTACGCCAATCCCTCTCCCAGTTCCGTTGGTGTACTCGCCATCGGCGTCGGCTGGATCGTCGTGATGACCTGGATCTGCTGGATCGGGATCGAGCTGTCCGCGCGCCTGCAGCAGATCCTGCTGACGCTCGAGGTGATCACGCTCAGCGTCTTCGCCGTGGTGGCGCTGGTTGACGTCTTCAGCCACCAGGCCGGCCCCCACGCGATCAAGCCAACGCTGGCGTGGTTCAACCCGTTCGACATCTCCAGCGTCAGCACGCTCGGCACGGCCGTGCTGATCGCCATCTTCATCTACTGGGGGTGGGACAGCGGCGTGGCGGTCAACGAGGAGTCCCACGACTCCGCGCGCGGCCCCGGCCGGGCGGCGGTGCTCAGCACCGTGCTGCTCCTCGTCATCTACGTCGTCACGACCGCCGCCGCCCAGGCATTCAACGGCCCAGCCGCACTCTCGTCTCACGCCTCCGACGTCTTCGCCTACCTCGGTCCGAAGGTGTTCCCGAAGCCGCTCAACCTGATCCTGATCCTGACCGTGCTGTCCTCGACGTCGGCCTCGACACAGACGACGATCCTCCCGACCGCCAGGACGTCGCTGGCGATGGCCCGCTGGGGGGCGATCCCGAAGATCTTCGGCCGCGTGCATACCGAGCACAAGACGCCCGATGTCTCGACAATCGCGTTCGGCGCCATCTCGGTGATCTGGTTCGTCGCGATCGACATCCTCTCGCCCAACAACGTGCTCGGCGACTCGGTCGACGCCGTCGGCTTCATGGTCTGCTTCTACTACGGCATCACCGGCTTCGCGTGCGCCTGGTACTACCGTCGCGAGCTGACCAAGAGCATGCGCAACTTCGTGTTCGTCGGCCTCGCGCCCCTGCTCGGCGGGCTGGCGCTGCTCGGCGTGTTCATCATCGGGATGAACTACTACGGCCACCAGATCAACAACTACTCAAAGGACATCCTCGGGCTCGGGTTGCCCGACGTGATTGGGATCGGGCTGCTGATCATCGGCCTCCTGCTCGGGCTGATCATGCACTTCACCTTGCCGGGCTTCTACCGCAGCCACAAGCCGACCGTAGCCGATCCGGCGCTCCTGACCGAGTCGAGTTAGCGCCCTTAAAGCCAGCACGCCGGGGTGCCCGCAGGCACCCCGGCTGATGACCCTCGTGCTGGCCACCCCTATGCCCGGGGGGTGAAGCCCTCCAAGCGGCTGTTCGGATCCGCTGTGCGGGTGATGTCGGCCTCGATCGACCGTCCGGAAAGACCCGGTCGGGAATCTGGACGGACGTATTACCGGCGGTCAGATCCCGCTCAGGGCGGCGACGCGCTCGCGGTGCCAGCGCGCGTCCCCGAAGGCGTGCGCGTTGGACTTGGCGCGCTTGAGGAAGAAGTGGAGCTCGTGCTCCCAGGTGAACCCGATGCCGCCGTGTACCTGGAGGGCCGACGCGCTGACGCGGTACCCAGCGTCGCCGGCGTAGGCCTTGGCCATCGATGCGGCGCGGACGGCAGTGGCGGGGTCGTGGTCGAGCGCCCAGGCCGCACCGTAGGTCAGCGATCTCGAGCCCTCGACCTCCAGCAGCATCTGGGCGCAACGGTGCGCGACCGCCTGAAAGGAGCCGATCGGACGATCGAACTGCTTGCGATCCTTGGCGTACTCCACCGCCATCTCCATCGTGCGCTGAGCGACGCCGACGCTCTCCGCAGCCAGGGCGGCCACGACCGTGGCGTAAGCGCCGGCGACGCGATCGGCGTCCGGATTGGCGAGACGCACCGCCGGCGTGCTCTGAAGCTGCACGCGATACAGCTTGCGGGTGGAGTCCAGCGGCGTTTGCGCCGTGATCTGCAACCCGGAGGCGCCGGCCTCGACGAGCCAGTGCTCGCCCTCAGCGCCGCCCACGATCAGCACGTCCGCCGACGCGGCGTCCGGCACGGCGATCTTGGTCGCGGTGAGGGTGCCGTCGTCGCTGAGCCTGACCGAAGAGTCGTCAGGGGACCAGCCGGCGTCCTCGTCCCACACCGCCAGCGTGCCGCGCGCGTCGCCGCTGGCCAACGGCTCGAGCCAGCGCGCCCGCTGCTCCTCGGAGCCGGCGGCTCGGATCAGAAGCGCCGCCGCGACGGTCGAGAGAAGCGGCGTGGGCGCCAGCGCGTAGCCCAGCTCCTCCTGGATCACGATCAGCTCGACGGCGCCCAGGCCCAGCCCTCCGTTCTCCTCCGGCACCATCACGCCCGGCCAGCCCAGCTCCGCCACCTGCCGCCACTGCTCATCGGTGAAGCCGCGCTCGTCCGCCGCCAGCTCCCGGATCAGCTCCGGCTTGTAGCGCGCCTCCAGGAAGTCCTTGGCCGTGCGCTTGATCGCGTGCTGGTCATCGGTGAAGTCGAAGTTCATCGGATCAGATCCCCACCCGGCCTACCGCATTCGTGGTAGCCCGAGCACTCGCTCGGCCACGATGTTCTTGAGGATCTCGGTGGTGCCGCCCTCGATCGAGTTCGCCCGAGCGCGTAGGAAGCGATACGTCCACTCGTCCTCGGCCAGCATGGCGCGCGGTCCCATGATGTCCATCGCCAGCTCGCTCAGAGATTGGCTGACCTCCGACCAATGCCACTTGCCGAGGGAACCCTCAGGACCCGGCACGCCGTGCTTCATCACCGCGGTCAGGCCGCGGTAGGAATTCAATCGCAGGACCTCGGCCTCGATCAGCAGCTGAGCCAGGCGCTGGCGGACGATCGGGTCCTGCGCGGCGGTCGCACCGTCCGACGCGCGCGTGTTGCGGGCCAGCTCGGTCAGCTCTCCGAGAGCGATCTGCACGGCCAGCTGCAATCCGAAGGCAAGCGTGAAGCGCTCGTGCATGAGCGTCGTGATCGCGACCGCCCAACCGTTGCCCTCCCCGCCGACGATGTTCTCGTGCGGGATCCGAGCCTCCTCGATGAACAGCTCGTTGAACTCGGCCTCGCCGGTGATCTGGCGCAGCGGACGGACCTGCACGGCGTCCTGCTCCATGTCCATCAGGAAATAGGTCAGGCCCTTGTGCTTGGGCGCCTCCATGTCGGTGCGCGCCACCAGCATGCACCACTTGGCGTGGTGGGCAAACGTCGTCCACACCTTCTGGCCCGTGACCACCCACTCGTCCCCGTTGCGGACCGCACGGGTCTTCAACGAAGCCAGGTCGGAACCGGACTCGGGCTCCGAGAAGCCTTGGCACCAGATCTCCTCCGCGGAGAGGATGGGCGGGAGGTAGCGGTGCTTCTGCTCCTCGCTTCCGTGTGCAATCACGGTGGGTCCGCCCATCGCCAGCCCGAGCACGTTGGCGGCCGACGGCGTCTTGGCGCGGACGACCTCCTCGTTGAAGATCGCCTGCTCGATCAGGGTGGCCCCGCGGCCACCGTACTCCTTGGGCCAGGAGACTCCCGCCCAGCCAGCGTCGTTCAGCTGTCGCTGCCAGGCGCGGCGAAAGTCGAACCCGGCCTCATCGCCCGCAGGCTCAGATCCGGGATGGTTGGCCGCGAGCCACGTGCGCAGCTCGTCCCGAAACGCCTCCTCCGCCGCTGACAGGGTCAGGTCCAAGAGCGGCATCCTAGCCATCCCAGAAAAAAGAGCTTCCCATCGGCGCTACTCGGTGCGATCCTGTGGGTTAAAGCGAGTGCACGCGGGGACCGGCCGTCCCCACAACCGAGACAAGGGAGTCACCCATGAAGAAGCTGGCACTGCTGGTAGCAGTGGGCGCTCTGGGGGCAGGAACCGCCGTCACAATTACTGCGACCGCCAGCGCCCAGTCGGCGCACCACCATCCCGGACCGAACTACCCGTACAGCATCCCGACCGGCACGGGCACGGGCACGACGACCACAACCACGACCACCGGCCGTGGCTGCCGGGCTCGTCACCGCTCCTACACGGCGGGCGGGACGCTGGTGACATGGTCACTGACCAAGAACAAGGGCCGCGGTTGGAGCGGTTCGATCACCGTTGACGTGGTTCGCGGCAACAAACGAGGCAAGAGTGGCGTCGGAACCGATGTGACCTACACGGTCAGCGACGCTCGCGTCTGGTTCGGCCGCCACGCCACCAGGCCGCCGGCCACGGGCAGCCGCATAGAGCTGCTCGGCAGCGAGACGGTGCTACCGAAGCGGTGCACCAGCACGACATTCACTCCGGTCATCACGATCCGGGACATCGTCGTCGCCGCGCCCAAGCAGACGGGCACCGTCACGACGACGACCACTACGACCACTACGACCACCACGACCACCAGCTCCTGATCGATTCGCGTCCGGGGTCGGGATCACGGTTCCCGCCCCCGGACGGCTTCGCCCTCCCCGCCAGGCATATGCTCCCGGGGTGGGCACCTTCGACCCGCTCGCCGACCTTGCCCTCGAGGTCGAGGGCTACACCCTGCAGGGGCTGCACGCCCAGGTGTCGAGCGAATTCGAGCGCGTCTGCACCGTCGTTCACCTTCATGGCGGCGGACTCGAGGGGGTCGGCGAGGACGTCGTCTACGACGCGGTCGACCACGAGAACTTCCAGCGCGCCGGCTCGACGCTTCCGTTGGCCGGCCGCTATTCGCTGGGCGAGTTCTGCGCGCTGATCGAGTCGCTTGACCTCTTCCCGGTTTCCCCGGTGCGCGAGGTGTCGCGCACCTACCGGATCTGGACCTTCCACAGCGCCGCACTGGACCTGGCTCTGCGGCAAGCCGGCCGGCCGCTACACGATGTCCTCGGACGCCAGCCCCAGCCGATGCGCTACGTCGTCTCGCTGCGGCTGGGCGAGCCGCCTACGCTCGAGCCGATCGAGAAACGCCTGCGCCTCGACCCCAGGCTGCGCTTCAAGCTGGATGCCACGAGTTCCTGGACGCCAGAGGTGATCGCGGCGCTCGTGGCCACGGAGGCCGTCGACTCGATCGACTTCAAGGCGCTTTACCGCGGCACCATCGTCGACCAGCCGGCCGACCCGATCCTCTATCGCCGCGTCGTGGAGGCGTTTCCCGATGCCTGGCTCGAGGACCCCGACGTCGTGGATCCCGCCACCGCGCAGGCCCTGGCCGATGAGCACCAGCGCATCACGTGGGACGCCCCGATCCACTCGATCGACGACATCGAGGCGCTCCCCTTCCCGCCGCGCATGGTCAACATCAAACCCTCGCGCATTGGCTCGCTCGTGAAGCTGTGCGCCACCTACGACTACTGCTCGCAGGGCGGGATCGGCGCTTACGGCGGCGGTCAGACCGAGCTCGGCCCCGGCCGCGGGCAGGCGCAATACCTGGCCTCACTGTTTCACCCGGACTCGCCGAACGACCTCGCCCCGGGTGGGTACAACCAGACCGACCCCCCGCCCGGGCTGCCCCCCAGCCCCCTAACCCCGGCGGCTGACCGCTCCGGGTTCCGATGGGAGAGCACATGAACCAGACGCAAGATGGCGCCGTCACCTTCTCCGGGCTGGCCGGGACCGTCGCCCTCGTCACCGGCGCCTCGAGCGGTATCGGCGAGGCAACCGCCGAGTCGCTGGCTCGAGCCGGTGCCGCGGTGGCGCTCGTGGCCCGCCGCCGCGACCGGCTCGAGGCCCTGGCCGACCGCCTGCGTGACGAGGAGGCGCGGGTCGCCATCGTCGAGGCCGACGTCACCGACCCCGCCCAGGCGCAGGACGCCGTCCAGCAGACGGTGCTGGACCTGGGACGGCTGGACATCCTCGTCAACAACGCCGGCGTCATGCTCCTTGGCCCCGTGCTGGACGCCCCGCTCGAGGAGTGGGAGGAGATGGTCCACGTAAACCTCCTCGGCCTTCTCTACTGCACCCACGCCGCCCTGCCCCACCTGCTCAGCAGCGCGCAGAACAGCCCGCGGAGCTGCGCCGACCTGGTCAACATCAGCTCGGTGGCGGGACGGGTGGCGCGGTCGGGAAGCGGCGTCTACAACCTGACCAAGCACGGCGTCGGCGCCTTCAGCGAGGCCCTGCGCCAGGAGGTAACGGGGCGCCACCTTCGGGTCAGCATCATCGAGCCGGGCGCGGTGGCTACCGAGCTCGTCTCGCACAATCGGCCCGAGATCCAGGAGTCGATCCGGGAGTGGTTCGGTCTGATCGAGCGCCTGCACGCACAGGACATCGCCGAGGCGATCGCCTACGTGGTCACCCGACCGTGGCGAATGGCGATCAACGAGGTCCTCATCCGGCCGACCGAGCAGGAGGCTTGAACCTACACTTGCGTCGCGTTGGGCGCCACGACGACCGAATGGACAGGGAGTGTTGAACGAGAAACTGGGAATTGCGGGATCCGGAACGATCGCCTGCGGGCTTGCTGCCGTGGCCAGCAGCGGCGGCGACGTGCTCCTCTGGGCGCGTTCTGAGGAGTCCGCCGAGCGCGCCCGCAGCAGCGTCGCGAAGACCTGCTTGAGGCTCGCCGAGGCGGGCGCCGACGCCGATCGAGTGCAGGTGGTGACCGACGTCGATGAGCTGGCCCGGGCGACGTACCTGGTGGAGGCGATTGTCGAGGACCACGGCAGCAAGACCGCCCTGCTGGCCGATCTTGGGGAAATTGCGCGCCACGAGGCCCAGGACGCCATCCTCGCCACGACGACCTCCTCTCTGTCGATCGAGGAGCTGGCGCTGGCCAGTGGCCACCCCGACCGCTTCGTCGGGCTACACGTGTTCAACCCGGTGCCTCGCATGTCGCTGGTCGAGCTTGTCTTCCCGGACGAGGCGACGGACCAGACCCGCGCGCGCACGATCAGCCTCTGCGAGGCGCTCGGCAAGACCCCGGTGGAGGTGCCCGACATCCCGGGTTTCGTCGTCAACCGCCTGCTGTTCCCGTACCTGTTCAGCGCCGTCGAACTGCTCACCGAAACCGGCCTGGAGCCCAAGGCGATCGACCAGTGCATGGCGCTCGGGGCCGGGATGCCCATGGGCCCGATCGCGCTGCTCGACTTCGTCGGACTCGATGTGGCCAAGGCGATCGGCGAGCAGATCGGGGTCGCGATCCCGCCTCGCGTGGACGAATTGGTCCAGGACGGCGCACTCGGCCGCAAGGTCAAACGTGGCTTTTACGACTACGACTGAAAAAGTCTTTGCGTAGGCCTTGACTCTGAGCGAACGCCTAACCAGAATTTAACGAAGGTTGAGGTCACGGGCGCATCCTTCGTGACGCGACGTACCTCATAGCAGCACCTCCTCCCCAGAAGCGCGAAGCCGGCCCGTCCCCAGCGGGCCGGCTTCCTTTTTGGTGCGCGTCGGTCCGCTGGCCTAAACGGCCCCAGATCCAGGGGACTTAAGCGGCGAAGCCGGCCCACGAGGGCCGGCTTCATCTCTCCTCTCAACCACCGGGAATCGGTAGCGCGCCCAAAGCAGGCGTCTCACTACCCGGGTGTTGCGATATCAGGATCGTAACGAATGTAGCGAGGGTTCGACAACCGTCGAATTGTGAAGTCGGTCGTGCTCCGTACCGTCTAATCGGTGCTCGAATCGCCGGCCGCCGGTGCTGGCTCGGCGGGCCGCGCGCGTATACGCACCGCCTCGA
>Ga0335074_10009942_pt1 | contig 13293 bp, 10 predicted proteins | sample Lox_Sample_23_FD_206715 | JGI IMG/M metagenome (GOLD analysis project Ga0335074, IMG submission 206715) | Soil microbial communities from Loxahatchee National Wildlife Refuge, Florida, United States - Lox_Sample_2.3 | ecosystem: Environmental > Terrestrial > Soil > Wetlands | place: USA...
CCGCAAGCGCCACCTGCATAGCGTCGAGCAGATGCTGCGTCTGATCAACGACGTCTTGACGATGGCACCGGAGTTCGGCAAGAACCCGGTGGTCCTTCCACTGTGCGCAATCTTCGACTGGATGATGGCCACACCAGCCGGGTTCGCCGCCTTCCGTGACCCACGGATCAATGCGATGCTCAAAAAGGTTCTGACGGCCTGGTGTGGATTTCTCGACAGCGCTGACTCGTTGTATGTGCTCAACGATTCGTCATCTGGCTGGCAGTGCCCGGCGGCGCGGCGGGCAGTCGGCATCGAGCAGTTCGAGCACGATGCCCAGAACGTGCACTGGGGCTTTGCCTCGTGGAACGACTTTTTCACCCGACGCTTCAAGGAGGGCGAGCGTCCAGTCGCCTCGCCGGACGACGACAAGGTGATCATCAGCGCCTGCGAGTCGACGCCCTACCGCATCGCCACGGGAGTCAAACGCCAGGATCGTTTCTGGATCAAAAGCCAACCGTATTCGCTGCAGGATATGCTGGCCGCCGACGAGTCAGTTGATCAGTTCGTCGGCGGCACCGTCTATCAGGCGTATCTGACCGCGATGAACTATCACCGCTGGCACAGTCCGGTGGCCGGGACGATTGTCCGGGCGTTCGTCCAGCCGGGCACGTACTACTCAGAGGTGGTTTCGGAAAGCTGGGACCCTCTTGAGCCGCCGGATTCGCAGCCTTACCTAGCCCATGTCGCGGTGCGGGCGATCATCCTCATCCAAGCCGACGATCCCGTTATCGGCCTGGTGGCTTTCATTGGAATCGGCATAGCAGAGGTCTCCTCCTGCATCATCGACCAACACATCACGCCCGGCTACCACGTGGCAAAAGGCGAGGAACTTGGCTACTTTCAGTTCGGCGGCTCGACGTACTGCCTCGCGTTTCGGCCGGGCGCGATCGCCGGCTTCGCATTAGCCGCGATTCCCCAGTCGCTCAACTCCAGCGTGCCCCAGGTTCTTGTCCGCTCAAAACTCGCCATCGCAAACGCGATCAAGTAAGCACAATAGCCAAAGCTGCAGCTCACCGCGATGAGTCAAAAACCCACGGCAACAAAGTCACTGCCAATCCCCGCAGGTCTTTCGACAGTTCCCTCGATTCGCGAATACTTATCGTGCAGGGCTTGCATACAAGGAGTTGACATGGCTAACAACCGTTATCTCGAAGTCATCAAGCGCCTACTCAGTGCCGAGACGTATTTCCGCTGAAGCGAGGAAGCCGAGGAGCCTGAACGGGAACGCCCACATCCCGACGAAGAGGCGAAATGGGGACCGAGAACCTGACGTACCTCGGTGTGGTCATTCAGCGGGGCCAAACCACACTACAGGGGGGCTGTGCTCAGGTGAATCACCCTGCGGCACAAGGACCCACCTAACCATCGGCGAAAGCCGCTGTGATTATGACCTTCTCAATTTTTGTCTTGGGTATCGAGATACCTTTCCTCCACAGCCTGGATTAGCCGGTGGCGTATTCGTTCTAGGTCCGAGGCTTGATGCGCCAGCAACTCGTCCTCCCATGCCGCTACGTGCGCGGCGAAGTCCTTGTCGGCGATGGTGCCATCCAGCCAGCGGGAGAAATCACCCCGTTCGAGGTGGTAGCGAAGCGCTTCTGGGTCCAAATGCTGTATCGCGCTACGGAAGTCGTGCATCGTCGCGGCTGGAGCGATGTACTGGCCGTCTACCGGGTGAAAGTAGAACTGCCGCTGACGGGGCAACGACACTTCGGCGTATTTGTGCCGGTGACGTACGTGCGTGGTCCGGCGGTCTGCGAGAGTGAGCGGACGAGCAGGCCCGGAACCAAGACGTAACGCGGCCCGGGGAAGCGTCTTTGAAGGAACTCCCCCAGGGGTTTCGTCGTGCACGAGCTCGAGCACTACGTCAGTACTGTCGATCTCGTGGGCCGGTAGCGATGCCGGCGCGAACGTCGACATTACGTAGCCCTCTCGCCGTAGCCATCGGGCCGCCTGCTTGTTGCCGAGTAGATGCGCCTCGTCGTAGATCACCCAGTGTGGGAACCCGTGGCGTTCGCGATGCGCTTCCACTGTCGAGCGCAATCGATGCAGGTAGTCAAGTTTGTCGCGCTCGGCGAGCACTGACACATCCAACACAATGCTGCTGTCTGGATGTAGCAGCGTATTGACCACTTCTGTCGGCTCAGGAAGGTAGTGACGGGCATCGACAACGTGCACCTGGCTCAGATCCTGCAATTCGGTGTGGTCGCCTTCGGGGTCTATGACCAGAATGCAATAGCCAGCCAAGATCCATCGCTCTGCGATCAGCCCAACCAGGTAACTCTTGCCCGACCCGGCAGGGCCGGTGACCAGGATCCTCGCCTGACTGCCTGGTATTCGCGCCGGCGTGCCGTCGTCGAAGGTGCCGATCTCGATCCACCGCCGCGGAGGACACAAGCGTTGTGCCCCCGTCAGATAGGGCCCGGTCAGCAGGCCGGCAACACCAGCCCCGTCTTCTGCCTCCAGGACCAGATCGGCGTGTTCTCTAACGGAAGGTACAGCGTTGGCCACAGCGGCACCGATTTCAGCCATCCCGAACAACGACAGGTCGTTCTCGGCGTCGCCGACCGCGATGGCATTGTGCGACGAGACATCCAACTCCCTGAGCACCCAACGCAGCCCCGTGCCTTTCGTCACTCCTGCGGGCAGCACCATCAACGAAGCCCGGTTGCGCACCATCTGGCAGTCAAGTCCTAGATCGCCGATAACTTCCAGCACGGTTGCCGCATGCTCACCATCAACGGCCACCAGCACCTCTCCGCGTCGGTGCGGCACGCCCCGATCGGTGAGTACGTCGTCGAATGCGGCATCCACCGGCGTCGATAGCGCACGAGCTGTTCCATCGACGACTGCGACCGCACCATTTTCGAGCACCAACGCGTCGACGTGGTCGGCAATCTGGGGAAACTCGGCGCGCAACTCCGACGCGATCCGGCCGGAGACAAGGATGACCACCACTCCGTTTCGTCGAGCCTCGTCGATGGCATCCAAGGCCTCGGCGGAGAGCTCGCCTCGCGACGTGAGCGTGCCATCAAGGTCAAGCGCTACCACCTTGAAGAAGGCCATGGTGGCTTCCTAATCTACCGATACCGGTCCAGCGGTCACTCGATCTTCCTCATCGTGCAGCGTCGGGCTGGCATCGCTGTCGCTGGCGCCGACATCCGGGAAACCGTCGCTCGCCTCATCGAGCATTGCGATCACCTCGTCGTCCGACGTCTTGCGGAACCTGTGGTAGCTCTGGGCGACAGCGGCGTAAAAATAGAAGGCGGGTGTTTCCAGGCACACCACTTCATTAGCGGACGAGCGCAGTATCTCAACGGCATCTGGCGAGCCCACCGGCGCGGCGATCACAATCCGGTCGGCACCTTGCGCACGAACCGCCTGGCACGCCGCCTCGGCCGTCGCCCCGGTGACAAACCCATCGTCGACGATCAGCGCCAGCCGCCCGGCGACCGGAACACGTTGACGCCCACGACGATAAAGGTGGACTTGCCACTGTAGCCGGGCAAGTTCTACGTCTTCTACGTCGGCGATCTCCGCATCGGTCAGCCCGGTCTGTTCCAGCACGGCACGGTTGATCACCCGCGCCCCACCCTCAGCGATGGCACCGAAGGACAATTCGGACTGGAACGGCACCACGAGCTTGCGCACCACAAGCACGTCGAGCGGGGCCCGCAGCGCCTTGGCGACCTCGAAGGCTACCGGCACCCCGCCGCGTGGCAGGGCCAATACGACAACATCCTGGCCGCGGAATGACTCCAGACATTGGGCCAATCGACGTCCGGCATCCGCACGATCGTGGGGCAATTGCATGCCATCGAGTCTGTGGCGATACGCCGGCGCGCTGAAGGGTCCTATGGCCGCTCCCGCCGGGGACTAACGCCTCTGAGCTGACATATACCACCCGCCAGCGCCATTGCGACCGGGGAAGCACTGCGAGCAAGACCACCAACGCTAATGGAAGGAGACCAAAGACCTCTATTTGGTGGCTAATGGCTCTTCCGGCGCGCTTCCCGCGCTTAATACCTTGGCGAGAAGCGGCCACATGCCCAGACAAGCTAGAGGAGAAAGCGGGGACGACATGCGATCACAACGCCTCCGATCGCTGGTCGATGCGCAAGGTCCGTTCGCCTCAGTCTTTTTCGACGATTCGCACGACACTCGAGATGCCGTCGAGCAACTCGAAGCCAAATGGCGCGACCTCAGCAAACATCTCAAGGCACAGGGAGCGGACGCTGAAGTCATTGGCAGGATTGATGATGCCGTCCTAAACCATCGACCGGCTGTGGGCCGGCGCGGCCGCGCGCTAATCGCAACCGGCGAGCGGTTGCTTGTCGACGAATACCTGGTCAGCCCACCGGCAGCCCCGATCACCCGCTGGTCGGATTACCCCTACATCGTGCCGTTGATTGAACTCGAGATGTGGCGGCCCACATATGTATTCGCTGCGGTGAACCACGCCGGTGCGGACGTGATGCTGTATCAGCATGACACTGTCAGGTCCATGAGCGTCGACGGCGGTGGCTATCCGGTGCACAAGCCGGTCACCGCCGGCTGGAGCGGCTACGGCGACTTGCAGCACACCACCGACGAAGCCGTCCGGATGAACGTCCGCGCGGTCGCCGACTACCTCACGCAGCTGGTGGATGAAGCGGACCCTGAGGTGGTGTTCGTGTGCGGCGAGCTGCGCTCCCGTACAGACTTGGTTTCCGTGTTGCCGGAGCGCGTGGCGCACCGTGTGTCGCAATTGCACGCCGGAGCGCGCAAAAGCAGTCTCGATGAGGATGAGATCCGGGATCTCACGGCCGCAGAGTTCGCTCGTCGTCGGTGCGTCGAGATGTCAAACGTCGCGGAAAGGTTCCAAGCGGAAATCGGCCGCGGGTCGGGGCTGGCAGCCGAAGGGTTGGGCCCGGTATGTGCGGCGCTGCGTGACGGCGATGTCGACACACTGGTCGTCGGTGAGCTCGGCGATGCCACGGTGGTTACCGGCAAGGCCCGCAGTACCGTCGCGCCAGATCCTGATGTGCTATCCGAGCTCGGGGAACCGGTGGAACGCGTTGTACGCGCGGATGAGGCATTGCCGTTCACCGCTATTGAGATTGGCGCTGCATTGGTTCGGGCCGATATGCGGATAGCACCCGCCGACGGGATCGGCGCATTGCTGCGCTACGCCGCGGCGAGCGGGTTCACCGGCTAGACAAAATATCAACGGGTTCCATCGCATAACAAGCCGATCCGTCGTGAACAAGTTACGGCGGACGGTCCGGCGCTCATCTGTCCGACGTGCGAACTGTTTGCAGACGAGGGCCAAAGATCACCAGAGGACCTGCGCAAGCAGAGGCGGGATCGAACGAAACATGGCTCAAGAGAGCGGGTCTGCGAGTGCACGCTGCTAGGAAATGTCGTCAGAATTCGCAGGATCGCCCAGCGCAGCCGCCGCTGAACTCGGTGCCGGCCTGGGCCAGTACCGGTTGTGGCGCGGCGTAATTCAATACCTGGCCCCCGCGACTACCGTACCGATAAACCGTGATTCCCTTGACTTTTGCCTTCCAGGCGGCCAGGTAGATCGAGCGGACGTCATCGACAGTTGCGGTCGCGGGCAAGTTGATCGTCTTGGAAACGGCGGCGTCGACGTGACGCTGCGCGGCGGCTTGTACGCGCAGATGCCACGCCGGGGCGATCTCACCCGCGGTCGGGAAGGCCGACCGTACCTCGGCCGGCAGCTGCGGATAGCCGCGCACTCCCCCGCGCTGTGCGATTTCGGCAATCAGCTCGTCGCTGTATAAGCCTCGGTCGCGGGCCAGCCGGTCAAAGCACTGGTTGACCTCCAGCAGGTGCCTGCCGATGATGGCGCGCGTGAAGGCGATGGCGAACATCGGCTCGATCCCGGCGGTGGTGCCGGCGATCAGCGAGATGGTGCCGGTCGGCGCGACGGAGGTGACCTGTGCGTTTCGCTGCGGCCCTGAACGCGCCAAGCTGCTGTCGGCGAACGCGGGGAACGAACCCCGGTCGTCTGCCAGCCGCCTCGACGCCGCGTGTGCCTCCCGCTGAATGTGACGCATAACCTGGCCGGTCAACCGCACGGCATCCTCGCTGTCGTACGGGATGCCCAGTGTGGCAAGTAGTTCGGCCAAACCCATCACACCCAGCCCGATCTTGCGGGTCGCCCGGGTGGCCTCACCCAGCTGGGGGAATGGGTACCGGCTGACATCGATGACGTCGTCGAGGAACCGCACCGCCAGCCCCGCCACCTCGGCCAGCCGGTCCCAGTTGACGCCACCGTCGGCAACCATCCGGGCTAGGTTGATCGAGCCGAGGTTGCATGACTCGTAGGGCAGCAGCGGAACCTCCCCGCACGGATTGGTCGCCTCAATTCGGCCATGTCCCGGCACTGGGTTGGCCCGGTTGATCGTGTCGAGAAACACAAGCCCGGGATCGCCGCATGCGTGCGCAGCCTCGCAGATGGCGCCGAACAGCTCAGCGGCAGGTATCCGCGCGACGGTCTTACCGGTTCGCGGGTTGACCAGTCGGTGTGTGCCGTTGCGTTCGACGGCGCGCAGGAACGCGTTTGTGACACCGACCGACAGGTTGAAATGCGAAAGCTCGCTGCGTCTTTCGGCTTTGATGGTGACGAAGTCATAGATATCCGGGTGTGAGGCGTCGAGCACCGCCATGCATGCGCCGCGGCGACGACCGCCAATCGAAACCACGTCCGCCGCGGTGTCATACAGTCGCAGGAACGAATTCGGTCCGCTCGAAGTGCCGGCCGTCACGGACACTCGGTCCCCGGCGGGTCGCAGGTGGCTGAAGGTGTAACCAACGCCCCCGCCGGTGCGTTGGATCTCGGCAGCATGCCCAAGGGTCGTGAAGATCGAGTGCAGCGAATCTGCCACGGGCAAAACGAAACATCCGGCGAGCAATCCGACGTCGGTGCCCGCGTTCATCAGCGTGGGCGAGTTCGGCAGGAACTCGAGGTTGCGCAACAGCGCCGAGAAGCGCTCGGCCCACCGCGCCGACGTGCCGCGCCGGTACCCGTCCTCCGCGCCCGCGACAAAGCGCGCCGCCCGGTCCATCATCTCGCCGGTCGACTCGGTCGGCCGGCCCTGCTCGTCACACAGCAGATAGCGTTTCCGCAGCACCACCACGGCGGACAGGCCCAGCTTTAGCTCGTCGCGCACCCCGAGCAGAGCTTTTGCCATGCGCAGCTCGTTGCGCCGCTGCCGGTAGATGATATAGGCGCGGGCGACATCGTCCAGGCCGGCTTCACCGAGCCGCGCCTCCACAAAATCCTGAATCCGTTCGATGGACGCAATTGCGGGCCCCAGCGCGTCGGCAACAGCCGTAGCCAGCGCAGCCGGCATGTCGGGGTCGTCATAACCCACCTCGCGGCTGGCGCGCGCGATCGCCGCCTCAATCCGTCTGACATCGAAGGACGTAAACGTCCCATCGCGGCGCCGAACCAACGCCGGCCACCCGGGTGCCGACGCCGATTTCATCGCCGTATCCGAAAGCGCCCTACCTGCTCTGATCATGGAAGATGGCCGACTGGACGGCGCCGAACCGATGTTGCGCACGCTCGTCGATGGCCGCCTGCTCCGCAGCCGTGACTACGACCGCATCGGCACCCGGGAAAACGGTCGCCTGATGGTCGGTCGCAAGCCACCGCACCACATACGGTGGTGCGCCATCTTCTGAGTGAACCTCGGTGATAAGCCCCCGTTGGTCTGGCTGATCGATTGTGGTGCCCTTGATCACCAGCCAATCACCGACCTTCGCCTTCATCCGCTTTTCCTTTCTTGGGAGTTCAATCGTGCCCACGTGGGGCACGTCGGCGGGAGGGGTATCACGTCACCAACTTGGATGGCCAAAGGTCCCTCGCCGCTTCGGTTAGCAGTCCAAGACGGGCTCGTCTTTGGGTTCGGCCGCGCCACGAGTGCTCGCCATCGCGGCGCCGCCCCCGACGCGGCAGCGTGTTCCCCGGTCGGCGGACAGGATTCGAACCGCCGTGTCTTTTTAATGAGCCGGATGCAGTACAACGCCGCGTGTAACGCGCTGATGAGTTCGATGCACGGCCGGATGAACCCCTGATCGAAAACAGGTAGCTGACGCAGATCCCCGCGTCATGGGCCGCCACCCCAAGCGCGCATGCATCAGGCGCAGTTCGAGCAGTCTCGGCGCCAGCGCACCGGGGCGTCTGCATTCTCCTTTTTGAATGCTGTTGTCGAACAGCGGCTTTCACGACCACCCGGGATCATTCGCCGATGGGTACCGTCGATGCTGCATCCGCAGATGGCTATCGGGATCGGAGTAGTGCGTGTCGGGGCGTGTGCAGATCAACGGCGGCCATGCACGGCTGCGTCCCAAGTTGTTGTCACGAAGGGCCCAATGGCCCTACAGGTTCCCGGCCTATCACCCTAGGTTCCGACTATCGGCCAATAGATCCAGAAGTTAGGGAGATAGCTATGACCACTGCGCGTGAAATCATGCATGCCAGAGCCACCTGCGTCGGCGAGCACGAGACACTGACCGCCGCAGCCGAGCACATGCGCGATCTCGGTGTCGGCGCCCTGCCGATCTGCGGCGACGATGACCGTCTGCACGGAATGATCACCGACCGCGACATCGTCATCAAGTGCATCGCGTCCGGGCGCGACCCGAATGCCGTTACCGCAGGTGAGCTGGCCCAGGGCAACACCTATCGTGTCGACGCTGAGGCCAGCATTGAAGAGATGCTCAACGTCATGGAGGAACATCAGATTCGCCGGTTACCGGTCATCGACAACCACCGCTTGGTGGGAATCGTCAGCGAAGCCGATATCGCTCGCCATCTTCCCGAACATGCGATCGCCCAGTTCGTGAAGGCCATTTGCTCGCAGACGGCCATCACCAGCCACTGAGTTATCCGCCATACCGTCGTCAATTGCAGGCCGTCGATCAGGCTCGGCGCAATGGTCTGGTCTTCGCGGCCATAGCGATGACATCTGATGCTGCCGAGGAGAAGTGCAGCGGATTTGGACATGATCAGCAACTTTCGAGAAGCGTCTTTCGTCGCCGAGCCGTGCACGATCTGCGCGACAGTGCACTTCGCGCAGACACCCGCGTCGGATGGAACGATTCTGGCTTATCGAATTGCAAAGTCGATGGCTACTCGTCGGCGCACGCGTCCTGCCCCGCGAATACCAGTGCCACGGCGCGGTGGCCAGCTGGATGCGTCGACATGGCTGGAGTAAAGGTCGCAGCTGGCAAGGAATTGGGTTCGCTCGAGTTCTTTGCCGGTATCCCCGCTGGCGACCTCGCGGTACTCGCGGCCAAGCTACTGCCGCTGCACGCGGTCGCCGGTGAGGTGTTGATGCGGCAGGGCCAGGAGGCAGTGTCGTTTGCGATCATCGTGTCGGGCCGAGTTGAGATTAGGCACGTCGGGTCGGACGGGCAAGTTCTCGCGGCGGAACTCCCGGCGGGGCTGATCGTCGGGGAAATCGCTTTGCTGCGACGTGCACACAGAAATGCGACCGTGACCGCTAAAGATGACGTACGCGGCTATCTCGGCTACCACGACGCGTTCGAATCCATGCTCGCCATGCCAATCCTTGCCGGGCGGATGGTCCGCACGGCCCGGCAGCGATTGGCCGCACTTATCACCCCGATCCCCGTCACGACCAAAGACGGCACCCAACTGTTCCTACGCCCTGTGCTGCCCGGCGATAGCGAGCGATTCGCTGAAGGTAATGCGGCATTCTCGCGGGACACCCTGTACCGGCGTTTCTTATCCGGCGGCGCTCGGACCGTGGCGCAATTGGCCTACCTATTCGAGGTCGACTACGTCGACCACTTCGTCTGGGTGGTGACCGACGGTGTCGACGGGCCCATCGTCGGCGATGCCCGCTTCATCCGCGACAAAGAGAACTCTGCCTCGGCCGAGATCGCGCTCACCGTCGCAGACGCCTATCAGGGCCGCGGCGTCGGCATGTTGTTGCTGGGTGCGCTCGCGGTTACGGCCTGCGTCGATGACATCAAGCAGTTCCATGCCCTATTGCTGGCCGAGAACGGAGCCGCCCGCGCGTTGGGAGATAAATTCCACGCGCGGTGGGAAACCGAGGGACCGGGCGTTCTTGCCACCGCAATGGTGATCCCCCGCCTCGAGGACTCGTCCATCAAACTGCAGGCATACAGGCAGATCCACCATGTGGCACGCCAGCTCATTCATGCACTCGACTAGAGCAACAAGACCGATCAGGTTCTCCCCGTTGGATTTCCGGTCAACACGGCTGACCGCTCATGGCGACGAACATCAAGGCTACCCATGACAAGGGCATCCTGACGGTTTCAGTGGCGGTGCCGCCGGAAGCGGTGTCCAACCAGAAACAGATCAGCGTGCAGCCCTCGAGCTAACCGCCGCGGCGGCCCTGGAGTGTGACGCGTCCTCCGGGGGCCGAGGTATCCAGAAAGCTATCTACAGTGCCGAGCACCGCCTGCCTGATGCAGCCGTTGCGGGTGGGCAACCAGGCCTGGATCCGAAGGTCCGCGGTATGCGGCAAACTTCGATACCCTGATGCGCTGTGCGCCATTGCTTTCACGCGGATTTGGCTGCGCCCGGTGTGCTCAGATGATCGATGAACCAATCGCGGGCCAGCTCCGCAACTTGCTCGAGCGTGCCTGGCTCCTCGAAGAGATGCGTGGCGCCCGGGACCACGATGACCTTGCTTTCGCCGGGCATCATCGCCCGGGCGCGTCGATTCAGTTCCAGCACCAAGTCGTCGCGTCCACCCACGATCAGCAGCGTTGGCGCGCGAACCTTAGCCAGCGACTCCCCAGCTAAATCGGGCCGGCCGCCGCGGGATACCACCGCTGCCACCTTCACGCCCGGGTCGGCGGCGGCCGCCAGCGCAGCGCCCGCCCCGGTGCTGGCACCGAAATACCCGACCGGCAGCGCCGCGGTGTCGGGTTGGCCTGCCAGCCAGCCCGAGACATCGACCAGCCGCCGGGCCAGCAGCCCAATGTCAAAGACGTTGGCGCGGTTGCGTTCTTCGTCAGGGGTGAGCAAGTCGAACAGTAGCGTGGCAAGGCCCGCTTGGTTCAACACGTCGGCGACATAGCGGTTGCGTGGACTGTGGCGGCTGCTGCCGCTGCCGTGTGCGAAAACAACGATTCCGACCGGATGCTCCGGGATCATGAGATGCCCAGCCACCACCGCCGAACCGGCGACCACCCGGACTTCCTCGTCGCGCAACGGCGGGTCGTCAGCACCGCTGGCCGACACTTCCTCCCGAAAACCCTCACGGGCACGGTCCAGCAACGCTACCACTTCATCGTCAGAGGTCTGGGCGAAGTCGCGGTAGCCCTGACCGACGCCGAAATAGAAGTCAGGTAGGTGTAAGCAGATCACTTCGTCGGCGTACCCGCCAAACCGCGCGACGGTATCGTCGGCGCAAATCGGAACCGCCAACACCACCCTGCTGGCGCCCAAGGCACGGGCCACCTGACAGGCCGCCTTAGCGGTCGCACCGGTCGCGACGCCGTCATCGACGATTACGGCGGTGCGCTTTGCCAACGAGATGTGGCCACGCCCCCGACGGAACCGCTCTACCCGGCGCGCGAGCTCGGCGCGCTGCTTGGCTTCAACGGCGGCAATCTCGTCCTCGGATAGGTCCGCCTGCCGCACGACGGACTCGTTGATCACCCGGACCCCGCGCTCACCGATCGCACCGAAAGCCAGCTCGGGCTGAAACGGCACACCGAGCTTGCGCACGACAAGCACATCCAGCGGCGCCCCCAGCGCCTTGGCGACCTCGAAGGCCACCGGCACCCCGCCGCGCGGCAGGCCCAACACAACAATGTCTTGACCGCGCAACGATTCCAGGTGCTCAGCCAGCTGACGCCCGGCATCGGCACGATCATCGAATACCCTCATACCACCGCGAAGCGAAGCCAGCCGACGGGTCAGTCGACCTTGCACATCGTCACGGTCCTTGAACTTCGCCATACTCCGACTGTGCCGCGCCGGGTCGCCGCGCCGAAGGGTCTTAGGACCACTCCTGCCGGGACCAACGCCTCCTGACGGAGGCGCCGCCGGCCATCTAGCGTCGGATGATGGGGCTTGCCGTGCCCCGGATTCAAGACGGAAGGGACGGCCAAATGGCCAGTCGCAGCACAAATGCGGGGGTCGTGGTGGGCGTCGACGACTCCACGTCATGGACGCTGGCCGTACGGGGATGCTGCTCGGCTCGATGAGCACCGCGGTCGTACATGAAGCCCGCATTCCGGTGATAGTCGCGCGCCAACAGTAATCGGTTGTCCAGCAACACCATTGGAGGTCATTCGACATGGGCGGCATCCCGATAGGACGAATCGCCGGATTTCCGGTCAGTGTCAACTGGAGCGTGCTGGTCATCCTCTGGTTGTTCACCTGGAGCCTGGCCTCCACGTTGCCAAGCGCTGTGCCCGGCTACCCCAAAGGGGCCTACTGGCTTGCCGGGGCGTGCGGCGCACTCATATTGCTCGGGTCGCTGCTAGCTCACGAGTTGACGCACGCGGTCCTGGCGCGCCGCGCCGGCGTCAAGGTGTTCGACGTGACGCTGTGGTTGTTCGGCGGCGTCACCCGCCTCGGGGGCGAAGCAAAGACACCGAAGGAGGCATTTCGAATCGCGGTGTCGGGTCCGCTGATGAGCCTGACGCTCGCAGCGGTCTTCGCCGGCGCGGCCTACGGGCTCGGCATTCTTGGCGTCGCACATATTGTGCTCAGCGTCGCGTGGTGGCTCGCAGGCATCAACCTGCTGCTAGGCCTTTTCAATCTGTTACCAGGTGCCCCGTTGGACGGCGGGCGGGTGTTGAAAGCCTATCTATGGCGCCGCCACGGCGACAGCGTGCGCGCCGCGATCGGCGCCGCACGCGCCGGGCGCATACTCGCGTTCATCCTGATCGCCCTCGGACTACTGGAGTTTCTGGCGGGGGGCATGGTCGGCGGCGTGTGGCTGGCTTTCATCGGCTGGTTCATCTTCGCGGCTTCCCGCGAGGAGGAGACGCAGGTGATAACCCGAGAAGCCATCGCCGGTGTCCGCGTCGCCGATGTCATGACGGCCGAGCCCCACACGGCTCCCGCCGACATCACTATCGAGGACTTCATTCAGCGTTACCTACTCGGCGACCGCCACTCCGCGTATCCCGTCGCCGATCGCAACGGATCGATCATCGGGCTAATCACCCTGGCGCAACTGCGCCGCGTTCCACCGAACCAGCGGGCGGCCACCCTGGTCCGTG
>Ga0335074_10009943_pt1 | contig 13292 bp, 10 predicted proteins | sample Lox_Sample_23_FD_206715 | JGI IMG/M metagenome (GOLD analysis project Ga0335074, IMG submission 206715) | Soil microbial communities from Loxahatchee National Wildlife Refuge, Florida, United States - Lox_Sample_2.3 | ecosystem: Environmental > Terrestrial > Soil > Wetlands | place: USA...
TCAACCTCACCTTCGTAGACATCGCCATTGCGGAGCTTGCTCCCAACTACATGCGCGGCTATGGTCCGGTTTCGGAGGCGGGAGCAGCCGATCTGAATGGTATCGTTGCCGAGCTGCAATCCGCGATCAAAGAACTCACGCGCTATGTGCTTCAACCCCGTGCCGGGGACCTGCAAGAAAGAGTTCAGAAGCTGGCGAGCCGGGGATGGGATGTCGAAGGGCTGCGTGCATTGGCAGAAATCATCGACCGACATGGGCTGACGGAGTTCCGTCCCACTATAACGATGCTGCTCGATCGTGCAGAAGACACGGCGCTGGAAATTGCCGTGTTTGGGCGCGTCAGCACCGGCAAATCTTCCTTGCTGAACCACATCATTGGCGCCGATCTGCTGCCCGTTGGGGTCACGCCCGTAACCGCTATACCCACGAGGATCGGGTACGGGCAAAAGCCGCTGGTCAAGGTCTGGCGGGAAGGTCTCGGCGTTTCCGAGCACACAGTTGAAGAACTGCCCTCATTCGTTGACGAACGCCTGAACTCCGAGAATCGCAAGCGAGTTGGCAGGATTCTCGTCCTATATCCCTCGGAGCACCTGCGCGAGGGGATCATCTTTGTGGACACGCCCGGCGTGGGATCGCTGGCGACCCGGGGTGCGGCGGAGACGCTTACCTACTTGCCGCGCTGCGATGCCGGGATCGTGCTGGTGGACGCCGGCTCGACGCTTACCCCTGACGATCTGCGCATTATCAGCGCATTGATTCAAGCCTCTACCCCAAGCACAGTTCTTGTGAGCAAAGCCGATCTCCTCTCCCCGGCTGATCTTGAGCAGCAGATCGCGTATGCGAAACGGCAACTGCGAAGTGAACTCGACGCTGACCTGACGGTAAGAGCCGTCAGCGTGATGCCTAGTTATACCCGGTTGCTTGACGATTGGTTCGCCGAAGAACTTGCGCCACTCTACGAACGCAAGCAGCGCCTTCTGCAAGAGTCGCTGGCCAGAAAGACACTGATGCTGGCTGGAGCGGTACGCTCCGCGCTTGAGATGCTGGTCTCCACTCCGGAGGCGGAAGGGGAGGGCCGTGTGCAATTGGAGCAAGTTGACCTCGGATTGCGACGCAGCGCCGGGGACCTGCAGTCTTTCCAATCCGACCTTCGGCGCACCACCGATGAGATTCCCACACTCACGTCGTTCATTCTGGCCAGGGCGGCCAACACCATCGCCCATCTCTGGCAAACAGAGCCGGAAGTGGACGGTAGCGAGGTGCTCAGGAATACGGCTACGGAGGTCGCGCTTGAGATGGCCGCCGAAGTGCGAAGCAAGCTGTTGAAAGTCCAAGCAACGCTGCAACAGGAGTTGTTGAAGGCGGCGACCCTGTTGAAGTCAACCGATGCACTTCGATCCGAGGACTTCCAGGTATTAAGCGAAATGCCGGCGTTCCACATGAACCGGCAGAACCAACTAGCTGCGCGCCCTCTGCTGGGCAGTTTTGGACAGTGGCTTCGGGTTCGGGCAGCCAGTCGCAAACTGGAAGCGCAAGCGGCCAGTCTGGGTCAGGCCCTGGAGAGCTTTTCTCGCTTGCTGTACTCCTGGGGGCTGGAGGCAAGCTCAGACCTGGAGCGGAGGTTTGACAGTTTCGCCAATCGTTATCGGGCCCAATTGGAGCGGCTGTTACTCGATCGAAAGCGGACCACCATCGATTACGAGCGAGTGAAATCCGATGTGGAGAACCTGTCCACGATCTTCCTGGGAGACACAACGACAACGAACAACGAAGCAATCGCTTCCTGAATATATGCCAGAGAGGAACGTAACTCTTGCTGAAATACTTTGTGATTGGTGTGGGGGGCTTTCTGGGCGCTATTGCCCGTTACGCGCTGGGAGCTTACATCGGCGGTCGCTACGGGGTCCGCTTTCCGCTGGGCACGTTCATCATCAACGTGAGCGGATCGTTTCTGATTGGACTGATTCTCACCTTGCTCGCCCGGACTACGGCAAGCGCATATTGGCGGTACTTGGTTCCTATCGGCTTTATCGGTGCGTACACGACGTTTTCGACCTTCGAGTATGAAACGCTTCGCGCCATGCAGGATGGTCAATGGATGACCGGATTTCTCAACGTTGGGCTTAGCCTGGCGATTGGCTTCATCGCCGTATGGGCGGGCGCGGCGATAGGACGGGTACTGGTATGAAGGAGCAGTTTGTTCCGGTTGCCCGAGGTGCTTCGATTGTTCAGGTACTGGCACGCGGCGTGTGTCCCATCTGTACACTGATGCGAAGTTTGCAAAACTCAATGGTTGAGAATGCCCATGATTATCCCGCGACCAAACTATGTAACTTTCACGCTTGGTCGCTGGCCCATGCCGCTCCGGCACGAGATGCGGTGCCTGTGTTGCGCACTATGCTCGAGGAGGCGCCCGTCGGACCAATTTCCGGTGCGATGGAATTACATCCCTGCGATTGGTGTTTAACAATACGCAACCACGAAGAGGAAGAGTTGATGGAATACTCGCGCGAGCTGAAGCGCGACAACTTCCGCAAATGGGTAACGCAGTATGGAACGATCTGTCTGTTTCACGGTCGACGATTGATCGATATGCTTTCCGGAACGGAAGGGGACTTGATTCGCAACATTCTTGCCAACAGCCAGGATGACCTTGAAAAGCAGCTGGCAGCGTTTGAGATCAGGGTTAAGCGCGGAGAAACAGGCGGTGGCGGCGTCCTTGGCCACATAACCGAGTTTCTCGTTTCGCAGCGCGGCCTAACGCGATAGGAGGCGCAGATGCTAAACACCGGACCAGCCAAGAAGGTGACCGTTTACGTGATGGAAGGCCAGACCTACCACGGAACCGCCTGTTATGCCGCGATCCTCGACTACTTGTTTTTTCGTGGTATTTCGGACGCGACGGTGGTTCGAGGGGTTGCTGGTTTTGGCACCGATCATAAGCTGCACACCAGCCGGCTGGTTGATCTTTCCGACCAAATGCCAATCAAGATCGAATTTCTCGAGAGTCCTGATCGCGTGCAAGAGGTCCTGCCGAAGCTGACGGAAATGGCCTGCCACGGGATCATCGAGGTGCACGATACCACCGTCATAAGACCGCTGCCTCCCGGCAAGAAACCGCAGTCGGAGATTCCGGCCGTCAAGTTGGAGAGCAAAGCCAAGATGATGCGCATTCTTATCGGGGAGCACGACAAATGGAACGGCAAGCCGATGCACGAGGCCCTGGTGCAGGCGTTACGAGCAAACGACATTGCCGGCGTCACGGTCTATCGCGGAATTCTGGGATACGGTGCTAACCGGCGCATACACAAAGACTCGACCCTTAACCTGTCCCATGATGCCCCCATTTTGCTGACGGTCGTTGACAGCGAGCAGAAGTTGCGGGCTTTCTTGCCGGTCCTCGACCAGATGGTGCAACAAGGGCTGGTCGTACTTTCCGACGTTGACATCATCAAGTATTCGCATTCCCAGCCTTTGCCGGAGGCACAGGAGACGAAATGAAACTTGAAGGCAAGGCCAAGATGCTTCGCATCCACTTCGGTGAGGATGACCAGTGGCACGGTCGTCCTTTGTATGAGGCCATCGTCGAGCGCTGCCGCAAGCTGGATATTGCGGGAGCCACCGTGTATCGCGGAATTGAGGGTTATGGCGCAAGCACAATCATCCGTCGATCTCATATGCTGCACCTCTCCGCAGACGCCCCCATCCTGGTGCAGATCATTGATACAGCCGACAACATTCAGCGCCTCATTCCGGCACTGGATGAGATGGTGCAAGAGGGGCTGATCGCAATGTCGGATGTCGAAGTCATCAAATACGTGCATCAGGAAGGACGAAGATCAGAGCCGTGACGGCGCATTCCAACCATGGCCGTAGCGGAGCCGGCACGGAGAAGGCTGAGGCTCGCCCGGACATCTTCGACCGCGCCGAAGAACTCAAAGTGCTGCGTCAGCGCGTGGCGCAGCGGCGGCCGTTTCTCTTCCACGGCCCGGCAGGTGTCGGTAAGACTTTGCTCTTATCCAGCGCCATATCGGAATTTCGGGACATTCTTTACAGCCCGTGCAATCCAACAGCTCAGGTATTGTTCCGAACGCTGGCAGAATTGCTGCTGGCATCGGGCCATCCGGTGTTCGCCAAGTCGTGCCCGAACGGAATCGCGTCTCTGCGGACGAAAAGCGCCGTCTCCCTCAAAGGATTAGCGCGGGACGCTCTACTCAACTCCCGGTATCTCATTGTCCTTGATCACCTTAGGCGTCCATCGCAGGCGCTGGCCGCTGCCATCAGGGAGCTGATGCTGAACTGGTCCGTTCCCGTCATCGCCGTTGCACGTTCGGCTCACATGGAGGACGTAGGATTTGTATTGCCCTTGTTCCCGTACAGCAACGAAAACCTGGAACTAAGAAATTTCGATCCTGAGTTGGCCAACAAATTTGCGGTGATGTGTGCGTGCCGGGAAGCTCTGGAGGCAGAGAACCTGACACAGTTTCTGGAGAAGGTAGTCGAGCACAGCGCCGGTAATCCCGCGGCGATCGTGAGGATGATTCGCTTGGCTCGAGATCCTCGCTACTTTCACCAACGCCAAATCAAGATCACACCCCTGTACATCGACTACAAGATCGCTATGGTGAGCGACTGATCAAAGGTCCTTGGGCAGTCGAGAATGAGTCGCAGATGCAGAACGTAGAAAACGTCCGGGTCCCTGAGCAAGCCACAAAGACAGTCCGCGGCGACGGGCAGGCACTTGGTCGCTTGGCGGAGATTGCCGACGCATTAGGTGAGCACTCGATCGGCGGCGACGTGCGCCAGCTTGTCGGCAGAATCAGCGAGGGCCGATTCTTCGTGGCCTGTGTCGGTCAGTTCAAACGCGGTAAGTCCACTCTGCTCGATGCCCTTGTGGGGGAGCCAATACTGCCCACGGGAGTGGTGCCGGTCACGACGGTACCCACGGTGCTCAGATATGGGACCGAGCGGACGGCCCGTGTTCTGATTGACGGCAAATGGAGGACGATACGGCCGGAAGAATTGTCCCACTATGTTTCCGAGGAACTCAATCCGGAGAACAAGAAACGTGTTGACGGCGTTGAGGCCTTCCTTCCTTCTCCTTTGCTGGCGTCCGGCATGTGCTTTGTCGATACACCGGGCATCGGATCGGTGTTCGCGGGAAACACAGAAACCACGAAGGACTTTATCCCTCAGATCGATGCAGCCATCCTTGTTGTCGGCGCCGACCCGCCCATTTCCGGTGAGGAGTTGGCCCTGATTGAGGCGGTGGCTGTCAATGTGGACCAGATTCTGATCGTTCTCAACAAGATTGACCGCGTCTCTGCCATCGAGCGCCAACAGGCCGCGGAGTTTGCACGAAAAGTGCTGGAGGCACGCCTTCAGAAACGAGTCGAGCACATCTACGAAGTCAGCGCGCTTAGCAAACTGAAGAGTTCCGGGAACGACGACGATTGGGAGACACTGACCGAAGACCTCCGGCGACTGGCCAGCAAGTCGGGTCAGGACATGACCCGTTCGGCCGCCGAACGCGGGGTGCGGCGGTTCTCCGCCTCGCTGAGGCGCTCGGTCGATGAACGAATTCGCGCATTGAAAGAGCCCGTCGAAAATTCCGAACAGCGCATCGCGAATCTTCGCCAAACCGTCAGCCAGGCTGAACAATCCTTGCGCGACCTAGGTGCGCTGTTTTCTGCCGAGCAGATGCGGCTTTCCAACATTCTCCTGGCCCGGCGCAAGAAATTCCTGCAAGAGGCTTTCCCGGCCGCTTTCAAAGAACTGCAGCTCGAGATATCGCCGGTGAAAACGACTTTTGGCCCCGCACTACGCAAGGAACTGATGTTGATCGCCCAAACTGTTGCGAGGCGTCATGTTATGCCATGGCTGGATAGCGAAGAGGCCCATGCCGAAGAACTTTACTCTTCGGTTACGCAACGCTTCATAAGTCTTGTCAACGGATTATTGCAGCGGATTTCCGAGGAACAGTCCGCTGACTTCGCTCATTTGCCGAAGTCGCTGGATACGGAACAAGGCTTTCGCACCCGTTCCCGCTTCTACTTTCATGACATGATCACAGTGGCGCAACCGGCCTCCCCGTTGCTGTATTGCACGGATGGGCTGATGGGAGCCCTTCACTTTCGTCGCTGGTTCCGGAAAGATGCTGAAGCGTTTCTTGAGAACCTTCTGGACACCAACGCTTCTCGCGTTCAAGGCGATGCGGAGCAGCGCGTGGTCGAGAGCCGGCTACGGCTTGAATCCGATGTACGAAAGCTGTTGCGCGAGGTTAGTGCGAGTGCGGAGCAAGCCCTCACGAATGCCAGAGAGGTCATGGCTGCCGGTGCTACTGCGGTGCAAGATGCGTTGCAAAGGCTCCGCAACATACTCGAAGAACTCGACATGTTTTTAGCTGGCCCGTCGTAAGGCCGGGAGACTGCCCGGATTTCAAGTAGTCCGGCGATTCAGTATCTGGCCAGAGGCGAAGGCGGCAAATTGCTCGGCTTCGCTGCGCGATTCTTCGGGAACGGGCACCTGCAGGGAAAGACCGCCCAACAGGCGGATTGTGACCGATTGGAGAGTGCTTTCCCATCTGATGCCGGCGACGCTCTGCAGCGGCGCCCATGACGCCCGAAAACCGTAGAGCTGCCGGTAGCCATCCTTATCGTCGGAGAACACGTGCAATTCGGTTCGGGTCAAGACGATTTCGGACCCGAATTGCCAAGACAGCTCGTTGCGAAATAGTCGAGGTCTCACGAATTCCCTCGGAGGAACAAAGAATCGGGCGACGACCGCTTCCCGGTCGACTTTCAACATAGCTTCGATCTGCTCGAATTTGTAATCGGGTCTCGGACCGAAATCCCGATGCCCGGCAGTGGAATTGAGCTGTGGGCTGTGTGACAGCAGGCGGAGCTTGAGCGGCTCAAGGAACGCTTCCACGTATTCCCGGTCGCGGCCATGGAACGGCAAATGTACGGTCCTTCCGGGAGTGAAGATTATGAGCGAGCAATCTGCCAGAAATCGCTGCAGTTCGATATGCGAAATGTCGGCGAAGGGTATTCTCGTCTTTCCAGGTCCGCAACGTGGATGCGAGTACACCGTGATGCGCTCCCGCCCTTCGAGCAGCAGCCTTGGTACATATCGGGGCGTCGCAAATCGTGGGACGATCTCCCGCGGCAGAAACAGCGCATGTTCAAAATCTTCATCGACAGGAAAATCCGCGGGCAGCTGCGACGGATCGGTAATGAGGTAAGCGAACGCATAAGCGCGTGAATCCACTTCATAAACGGAACCGTCATCGATATCGGGACCGGTTTCCATCCGTTCAGGCAAGGGCCGGGCGGGCGCGGCGTTCTTATTGTAGCGATGCGAGCGCATATTCGTGTCCCAACAGAGTCAGTCGGATGCCGCTGTCAAGAAGGAAGATCGACTGTCACGTACAGGATCAGAGGAGTAGCGGTACCCAAGAGCATGCCAATAACGTCCACAGCGTCGGTATGGCCAAAGAAAAAGGCACTGCGGTTCGTTCTCCTCATCGGCGTGGTCAGTCTATTCGCTGATTTCACCTATGAGGGTTCGCGTAGCATTACCGGCCAGTTTCTGGCGACGCTCGGTACCAGCGCCACGGTGGTGGCTGTGGTTGCAGGGTTAGGGGAGTTACTCGGCTACGGGCTTCGCTTGGTTTCCGGCAGGTTAAGCGAAAAGACGCAGAAGTTTTGGCCGATCACTTTGTTCGGTTACGTCATCCAGATGTTCTCGGTTCCTGCGCTTGCGCTGGCGGGTAATTGGAAAGCGGCTGCCGCGCTGATTCTGGTTGAGCGGATTGGCAAGGCAACCCGCAATCCTCCGCGTGACGTGATGCTTTCCCACGCGGCCAAGGAGATTGGCTACGGCTGGGGATTTGGGGTACACGAGGCGCTGGATCAGATGGGAGCGTTGTTCGGCCCGCTGCTGGTCGCCGTGATCATCGCTCGTCGCGGTGATTACCGGCACGCTTTCGCCGTGCTTCTTGTACCCGCGTTGATCACACTCGGGATGTTGACGATTGCCCGCTTCGTCTATCCCCGCCCTGAGGACCTGGAGGCCCATACGCCGGCCTACCATGCGGAGGGGTTTTCGCGCACATACTGGATTTACCTTGCCGCGGCGGCACTGGTCGCTGCCGGCTTCGCCGATTTCCAACTCATTGCCTATCACTTTCAGAAGGCCGACGCGTTTAAAGTGTCGTGGATCCCGATTCTTTATGCCATTGCCATGGCGGTCAGCGGCGCCGGGTCTCTGGCCTTTGGCAGGATGTACGATCGCGCCGGTATTCGTGTGCTGGTACCGCTGACACTCGTGTCTGCGCTGTTTGCGCCCTTCGTCTTTCTAGGGGGATTCTGGACCGCAGTCGCCGGCGCAGCGCTCTGGGGACTGGGAATGGGCGTTCATGAATCGATTGTGCCGGCGGCGGTGGCCCACCTCGTCTCGCCCCAGAAGAGACCGTCGGCATACGGAATGTTCACGGGGATTTATGGCATCGCATGGTTCTTGGGCAGCGCGATCATGGGAGTGCTGTACGACCACTCCATCGTGGCTGTGGTTGTCTTTTGCGTGGCCGTGCAGTTGCTCGCCGTCCCGCTGCTATGGGCAGTGGGAAAACCGGTTCCGCGAGTAAGCCGGTGAACTGGCTCACATTGATTCTTGAAATGCGATACTCGAATGCCGCAGCCGCACTCTGACTCTAAGTCCCTCGATACAAGAACAGTATGATCAGAAAAAAACCAAGCACATAGGCGATATATGCATTCAGCCGGCCATGATGCATGCCGGCTAAAACGTTGGCGATCCCGCTCATTGCGTCGCGAATAGGTCGAAGAAATACGCGGTCAATGATGGGCGTTTCCTCTCGGCGCCGGCGAATCGCCGTCCGGAAATGTACGGCCACTGTCTGGCGCGTATCTTCCGTAATGTTCGGTCGAAAGACCGCCTGGAAGACCACCCGCACCGGATTCGAAAAGCCCGTCGCCGTGTAGGTCATCTCCGCCATCAATCGCGGTATTCCTCCCGCCCAAAGTTCGCGCCGCAGCACAGCGCGTTGACGAGTCGAACGCGAAATCACCAGCCAGGCCAAGAAGAGCATGAGCGCCAAAGCGGCCAAACTGTACGACGGCGACATGGCAAACACGACAGGATTCTGCTCACCGCCGCGCAGCAACAGGACCACGCCGCGTCCCGGCAGCAGATGATTGCCGGACTGCGCGCCCAAGTTATGGAACTCCTGCAGAAACGTAGCCGGAAGCTGCTGGTTCGTCGGACTAGCCGTGAAGAATGGTGGGACGAGCGATGCTGTGACGCTGGCTTGCGCCATCGGTTGGACCGCGCGATCCAATACCGGAACAACATAAGTGGGAAGAATTCCCAACAGCAAACAGATGACCGCCAAGAACGCCAGTGGAAACGGTGTTCGCGGACTTGCTTGCGGCTGGAGTTTCCAGACACCTCTGCGAACGCCGAGAAAGCTCATTGCGTAGGCCTTCACAAAGCAGGTAACCGCGAGCGCAGCTGTGAGCGCAAGCGCTGCGCCACAAAGCGCAAAAACAATTCTGATCGGGCCGGAAGTCAAGACCGCGCTGCGCAGCAGCGATTGAAGAGTTAGCCACTCGCTGACGAAGCCATTGAACGGGGGCACGGCGGAAATAGCGAGGCATCCGACAAGAATCACAGCCGAGAGCCCAGGTAAGACACGCGATAATCCCCCGAGTTGGTCCATGTCACGGGTTCCTGTCTCCACTTCGACGTGACCCGCTCCCTGGAAAAGAAGCGTCTTGTACATGGAGTGGTTCACCATGTGGTACAGGGCTGCAGTTAGCGCGATGGCAGAGGCGACTGCATGTCCGGTTGCGCGAAAGACCAGGAAAGCTCCGATTCCGGCGACAATAATGCCGGCGTTCTCAATGGAACTGAACGCGAGCATGGTCTTCATATCGCTTTCGGTGGTGGCATAGAGAATTCCGACGAGGGCCGTGAGGCTCCCGACCACAAGTGCAAAGACCCCGGTTCCGTAAGTGCTCGGCGCCAGGTTGGCATTGAGTCGCAGGATCCCGTAGAAACCAAGATTCAGCGTCACGCCAGCAAAAACGGGGATAAAGATCGAAGGCGACGCGGTATACGCCCGCGGCAGCCAGAAATTGACCGGAACCAGCCCCGCCTTCACGCCGAACCCCAGGAACCCAAGCACAAACACCGCCCACAGCGCGCCATGCGAGAGCTTGCTGCCAGCCAAGGCGAGGGCCGGAAAAGAGAGGTCCGGCGCAGTTTTGCCCAATATTAGAAAAGCGATAACGACCATCAAGAAGCCCGCCTCGCTCATCGCGAGCATAAGATATCCGGCGGACTTGTCCGTGTGCTCCCTCTGCTCGTAATTGATCAACAGGAAGCACAGGATTGACATGCACTCCCAGGCAATCAGGAACAAGGGCGCATCATTTGCGATCAGAATGAGCACCACGGAAGCCAGCAGCGCGAAATGCATCACCCCGAAGCGGCGTGGGGCCTCACGAGTTTTTGGACGACTCGCAGAAAATGTCCGCACAAAAATCGACGAGGATAGATATACGAGGCCAGCCACGAACAGGAAGATTGCCGAGAGCGCGTCGAGCCGCAGGGTGAACCGCCCCCAACCTTCGAGGACCCACAACGATGCTTCGAAGCTGCCGCCGCTGACCAGGACCGTACCGGCCGCAAGCATCATCAGGAGAGAAGCCAGTGTGCCGGCCACGGCAACGATCATGGCGGATTGCCGGCGGCTCACCAGCGCCGAAGCAATGACTCCGCCGGCGCAGGTCGCGAAGAGCAGCACGAGCGCGGTTGCAGTAAGCGAGGCCGTGATCACAGCGTTCCCCTCCGCTCCCGATTCCCCGCACTCGCACTGGATTGCATATTTTCGCCGGCGACGGTCTCTGTCGCATGGAGAGGCTTGCGCCCGGTGGCGGCCAAGAGACCGTGCAGTATCGCCAGAGGTGGCGGCGGGTCTCCCGGAACTTCCAAGTCGACCGGCAGCACTGAGCCAACTCCTCCCGCCGACATGAAACTGCGTCCGAAGACACCACCTGTGATTGCGCAAGTGCCCACGGCCATGACGCGCTTGGTATCCGGCATGGCTTCGTAGGTTTTCATCAGAGGTTCGCGCATGTTCTGACTTACTGGCCCAACCACCAGCAGGAGGTCGGCCAGGCGCGGCGTAGCTGTCGTGAAGAAGCCCAGGCGGTGCATATTGTAGAGAGGATTGTTCAGCTGCTTCACTTCATGCAGGCAAGCGCCGCAATCGCCGGCATCCACCACCATGATGTGCAGAGACTTGGCGAAGGACCTGGGAAATGGAGAAAGCTGGGTGACCTTCGACGGCAGTTCGGCCCATTCGTAATCCGAGCGCCAATTCATCGGGGCGTTCAGTTCAAATCGGCAACGCTGGCAGTGAACGCATGTCCGTTCGTCTACGAATGCCCGCCGCTCGTCGCTGACGATGGCCCCGACAGGGCAAATACGCGCCGCAGCTCCAGCGGCGGTAGCCGATTCGAACTGCGTACTCACGGGGCGTCCGGGAGAAATTCCGGGAGCCCGTTCGAGAGCATAAGGGTACCGGGTGGATTGCACCCCTCTTCGCAAGCCGTGCCAGAACCAGAAACTCATTCGTCTTCACCCCTAGCGATCGCATTCCGTGGCCGATAAGCCGAACGTCGCCAGAATGATGGGAAAATCCTGGAAGGCGAAGTTTTCGGCAGCTAAATGAAATCCAAGCCAATTGTTGAAGGAAGGCGTGATAGCGCGATAGCGCTCGATAACGCCTTGGCTGTTGATATTGACCCAGTGCAGGGCAGCGCCCCGCGGCGCTTCCACCCAGCCGATGGAAGCTCCCGCGTGAGCGGTATTACAGGGAACGCGGACCGGGCCCGCATCGAACGATGCGACTGCCTGGCGAATTAACGCTGCGGACTGGACGCATTCTGCAAATAGGACCCGAAGCCGGGCATAACCGTCGCCCTCGCTTTCGCAGGGCACGTCAAACTTGTATCGCTCATAAGAGGAGTAGGGGGACGCGCGCCGCAAGTCATTGATTTGTGCGGATGCGCGGCCTATCGGACCGACCAGGTTCAAATCACGGGCATCGTCAGCATCGATCGCGCCAACGTCCTCGAGCCGGTCAAGGAAGCTGCTGCTATATCGAAGCCGGTCCTCAAGTTCCAACAGGTCTGCGCAAGCTTTGCTGGTGACATGGAGCAGTTTGCTGCAGTCCTGCGGGTCGAAATCGCGGGACAATCCGCCCGGCACATTCAGGCCAAAAAGATAGCGGTGTCCGGCGAAGACACAAGAAGCGCGCAGTAGCTGTTCTTCGATAATTCCGGCTTGGGCCGCGGAAACGGCCAGTGCGGTCGATTCGCAGATGCCGGCGATCGCGCCGGCATGATGACGCAGCCGCTCCAGTTCACAAAGCACGATACGAAGCTGCTGCGCGCGGGTAGGAATGCTGATCGAATAAGCATTCTCAACCGCCTGGCAGAACGCCAGCGAATGCGCGAAGGCGGAAGTGGCTGCGAACCGTTCTGCCAAGAGTAACGCAGCACCTACCGTCTTTCCTTCAGCAATCTTCTCTACGGCCCGATAGTTGTAAAACAATCGCGGACTCGAGCGAACCACGTCCTCGCCCACTGTCTCGAGCAAGAAATGCAGCGATTCGCCCATGCCGCCGTTGTATACCGGGCCCACGGGCATGGCAAAGGCGCCGGGATCCTGTACAACCAACAGCGGTCGCCACTCCGGATTCGGCTGCTGCTCCAGATGGGGCTGGTCCGCGGAAAAGCTCTTGCGCATGGGATCGATGCCTTCATGCCAGATCTGGTCGTGCAACACGAAATCGCCGAGCCGCGGGTGTCCCACAAAATCCAGTCCGAAGAGGTCCTCGATTTCTCGCTCGTGCCAATCGGCCGGGTGTACTTCCGAGCTGATGCTCGGTACAGTGTTGACATCGCGGGGCAAGCGCAATGTGATGGTGATCCAGCCACTCTTTGGGAGAAGGAACGGATAGTAGAGTTGCCAATAGTCCGGTTGCTCTTCGGCAATAATTCCGCCGAAAGAGCAGGCTTGATCCCAGAAGAGAAATCGGCATAGGGAACGCAAGGCCTCGGCATGGTTCACCTCAAGTCCGAGCACATATCCGTGTTCAGCCGGCATCGGCGACACGGCTTTTGCGAAGCGATCCAGAACAGCAGCGATGAGATCGTGGAGGCGTGTTTGCGCGTTTCCTTCCAGGCCTGAGGAAGTGA
>Ga0335074_10009944_pt1 | contig 13291 bp, 15 predicted proteins | sample Lox_Sample_23_FD_206715 | JGI IMG/M metagenome (GOLD analysis project Ga0335074, IMG submission 206715) | Soil microbial communities from Loxahatchee National Wildlife Refuge, Florida, United States - Lox_Sample_2.3 | ecosystem: Environmental > Terrestrial > Soil > Wetlands | place: USA...
GCAAGGTATCCAGGAATGGAAATGCAATTCTTCGACTTCCAGCAGGGTATCCTTGATCACCTAGTGGGTGATCGGATGATGGCCAGGCTGGCGGGGTTCTTTGGCTTCCTCGCGTCTCTGCTGGTGGTCGTCGGATTGTATGGAGTTCTCTCATACTTCCTTGTGCAGCGCCGCAATGAGATCGGCATTCGCATGGCGCTCGGAGCGAGTCGAAGCCGTGTCGTCGGTGACATGCTGCGCAGTGCGTGCGTGATGCTGATAATGGGTTTAACCGCGGGAACAGTGCTTGCACTCCTCGCCGGCCGTGAAGCCAGCACCCTTCTGTTCGGCCTGAAGCCGTGGGACCCGGCAACCGTCGGGGGTGCCGCCGCACTGCTCGCAGTGGTCACGCTAGTGGCCGGTCTCGTTCCCTCGCTTCGCGCAGCTAGTGTGAATCCAGTCGACTCCCTCCGTGCCGAGTAGGCACGCACGAAGTCGAGGTGTTCGATGCGAATTTCAGTTGATGAACCATCGCCAAACCACTCAGCGAGCGCTCTAGCTGTATCCGAGGAACTCCCACCCTGCGGGCCTTTCGTGTGCCATTTGACCGAGTTTTGAACCTGGGGTACAAACCATGCTTCGGTACGCATATTGCACATCCGGGAAGGAGGTTTTTCCATGTCTCAGCTTGCGAATGCATTTCCGAAGGGAGAAGCAGCACAGCAGGAGGAAAGGTCCGGCCCGCCGGCTGCCAACCGCCATCGCCTGCCGGACGAGCGGGCGGGCATTACACACCACTTCTCCATCGCTGGCCACGAGGGCTACCTGACCGTCGGGCTCTATCCTAACGGGCAGCCGGGTGAAATCTTCATCCGGATGGCAAAGGAGGGCTCGACGATCGCGGGATTGATGGAGTGCTTCGGCACCGTCGTCTCGGTAAGCCTGCAGCACGGAGTCCCGCTCAAGGTGCTTTGTGACAAGCTCTCGCATACGCGGTTTGAACCGTCAGGCTGGACCGGGAATGAAGAGCTCGGCTATGCGAAGTCGATCATGGATTACCTGTTCCGCTGGATGGAATTGCGCTTCCTTTCGGGCAAGCAATTACCGCTGTTCGTTGCGACAGCGGCTGATAGCGAAAGCACTGGCAGTCAGTCAAACCAGGTGCCTGCCAGGCTCTCGCCGTTCCCTCACGAAAGCTATGAGTTAGGTGACGCGCCGCTGTGCGCGACCTGCGGTTCGCTCATGGTGCGCAATGGGAGCTGCTACAAGTGCGGCAACTGTGGCGGAACGAGCGGCTGCTCGTGACGGCTTAGCGGGCACTTGCCGGCTACATACCAAATGACCATGGAAGCGGCAGGACACACCATTATTTCTCAGCGGCCTACGAGCCCGTCGATGGATACACCACCTGGCTTCTCTCGATACCATGGTTTGAAAGGTGAAGAAGCCGATGTCCTCGAACGAAACTACTGTGCCCCGCCAACACGCACCCAGCGGCCCAGCATCGCCGCAACTCCCTGAACCAAGTCACGCTGAGCGAAGCCGTACCCTCATCTCGCTAGCTTCAGTTGGCACTCTGGCGACGCTCTCCCGCAAGCATCCGGGATTTCCCTTTGGTTCTCTTATGCCCTTCGCGCTCGATCCTGCGGGCCGGCCTCTCTTTCTGATCAGCAATATGGCCATGCATACCCAGAATCTGAAGGCGGAGCCGCGATGCAGTCTCTTCGTTGCACAGGCGAATGCCGATGGTGATCCGCTTGGAGCGGCCCGGGCTACTCTGATCGGCATTGCCGAATCTGTTCCCGCAAGCGAGCTTGATTCGGTTCGAGAGATTTACCTTGCTCGTCATGAGAACAGCCGGTACTGGGTCGATTTCTCTGACTTCAGTTTTTTCCGGCTCCAACCCGTCGACCTTTATTACGTGGGCGGCTTCGGCGTGATGGGATGGGTCGAAGCAAATGAGTACCAGGATGCGGCTCCTGATCCGCTGGCTGGCGCCGCACCCGGCATCCTCGCGCACATGAACGCTGACCACGTTGATGCGATGGTCCTGCTGGCACGTTTTCATGTTGGAGTCGAAGCAACGGAAGCGACCATGACTTCGGTCGATCGACTGGGCTTTACTCTTCGATTGAAGACGATTGAGGGAATGAAAGGCGCTCGCATCAACTTCCCCCGCGAGGTAGCTACCCCGATGGAGACGCGAACGGTGCTGGTCGAGATGGTCCGCCAAGCCAGGCAATAAGCGCGTTCGGGCGAAGAGAGTTTACCCACAACGAAAATTCTTATCCGCAATCATCCTGGAGGAATGAGATGGTTACCACCACGCTCAAAACGAGCAGTTTGCCCCGTGAATTTATCTTCAACGGCTCACGTATTCCCGACCCGGATCCACGCATGAGCATCGATCAGGTCCGCGACCTGCTTACGCCTTCTTATCCCGAAATTGCCACTGCGACGATGACCGGACCGGAGGACACAGGAACCAGCCTGCGTTATTACTTCTCCAGAGCCATCGGGTCGAAGGGTTAAGTCATGCCCCGGTCTGAGATAACACGAGAGGAGCTAGTAGCGCTATTCGCGATGAAGGCGACAGCGCTACCTCCGGAAGTGAACAACTTACTCGTGAGGCATCTCCAATGCAAAGAGTCGATACGTCTCGCCGGCGCCGTGCGGCAGGCGATGGACCGGTTCGCGGGCACAGACAGCGTGCCGCTCTGCGCTCCATCGCAACTCCTTCCACCCCTGGGATAACAACCCTCGCGCCTGCTTTCGGTCAGGCTCTTCCCACTCTCGCCACGGTTCCAACGGAATACAACCACGAAGTCAATGCGGAGCTGCTTTACGATCTGGGCGCCGCCCTTGTGAGGGAGGGCTTGGGCTCGCCGGAAACGTGGCAGCAATGCGGAGGAAACGCAGTCGCCTTCGCGCAACGCAGCATCATAGACGCGATTGGCGCAGAGCGCGGCGAACTGCTAGAGCGCAACGTTGAATATCACCTCCAGGTGAGCGATGTCCTTGAAAGGGATGGCTGCGGTTCGACACTCAGAAACGGACGGCTGGCGGTAACGATCGAATGCAGCGGTTCCGGATATCTGAAGATCGGTCCCGCACTTGAAGCTCTCGAGAAGAAAGCAGAAGGACTGGGAGCGGCCTTCTATTGGACCCTCATTCATGCTCTCTATCGCGTCATGCGGATCTACGATCACAGCGATGCACTCATGTATGAGGAGATGTTGATCGAGTCTGCCAACCAGGACGACGAAGAGAATCGCAGTCAGTGTGAATTCCCAGAGGTCGAGAAAGCACTCCCGGAATGCATCCAGAAGACACTGAAACGAAAGTGGACGATTGAAGATCGCCGCCTGCTCCGCGCGCACCGCAAAGGGCCGTACCATGCATGGATTGATCGCCTGAGGAAAATGCAACGACTCTCCCGTCTGCCCGTTGAACAGTCCCAACAGCTCCTCGAGGACCGCTATTACGATGGCCCCCCGCTCCCATCGTTGCTCGTTGCCTTCAAGGACAGAGACGCTATCACTGCCTGCTTTGACGAGGAAGGCCAGCATATGCTCGAAGGCTCGTCGGAGCCGGCAGTTTGTGTAGTCTTTTCTCCGAAAAACGCAGACGAAGTGACGCACGCCACGCGTGTGATCGAGCGCTTCGTCGCATTCAACACCGAGCTCTTTGAACTGGTTGAGGAGCTGCAGGAGAAGGAACATGCAGGTTCAGATCGCCATCGGGGAGAACCATCGCTTCGAGCTGCGTGAAGCGTTGTTGGTCTACCACGGGAACCAGACAACTTTCATCACGAAGCACGAGGTTTTGAAGCAGCAGAATACAGCACCTGCTCTCGGACCGGCGCAACCGCTCACCGTAGCATTTGTCGAGTCGCTGGTCCGCTCGCTTGGGGCCGAAGCTGCTGCCGAGGTGTTCCCAGAGAACATCCTTGCCAAGAGCGATCGCATGATCGCCTGGTGGACCCCGGCACAGCGTCGTCAGATGTTCTATCAGCACTCCGAGGGAAAGGCGGCCAGTTTGAACGGGCGCATTTTCCCTCAGCCTCCTTTGGTTTGGCGTGTCGCTGACGGGCAATTGAAAATCCGCGCTCTGACTCAGAACAAGCGGCCCGAGGCAACAACCAAGCTCGCTGTCGCACCCTACTGGAATCTCTCGGACTGCGGCACCGTCTGCACAGGATCGATGCGGAGGCCGGAGAGCGCATCCGTCGCGGCCATATCTGACTGGGAGCAGGGCTTCTACGAGAGTGCCTTTACCCATGCCAATGTCGGTCGCCTTACGCGCCACAAGGGCGGCTTCGAGGGGCTTTGGAGCAGTCTGACGGGTAAGCGGAGATTGTTCCCCTCGGAGACCCTGATCGTCCTGCCCCAGACGCTCGCGCAATTTGTGCGCGAAGGAGGAAATTGAGATGCGCATCGAACACTCGCTGCCGTCGGGCTTCCTCGGGCGTCGCCCCGTCCGTGTGTTGGTCGTGGGTGCAGGCGGAACCGGAAGCGCCATTCTCATGGGCCTGCCATATCTTCACCAGGCGATGCGGGTGTGGGGGCATTCCTACGGCCTCCAGGTGTCGATCATGGATGCCGACACGGTGTCTGAGACCAACTGTGTCCGTCAGCCATTCTCCGCCTCGGACGTTGGTCAGAACAAAGCAACCGTGCTCGTCAACCGCATCAACATGTTCTGGGGCACGAAGTGGCGGCCGAACCGTCTTTTTTCAATGAACGTACTCTGAGCCGATCGCATGACGGCGCTCCGGATTTGCTTATCGGTTGCGTGGACACCCGCGCCGCACGGCAGGCCATTGATCAGGCAGTGACTCGGCCCATGCAGCGAACGACTTACTGGCTTGACATCGGCAACAATGCGGCCAGCGGCCAGCACATCCTTGGACAACCGCTCAATTCACAAAATCGTCGCAGGGCCGCAAGGCTGCGCACGGCCAGCGAGTTGTATCCCGAGATCGTCGATGCTGCGGCCGGCGAAGACCCATTGCCGAGTTGCTCTGCCATCGAAGCTCTCGATCGGCAAGAGCCTTTCATCAACCAGACGCTCGCTTCGAGCGCTCTCGCCATGCTGGCGCGGCTCTTCCGCTATGGAAGGCTGAACCATCACGGAGCCTTCTTCAATGCCGAAACCGGGCGCATGAGCGCGCTGCCTGTCGATCCCCAAATGTGGATGAAGGTCCGCAGACGCAATCGCCGGCTCCGAGCCGCAGCATAAACAATCGTCATCCATCCTTCCGCACTTAATCCAATCACACCATCGGAGATGCCCATGTTTCAGCAACTCGTTCCACTCCTGCGCCAGAGGTCCGTCCTCCTGACCGTCACTCCTCTCGGAGAAGATCAGATCCGCGTCAATGTCCTGCCAAAGAAGCTGGCGGACGGCGAAAATGCCGCCCTCACTACGCCGATGAGCTTCACCGGAACCGCCGCCGAACTCGACGCACAACTGGCCAATGCCATTGTCAGCTTTGTCGCCAGCCATCTGGAATTGAAGAACACGCTCGACCGCGCCAAAGAGGAAATGGCGGCGGCGGCGAAGACAGCCCAAGAGGAGGCGAGGAATAAGTCGAAGACGGCGAAGAAGACTGCTCCGGTGACAGCGCCTGTAAAGAAAGACGAGCAGATACCGGCAGAGCCGCCCACGACGCCTGGCCTTTTCGACATGCCAAGCGCAATGCCCACTCCTCCGGCCGATTCGGACGAAGAAGCCGAGATTCTTGCCGAAATCAAGCAGGATGAGGAAACGGAGGAAGATGACGAGGTCCTTGTCGCGTCATAGTTCTCCCGGGCCTGTGACCACGGTTCAGCGAGTGTGGCAAATGCGGATCATTTAGTTTTCCGTTCTAATTCGGGGATACTGGCCGACTTTAGCATTACTAATCTTGAGTGGCCTCTGCCGGGGGTGTGACTGAGGTACAACGTAGATATCCCTATTCCTTTTAGAGTGCTGAAGAGGGTGCTGAGGTGAACCCTGGCGAGAGTCGCGTTCGGTAAGCACATCTGTCGACATTCACGGCATGATCGAAGATTGCGCTTAAGTTTACCAATACCTATTTGAACTTGTAGGTTGCACCGACGACGATGCCCTGAATCGATGCGTTCAAGATGTTCCCATTGTTGCCATAATGAACGGTGAGATATCGCCAGCCACCCTGCAAGGTCCATTTCGGTTTGACCTGAAAGTTCAGCAAGCCTCCTACCTGATAATCCAGGGTTGCGCCGCCCTCACCCGCATCGCCAAGTATATCGACCGATGCCTTCGAGCCAAGAGGCAGGTTGAATCTGCTGCCTGCGACAAAATCTACCCAGGTCGGGCCGTTGGAAAGGTTCTTGCCGAGGATTGTCGGCGTAAGGTCGAGTGTCGTTCCCACATGCCAGATGCGGGGCCCGGCCGTCCCGTAAATCTTGATCTTGGGATTATTCACAATGAGATAGTTGACTTTGGGGGTTACGACGCTGAAGTTGAGTGTGGCCTGCACAGAATAAGCTGGCGCAAACGGGATTGCCTTGCTGTCCTGGAGCCTCATCCACATAAAATCGACGGGAGCTGAAAAGCGGCCGTACGTGGGGGTGAACACACCCAGGAGTCCGCCCTTGAAATTCGAAAATATCTCGCCAGCAGTTACGTGGACGCTGGTGTCGAAGCCGCGAACGCCGACCGTACCATGGATTCCCGGAATCCAAAGATATCCAGTCGCGTAGTAGTGCCATTTCTTATCGGTCAGGTCGGCGTCAGAACCTGCGAATGACGAAGGGCCGGAGGACGACTGCGCGGCAGTTGCTTGCTGCGGAGTTGTCGCACTCTCTGTCTGGTCAGGCGAAGTAAGATCGGCTGATTGCTGAGCAATCGCTGGCACGCATAGCGCCAGAGCCAGCGATCCTGTGAACGTCAAAAGACAAGTCTTACAGTACGAATTCATTGCGTCTCCTCGCATGCCGGGCACTTACCGCTGTTGTTGTTGCGCCTTAACCGGCTCCACTTCCGCCAGAATGTCTTGCGCTGCCTTCGTTTGCACATAGCTACCTCGTCGGGACTCCTCTTGCCGCCTGCCGGATCTGCGCCTGCTCCAACGCCAGCTTGTACGCGACGTAGTACTTGTAAATATTGGCAACGTAGGTGATGGTCTCCTGCCCGATGTCTTTGGCGGCGACCAGTTCCACGTTGCCGAACCAGATGTTGGGGTCAAGACCCATATCGGCTGCCTCTTTGCGAAGCCTCACGATGCGATTCGGTCCGGCGTTGTAACTGGCGAAAACGAATAATGTCTTATTGACTCGATCGATCTTCGGGTCGTCGAAATACGTGTCTTCAATGTTGCGCAGCATCTTGGTGCCGGCATGAATATTGCCGTCAGCGGTCCTCACGTCTGGAATGTTGATGGGAGAAGCTGCGGCGTACTTCGGGATCACCTGCATAATGCCTACTGCACCACTCGCGTTTCTTTTGCTCTGGTCCAGCAGAGATTCCTGATAGCCCTGCGCGGCGATCATCAGATAGTCGAAGTCGTATTCTCCGGCGTATTTCTGGAAGAGCTCAAGGTTGGCCTGGAACTTCTTCATCTCCTCCCCGGAGGTCGAATTCTTTACCCACTTGGTGTTTCGCAGATAGCGCCGCAGCAGGGTGTTGCCGAATGATGATCCCACAGAGTGCGACGCGATGAATTCGTCAACCAACTGCTTCAATTGCGGGTTGGTCTTGCGCATGGGCCAGGCCAGTTGCTGTCCGCTTGCGACCACCAGATCAGGATGCGGTTGAACGTGATCGAGCACCTGCGACCATAGGGCGGCCCGCTGCGTGGTCGTGACCGTGGCTGGGATCAGTCCAGCGTTCACCATCTGCACGAGATCGTCGTCGTTCAAGTTCTTGTCTGCCCCTTTGATTACGATCGGCGTTTTGCCCTCTTTTTGAAGCTGCTCATTCGCCTTCTGCAGGTTCTGGTAATAGGTGGTGAGCGGATTGACGTACACCTCTTTCCCACCGAGGTCCGAGAGGGTGGAGAGTGCAGCGGAGCCGGGGCCGGTTACGATGATCTGGCTTACATCGGTCTGTATCGGCGTCGAGAAGGCAACCCGCTTTTCACGCTCCGGCGTGACGACGATTCCGTAGGCAACCATATCTCCCAGCCCTTCGGTCAGGGCCGCTTCAATCTGGTCGATCCGCATGGGAAGAAACGTAACTTTCACCTGAAGTTTGCCGGTCTTCAGCTTCTGGTTGGCGAACTTCTGGAACTCTTCCAGCGCCTCGTACATCACGCCGTGAGGCTGGCCTTTGTCGTAGAAGAAACCGATGGGGTTGATGATGAGCAAGGCGCGGATGTTCCGCCTCTTCACCATGTCATCGAGGTCGGCGGTGTGACGTCCGAAGCTGGTCGGCAGCGCGATGTCTTTCGACGGCCCAGGAGGCTCATCTGGTGAAGACATCGGCTGAGCGGGCACTGCTTGATGAGCGTGCTCAGGGCTGGGCGGCCCGGCAGGCTTCCTACCACAGGAAACCGGCAGCAGAAATACAAACAAAGTTGTCACAGCCAGGAACGCCTGGCAGGATGGAGTCGAGGATGAGGACACTGATGTTCTCCTCTACGACGCACTCGCGGCTGCTGGCGAAATGCAGGAGGCGAAGGTCGTTTCCAGCAGGCTCGTGTCGATGCTGCCGGCCGCACCAATTGCTACGATCTGCGTGCGCGGCACACGCTGGCCCCACTCCTCTTGAAGCGAAATGTCCACGCGCCTGCCGACCACTTGCAGAACCGCCCGACGCTGCGGTGCGTCGGTGCTGTAGACCACCCCTTTGGCGCGGTAAACAGTGCCCGGCAACTTACGCAGTCTTTCGCGCAGTGCTTCGAGCGTCAGCGGCTGGTCTGTTTCGTAGCTCCAGGTGCTGAATATCTTCGAGTGGTCATGCTGCTCGTGACCGTGATGACACATCGAGTCGGTACAGCCAGACTCAGCACCGTGTGAGTTGAGTCCCGCTCGAGCGGGATCGAAACGCCCGACACCCAGCAGGATCTCGTAGGGTACCTCGCAGTAATTAGTCTCGACGATGCGAAGGCGGTTGAAATGATCGTCGAGCCAGGCCCTGACCTTCCCAACTTGCTCGGGACCGGCGAGGTCTACCTTGTTCAGGATCAACATGTCCGCAAACCCCACCTGGCGGAGCTTGAGCTCCATCAGCGGAGGATACTCAGGGTGCGCGAAGACCTGGTCCGCGTCCAGCACGCACGTGACGCTGTCCAGTCTGATCCGGTCGCGCAGATTCGGGTCGTTGAAGGTCGCGAAAATCCCGGCAGGATCGGCGACACCGCTGGCTTCGAGCAGGATGTATTCAATGCTCTCGGGACGCGCGAGCAAGGCGACGACCGATTCGACAAGATCGTCACGAATCTGGCAGCAGACGCAGCCGTTGGACAGACTGATCATGTTGTTGTCGACGCCGACGACAAGCTCGGCATCGATATTGATCGAGCCAAAGTCGTTGACCAGCACTCCCACGCGCAGGCCGTGATTCCCGGTCAGGATGCGATTGAGCAGCGTCGTCTTTCCGGCCCCGAGAAAGCCAGTCAGGATGGTGATCGGAACTGTCTTGCCGTTGTCTTCTATAAGTTCCATGGTTTAAGGCTTCCTCTCAAAAGCATTCGCGCAGATGTTCCCGGCGCCTCGCCGCAACGGGTGCGGCGGGACACCGGCCCCACACTGCTACTTCGTGAATTTGCTCAGATCAATATTCAACGCCTGCGCCATCGCGCGCAGATCGACCAGCTGCGGGTTGGGGAGCTTCGTGAGCGGCTCGCGGTACACGTCCGGCGGATAGTACTTATGCGGGTCGATCTCATGCTCGCGCGTAAGCGCCTCCTGCTGCATCTCGCGCGGCAACCTCGGCTGTGGGACCACCCCCTGACCCGTGGCAATCGGCAGCGGATCGCCGAAGAGCAGCGTCGGAGGCGGCAAGGACTGGCCTGCAAATGCCGGCAACACAGCGTCCCGTTGCCAGATCGCATCCTTGGTCACGTTGACGGTCACTACGTCGGGCGCGCCATACAGGAAGAGACCCTTCCAGTGGGCGCGAACGTCCGCGCTTTGCTCGTTGAGCGTGTCATTGTCGAACGCGAGGTGAGTGACCATACCGCACCGCGGGTTAACCTGGTTGATGAGATAGCCTGTGGCATAACCCAGGGTATGGTGGATGTCTACGGTGTAGTTGAAGAGGAATTCGGGCAACCCGTACTTCAGCAGGTTGATCCGCGCCAGATCGGGTTGGATCTCGGTGACAAAGACATCGGCGCCTTTGGCATATTTTGCCGTCAGGTCGTCAGGCCGCCCGTCGCCGGTCCAAACGAATGATAGACCGTTCCAGTCCAGACGGTAGGCCGAGGCGCCGTCCTTTACATGCGAGCGCCGCCAATGGCGGACCGTGACGCCGTTCTTGTCGTAGCAGATGCCATTCTCGTCCTTCCAGTCGAACTCGTTAACCTCGATTTCATAGCCATCCCCGATCGGGCAGGCGTCGAAGGCTTCGAGATGCCACTTGAGCATCTGTTTCATGCCCGCAACCATCCCCTTCGTCCCAAGCTCCGGCGTGCGTCCGGAAGGCCCGGTGACGCGCAACGGCATGTGCCACCGGCCTGCCCACGCCGAGAACGGCAACAGATAGGACAAGTCGTGGTAGTGGTCCACATGCAGGTGAGTGATGAAAATGTCGTTAATGCTCGGGACCGGGACACCCATCGCGAGGATGTTCTTGACGCAGCCGGGACCGAAGTCGAAGAAGAAGCGGTCGCCATTGCCCAACTCGACCATGATGCAAGTGCCGGCCTGATCGCGCCGGGGCGGGAAGGGGCAACTGCCGACAAACGAGATCCGCATCTCGTCTGCCCCCAATGGCTCGCTGCCTGGGAAATAGTTCATTCGGGTGCGGACTGAGGGCGTCGGCTTGTAGTATGCCGGGAACTGCAGGCCGGTGCCCGGGCCACCCCCGTAGGGATTAACGGGCTGTGTTGCTGCACCTGCTTGCGCTTGCGCCGAAGTCGGGTCGGCAGCGAAAAGACCAGCCGCCGCCCCAAACGCACCTGCGCCCTTGAGCATGTCGCGCCGGCTTAGATCGTGCTGGGGGATCTTCGTGTTGTCATAGGTTGCCATCGGTGGTCTCCTTTGAAACGTTCTTCGGATATTCAGTCAGACTTTCTGCGACGCTCACGCTTAGGCTTTTCCAGCGACTCGATCAAACGTTGGTAGGCAGCAGCGTTTTGTACCACCACCTCAGCCTTACCGTTTACAGTCAGCAGCTCGGGACGGCCCGTCCGTCGAAGTCGATCGATGTGGGACTTCGCATTCCGCGCAAAATCTGTAAACGATCGAATGTCCTCAGGTCGGATCATGGCTTTGATCTCCATCGATCTCTGCATCAGCGATTCAGCTGCGAATTACGTGCGAATTAGTACTACCCGAACGTAGGCGAGCGGGTTCTAAGATGTCTATGCACTTTCGGCAAAATTGAAGAGATTCTTCGCGCATCCGCAGTGAAGCCGCAGATAATTCACTGGCGGCCAGCATCAATGTCGCAGTGTTACGGACGGAAGTTAACCAAAGAGAGAGCAATAGTCGCGAGCGAAGCGGCCTAACTCCCAGACACCGAAACGAGTAGCAATCTCAGTGACAGTTGCCACTGAAGGGTCTGTGGCTTTCAGCGCTCTCCTGACTTGGTGGAGTGTTCTACGGCTTAGATAACGTACCGGGGATGCGCCAAAGTATTGCTGAAACGCACCACGAAGTGTTCGCTGAGAGACACCAGCCGCAGTGGCAAGTTGACCCACCGAGACATGCTCGCCGTTATGTCGATCGACACAATCCATAGCCAAGCGGATGATCTGCTCTCGCGGCATTGCATGCCGGCCGACTGAGTGTTGAGCCTTTGGCGCTACGGCGAGCATATTGCGGATCTCCGGGACCAGCTTCTGTTGCGCAGCCTTTTGTGCGGCGACTGATTGGAAGGCGTCAGGTGCTTGGTGAGCCACCGCATCGAGTCGCTGAATAACTGATCGAAACCTCTCAATACGTTGGAGGGGTAATCGAAAAACGCCTCGCTTCGAACCGGCAGTGGTTGGCGCGTCTTCGTTTGCCCTGGCAAGCACTTCATCCGGGATATAGAAAGAACACCAACGCCTCCAGGCATCGGCAGCTAAACAGAATTCGTCGCCCGGTCTCGCGACGAGCACTGTACGGTTGTCGAACCGACGTCCGTTGCCCGACATTGCCGACAATCCCTGGAGCAGGATGAAGATCGAGGTACCGCCCAGCTGAGAAGACCCCTCTACGACCGCATTGCCCCCTGCCTCGCCGAATTGAAGGGTTATCCCGCTCAAAGGCAGATTAGTGAGTACCCACTTTCCTCGATCCGGCCCAAGAACCATCGCGCGCAAACTGGCATGCTGGTTTGCGTCGAAGAAAGCCTCGAACGAAGAAAAGCATTTTGTAGGCATTGCGCGTCTCCCAAGAGAACTGAATCTATCACTGTGGCTAAAAGGATGTGGTGATCTCGATCACAGTTGTGAGGAGGACGATTGTGATGAACATCACGGTAACGGAAGCGATGAAGCCTTAATCTGCCATCATGCACCTGAGATACGGGATGGAGCTTGCAGCGATCGCAATCCCGCAGTCACAATGTGCCACCGTTTGCAGTCACCTGAGAAAACCTTTAATCCATGGGATACTCCAAGTGCCGTGCCGCGAATGTACGAATTTACAGCGTGGTTCGTCGATCTGTTTGCGGTATCTACCGGCAGTAGGAATACCTGGTCCCTCAACGCTAAGACCGGAAGCTGAACGCTGCTGTCCCGGAGGAACCGCGAATCCCATAACCAACGCTAAACTGGACGGACCGCGATGGTGCCTCTAGCGGTTTTCGTTTCACTCCTGTTCCTCTACAGCCTGGTGTCTCGGCGGATGGAGCGAACGATTGTCACCGCGCCCATTGTGTTCACGGTCGCGGGAATGTTAATGTTTTCTGCCTTCCAAGGGATCCTGAGAGCCGGGTTCACCACGAACGTCGCACTCCGTGTTGCCGAAGTCGGTTTGGTGATGCTGCTGTTCACGGATGCGAGCCGCACCGATCTGAATATTTTGCGGAACATTCGAAACTTGCCGGCGCGACTGCTAAGCACATGCATGTTGCTGACGATTATTCTCGGCGCGGCTGCCGGGCGCCTGGTTTTTCCCCACCTCTCCATCTGGGAAGCGGGAATTCTGAGCGCAATTCTCGCGCCGACCGACGCCGGCTTGGGGCAGATCAT
>Ga0335074_10009945_pt1 | contig 13291 bp, 11 predicted proteins | sample Lox_Sample_23_FD_206715 | JGI IMG/M metagenome (GOLD analysis project Ga0335074, IMG submission 206715) | Soil microbial communities from Loxahatchee National Wildlife Refuge, Florida, United States - Lox_Sample_2.3 | ecosystem: Environmental > Terrestrial > Soil > Wetlands | place: USA...
GCGCCTGGGCGAGGATCGGCCCGCGCGCGGTGTGTCTCCCTGGTCGCTGATCGCGCTGGCCTGGACGCTCTCGGCGCTGGCTCTGGCGGCTCCCAGCTGGCAGCGGCAGCCCACCGCCGTGTATCGCGCGCCCGTGTCCTGGGTGCTGGTGCTGGACCTGTCCGCCTCGATGATGGCCACGGACGTGGCACCCAACCGTGTGACACGGGCACGATACGCGATGCAGGATCTGCTGTCCGCCGCGCAGGATGCAAGGGTCGGGCTGGTGGTGTTCTCCGGGGAGCCGTATACGGTCACTCCGCTGACCACGGACGTCGCCACGGTGCGCCTGCTGCTCGGCCCGCTGTCCCCGGCGCTCATGCCCGAGTCCGGTGATCAGCTCGCGCCCGCGCTCTCACAGGCGGCGCAGCTGCTGCGCAGCGGTCAGGGCAGCCACGGTCAGGTCATCGTGTTCACCGATGGATTCGCCGATCCCGCGCAGGCGCTGATCGTCGCCGCGCAGCTGCACCGGCAGGGCGTCGCCGTGAACCTGGTCGGCATCGGCAGCGCAGCCGGCGCACCCGATCCCGACGGCAAGGGCGGCTTCGTGCGCGATAGCGCCGGTCACGTGGTGCTGTCGCGCCTGGATGCAGACCTGCTGCGGCGGGTCGCGCGGGCCGGGGGGGGCCGATATGTGTCACTCGAACAGCTCCCCTCGCTGATCGCCTCGCTGCAGGCCGCGAGCGCGCGCGCGCTGCCGGCAAACGCCACGGCGCTGCAGCCGCAGCTGCGGGTGGCCCGCTGGCGCAACGGCGGCGTCTGGCTGCTGCCGCCGCTGCTGCTGCTGGCGGCGCTGCTGGCGCGGCGGGGATGGATATGAGCCGCCTCACCCGCCGAGGGTTCGTGCCGCTGTGGGTGCTCCTCGCTCTCATCGGCAGCGCAGGGCCCGCGACCGCGGCTTCGGCCTCGCCGGGCGGCATCTGGTCGGACCTGTGGTGGAACCGCGATCAGCAGGGCCAGCGGCTGCTGCAGTCGGGGGACGCCGCCGCCGCCGCGCAGCGTTTTCGCGATCCACGACGGCAGGCCTACGCGGACCTGAGCGCGGGCCGCTATCGCCAGGCCGCACAGCTGCTCGCGCGCTTCAGGGACCCCGAATCCCGCTACAACCTCGGCAACGCCCTGGCACGCACGGGGCAGCTCGCCGCGGCGCTCGTCGCCTACGACGCGGCACTCGCCCAGGCGCCGCAGGATCGCGATGCGCGACACAATCGCGACCTCGTGGCCCGCGCGCTGGCACGGCAGCCACAGCAGCCGCAGCAGCCACAGCAGCCGCACTCACCGCAGCCACCCCAGTCGAGCGGTCGGCAGGGCACGGGGCAACGCGAAGGACTGCAGCGACAGCAGGAACCGCAAGGACAGCGAAAAGCGCAGGGACAGCAGGGACAGCAGGAGTCACAGACCGAGCGCGGGTTGCGGGCGCAGCGCAGCCAGCCGGGGCAGCAGGGACAGCCGGGGCAGCAGGGGCTTCGCGGCGGCGCCCAGCGCTCTGGCGCGGCTCAGCGCTCCGGCAGCGCCGGGTCGAAGGACGCCGCCCGACTCGCGCGCGATGACTCATCCGTCTCGCACGGCTCTGCCGCGCGGCGCGCGGCCCGCGTGCCTGCGGGTGCGATCCTGGCCCGGGCCGAGCCCGGCAGCGTGCAGAGCCGGCCCGAATCGGAGCAGCAACTGTCGTTGGCGCAATGGCTGCGCCGCCTGCCCGATGATCCGGGCGAACTGCTGCGTCGAAAGTTTCTGATCGAGCATCTGATGCGACAGCAGGGCGGTCAATGACGCGAGCCGGGCATCGCTGCGATTGCGGTCGCGCTCCGAGCGCTGGTCGGGCGGCTGCCGCGGCATTGGCGCTGCTGCTGGGGCTGGCGGCGCTGCTGACCTGCCGGGCTGCCGCGGCCGCGGTCACCGCCTCGCTCAGTGCGAGCGCGATCGCGCCGGGCGATACGGTGCAGCTCACGCTCGAGCGCAGCGGATCGGGCGGCGGGGAGCCGGATCTTGCGCCGCTCGCCCGCGACTTCGCGGTGCTGGGCACCGCCAGCAGCTCGAGCATCGAGATCGACAACGGAGTCGCTTCCTCCTCCACGCAGCTGACGGTGACGCTCTCGCCGAAGCATGCGGGGCAGCTGAGCGTGCCATCGCTGCGCTGGGGCAACGAGCACAGTCCCGCGCTGAGCCTGACCGTGGCGGCGGCTGCGGGCGGCTCCGGTGGGGGCGCGGGGACAGCGGGCTCCGCCGCGGGTGCCGGCGCTGCCGCTGGCGCGGCGGCTGCGGGCGCACGACGCGAATTTCTCCAGACCTCGCTCGATACGCAGCAGCCTCTGGTGCAGGCCGCGGTACATCTGACCGTGCGCCTGTACGCCGCCGAGACGCTCTACCATCCGGACCTGACGCTCAGCGGCGGTCCCGACGTGCTCGTGCAGCAGCTCGGTGACGATCAGACGAGCAGCGAGCAGCGCGGCGGCATCAGCTATCGCGTGCTCACGCGCCGCTACCTGCTGTTTCCCCAGCACAGCGGCACGCTGAGCCTGCCCGGCCCGGTGCTCGACGCGCAGGTCGCCGCCCGCGGCGTGGATCCCTTCGCCAACGACCCGTTCGCCCGGCTCTTCGGCGGCGGGGCATTCGGAGGATGGATCACGACCAGGCCCATTCACCTGAGCGGCGAGCCGATCGTGCTGCACGTGCGCGCGCGGCCGGCCGCGGCACTCGGGACCGGTTACTGGCTGCCGGCGCGCGCGCTGACCTTGACGAGCCAGTGGCAGCCCGCGCCCCTGCGCGCCCACGCGGGCGATCCCATCACGGTGCAGCTGCATCTGCAGGCCCGCGGCCTCACCGCCGCGCAGCTGCCCGACCTGTCGGCGCTGTGGCAGGTGCCCGCCGGGGTGAAGGTTTATCCGGACCAGCCGAAACTGCACGACGACACCCAGGGTGACGCGCTGATCGGCAGCCGTGACCAGACCATCGCGCTGATCGCCGATCAGCCGGGCCGCTTCAGCATTCCGGCGTTGCGGGTGCATTGGTGGGACACGCAGGCGAATGTCCCACGCGTGACGACACTGCCGGCGCAAACGCTCGACATCCTGCCCGCCGCCGGCGGCACGGCGAGTGCCACCCCGGCGACAGCGGCCGGGATCTTGTCCTCGCCATCGGCAGGGTCGCCCGCGGCGCCCGCGGCGGCGGCGGCGGCCACGGGGCGCGCTGCGCCTGCCGCACGCGCCGCGGTCACTCGGACTTCCCCGCGTGCGGGCCGTCGCCCCGCGGGCGACTGGCGCGGCGCCTGCGCCGCGCTCGGCGCGCTGTGGCTCGCGACGCTGGCCGCGTGGGCGTGGTCGGCTCGCCGTCGCGGCCGCGCCCGTCCCGCCGGCCCATCACGGCGCGCGGGCGAGGCCGCTGCGGCGGTGAGAGCCTCCGGCGCGCCCGCGCGCGCGCGCAGCGCATTCGCGCAGGCCTGCCGCCGCGCGGACGCGCGCGCGGCCCGCCGGGCACTGCTCGCGTGGGCGGCGGATCGCTGGCCGGACACCCCACCGCGTGGACTCGCCGAGCTGTCGCGCCTGCTCGATCCGCGGCTCGCGGCGCTGCTGCGCCAGCTCGATCGTGCCTGTTACGCGGGCGGCCCCTGGCAGGGCGAGGCATTGCTCGCATCGTTCAGCGCGCTGCCTGCCGGCGACGGCGTCGCGAGGGCCGGTAAGGGCGCCGGACGCCGCGGCGAGACGCTGGCTGCGCTGTATCCGTGAGCCGGCGCGAGCCGGGCTCGGGTGCCGCTCCCCGGCAAGCGTGCGTGGCGCGGCGCACGCCGGGCGCGCGCCGTGCAACCGATCACACCGGCGCTCGAAGCGCCCGCCCGCGGCTTGCAAACTCGTGCAGCGGCGGCGAGTATTGATCGCGGACAGGCGCGCGGCCGCGTCATTCGCAGACGCGCCGTCGCCAGCCTCGCGGTCCGCAGGAGAGCCCAGCCGTTGAGCGCGCCCGACGCGGTTTCAGTCGATGCCAGCGCGCGCGGCGGACGGTCCGAGCGACTGCGCATCCTCATCGTCGCCGCGCTCGGTCTGGCGCTGGCGGCCTACCTTCTCGGACACATCGGCTTTCGGGCCGTGCTGGCCGCCGCCACTTCCGTCGGCTGGAGCGGCTTTGCGCTGCTGTGCGCGTGGGCATTCGTGGTGTTTGCGCTGCTGGCGCCGGCCTGGTACGTGCTGCAGCCGCGCGCGAGCCATCCGCGGCTGGCGGTGTTCATCGCGGCCCGCATGGTGCGCGATGCCGTGTCCGAAGCGCTGCCGTTCTCCCAGGTGGGCGGCATGATCCTGGGTGTACGCGCCGCGAGCGTGCTCGGAGTCCCCACGCGCCTGGCGGTCGGCTCCATGATCGTCGATGTGACGACGGAGCTGCTCGGGCAGATCGCCTACGTCGCGCTCGGCCTGGTGATTCTCAGCGCGCGCGCCGCCGACAACCCGCTTGCCCACGCGCTCGTGCGCAGCTTCCTGATCGGTCTGTCGCTCGTGACCCTGGGCGGCCTGGGCTTCCTGACCCTGCAGCACCGGAGCATGGGCTGGGTCTCGGGCAAGCTCGCGGCGCGCCTGCTGCCGGCCTCGGCCGCCTACACCGCGCCGCTCGCCGCCACGCTGCGCGAGATCTACCGCTCCCCGATGCGCGTGGTGCTGTCGGTGATGGTGCACTTCTGCGCCTGGACCGCCGCGGGAGTGGGCACCTGGGTCGCCTTTCGCCTGATCGGAGTGCACATGGATGTCGCCTCCGGGATCGCAATCGACAGTCTGGTCTACGGGGTGCGCAGCCTGGCGTTCTTCGTGCCCAACGCACTGGGCGTACAGGAGGCGGCCTATGCCCTGCTCGCGCCGCTGGTCGGAGTCGGCAAGGAGTACGCGCTCGCCGTCTCTCTGCTGCGGCGGGCGCGCGACATCGCGATCGGCATTCCTATCGTGCTCGTCTGGCAGCTCGTCGAGAGCCGCCGGGCCCTGGCGCGACGCACACGCGGCGGCGCCGCCGCGGATCCTCTGGACCTGGGTGAATCCTGACCGGCCCGATGGCTGAATCCGCCACGCGGCACCTGCCACGCGGCTCAGGGCGCCGGGCCCGCCAGATCGCGCAGCAGTCCGCGCGCCGCCTGCTCGGTGAGCTGGAACACCCGCTCGAACAGCTCGGGGCCGCCATAGTAGGGATCCGGAACCTCGCTGATGTGCATCTGCGGGGCGTATTCCATGAACAGCTGCACGCACCGCCGGCGCTGCGCCGGCGCGAGCGCGAGCGCCGCCCGGTAATTACGGGCGTCCATGGCGAGGATGCGGTCGAAACGCTCGAAGTCCGCGCGCACCAGCAGGCGTGCGCGCAGCCTCGACATGTCGATGCCGTGGGCGCGCGCCACCTCCTGCGCGCGCTCATCGGGCGGGTGCCCGACGTGATAGTCGTGCGTGCCGGCGGAATCGATCTCTACGCTCAGCTGTGGAGCCAGTCGTCGCGCGAGGTCGCGGAACACGGCCTCCGCGGTGGGCGAGCGGCAGATGTTACCCATGCAGACGAACAGCACGCGCACCGGGCGCGCCGCGGACTGCTGCTCGGATGAAACGCTCATCGGCGCGCAGCTTGCCACACGTTGCGGGCGGTCACTACGGGGAGGAAGCCTGCTCCAGGGCCTCGAGCCGCGGCCCTTCGATCCGGCCGATCCTCACCGAGGCGTCGTGCAATGCCAGGCCGAACACGACGAGCGCGATGCAGATGAGCACGGATGCCACCAGGTGCCGCGCCTCGAAGCGACGCATGGCCGAGGAGAAGCCGATCAGCCCCAGCAGCGCGGCCACCACCACGACGGCATCGACGCTGGCGCGTTGCCAGTAGCTGCCTCCGAGGTGCAGCCACATGCCGAACTCGTCGAACGTCAGGCCCATGGCCACGCCGTAGGCCAGCGCACAGATGCGCAGCGCGAGGCCGCCGGGCAGCGCGAACAGCAGATAGGCGCCGACGGCGGCGAGCAGCAGAATGCCGTAGTTCAGGTGGTGCACGTGCGTGCCGTGCACGAAGAAGTACAGGTTGGGGATGCGCCGCGCCATGATCAGCCACACCAGCGTGCGCGCGGCGATGAAGGTCATGATGAATCCAAACAGCGCGCGCCGCGCGAGCCGCCTGCCGTCGGCGCGTGTCGCGCCGGGGCCGTGGGTGACCGCGGGGATACCGGTCGTCGGACCCGGTGTCACGCGCGCGCGCCCACGAACAGCTGCTCGTGACCCGCGGGCTCGCAGCGCCAGTACTGCCGCGGCGCCCACACCTGCGCGCCGAGCTTGGCGGCCGCGTGCCAGGGCCAGCGCGGATCGTAGAGCAGCGCCCGCGCGAGCGAGACCGCGTCGGCCTCGCGGTTGGCGATGATCGCCTCGGCCAGCTCCGGGGCGGTGATCAGTCCCACCGCGATGGTCGGCAGGCCGACCCTGGCCTTGATGCGCCGGGAGTAGGGCACCTGGTAGCCCGGCGCGACGCGCACGTTCTGCTGCGGGGAGATGCCGCCGCTGGTCACGTGCAGGGCGGCGCAGCCGCGCTGCTGCAGGGCCGCCGCGAGCGCCAGCGTGTCCTCGACGCTCCAGCCCCCGGCGAGCCAGTCGGTGGCGGAGACGCGCATCCACACCGGCCGCTCCGCCGGAAACGCCTCGCGCACGCTGTCGTAGATCTCCAGCACGAAGCGCATGCGGTTCTCGAGCGCGCCGCCGTACGCATCGCGCCGCTGGTTGGAGAGCGGCGACAGAAACTGGTGCAGCAGGTAGCCGTGCGCCGCGTGAATCTCGATGCCGTCGGCCCCGGCTCGCCCGGCGCGCAGCGCGGCCGCCGCGAACTGCGCTCTCACCTGCGCCAGCCCCGCGGCATCCAGCGCCAGAGGCGTGCGATCGCCGGGCATGTGCGGCAGCGGCGAGGGCGCGAGCGTCTGCCAGCCGCCCTGTGCGCAGGCCAGCTGCCGGCCGCCGTCCCAGGGCGGGCAGACCGAGGCCTTGCGGCCGGCGTGCGCCAGCTGTACGGCCACGCGGATCGGGGAGTGCGCGCGGATCGCCGCCAGCACGCGCGCGAGCGCCGTCTGGTTCTCCTCGCTGTAGAGGCCCAGATCCAGCGGCGAGATACGTCCCTCCGGACTCACCGCGGTGGCTTCGATCACCAGCAGGCCCGCTCCGGAGAGCGCCAGGTGGCCGAGATGAATCAGATGCCAGTCGGCGGCGGTGCCCTCGTGCGCCGAGTATTGGCACATCGGAGCGATCACGATGCGGTTGGCCAGCGGCAGCTGGCCGATGCTGAACGGCTCGAACAGGCGACTCATGACGTGGCTCCTCGGCAGGACTGCCGCCAGCGCGCGCCGGACCCACCGGCCACCCCCGGGCCGCGGCGACCCGCTGCGCGCCTACCCGCGCAGTCTACGGCAGCGGGCGGCGGCGGCGCAGCCGACCGCTTCGCGGCGTGTGCGGCGCGCCCCGGCGCGCGGCGCACGGCGCACGGCGCCGGCATCAGGCGGTGATCGCGAGTCGCTCGCTCGCGTAGTTGCGGCGCGCCCCGAGGAACACCACGCCCGCGAGCGCCAGCGTCACCAGCGCGCACAGCGCGGCCTCCGGCAGCGAGATCGCCTCGCCGCGCAGCAGCTGCATGACGGTCAGCTGCTGGCCGAGCAGCGGCACCGCGAACATCCACAGCTGCGCCTTGAGCGGCATCAGGCCGAGCACCACCGAGGGGATGACCGGCACGAGCTGCACCAGGCCCAGGTAGGTCTGCGCCTCGCGCACGCTGTGCGCGAACGCGGTCACCAGGATCTGCAGGGTCGCCAGCAGCAGCACCAGCGGCGCCATCACCGGCAGGATCGCCCCGACGATGCGCGGGCTGAGGCTGAAGCTCAGGCCCAGCTGATTCGCCGGCAGAAAGGCGCCTGCCACCATGAAGGCGATGAGCCCCAGACACAGGCTGGCGAGGCTGAACGTCGCGGTCGCCAGCAGCTTCCCGGCCAGGATGCGATCCCGGGGCACCGGATTGATCAGCAGCGGCTCGAGTGAGGCGCGCTCGCGCTCACCGGCCGTGGTGTCGATGGCGAGCCACATGCCGCCGATCAGTGCCGTCAGGATCAGGAAGTACGGCAGCATGGCGAACAGCAGCGCACCGCGCGCCTGCGGAGTCGCCTGGTCGCGTTCCGCCACCACCACCGGCAGCGACAGCGTCGGGGCCAGCCCGCGCGTCATCAGGCGCATCGCGGCCGTGACGCGCGAGTAGCGATCCAGCATGGCGCGCAGCCGCTGCAGCGCCGGCCCGGTGTCACGGCGCGAGGAGTCGAAGATGATCTCCACCTGCGCCGGCCGGCCCGCGCGCCAGGCGGCCGCGAAGCCCGCCGGGATACGCAGTGCCAGGTCCAGCTGCTGGCTGCGCACCGCGGCCTCGACGTCCGGCACCGGGGGCAGCACCTGCAGGCCTGCGCGCTGCAGCGCCGCCACCAGGTTCGGCGCGTTCCCGGCGCCGATGATGGTCACCGGCAGCGGTCTGTTGGCCTGCGCGAGCTGGTGTGTGATCGTCAGGCGCAGCAGGAACACGAGCAGCACCGGACCGAGCAGCGGACCGATCAGCAGCGCGTTGAGCAGCGTGCGCCGATCGCGCAGGCTCTCGCGGCACTCCTTCACGAACACGATGCCCGCGGCCCGCAGCTGCAGGCCGGCGCGATGACCAGGCGCCGCGGGCTGGCGCGGCGCGGCGTCGAGCGGCTGCGGCGCGACGCTCACGCGAGCTCCTCGAGGGCGGCGCCGCCGATCAGCTTCATGAACGCCTCTTCGAGGCTCTGCTCGCCGGCGCGTTCGCGCAGCGCATCGGGCGTACCGTCCGCCACGACGCGGCCACGGGCGATGATGACCACGCGGTCGCAGAGCGCCGCGACCTCCTGCATGACATGCGTGGAGAACAGCACGCAACGCCCTTCGGAGCGCAGCCGCCGCAGGAAATCGCGCAGCGCGCGCGTCGACATCACGTCCAGACCGTTGGTCGGCTCATCCAGCAGCACGTTGCCCGGATCGTGCACCAGCGCGCGCGCCAGCGCGGTCTTCAGCCGCTCGCCATGCGAGAAGCCCTCGGTACGCCGGTCGGCGATGTCCTGCATGGCGAGCGTCTGCAGCAGCAGCTCGATCCGCGCCTGTGCGCTGCGCGCGTCCAGACCCTGCAGCGCCGCGTAGTAGGCGATGTTCTCGCGCGCCGTCAACCGCCGGTACAGGCCGCGCGCATCGGGCAGCACGCCCAGCCGCCGCCGTACCGCCAGCGGCTCGCCGCGCGCATCCAGTCCGTCGACCAGGATGCGCCCCGAGTCCGGCTGCATCAGCGTGTACAGCATGCGCAGCGTGGTGGTCTTGCCCGCGCCGTTGGCGCCGAGCAGGCCGGTGATCTCGCCGTCACGCGCCTCGAAGGACACGCCGGCCACCGCGCGCGTCACGCCGAAGCTCTTGTGCAGATCCTGCGCGCTGATCATGGCGGGCAGGGGCCGATCATGGTCCCGCTCCGTTGTAATCGAGGAACGCGGGCACCGCCCCGAGGTGCGCGAGGCAGCCCGCGTCGAGCCCCTTGGGATCGAGCGTCTCGACGAAGCGCTGCACCAGTCGCGGCATGCAGCCCGCGCCGATGACCGAGTGCCCCTGGCCGGGTGCGATCAGCTGGCGCGCGTCGCTCAGCTGCTGCACGATCTCGCTGCCGTAGGCGGGCGGCGTGACCGGGTCGAGCTCGCCATCGAGCACCAGCACCGGCACGGCCGATTGCCACGCGGCGTGGAAATTCGCCGGACGCGAGCCGTGCGGCCAGACGCGGCAGGCCGCCTGCTCCCGCGTGATCACCTCGTTACCGAGCAGCGTATCGTCGGCCGCGGCGCGCGGTGTCAGCAGGTCCACATCCTCCGCGCAGATCACCGAGAGCTCCTCGCCGCTGGTGATCTGGTCGCCCAGATCGTTCGCCAGCAGCGTCCTCTGACCGAGCAGCGGCGCGTAGTTGCCCTGCTGCGCCTCGTGCAGCACCAGCGGCAGCAGCGCCGCAGTCAGCGGATCGTAGGCATAGAAACGCACCACGGTCGCCAGATCGTCGGCGGTCAGGGTCAGGTGCAGCGGCTGGAAGCTCTGCGGATCGCGCAGATCCACGCCGACCGGATGTGCCCGCAGCCGATCGCGCAGCTCGATCAGCGTCGCGTAGGGATCGCCGAAGCGCGCCTTGCAGGCCGCGTTCGCCCGGCAGAGCGCGAATTGCAGCCGCAGCGCGCGCTCGAGGTTCACCGCATGATCGTTGCCGAGGGCCACGGAGTTGGGCACGGGGCTGTCGAGCACCACGCTGCGCACGGCAGCCGGGTAGCGCCGCGCGTACTGCTGCGCGACGCGCGTGCCGTAGGAGACGCCGATCACGTCCAGCGGTGCAGCCCCGAGCGCCCGACGCACCGCCTCCAGGTCGCGCACCGCATCGGTGGTGGTGTAGAACTGCGGCGCGGCGTGCGTCGACAGTTGCGCAAGGCAGGCGCGCAGCTGCTGCGCCACCACCTGCGGCTCATCGGCCACCGCCGGGCTCGGCCGGCGCTGCGGCAGCTGCGGGCAATCCAGCGGGTTGGAGCCGCCGGTGCCCCGCTGGTCCACCAGCAGGATGTCGTGCCGCTCGCGCAGCGGCTCGAGCGCGCCCGCGATGGCCGGATAGTCCTCGGTGGCCGCGCCGCCCGGCCCTCCGTCGAGAAACGTGACCAGGTCGGGAGCCGGCGTGTCCGACTCGGCCCGCACGACGGCCACGTGCAGATCGATCCTCCTTCCCCCCACCGCCGCCCAGTCCTCGGGAACCGGGAAGCTCGCGCAGTACGCCGCGATGCTCGCCAGCCCATCGGCGAGGCGGCCGCCGATGAGGCAGGGCCGCAGCGTGAGCCGGCCCATCCGCAGCCGCTCGGGCGCCCCGGGCTGCGGCGCGCGCGTCGCGGCAGCGGCCGTAGCGCCCGCCGTGCCCGCGGCGGGCAGCGGCGCGTGCAGTCGCCGGTAGGCCGCCTGAGCGAGCAGCAGCGCCGCCAGCAGCGCGAGTGCCCACAGACGTCGCCTGGCGTCGCTCGAGAAGCGGCTCACAGGCGATCCACCGCGCGGCGCTCGATGCGCACTTCCTGCAGCCCCTCCACCATCGACAGCGCCTGTACCATCTCCTGGGCCAGCCGTCCGGGCTTCAGCCGCGCCTCGTAGCTGTAATCGAGCGATACGCCGGGGCGATTGGTGCTCATCGCGATGAGGGTGCGCGCGTCCAGATAGTCATCGAGCACGCCCGCCGCAACGCTCTCCGGGCTGCGGCCGAGCGCCACCCGGATACGCAGCTCGTAGACGTCCGCCAGCGGCGGCGCCGCGCGCGCGCGCACCGGAATGAGCAGCGCCGCGAACGCGATCACCAGCAGGCCGATGATGGCGATCCACAGGTCGGCCGCGCCGATCGCCATGCCGATGACCACCGCGAAGATGACGTATGCCGTATCGCGCGTATCGCGCACCACCGTGCGAAAGCGCACGATCGCCAGGGTGCCCACCAGGCTGAAGGCGCGCGCGACGTTGTTGCCGATCACCTGCGTGACCATCGCCACCAGCACCGCGATCAGCACCAGCGTCATCGGGAAGGATGCACCGATGTCGGATTCGTCGCGGCGGCTGCGCAGGTAGATAGCGGCGACCAGGTAGCCGAACAGCAGCGCGACGAGCAGGCGCAGCACCACGTCGAACGTCGGAATGATCGTCGTTCGCGCCAGCCCCTCCCTGAACCATGCAGGCACGCGCGTCGCTCAGAACGCCTGGCGCCGCAGCCCCGCAGGTCCGCTCGCAGCGTGCGCAGGGGCGCCGCCGTGGGCGCCCCGCGCGCTCTCGCCGCCGCCGGCGCCACTCGTGCCATTCGCGCCATGCGTGTCATTCGTGCCATGCGCGCCATGCGCGCCATGCGCGAGCCCGGCCGGCAGGCGCTCCGCCGTCAGCGCGGGCGCCGCCAGCCCGAGCTCGCAGCACGCGAGGCGGTATTTGGAGATCCCCGCGAGCCGCGGGGAGAAATCGCGGATCAGCTCCTTGAAGACCGTGGGCATGGCATGGCCGAACTTGAGCTCCAGGATGAGCTGCTGTGTCGACAGGGGCGTGCCCTCACCGGCCACCTCGAAGCCGAGGCCGCGCGCGCGCCAGGCGAGCAGCCGCTCGTCCAGCGTCAGGCGCACCGGCCCGTAATCGCTGTAGCCGACGCGGGCGATCCGCTGGTAATCCACACGATTGAGGGCGTACAGCGCGCGCGCCAGCAGCCGCCGATGAAACCAGCGGCCCTCCCACTCGGCGGCGGGTCGCGCCTCGCGCAGCTGCGCAAGCGCCTCCAGGCCGACCGCCGTGCGGCGCTTGTACACGCGGTACTGGCCGCGGGTCTTGCGCTCCAGATATACGGTGTCGCCGTGGTTGTAGCGGCGCACGCGGTACTTGCTGCGCGCGTAGGACCCCTGGCGCCCCAGCACGGCGAAAGCGTGCGTGTCGAAATAGACACTACTGACGAGGTAGGTGTCCCCATGTCGACCGCCACCGTGGGCATCGGCGGCCAGCCGCTCGCGCACCCAGCTCTTCAACGCCTCCGCCTGCGAAGGGCCGACGTAGAACTTCAGCTCGTAAACGAACTCGCGGGGATCGCGTATCTCGCGGCTACCGCCTGCCCTACTCTGCTCGCTGGGTGCGGCCTCCATAGCACGGTGCGCTGGGTGCATCGCAATTGTTCCCTGTCCGCTACAATACCCTGCCTCACTGGTCGCTTCAAAGGCGGTGATGGATCAATGTGGTTGGCCTCGGAAATGGCCGCCTTCGCACACGTTTGCGAGCTCAAGTCCTTCACCGCAGCCGCCCGGCTGCTGGGTGTGCCGAAAGTCGCTGTCAGCCGCGCCATAGTAAGCCTCGAGCGGCGGCTCGGCACCCGTCTTTTGACCCGCACGACCCGTCGCGTCAGCGTGACACCCGCTGGTGAGCTGCTGCGCCCGCACTGCCAGCGGCTGCTCGTGGAGGTCGAGGCCGTGCGCTCGCAGTTCGCCCCCACGCCCGGCGCCTCGCGACGCCTGCGCCTGTGGGTGGATCCGGGTTACGGCCGCCTGCTGGTGACGCCGCTGGTACCCAGGTTCCTCGAGCGCTACGCGGATGTCGCCCTGAGCGTCACCGTGGTCGACCCGCTGCCGCTCGCGGCCTCGAGCGACTGGGATCTGACGATCGGCAATGCCGCGCGCAACGCCAACCTCGAGGCGCGCGAGCCGCCGGCGGCGCGCGCC
>Ga0335074_10009946_pt1 | contig 13290 bp, 9 predicted proteins | sample Lox_Sample_23_FD_206715 | JGI IMG/M metagenome (GOLD analysis project Ga0335074, IMG submission 206715) | Soil microbial communities from Loxahatchee National Wildlife Refuge, Florida, United States - Lox_Sample_2.3 | ecosystem: Environmental > Terrestrial > Soil > Wetlands | place: USA: Florida...
CCGGCTGGCGGCCCGGCTGGCATCTCGCCGTCGCTACCGGACGTCGGGGGAGCCGCGGGCCGGGAATCCGCCGACGTACCGCCTAGCGCGGCAGCGCTCCGTGCCGGAGTTCCCTCAGCAGCCGGGGCCGCCGTTCCCGCAGCCGCGCTAGCGCTGCCGCCCGCGCCCCCGGCCCCGCCACCGCCCGAGCCCTCGGCCTCGCCACCGCCCGAGCTCGCGGGCCCGTCCGCCACAGCCGGTGATGCCGGGCCGGCTAGCGGCCGGCTCTGGCCTTGCGGATCACTCTCATCTCGTCCCTGCGACTCGGCTGGGACAGCTGGCTTCGGTGGCGGCGCCACACCGCGGAAGTAGTCGGCCAGCCCAGCTAGGTCGATGCGCGGGAGGTCCATAGTGCTCTCTCGCGGGTCCTCGGACTGGTCCCACGGCTGCGCTGGCCCCGGCATAGCTGCATTCTCCCGCCTTCGGGCGATTCGTGCAGCGTAGTGTCACTTATCGCCCGTTGCCGGCTAGCTGACCATCCCGCCGGCCGGCTAGTGGTGGCCCTCAGCCGGTTCAGGCACGGCTGGCAGGATGTTGCCTGTCGCCGCCCCGAGTCCGATCAGGTCACCGTACGGACCAGGCGCTACGGCCGTGATCGTGACCTCGTCCCCGTCCTGCAGCCACGATCGAAACGAACCATCAGGCAAGGAAACGGGGTTGCTTCCATTCCATGCCAGCTCAATCAGCGAGCCACGGTCGGCGGGCTCAGGGCCGCTGACGGTGCCGGACGCGAACAGGTCGCCGCAGCGCGTGCTGGCTCCGTTCACGGTCATGTGGGCGAGCATCTGGGCCGGGCTCCAGAACATGCTGGCGTACGGCGGCCTCGCGATGACGTGCCCGTTCAGCCGGACTTCGAAGGCGATGTCCAGTCCCCAGTCTGCTGTCTCAGTTAGATAGCCGAGAAGCTTCGTATCACGCGACGGCGGCCTGACGCGGGCCTTATCCAGGGCGGCCAGTGGCAGTACCCACGGCGAGATCGTGGTCGCGAAGGACTTGCCTCCGAACGGCCCGAGCGGCACGTATTCCCAGGCCTGGATGTCCCGGGCGGACCAGTCGTTGACCAGGCAGACGCCGAAAACGTGCTCGGCGAACCGTTCGACCGGAACCGGGTCGCCAAGATGGCTGGGCGCCCCCACGACGAACCCGAGCTCGGCCTCGAAGTCGAGCCGGGCGGAGGGGCCGAACGTCGGCTTCCGGGCGCCGGGCGGGCTGGACTGGCCGCATGGGCGGCGGATGTGAGTGCCCGAGACGACCACTGTTCCGGCCCGCCCGTGGTAGCCGATGGGCAGGTGCTTCCAGTTCGGAGTCATCGGCTCAGTACCTGGCCGGAGGATCTTCCCGATGTTGGCGGCGTGATAGGCGGAGGCATAGAAGTCGACATAGTCCGCCACAGTGAACGGCAGCCTGAGGCTCACGTCAGCCGCCGGGATCAGCAAGTCTTCCACCGCAGGGCGGCGCTGGTCGTCTGACAGCCACCAGGTGACTTCGGCTCGCACCTGGGCCCACGCACGCTCGCCGGCGGCCAGGAATTCGTCGAGACTTCCCGAGGCGAACAGGTGCGCGCGGCCAGCCAGCAGCCTGTCCGTCGCCGTCGTCAGGTCCAGCACATAGTCGCCGACAGCGACGCCGACCCGGTACTCCTCGGCGTGATGAGCGGCGGTGTACGACCCGTAGGGCAGCGCACCGAGACCGAACAGGTGATCGGGCGGGATGCCAAGCCATGCTGCCGCCTGCGCCATGCTGCTCCTTTGCTGGTCCCCCCGGCGACCGGGCCGGCTAGCTGTCGCGGTCGGCGCCGATCAGGCCTAGCGTAACCAGGTCCTCGATTGGCTCGTCAGTGCTGCAGGTACCGAACGAGGTGAACAGGTCACGCACAGCGAGGACTGTCTCGTCGTCCAGTTCGCTGACCTTGGCCGCGACCCGGCTTGCGGCCGAATCGGCGAGCTGCGCCCTTACTTCCTCGATGCGCTCAGCGGTCAGCGCGGCGGCGACTGCCAGCAGCACGTTCAGGAAGCCATGGTGCTCGAAGCCGGAGTCGGGAGCGGTGTGCCGGACAGCGTGATGCAGCCCGGCCGTGCACTTGAAGGGCAGCCGCTCGGCGGCCAGGTTAGTAATGCACGTTGCCAGCGTCGGCTCGTCAGGGAACGCCTCGGCCGTGATTCCGCCTGTCCGCACCTTGGCTAGGTACCGGTGATCAGCCACGGCGCGGGCCACATCGGCAGTGAGCTGGCGGGCCGGGACCTCGATGAACGCTGATGCGCCAGCCAGCGGGGCCCGGTCCAGCGCTGCGGCCACCTCGGACACGGCCGATGCAGTATCCGCCGAAGCCGCGATCGGAAGCTCAATCGCTCGCAGCCGCAGCCGCGGGTCGGCGAACACCGCATCCACGGCGGCTTGGAGGCCGGCTGCACCGCCGGGGAGCACCAGCGCCAGATCGAGCTCGGCGACGCCCGCGGCTGTCAATGCCGCGCTCAGCTCGCGGATCTTGGTATCGGCGCAGACGAACGGTCCGGAGGTGTCCCGGTACCAGGCCTCCTGATGGCGCTGATGGGCCGTGACGGCTTCGGACATTGCCAGCGCTGCGGGCGGGAACAGGGACGCATCGTCGAACAGCTGACGAAACATGTCACCGGACATGAGAACCCTCCTGCCGCAAGTTTGCGCGGACGGGTGCGATCCAGGTCGGCATGGCCGCGTGGACTGCGGCCGCGAGCGAGCGCTGGTAGTTAACCAACGCCCGTCAGTAATCGGAGCCGGGCGGACTGCCCTGGCGCCGGCTGCCGCCTTCGCCAGAGCTATGCGGACGTGCCGGGCCGCGCGACATTACCGAGCTGCGCGAACTCAACGGGCCGGTCGCGCTCGCTGTGCCGCGCCGGCCGCCCGCGCTGTACCCGTGACCCGACCTTTCGCCCGGACCGCGTGAACTGACCCGCCCGGGCGGGGTGGCCTGGCGGCTCGGACTGGCTGCGCCAGGCGGCCCGAACGGGCTGCGCGGGCCGACGCCGCCGTAACGGCGCCACTGGCGCAGGAACCGGGCCGCACCGACCACCGCCACCACGACGGTGGCAGTGACCATTGCCACGAATCCGCTGGCACTCCACTGCGCCGCGTTGATCACGAGCGCGGTGTGCGAGGTATCGGCAGCCCGGTCGTGGATCAGGCCCGCCACGATCGCGCCGCCTAGGTAAGCGAGCGCGGGCACGGGGAGGATCCGGTAGACAGCCCCGGCGCGGACGGCGAACGAGGCGGCAAACGTCCCGACGATAAGGAAGAAACCGAGGACGAAGCCAGGCTCGCGGCCGAGCAGAATCGTGGCCACCGTTCCGATCGCGGCGCAGCTGACCACCAGGACAATTCCCCGTCCGAACGGCAAGGCGCCCCATCGCGGCGGCCGCGGCGCGGCGGGCGGCAAGCCCTGCCCGGCAGGCACGCGAGTACTGCGCGTGCGCTGGCTTGCCTTTGTACCTGGGGCGTCGCCGACAAGCGGGCGGGTGCCCGCGTCGTTCCACCGGGACTCGCTCATTGCTCCCGATGGTAGCTCCTCGGGTTGGCGAGGCCCCTCAGATAGTCTGCGGCGTAGGCAGCGTCTGAGCCAGGGGAGGCGATGGCGACGCGCACCGGGACCGGGCGTGGCACGGCCGGGCGGATCGGGTATTCCGTTGCCTGCGTCGCTGCAGCCGTGGCGCTCATCATCAGCGGGTTCTCTTACTTTGTCGTCCGGGACGTTGCCAGCATCGGTTCGTCCGACGCGATCCCGAGCGGTCCCTCGACCGGGCCGCAGAACATCCTGCTGATGGGCCTGGAAAGCCGCACGAACTGGGCCGGGCAGATCCTGCCGAACAGGATTCTCAAGGCTCTGCACGCCGGTAGCAGGCAGGCGATCGAGAACGGCACTGGCGGGAACGACACCAACACGCTGATCCTCATCCATATACCGGCCAACGGTAAGAAGGCCGTCGGCTTCTCTATCCCTCGCGACGACTGGGTTAACTTCGCCGGCATGGTCGGCCCGCAGGAGGTCGGGAAGATCGACCAGGCATACGGCGTCAGCATGTACTACGAGGAGGCGAACCTCCGCGCGAAGTACCCGAGCATGGGCCAGGACCGGCTCGCCTTCCTCGGCAACGAGGCCGGGCGCACCGCGGCGGTCGACACGGTCGAGAAGCTCACCGGAGTGCATATCGATCACTTCGCCGAGGTGAATCTCGACGGGTTCTACGAGCTCGCGCGGGTCATGGGCGGCGTGGAAGTGTGCCTCAATCACGCGGTCAATGACCGTTACTCGGGGGCCCATTTCCGGGCTGGTTACCAGCACCTTGATCCCAAGCAGGCGGTCGCGTTCGTCCGCCAGCGCCACGGCCTGCCCAACGGTGACCTGGACCGCACGCACCGCCAGCAGGCCTTCCTGGATTCGGTGATGCACCAGCTGCGCGCCGACGGCGTGCTCGACGACCTGACCAAGCTGCAGGCCCTGCTCTCGGTTGCCAAGCAATACGTCATCACGGACGCCGGCTGGAACCTGCTGGACTTCGCGGCCGAGACACGGGACCTTACCAGCGGCAACATCGTGTTCCGCACGCTGCCGATCGAGGGATACTCCACCCTCGACAACCAGGACGTCAATCTCGTCGACCCGGTCAGCATCAAGGCCATCGTGCATGCCGCGTTCTACCCGTCGCCGAAGTCGCGGGCAGCCCGAGCCAACACGGCTGCGGAAGTACGGCGGACAACGGTGGACGTGCTCAATGGCGGTAACACCACCGGCCTCGCAGCAAGGGTCTCTGCGGCGCTGGTTAAAGCCGGCTACCGGGCTGGCAAGGTAGGCAACACGAGCTACCGGACGACTACTGAGATCCTGTACGGAGCCGGCGCGTCGGCGAGTGCCGGGAAGGTCGCGGCCTTGTTCGGTGTCACCGCTACGCCGAGTACGTCGGTGCCCGCCGATCATGTCGAGATCCTGCTCGGAGCCAGCGCTACCGTCCCGGACATGAGCAGCGTGGCCGCTCTGCAGCCTGCATCGTCGTCGCCGTCCCCGTCGGCCGTGATCCCCAGCAGCGGCCCGCAGGGCGGGGCCGTCCAGGCAAAGGACGGCATCCCGTGCGTGAACTGAGCTGACGGGCTGTAGCCGGCGAGCCGCGCCAACGCGTTCCAGCGGGCCTTGCCGCCGCCGCGGCGGCTGTTGATCTTCATGGGTGTGAATCCACTGCGGTTCTAGCAACAGCAGATCAACACTCATGGCTGGAGCTTCGGGAAAGCGGGCGGACTAATCCCCGGCGTACGCTGTCGGGATCAGCCAGTTCTGTCTACGATCAGGTCATGACTGAACGATCAGACAGGACCGTGTCCTCGGGCGAGGCTGCTGGCGGCGGCGAGCGGCCAGCCGCCGGGCTCCCGGCGCGGGCGCAGGTCGTCATCGTCGGCGGCGGCGTCATCGGCTGCAGCATCGCCTACCATCTGGCGCACCTGGGCTGGACCGACGTGGTGCTGCTGGAGCAGCACGCGCTCACTGCGGGGACTACCTGGCACGCGGCCGGCCTGATCACTTCCGCCGGGATGACCGACGAGACCTCGCTGTTCTTCAGCAGGTACTCGCGCGACCTGTATGCCCGGCTGGAGGCAGAGACCGGGCACTCCACCGGCTTCCGCCCGGTGGGCCACATCTCGCTGGCGACCACGAAGCAACGGCAGGAAGCGCTGCGGCGCGAGGCGGTCTGGATGCACGGTTTCGGGGTCGTGGACACCGAGATCTCGGCCGCCGAGATCGCGGCGATGTGGCCGCTGGCCAGGACCGACGACGTGCTGTCCGGCTTCTATGTGGCTGACGAGGGCAGGGCCGACCCGGTCGGCGTAGCCACGTCGCTCGCCAAGGGCGCTCGCCAGCTCGGCGTGCGTGTCATCGAGGGCGTTGCCGCTACCGGCGTGCAGGCGAAAGGCAAGCGGGTCACCGCAGTGCTCACCGAGGCCGGGCCGATCGAGACTGAGGTCGTCGTCAACTCGGCCGGGATGTGGGCCCGCCAGTTCGGCGCGCTGGCAGGCGTGTCCGTGCCGCTGCAGTCGGCCGAGCACTATTACCTGCTGACCGACACAGTGCCGGGGATGGATCCGGACCTGCCGGTGATCGAGGACCCGGATAACTACGGCTATTACCGGCCGGAAGGCGACGGCATGCTGGTCGGGCTCTTCGAGCCGGTCGGCGCGCCGTGGTCGCTCGACGGCGTTCCGCGCGATTTCTCGTTCGGCAAGCTTCCGCCGGACTGGGACCGGCTGGAGCCGTTCCTCGGCCCCGCGCTCGCCCGGATCCCGTGCCTGACCGAGACTGGCGTGCGCACCTTCTTCTGCGGTCCTGAGTCGTTTACTGCTGACGTCAAGCCGCTGATCGGGCCTGCACCCGAGCTCGACGGCTACTTCGTCGCGGCCGGGCTCAACTCGCTCGGCATCCTGTCCGGCGGCGGCGTCGGCAGCGTGGTCGCGCAGTGGATCGTGGACGGCGTTCCACCGGTCGACACCGCGCACATCGCGATCGACCGGACCGCGAGTTACGAGTCATCCCGCCGGTTCCGCAAGGAGCGGACGGTCGAGCAACTCGGCGTGTTGTTCGGCGACGCAGTCTGGCCAACCTGGAAGCCAGCGACCGCCCGCAACATCCGGCGGTCCGTGCTGCATGACCGGCTGGTCAGCCAGGGCGCGCACTTCGGCCAGTCGGCGGGCTGGGAGTTCGCCGAATGGTTCGCAGGCCCGGGCGAGCACGAGCCGGCCACACTGGACTTCAGCCGGCAGCCGTCGCATGGCATCGTGGCCCGCGAGCATGAGGCCGTTCGCAGCGCCGTCGGCATCCTCGACATGACGCTGATGGCCAAGTTCATCGTGCAGGGCCCGGATGCGGGCACGGTGCTGAGCCGGCTGTCGGCGAACGACGTGACAGCGGGGCCCGGCCGGATCGTCTACACGCAGTGGCTCAACGACGCCGGCGGCATCATCGCCGACCTGACAGTGACCTGGCTGGAACCAGAGCGGTTCCTGGTGATCGCCAGTGATGTCATCCACCGGCGGATCGAGCCGCTGATCAGGAGGGAGACCAGGCCAGGCGAGTTCGTGACGGTCACCGACGTGACGTCCGGAACGACGCTGCTGTCCGTTCAGGGCCCGGCGTCGCGTGAACTGATCAGCCGGCTGACCGACGCCGACCTGTCAGATAGCGCGTTTCCCTATCTTTGTGCCCGGCAGCTTCACGTCGGGTACGCGCCCGCGCTCGCGGTCCGGGTCACCTACGTGGGGGAGCTTGGCTTCGAACTGCACGTGCCTGCCGAGTACGGCCTCGGCGTCTACGACGACCTGCTGGCGGCGGGCGCTGACCTCGGCGTCGTGCCAGTCGGCCTCGCGGCGATGACGAGCCTGCGGCTGGAGAAGGGCTACCGGGACTTCGGTGTCGATATCGACAACACCGATAACCCCATTGAGGCTGGCCTGGGCTTCGCGGTTGCCTGGGACAAGCCGGGCGGATTTACCGGCCGGGAAGCACTGCGGAAAGCCCGTGCCGAGGGCCCGCCCAGGAACCGGGTCGTCGGCCTGCTCGTGCCGGATCCGGCCGCCGACCTGTTCGGCAACGAGCCGGTCTTCCGAGACGGCGAGTGGGTTGGCTACGTGCGGGCGGCTGCCTTCGGTCACACGGTCGGCGGGCCGGTCGGGCTCGCGCAGGTGACCTGCCCGGACGGGGTGACCAGCGACTGGCTCGCCGGCGGCGGTTTCACGGTCCGGGCTGGCTGCGGCCGCGACCTGTCGGCGCGGCTGCAGATCGCGCCGTTTTACGACCCGCAGCGGCGGCGGATCCTGGCCTGAGCCGGCCCCGCCGCCGCGGTGCGGTAGTGCAGCGGTGCGTGCCGGCCGCACGAAGCGGCACGGCAGGTCACGCGTGTGCTTGCGGGCGAAGGCGAAATGCGTTCAGCCAGCCGGTGCGCGCCGCTGGCGCTGACGGGTCCGCTGGCGCTGACGGGGCCGCTGCCGCCGAGCGGGCGGCGCGTCGTGCCGCCATGTTCAGCTGCCGCACCTCTCGCACGAGGCGCTGCTGCTCGGCCTGTGCGAGAAAGTCGCGGTGCCTGGCCTGAGCGAGGGTCGTGACCTGGTAGATCGAGTACATTTGCTGGCTCCTTCTGCCTTGCGGCCGGGCGTTCCGGCCGGTCACTCACAGATTCGGCGCCAGCCGCCGGGCGCACCACACAGCACCGACCACGTGCTTGACACAGGAGACCCACAGGATTGGCGGCCGGCTGGGCCGCCAATCCTGTGGGTCTCCTGTGACCTGGTACGTATGGTCCTGTCCACCGCAACCCGGCACGCTTAGCGGCGGCAGGCGGGCTATCGCCTGCAACAGTTGCCGCCCGCGCGCTGGAGGGGCGCGCGCGGACGGCCGGATCAGGAGGTAGACGATGCCCACAATTATCGGTGCACATCACGTCGCGCTCACTGTCCGGAACGCTGACCGCAGCGCGCAGTGGTACCAGGAACTGCTCGGCATGAAGGTTGTGGTTCAGGGCGACGAGGAGTCAGTGCATTTCCGTGTCCTGGCGCATCCGGAATCAGGTTTGGTACTCGGCGTCCGCCAGTACCCCGGGCACGAGGATGGCCCGTTCAATGAGTTTCGTACTGGCCTGGACCATTTCGCCTTCGCTGTGTCGTCACGATCCGAGCTGGCGGAGTGGGAGCAGCGGCTGGCGGATGCCGGGGTCCCGTTCACGCCTAGCGCGGAGACTCCGATCGGCACGGTGATCGTCTTCCGTGACCCGGACAATATCCAGCTGGAGTTCTGGCTGCCGGCCGGGTCCTGATCGGGCTGGGCCTAAGACCGTCGCGCGACCGGCGTCAGGGAGTCAGCGGTCGGCTGATCCCAGAAGGGATCCCAGCGCCTCGGTGCCGAGAGCCGATGCTACGGCTAGCGAGTAGCGAGGCTTCGCGCCGGCCGCCTGAGAACTTGACGCCGCTGCGGCATCAGCCGCGCCAAGGCGCTCATCCAACGCCGCCCCGAGGCGAGCCCGAATCTCCCAGGGCGCGTGGCCTTGCCCACTCCGGTGGCGCAGCTCTGCCGCCGCGGCAAGCAACTCGGCCGCGGTCGCGCGACCGTCCGGGCCTGTGGCTCCGACCACGACGGCTGCGGCTTCGAGAGCGTGCGCGGTGCATCCGAGGTTCCCGTACGAAGCAAGGATCTCGATAGTTTCGGTGATGCAGCGGGCGGCCTCGGGCAGCTCACCTCGCTCGAACGCGATGATCCCGCGGCCTTCCACGGCGTGGGCGATGCCCGAGGCGTTGCCCGCCCGCCGGAGCAGCGCATCCGCCTCGGCTGCCATCTCCTTGGCGGCGAGGGGATCGCTACTACGCAGTGCGGCGACCCAGAGCGAGTACCCGAGGCCCATCTCGTCGCTTTCCTGACGGAAGAGTGCGACCACCTCAGTGACGAGCCGGTCGACCTCTGCCAGCTGACCGGCACCCCAGGCCGAATGCAGCTTGAGGTACTGCGACCAGGCGGCCAGCCGGGTCAGCTGCGCTGCCCGGAAGCTTTCGATCGCCCGGTCGCCAGCCCTGATGGCGGCCTGCCAGTCGTTCTGCTCGAAGGCAATGTTTGTGATAGCAGCCCAGGCATGGCCGGCCGAGGCGTCGTCGAGCTGACCCGCCTCGCCTGCCTGGTCTAGGCGGCGGAGGATCTCAGCGCGCCGCTCCTCCCACCGCGAACTGAGCGGCACCATGCTGGCGATACGCAAGGCGCCGCCGTGGTGCCCGTGCGCATCAGCCCACTGCATTGCCGACCGGTAGGTGAGGGCGTCCGTCGTCGCTTGCCGGAGCGCGTCATCCATCGCCGCCGTGCGGATGACGGACTCGAGTTGTGTGACGCCGGCTATCGCCCAGCAGAAGAGCCGCTCTCGGCATCGGTCGACTTCGCCTGACTCCGCGAGCCGGTCATGACCGTACTGGCGCAGCATTTCCAGCAGCTGGTACCGGAGTCCGTCCGGCGCGTTCACTGTGGCGACGAGGGACTTGCCGACGAGGCCGGCCAGGATGTCCACGACGTCTGCCGGGCCGACTGGCGGATCGGACACGACTGCTTCGGCCATCTCGAGGGTGAAGTGGTGCGGGAAAACTGAGAGCCGGGCAAATACGCGTCTCTCGGCACCGGTAAGCAGGTGGTAGCTCCACCCGACGACGGCTTCCAGAGTTCGCTGGCCTGGCAGCCTGTGCCGGTTGCCGTCGGTCAGTTGCCAGAACTGGTCTTCCAGCCGGGCGGACAGCTGCTTCAGGGACAGCGCCCTGAGCCGGGCCGCGGCCAGTTCAATCGCGAGCGGCAGCCCGTCTAGACGCCGGCAGATGTCCGCCACGACGTCGAGGTCTGCGTCGCCTGCCCGGAATGCGGGCGCTGCCGCGACGGCACGTTCCAGAAACAGCTGCAGCGCATCGGATTGCCTGTCCCCGGGCGGCGACTGTTCGTCGGGCACCGCCAGCGGCGGGGTAACGATAGCGTGCTCACCACGCACATCCAGGAACTCGCGGCTGGTGGACATGATGCGCAGCCTGTTGCAGGCGGGCAGAACCCGTTCGCAGAAGGCGCGGACGGACGGCAGGACATGTTCGCAATTGTCGAGGATGAGCAGCAGATCGCGCTCGCGCAGCCAGCGCTCGATGGTGTCGCCGACAGCCTCTTCGGAATGATCAGGGATTGTCAGCGACTGCGCTATGGCTTCCAGTATCCGTTCCTCGCCGGTGATCGGAGCCAGCTGGACCAGCCAGACACCGTCACCGAAGTCAGGCAGCAATCCGGCAGCGGCTTCCAGCGCCAGCCTCGTCTTTCCGCTGCCTCCCGCGCCAGTGAGCGTGACCAGTCGGTGCGCGCTGATGGCCGCGGTGATCTCAGCGAGCTCAGCCTGCCTGCCGACGAACGAGTCAACCGGCGCGGGCAGATTGCTGGGCCGCGCCGACAGCGCTGTCAGCACCGATGCGACGGACCCGCGGCCTCGCGCCGCGGCAACGAAGAGCCCGCGCACCGGCTCGTCCAGCGCCAGGGCGTCGGCGAGTAGCGCCGCGGTGTCCTGACGCGCAGTCTGATTGATGCCGCGCTCTAGGTCGCTGACCGCGCGTGCGCTCAGCTGAGCCGCTTCAGCCAGTCCTTCCTGAGTGAGCCCGGCCTTGTCGCGCAGGTACCGCAGCAGGTCGCCGAACGACTCCTGATCCGCTTGCGCCATGGCGGCTTCCCCCTCGTTCCGCCCACACCACAAATCTGGCGCTAACAGTACGCAGTACGAAAGGTTGCCGCTACTGACTGTTTGCCGCTACCGGGTGAAAACGTCCCTGCCGAAGGCGCGCACCTGCGGCTGCTTGGCGTCGCCGAGCAGCGGCAGGCCGAAGATCCGCTCTACGGTCTTCAGCAGCGAGTAGTGGTTGTACGCAACCGAACTGACGGTCCCTGGCTTGATGAACGGGGACAAGGCGATCGCGCCGACGCGGCCGCCGCCGGGGCCGAACAGCCCCGGCTCGTTCGTGTTCGGGTGCGACGGGTCATCGTAGCCGAGACTGTCCTTCTCGCCGCAGCAGGCGGTGGCGTTCGGATCATTGCCCGACTCGTCGAACGTGATGAAGATCAGGCCGTTCTGCCTGTAGGCGGGGGAGGCCATGATCTTGGGGATCCAGGTAGCGAGGAACCTGTCGGCCTGGACGAGGCCGCCCTTCGCGCCGTTCTGGCAGCGCGGGGTGTCGTGCGCGTCAGCGCAGGTGTCTGGCGTGATCCAGGAGTAGCTCGGGGTTGTCGCGACTGACTTCAGGTCCCCGGCCAGCGGGTTCAGGGTGACGACATGGGCGTCGCAGTAAGCCTGGTTGCCGATGATGTCCTCGAAGTACACGAACGGGTTATGCCGGGTCGCGTAGCTGTCGTTGGCCGGCCCGGTGACGTCGGTCTCGTCTACGGCGCCGAGCTTGGGGTGCCCGCATGCGGGCCCGTGGGCAGTCGGCGTGGTCCCGTCACGTTGCGGATCGACGCCCATCTGCTGGTTGTAGGACTTCCAGCTCAGGTGCTTGGCGGTGAGTTCGGAAGCGACGTTGTCCACGTACTTCGGATAGACGCAGCCGTCACCGGATAGCTGTCCGTACTTGGTCCATTTGTCGAAGGTCTCGCCGCCGAACTGCAGGAACGGCGAGAAGTACTCGCAGTCCTGGCCGGTCTGGTAATCGGGGGCCTGGCCGGAGATCTCGGCGATGTAGTTGTCGAGGCTGTCGTGGCCGATGCCGTAGTAGTCGCGGAGCAGGGCGCCTTCCGACGGCAGCACCCTGGCGAGTTCCGGATCGGACTTGGGGTGATCGAAGGCCGTGCGGAACGAGGTGTTCTCGAGTTCGATGATCCAGACGTGCCGGACGCTGCTGAGCGGATTCGCTGACGCAGCGGCTGGCTTCGCGGCAGCTGGCCGCAAGGGTGCGCTCGGGTGAAGTGAGCTAGCTGCGGCTGGGCCGGCCATGACCGCCGCCGCAATCAGGCCCGCGACGCCAACGCCGGCTGCCAGGGCTTGCCCGCGGTGGCTGCGGAGGAAGCGGTGCCTGCGGAAGAACGAGAATCCGAGCCGTGCCCAAGTGACCTGCATGCGGTTGGCCCTTCCCGAGGTCTGGCGGCTTGCGCTGGAGCGGTTTGCACAGGAGATGCTGCGCTGGCTGGCTTACCGGAGGCTGGCTAGCCGGTAAATGGCACCGGTACCGCAGGCTAATGGCCCGGGAGTGGGCCCTCATCGGCGACATTTCACGGGTTTTTGTCGCTCAAACCAGAGCAAAGTACCCCACGCTGCGGACAAGACCGATGAAATGTCAGTCCTAGTGCGGGGTGCCGGGTGCGGCGGGTGCCGGGCGGTGAGTGCCGGTTGCCGGGTGCCGGGTGCCAGGGTGCCGGGCGCGGCGGGTGCCGGGTGCGGCGGGTGCCGGGTGCCAAGCTACGGCCGACCGATTGCCCGTCAACGGCGAAGGTAGCTTGACGTCGAGATAGTTGCTGATTAGGCTGAGAGCACAGGTAGTTTGATGTCGAGATAGTTGTCTCTCCCGCCTGCTCGCCGCCAGGGGCCGGTGGCCCAAACCGGCCGGGGGAAGGGCAAGATGCATTCAGGGCACAACGCAGGGCAGGTCCGCAGGACCGGCAGAATCCGGGAGGCCAGCACAATGACCGGGAACAGCTTCGGCAGCCGCGCCGATCTCACCGTCGGCGGGACCAGCTATCAGATACACCGGCTGGACGCGGTC
>Ga0335074_10009948_pt1 | contig 13288 bp, 12 predicted proteins | sample Lox_Sample_23_FD_206715 | JGI IMG/M metagenome (GOLD analysis project Ga0335074, IMG submission 206715) | Soil microbial communities from Loxahatchee National Wildlife Refuge, Florida, United States - Lox_Sample_2.3 | ecosystem: Environmental > Terrestrial > Soil > Wetlands | place: USA...
AGGTGGCCGGTTCGCTCGCCGCATAACTTCAACCTGACTATTTTTGCGCGAATGGGAATCATCGGCGCGGCGGTCTGGGTGTTGATCCTAGTTCTGGGACCCGCCGCTCTGTTTGTCCGTCTGTGGAAGAACGGCTTTCACGGTCATCGGTACCGGACCGTTCGAAAGGAAGAAATTCTCTTCTGGCTTGTGATGCTGCTGACAAGTTGTGGAAACGCCAGCTTTGGCGTGCTTTTGGAAGGCCCTGTATTAGCCATTCCCTTCTGGTGCGCATTGGGATTTGCGATGGCCCGCTCTGTCGATCCCTCCGGCTTAGGGCCGCCCGCGTCGCGAAGATGCGCATTCTGACTGTACACAACAAGTATATTTTCCGTGGCGGGGAAGACGAGTCACGCGAAGCCGAGGACCGCCTCCTGGCCGCTAAGGGACACGAAATCCGGCAAGTCGTACTTGACAATGGCAAAATCGGCCCCCACAGTTTGATTCAGGTCGGCCTCCACGCGTCGTGGTCTCAAACATCCTATGATCGGATCGCCGCGGAGCTAGCCGCATGGAAGCCTGATCTTCTTGACGTTCACAACTTTTTTCCGCTGGCCTCGCCATCCGTGCACTATGCAGCCCGCCGCAGGGGAATTCCAGTCGTACAAACGCTGCACAACTACCGCCTGCTCTGCCCAGCGGCGGCCTTCCTCCGGGACGACCAGCCCTGCGAGGACTGCACCAAACACATCGTGGCTTGGCCGGGTATTGCCCATGGCTGCTATCGCGGAAGCGCGCTGCAATCGGGGGCCGTGGCGCTCATGTTATCCGTGCATCGCCTGCTCCGGACCTGGCAGCGTTGCGTCACCGTATTCGTGGTTCTGTCTGAGTTTGCCAGGCGTAAGTTTGTAGATAATGGTTTCACCGAATCGAAGATCGTGGTGAAGCCGAATTTCGTCGAGGGCCCGGGAGAACCCGGAGACGGCGGGGACGAATTGGTATTTGTGGGGCGGCTCTCCCCCGAGAAAGGGATCGTGCCGCTGCTTGCGGCGATGGAACGAACCGGGCCGGATGTGCGCGTGAATATCATCGGCGAGGGCCCCCTGGAAGTCCAAGTTCGCGCGGCCGCGGAGCGCAATCCGCGAGTTCATTTCCTCGGCCGGCTCCCTCATTCCGAAGTGCTCTCTCGTATGGCATGCGCCAAATGCGTGATCGTTCCCTCGATCTGCTATGAGACCTTTGGGCGCACGGCCGTAGAAGCTTATTCCGTCGGGAGCCCTATAATCGCATCCCGGATTGGTGCGTTGGCTGAAATGGTCGACCATGGGCGAACTGGTTTGCACTGTGAGCCGGGCGACCCCGCCGATCTGGCCCGGGCGATGACCTGGATGACACAGAACCAACATGCAGTGGCGCACATGCGTCTCGCAGCGCGTGCGGAATACCTCGCCAAGTACACTTCCGCCCGCAACTACGATCTGCTCATGCGCATTTACCAGCGGGCCATGGCCGGTGCGCGCACAGGAGGCGGACTTTCTTGACTGCATCGCCTCACGTGCTCGGCATGCGCGTGGACCCTACGTCCTATGAGAAGGCCTCCCGTCTCATTCTGGATTGGGCGCGGGAGAAATCGCCGCGATACGTTTGCGTGGCCAGCGTCCACAACGTGATGACGGCGCATGATTCGGATGAATTCCGGCGGGCCACCAACGGGGCCGACCTGGTCACGCCGGATGGCATGCCCGTGGTCTGGTGTTTGCGGGCGATCGGATATCGCCGCGCCGGCAGAGTGTATGGGCCGGATCTCACGCAGGCTTTGCTGGCGGGAGCCGCGGCGCGCGGCATCTCCGTTGGATTTTACGGCGGCACGCGGGACGCGGTTCGGATGCTGCAGTCCGCCACCCGGTCCCGTTATCCCCGACTGCAAATCGCTTACGCGCTTGCCCCGCCGTTTCGTCCACTCACCCCCGCCGAGGATGATGAAGTGGTTCGCGAGATCAACCGCTCGGGATCCCAGGTTCTGTTCGTGGGATTGGGAACACCCAAACAGGATTACTGGATGGCTGCCCACAAAGGGCGGGTACAACCGGTAATGGTCGGCGTGGGTGCGGCGTTCGATTTTCTGGCCGGCACCAAGCCTCAGGCGCCGCGGTGGATGATGCACATCGGGATGGAATGGTTCTTCCGCCTGATCACGGAGCCCAGGCGGCTGTGGAAGAGATATCTGAAGCAGAATCCCCGATTTATCGTCCTATTCGCCCTACAACTGCTGCGCGCCAGATTCAGCCGCGCCCAGGCCGCGCAGAGCGGCGACTGACCTCACACTCTGGAATCGCCATGTCTGCGCCTGCCCGTCAAACCCCGGGGCCCACTCCTTCTCCGCTACACGGCTGGGTTGCCGAAGCGGTGGCCGTCCGCCAATCGGCCTATTCGCCGGCGTATATGACCGCGACTCTGGCGGCCGCGGACTTCTCCGTGTTGACCGCATCCGTGGTGGCGGGCTTCGCGCTGTGGCGCCGCATCAATCCGGCCATCCCGCTCCAGCCGGAGATGCTCCTCCTGCCATTATGCTGCGTGGGTGTGTTCGCCGCGACCAGCCAGTACCCTGGCATGGGCCTGACCGTGGTAGAACATATGCGCCGTATCTGCAGAGGCGTTAGCACTGTATATCTGTTGTTCCTCTTCGCCATGTTTTTGACCAAAGGCTCCTCGGATAACTCACGGGGCGCTCTGCTGCTGGCGTGGGCTCTTTCCATGGCCCTGGCGCCCTGCGGCCGCTGTGCAGCCATACATGTGATGGCTCGCCGGCCGTGGTGGGGCGTAACGGTCTTGGTGATCGGGGCCGGGTCCACGGGACGCGCCACAGTGCGCGACCTGAAGGCTAACCGCATCCTGGGATACCGGCCAGTGGCCCTGCTCGATGACGATCCGCGGGCGCACGGCATCTGCGATGGTGTGCCCGTCGTCGGAACGCTGGACGACGCCGCCTGGGTCGCCCGGGCCTTCGCCATCCGCTACGCCATCCTCGCTATTCCCGGCATACCGCGGGAACGGCTGGCGTGGCATCTCCGCCGCTGGAGAAGGATTTTTCAAAGAATTCTGATTATCTCCGAGTCCGGCCTGACTACCCAGTGGACCGAACCACGGGATTTGGGCGGAATGATTGGCTTCGAGACCCAGCAGAAGCTCTTGAACCCTGCGGCCCGGCGGGTCAAGCGGGCCATCGACCTGGCCGCCGCATCCTTGGGACTGCTAGCCGCCGTGCCCGTGCTGGGCCTGTGTGCCCTATGGATTTGGAAAGCCAGTCCGGGTAGCCCATTCTACAGCCAGGAGAGGGAAGGGCGTGACGGAACCACTTTGCGCATCCTGAAACTCCGCACCATGTTCCCCAACGCAGATGAGATGTTGGCATCCCACCTGGCCCGGAATCCATCGGCGCGTGAAGAGTGGGGACGGTTCTGCAAACTGAAGGGCGATCCCCGCATCCTGCCCGGCGTCGGTCACATCCTCCGCAAAACCAGCCTGGATGAGTTGCCCCAACTCTGGAACGTGCTGAAGGGTGAGATGAGTCTGGTAGGACCGCGGCCGTTCCCCGCGTATCACAACGCCCGTTTCGATCCCGAGTTCCTGCAGCTTCGCACACAGGTTCGGCCGGGGATGACCGGACTATGGCAGGTCTCGGCACGCAGCGACGGGGATCTGGATGTCCAACAGTCGCTCGACAGCTATTACATCCGCAACTGGTCGCCGTGGCTGGATATCTACATTTTGGCGCGCACGGTTCGGGCCGTGCTTGCGCCGCGCGGTTCCTATTGATGCCTCGATCGGTCTTACCCGGCGTTCTCTCGCGAGCCAAACTTCGCATGGCCGCCGGGGCCTGGCTTGTCCTACTTATCCTGGGGTCCTTACAGCCGGCCAGGCCGGGCATCGTCAGGGGCAATCATCGGCTGATGCACTATGTGGCATTCGCGGGCGCCGCACTCCTGGTATTCTGCCTGTCCGGCACTCGCCGGCGGGAAGTACAGGGCGCCTTGGCCATCGCTTTCCTGGGCTTCTGCCTGGAACTTCTGCAGCATCTCATCTACCGGATGCCCATGGAGTGGCGGGATGTGAGTGACGATAGCTTCGCCGTCCTGGTAGCCTTCGCTCTCTATAGTCGGACGGGCGCACGCAAGCCCATGCCCAGTCCGCTCCCGCAGTGATCGCGCCGAAATCACCCATATGGAGTTGTCGCTATGAGCATTCTTGAGCGCGTCACACGCGGGACCGGGCGCTCCGCTAAACGATATCTCGCGCGGCACCGAACCACTGCGCCCTTGAAATTGGTCCTGTCGATCTGTGAGTCACTGGTGGACGGCTACCACAACCTGGACTACGACCTGAAGACCAACGGGGAGTACGCGGTCCTCTCGGCGCTGGCTAAATGGCCCCTATCGTGTTTCATCGACGCCGGCGCAAATATCGGAGAGTGGACCTCCGCGGTCAAAAGATACTATCCGGCCGCGACGGTCCACGCCTTCGAGATCCACCCGCAAACCTTTACCGATCTCTCCCGGACCATAAACGGGCTGACAGGCGTGAATCTCGTTCATAGCGGCCTCTCGGATCGAACCGAAGACGTGCAATTGCATTGCTGCGGGAACCTGCCCGGGCTAACCTCGGCCATCGCGCACCCGCACCCCGCGCTACCAGGAGTCTGGCGCCTAACCGAAAGTTCGCCGCGAGAAACGCTCACCGGACATGCTGTGTCAGGGGATAGCTACATCTCACAAAAATCTATCGACCATGTCGATTTCATAAAGATCGACGTAGAAGGCATGGAGGACAAGGTGCTTCGCGGTTTCGAAGAAACCATTCGCCGCGATGCCATTGACCTGATCCAATTCGAATACGGGCGGCTCAATATCTTGACGCACTTTTTGTTACGCGATTTCCACGAATACTTCGAATCGCGTGGATATATCGTTGGAAAGATCTATCCGGATTTCGTCGACTTCCGGGCTTACTCGGTCTTCGACGAAGATTTTAGGGGTCCGAATTACCTGGCGTGCCGGAAAACCAAACCGGAATATATTCGGCAGTTGGGGAAAAAACATGCTCTCTAATCACGTGCAAGCGATCGATGCAGAACAGTGGCGCACAGCGCCCGGCGAAGCCTTCCAGACCTGGCGTATCCCGCAGTGTCCTTTCCTGCTGGAGTGCGCCCCGGCCGTGCTGGAGCAGATCCGTCGGGAGGTGCAGCGCGGCCGCGAATCCCAGCGCGGCGAACAGGAAACCGGCGGCGTCCTGTTCGGTATCCTGGACCCCCAACGCATTCGTATCCTGGCCGCCAAGCCGCTCCCCTGCGAGCACGCCATGGGCGCTGGATTTATTCTTTCGCAGAGAGACGAGCAGCGCCTGGCGCAGCTCATCGCGGCTCCCGCCACCGAATCGGAATTGCACGGCCTGCAGGCTCTGGGCTGGTATCACTCCCACATCCGCAGCCCGATCTTTCTCTCGGCGCGCGATCTGCAAATCCATTCCCGCTATTTCTCCGCCCCTTACCAGATTGCGCTGGTCCTTCATCCCCGATCCGAGGGCCCCGCTCGCGCCGGCTTCTTCTTTCGGGAACTCTCCGGCGAGATGCGCACGGAGTCCAGTTACGAGGAATTCACCGTCGAGTCTCCGCTCCCGCCGGCGGTCTCCCAAGCGGCCCCATCTCAGGAGCGGACGCCGTCTCCCACGAAGCCTGCGGAGCAGCGCGCGGCGATCTGCCCCAAGTGCGGCAGCCAGCGTCTGCGGCGGTCGCGCCGCAGGGGACCCATCGAGCGGTGGTACGGCGTTCTTGGTTTGCACCCGTACCGATGTCAGGAGTGTCTCTCGCGGTCCTTTCTCAAGACTTCCCCCGATATCCTAGAACGTCTGCGGTCCGGTTCCCGGAAACGGCCGGAAGAGCGTAGGAGAGCCCGTGAGCGCACGCGCCGGGAAATCCTCCTTTGGGGCGGAGGGATTCTTGGCTTCCTGGCGATCTTGCATTTTCTGATTCGGGACACCGGCCCAAAATCGGATTCACCGTAGGGCCATGCCTCTCGCTCGCCGGATCTTCATCCTGGCTGCCACCCCGTTGGCGGCTGGCATGGCTTACCTGCCGCTCCGCATGGCTTGCGCGGACTATTTATCGCGCGCCGCCGATCCCGAAACCGTGGTGCGCGCCGTGCGCCTGTCGCCGGAAGATGCGGACATCCGCCTGCGGCTGGCCGCGGCTCAGCAAGCAGCGGGCGGCGATCCCACCGCCGCGCTCGAGGCCGCGGCCGCTTTGGATCCTGGAAACGCGGACACCTGGATACGGCTGGGCTTGGCGGCCGAGATGCGCGGAGATCGCCGCACCGCGGAAAAACGCCTGCTTCAGGCAGCCCGCGCCAGCCGCCAGTTCGCGCCGCGCTGGGCGTTGGCCAATTACTATTTTCGCCGCGGTGATCCCGCGCATTTTTGGCCGTGGGCCAAAGAATCCCTGTCGATCGGCTATGGCGACCTGCGTCCCGTTTTTCAACTTTGCTGGCACATGCGCCCGGATGCCGGGCAGATCCTCGAACGGGCTATCCCGAATCGCCGCCCAGTCCTGCGCGCGTATCTCGGGTTCCTGATGCAAGAAGGCCGGCTGGCCGCGTCCGAACCGATCGCCACGAAACTGGCCGCGCTGTCCACGGTCGACGACCTGTCGACGTTGACCGGCTGGTGCAATTGGCAACTCGATGCGGGCGACGTTCCCGCCGCGCTGGCAGTGTGGAATACGCTATGCGCCAGGCATCTGCTTCCCTACGCACCGCTCAATCGGGACCGCGCGCCGTTGACCGACGGCGCCTTCGCGGCGGCCGCTCTGGGCAGCGGCTTCGCCTGGCGGCTCGCGCCGGCGCCTGGAGTCACCCTGGGCCGGAACCAGTCGCCGCGTTATCTGTGGGTCGCATTCAGCGGCGATCAGCCGGAAAAGTGCGCCCCGCTCCTGCAACTCGTGCCGGTGACGCCGGGCGCCGCCTACCGTTTGCGTTTCGCCTACCACACATCCGAACTGCCGCCCGCCAGCGGCTTGCGCTGGAGCGTATTTGACGCGCGCTCGGGCAGCGATCTGGCAGTTGCCTCGCCGTGGCTATCGAGCCCCGACTGGACGCCCGCGGAACTGCGCTTCACCGCGCCGGCCGCCGGCCTGGTGCGGTTGACGCTGACTTGCCAACGCTTGCCCGGTGCTACCCGGATCGAAGGTTCGCTGAAGTTGCGCCAGTTGTCGCTGGAGCACCAGCCATGACCCGCGCCGCGGCCGCCCTGGCGGTATGGCTCGGCTATGCGATACTCACCATCTGGATCCCGCAGCGCTGGGCGTGGGGCCTGGCGCAGTTCACCGTAGCTATCTCTATCGGCGTTTGGGCTGCCGGCCAGTTGCGGCGGCCATCCCCTGTGCGGGGGAGCTTATGGCTGGCACCGCTGTGCACCGCGCCGGTTTGGGGCCTGCTGCAACTCGCCACCGGCCGCACGGTTTATCGCTGGGGGACCTGGAATGCCGTATTGAATTGGACCACCTGGCTGGCGCTGTTCTTCCTGGCGCTGCAACTATTCGAGCGATCCGCCGCGCGGCATTGGTTCCTGCGTTTCGCGGTGTATTTCGGAGCAGGGTTGAGCGTGCTGGCGACCGTCCAGATGTTCACCTCGGGCGGTAAGATCTTCTGGCTCTTTCCCAGCGGCTATACGGATCTGGTGCTGGGGCCGTTCGTCTACCGAAATCAGTATGCCGCCTTCCTGGAGATGCTCTTGCCGATCGCGCTCTGGCAGGCTATGCGCGAGCACCGGCGGAAATTTGCCAGTTACGCGATGGCCGCGGCCATGTTGGCTTCCGTGGTGGCCACCGGCGCGCGTACCGGGTCCATTCTGATGTGCGTGGAGGCGGCCGCGGCGCTCCTGCTGGCTTGGCGGCGCGGCCTGGCGTCGGTAGCCATGGTGACCCGCGGCATGGTCACGTTCAGCGTGATTGCCGTGCTGTTTGCCGCCGTTGCCGGTTGGCAGACGCTGCGGCAGCGTCTGCAGGAGCCCGATCCGTACGCCCCGCGGCACGAATGGCTGCTCTCCTCGCTCGCCATGGTGCACGATCGCCCGGCCATGGGTTTCGGACTGGGAAACTGGCCGCGCGCTTATCCGCATTATGCGCTCGTCGACGACGGATCTTACGTGAACGAGGCGCACAACGATTGGGTGCAGTGGGCGGTGGAGGGAGGTGTGCCGTTCTTCGCTGTCCTGTTGTCCTTAGCCGTCATGGCCGTACCCGCCGCGCTGCGATCGGTTTGGGGAATCGGTCTGTTATCGGTCTGGGTGCATTGCCTGGTCGAGTATCCGCTGCAACAGAGGCCTGCCATCGGCGCGTGGTTCTTTGTCTTGTTAGGCGTGCTGGCCGCGCGCCGGAGCCGCAGCGCCCACCGCGCGGAACGCTCGGATTTGGAGTAAGTCGAGGTGTCCAGATTCGCGGCGTCCCACGTCCCTGGATGCGCTTCCAAATGCGAGCGGCAGCGCTCAGGAAGTAGGGGCTTTCTTCAGCGCCACGGCATTCATGCAGTACCGCAGGCCGCTGGGCGGCGGGCCGTCGGGGAACACGTGGCCCAGATGTGCGTCGCAAGTGTTGCAGATGGTTTCCACCCTTTTCAGGTAGGCCGGTCCGTCAAAACGGTAGGCAATCGCGTTGACTGCTACCGGTTGCGTGAATGAGGGCCAGCCGGTGCCGGATTCGAATTTCTCCGAGGCATCAAAAAGAACGGTTTCGCAGCAGCGGCAGGAATAGATTCCCGGTTCAAACAGCCCGCACATCTGCGAACTGAAAGGCCGCTCCGTGCCGGCATGGCGGGTTACGTGATACTCCTCCGGGCTGAGTTGCTGACGCCACTCGGCGTCCGTTTTGATGACCTTGCGATCCGGAGCCGGATTGCCGTTCTTGGCAAGATTCAGCACGTCAGCCCACTTCAGCATCATGATATATCTTACCGATTATATGGGATGGCGCGGCTCCAGGAGCGGCCGATTCCTGCCTGGGCCTGAGCAGTTCCGCGTTACGATCAGGCTTAAGGCAAAGTGAGGACCAGATGACTCCGCTACACTCGTTTTCGAATTTCACGCGGTGCGCCGCACTCCGGGCCGCGATGGTCGTGGCGGCAGTTGTTTTGCCGCTGGGGGCTGCCACGCTGCCAGTGGCCAAGCCCGAGGACGTCGGGTTGTCGTCCGAACGCCTGCAGCGCATTCACGAGATGATCATGCGCCGCGTGGAAGCCGGGGACATTTCCGGTGCGGTGACCATGGTCGCGCGGCGGGGCCGTCTGGTTCACTTCGAGGCGCACGGGTTGATGGACATCGAAGCGCAAAAGCCCATGACCAAGGACGCTCTATTCCGCCTGGCGTCATCCACCAAGCCGATTACCGCTACCGCCATCTTGATGCTGATGGAGGAAGGCAAGCTGAAGCTGACCGATCCGGTGTCGAAGTACATCCCGGAATTCAAGAATTCCAAAGTGGCGGTGGAGGAGGTACGCACGGCGGCGCCCATGTCCGACTACGGGCCGGCAGCCGGGGAGCGATACTATACCGTCCCGGCCAACCACGACATCACCATCATCGACTTGCTGACCCATACGTCCGGACTCGGCAGCGGCGGAATCACAGGACCGGATTTGCAAAAGTTGCTGCAGGCCCGCACGCCCACCGAAACGCTGGCTGATTTCATCCCCCGCCTGGGCGCATTGGCCCTGGATTTTCAGCCCGGCACCGAATGGCGGTACAGCGGATTGGCGGGCTTCGACACGCTGGGCCGTATTGTCGAAATCGTCTCGGGATCCACGTTCGACCAGTTCCTGCGGAAGCGTTTGTTCGAGCCGCTGGGCATGGACAACACCTGGTTCAACGTTCCGGAGAAGGAACAGCCGCGGATCGCCACGATATACAACAGAACCCCCAGCGGACTGCAGAAGCGCACGCCGCTCAGAATCGGATCGCCGGCCTATTTCTCGGGTGCGGGCGGTCTCACGGCGGCCGCGCCAGACTACCTGCAATTCGCACAGATGCTGTGTAACGGTGGACAACTGAATGGAAAACGCATTCTCAGTCCGTGGACCGTGGATCTGATGATGAGTAATAATGTGGGCGATCTCTTCGAAGGCCAGATCGGACGTCCGCCTAAGGGTGTTGGGTTCGGACTCGGCGGCGAGGTGGTCGTGAATGCCGTGGACGCGCGGATGCGGAAGCCGAACGGCAGTTACGGCTGGGATGGCGCTTACGGCACGTACTGGTGGGTGAACCGCAAAGAGCAGATGGTGGTGGTGTTGTTCGTGCAGACGCCCGGACGGTCGCTGCAATACGATTTCGACAATGCCGTGTCGCAGGCTGTAATCGAATAACATAGCGGAAGAGTCGATTCGCTATATGACGCGCCGCGATTACTTGAACTCCACGCTGCTGGCATCGGGAAGCCTCTTGCTGGGCGGGGCGACCCCCATGGATCTGCTGGCCAAAGACGATTGGGACGGCTACGGCGGCGTCGGTGATTACGCCGCTTCGAACGGCAATACGTTCGAGGTCATGGCGGGCGCGCACCGGATGATCCGGGACGCTGCCTCCGCAGCCACTCCGCGCGGTGTCATCGAGGCCGGCGAAGAGTTCGATTGCGTGGTGGTCGGCGGAGGCATCAGCGGTCTGGCGGCGGCGCTGTTTTTTAAGCGCCAGGCGGGACCGTCTCGTACGTGTCTGGTGCTCGAAAACCACCGCATCTTCGGCGGGGAAGCCCGACGCAACGAGTTTCTTAGCGAGGGCCGCAGGCTGGTCGCCCATCAAGGTTCGGCCATGTTCTTTCCCCCGCTCCCCGGCACGTTCCTGGCGGATTTCTATGAATCCATCGGCATCGGCTCGGGCGCTTTTGAATATCAAACCTGGACTGGGCGCGATCCCGAAATCCCGCTCGGCAGGACCTCGTACATGGAAGGCGGTGCGAACTCCGCGTTTTTCTTCGGCGCAAAATTCGGGCAACCTAAGGGCTTGTGGCTGATTGATCCATGGGGGAAGAAACTGGCAGGTGCGCCCATTTCGGATGCCGCGCGCCGCGAGCTTCTGGCGGTATCCAGTTCGCCGCCGGCCCTGCCCCAGCGTCATGGCGACGCGCTCTCACGCCATCTGGACAGCGTGACGCTCGAAGATCACCTGATGGAGACCCACCACATCAGCCGCGAGACGGTGCGCACGTTTCTCTCGCCGGTATCCGGCGGAGGATCAGGTCTCGGCGCCGACGCGCTCTCGGCTTATTCCGAATACGCCGCCGATGTGCTGCTGCCATGGAAATACGACGCCGGCGCGCAGATGTTTCCGGGCGGAAACGCCGGTGTCGCCCGGCATATCGTGAAAGCTCTGGTCCCGGATGCCATCCCCGGCGCCGTCACGCTGGCCGACGTATGCCGCTCCGCGGTGAATTTCGCCGCTCTGGATCGTCCGGGGCAGGCGTCGCGTATCCGGCTGTATTCTACGGTTGTCGCGGTACAGCATGAGGGTGAGCCGCAAGGGTCGCGCGCGGTCCGGATTATCTACGCTCACGACGGCAAGTTCTACGGCATCAAAGCCCGCCGCGTAATCATGGCCGGCGGAAGCTGGACCACCAAACATATCGTGCAGAATCTTCCGGAGGCGCACCGGCAAGCCTACGCGCGGTTCTATCGTGCGCCTTGCTTAATGGCCAACGTGGCGGTGCGCAACTGGCGCTTCCTGTACAAGTTGGGGATCAGCGAGTGCCAGTGGTTCGAAGGCCTCGGCAATTATTTTGCGCTGCGCAAGATGGCCACGTTCGGCCCCGTGCCGCCCTCCGTATCCCCCGATTCTCCGGTGGTGCTGACGCTCAAGATTCTCTTCTCCGCGCCTGGCCTGCCCATTGGCGAGCAAGTAACGCGGGGCCGCGGGGAGTTGCTATCCACGTCCTTCCGGGAATATGAGAGGCGCATACGGGAGCAGTTTTCCGGGATGTTTTCGGGCACGGGTTTCGACGACCGCAGAGATATCGCGGGCATTATTCTGAACCGCTGGGGCCACGCGTATTTGAGTCCCCAACCCGGCTTCTTCTTCGGAACGAACGCGCATCCCGCGCCGGGTGAGGTCTTGCGGAACAACCCCTTTGGCCGCATCGCCTTCGCGAATTCCGACTTGGCTGGGATCATGGACCACCGGGCCTCCATCCTGGAAGCGCGCCGCGCGGTGGCGCAAACGATGGATCAATCGTGACTAAACACAAGGAGGGCGCCTGCGATGCTTTCGAGACGGGACTTCGGGAGAATGGCTTTATTGCCTGCTACCAAAATGCTGGCCAAACGAATTGATTCCACCTTCCACGGCGTGCAGTTTGGGCTTCAGAGCTACATATTCAGCGGCATCGGCTTGCCGCCCGATGGCATCCTCGATCTGGTGATCAAATCCATGGTGGAATGCGGTCTGGGCGAATGCGACCTGTTCGCGCCGCTGGTCGAGCCGTCTCAGTTATGGGAACGCATTCGCGCCGGCGGTCCTGCCGCCAGAACCCAGGCGCACGAAGAACTCGCCCAATGGCGTATGACCGTGCCGCTCGACCACTTCCGGGGGATCCGAAACAAGTTCGACACCGCCGGAATTGCCATTCACGGTCTTAGCGCGTTCCCCGGCTCCACGCCGGAAGAACTCACCCGCACCTTCGATATCGCCCAGGTTTTGGGCGCTCGGATTGTCACCCTCGGCGTCACATTTCCGGCGGCGATGCGGGTGGCGCCCTTGGCCGAAAAGCGGGACTTCATCGTGGGCATTCAGGGCGATCCGAATCTGCGCATTACCGATCCGGACGTTATTTCCAGGCCGGGCCAGTATGACCAAGCGCTGTCACTTTGCAGAAACTATCGGATCAGTTTTGATATTGGCGACGCCACCGGCGGCGGCTACGACTCGCTCGCCTTCGTCAAGGATCGTCTGGATCGCATCGCCGTGATCTATCTCAAGGACCGGCGTAAGGACCGGTTGAGCGTCCCATGGGGCGAAGGCGATACCCCCATCAAAGAGGTTCTCCGGCTGGTTAAAGACAGCCAATACCCGATCCGCTGCTACATCGATTGCGATTACAAGACGAGCAACCGGCCGGCTGATGTGAAGCGGTCCTTCGACTACGCGAAGGCAGCGCTGGCCTAGCGGACTTCGTGCGCTAACCCTTGTCGCCGGGCGGAATCGAAGATCACCTGGAGTGCTTTGTCGATCTCGGCGGAGGCGCGGGTCTGTGCCTGGTTCACCACGTCTTGTTCTTTATTGACGG
>Ga0335074_10009949_pt1 | contig 13288 bp, 5 predicted proteins | sample Lox_Sample_23_FD_206715 | JGI IMG/M metagenome (GOLD analysis project Ga0335074, IMG submission 206715) | Soil microbial communities from Loxahatchee National Wildlife Refuge, Florida, United States - Lox_Sample_2.3 | ecosystem: Environmental > Terrestrial > Soil > Wetlands | place: USA: Florida...
CGGACTGTCGGTTCCCGGCATGCGATAGGCGATGATGCTGATGATGTAGGGGTAATCGCTGGGCAGCGTGAGGTGCTCGCTCTTTACCGGCTGCAAGTGAACTTCCGGCCGCGGCGGGATATCTTTCCTGGGAATATCGCCGTACAGCCGCTTGATCTCCGCCAGCGCTTGTTGGGGATCGACTTGGCCGGTAATCACCAGAACCGCATTGTTCGGCGCATACCACTTTTCCTGAAAGCTCTTCAGCATCGCTCCCGTAGTGGCATCAAACGACTCGCGGGTGCCCAGCGGGTCGTGCGCGTAAGGTGTGCCGGCGAACATGTCCTCATCCATACGAACGATGAATTTGTAGGTCGGGCTGGACAGGTCGCGCGAGACCTCCTGCTCGATAGCGCCGCGCTCCTGTGCCCACTGCGCCTGCTCGTCGTCGATGTTGCGCATACAATCGGCGTCAGCGTGCAAGGCGATGTCGAGGTCCTGCTGCGGTACCGTCTCAAAATACTGCGTGATGTTCTGCTGAGTGTCGGCGTCGTTATCGCCGCCCATCTGCGCGAAGATGGCGGCAATCTGATCGGCCGACAGGCCCGAGCATCCGCGAAACGCCATGTGCTCCTGCGCGTGCGCCATGCCGGGAAATCCCGCCGGCGTTTCGTCGCCGCCGACGAGATAGTTTTCCTGGACCGTAACGACCGGCGCCAGATTGTTGGGAATGATCACCACGTGCAGTCCATTGGGCAGCGTATAGCGGGTGACGTTCGCATCGGAATTCTTGGGAAGCGTAATATTCTGCCCCGAGCAGACTGCGCCGAAATAGCTTAGGAGCAGCGCAAGACAAAGCGACTTTATCTTCATGCTAGGTATGATAGACGCTGGGCGACTAACGATGCCCTCCAACCCAGCCGCCCATTGGCTGACCGAAGGTCGCCACCGGCAAGCCATTGGCATTATTACCATAGACGCTTCACGATCCTGAAAGGCCAGGCTCCTGCGGCGGCTATGGGCAAGCTGGACTACATCCATGAAGGAATCATGGTCGGCGGCTTTGCGCCGGTCGCTGTTCCGGCTGAATCTCGCGTCATCGACGTAAAGACGTTGATCGGGAACAAGCACGGAATCGCCTATCAGAAGAATCTGGGAAATGAAGGGTGTACTATGCCGTCATCATCTCGCTCGCCATTTCGTGGGAGTGTGAGGAGGACGAACATGAACCTGGATTTCAATCTCGTGAGAACCGCGCGCTGTGCCCTTCTGGTCATGATATTGGGAATCACTTCGTGCGCCTTCGGCCAAATCGAAACCATCGACGCCAGGGCACGCGGCACAAGCACCCAAATGGGAAAGGATTTCGACGTCCGGGTCAGCATCGACCGGTTTTCCACAGCGGAAGAGCGGGCGGCATTAAAGGCCGCATTTCAGAAGGGCGGCAATGACGAACTGTTTACGGCATTGTCCAAGATGAAAGAGGTAGGGCGCATTCGCATACCGAGTACGACGGGGTATTCCCTGGCGTACGCCCGCTCCATTCCGACGCCAACCGGGCGAAAGATTCGCTTTGTCACTAACCGTCCTATCACCTTCGCCGAGTCGCGCAACATGGCCCGCTCGCAACAATACAGTCTGACCTGCGGTGAAATCGAGATCAACGATCAGGACAAGGACAAGAGCACGGGCGTGCTCTATCCGGCGGCAAAGTTAAAAGTTAACAAGGATGGCGACTTGGAGTTCGAATTATTCCAGAACCCCTGGCGGCTGACGAACATCATCGATTGGACGGCGAAGGGCAAATAGCCGCAACCCAGGTTGTCTTGCGGTCGCGATTCTTAGCCGAATTCCTTATGAGGGAGTTCCTTATAAGCCGCTCAAGCTGCCGGATCGGCAAAAGCCAAAAGGCTAGCAAGAACCTAAGTTGCAACACCAGGTTGTCGCTCAGCGCCGGTAACCGATGAGCAATAGGAGCAAATCATGACCGCTTTCAAGGAGCGAAGCTAAGCCTCTCGCTTACGTCGAAGTCACCGAACAGAAGCGCCTAAATGAAGCTCGTGAGAAAGGGATCCCGTGGAAGAAGTGGGGGCCGTATCTCAGCGAGCGACAGTGGGAACGCCTGGGACTAAGAGCCAAGCATCAGCGGTGTGGATGAAATGCTTCACGTCGAGGTGAGCAACAGCCCCTTGATGGTGGGTCTGTCCTAAACTAGGAAAAAAGCTGCAAATGGACATAGCTTCGCCTCGAGCGAGCTGTTCTGCAACAGATTCTTGTTACTACCTGTGGTAGTACGATGGCCTCTCTAATTAGGCTTTCGGCGCCATGCGAAATCGCCTCCGGGTGTTGTGCTTTGCTTTTCCTTTGCTTATCCTCTGGCTGTTCTGCTTACTCCCTCTTCTAGCCCAGACTGATCTTGGAACTGTTCAGGGAAGTGTGCAGGATCCGCAAAACCGGGCTGTTTCCGGCGCTTCCGTAACCCTTCGCAACGTCACTACCAATTACCAGCGCACCGCCCAGACTGATAGTTCAGGAAAATATTCGTTCCTCGGTGTTCCGCTTACCGGCGAGTACGTTCTGACCGTCAGCGCTCCCCGATTCAGTCCGGCTGAGCAAAAAAGTATTTTGTTGCGGGCCGGAGGCACGGCGGTATTTGACTTCACACTCGCGGTTGCGGGGCAGAAGACGGAAGTCAACGTATACGGCACGACTTCGACGGTTCCGACCGAATCGAATCAGGTGGCGACGCGATTGAGCCAGGAGAAGATCGAAGCCACGCCTGTCCTCGAGCGCAAGATCACCACACTGCCGCTGCTCAATTCCTCGGTTCGTCCCGCGCAAACAACCGGCGACCTTTTCCTGAACGAGACCCTGTTTGTGATCAACGGCACCGGCCGCCGCCAGACAACGTACGAACTGGACAACACCACCGCCAACGACATGTGGGGACGCCAGTCGATGTTCGCCGGGTTGCCGTTCTCGGCGGTGCAGGAGTTCACGGTCTATACCAACGCCAGCTCGGCCGAATGGGGATGGAATGCGGGCACCGCAGTCAACGTCGTCACCCGCTCTGGCTCCAATGACTGGCATGGCGACTTTGTGGGCATGGGCAGTCCATCTTTCTCCAACGCCAATATTCCGCTCACCACCAAATCGGCGCAGGAGACATGGTCGCAAGGCAGCGGCATGCTTTCCGGCCCTATTGTGAAAGACAAGACCTATTTCATGGTCTCCGGACAATACACCAACCAGAACCGTCCCGCCGTGATCACCTCGCCGGTCGATCCCGGCGCCATTTATAACGGCACGTTTGACCAGAGTCTGTTTCTGGCTCGACTGGACCAGCAAATCAGCCAGAACAACCAGTTGATGTTGCGGGTTAACTTTGACCGCTTCAACGACAGCAATCCGCAGGACACGGTCAGCGGCGCGACCCTGCCGACGGCGGCTCGCGTGTTTACCCGCAACACCTATCAGGCGGCAATCACGGACACGGCGATCATCAGTCCCGACACCTTGAACGACGCCCGCTTCGAGTTCCTGCTGGGCTCACCGATCACGCAGTTCTCGCCTGTGAACTTTGGTCCTCAGCTCTATGTTTCCGGCTACTACACCTATGGCGAGTCGCGCTCGGCTGATCTTTCGAATCACCAGTACGAATGGGCCGACACCTTGAGCATGAGTCGCGGCCATCATCAAATCAAAGTCGGCTTTGACGTGATGAACTCCTACTCCGGCGGCTTCGGACAAGAGTTCGGTGGCGGCTACGTCGATGGCCGTTTCCAGATCAACCCGCTCTACGAGAACATCCCGATCACCACCCTGCTGTCCTACAATCCTGGCCTGCCGCCGCCGGGTACGCCGGCTGGTGCGCCGCCGATCGCCCTGCAGTTTACGCAGTCATTTGGTAATCAAAATTACCGGATCAGCGATACCCTGTTCGGGTTGTTCGCCCAGGACAACTGGAATATTGCTCCCAACTTCAACCTGAATCTGGGATTGCGCTGGGATGGAGAAACCTTCACCGGACAGAATGCGCTGTTCTCGCCACGCGTCGGATTTGCCTGGAAGCTGCCCGGAAGCAACACTGTGCTCCGCGGCGGCTACGGCATTTACTATTCCGAAGAACGAACCGATCTGTACGCTAGTGCCGCACTTGGCGGTCCCCAGGGCGCGTTCACCTACACCGCAGTTCCCGGCGGCTTGGGGTTTCCGACGAGCTTCGGGCCGATTACGTTTCCGCCCGGCGCGATCCTGCCTCCCCGGAACATCACGATTCTTGCCGGCCAGTGCAACTACCTCAATCAGTTCCTGCCAGTCAACCAGCTGCTCTTTTGCGATAACAATTTTCAAAACCCCTACACCCAACAGTGGAACTTCGGTTTCGAGCACGACTTGGGACAGGGCTGGTTGTTTTCGATGGACTACATCGGCTCGCACACCATCCACATCGAGCAGCCGTTCGATCTGAACGCGCCGTCGCCCTTCATCCGCACCATGCCCGGACAGGTGCGCTCCGTCGCCGCGGCGAACGCCACTCGGCCGCTGACGCCAGTCCCCGGCGGCTATGAACAGGTGATCCAATACGTCAACGCCGGCGCCGCCTGGTACGACGGATTGCAGGTCAGGATGACGAAGCATCTTACTCGGCGGTTGTCGGCATTACTGACGTATACCTGGTCCCACGACATAAATACCGTGGAATGGGACGGAACCGGCCAGGATCCTAACAGCTGGGGATGCCTGGTGGTTTGCGAAAAGGCAAACAGTCTATTGAACCAGACGAATCGCGCCTCGCTCAGCGCCACCTATAACTTGCCCTGGGGCTTCATGTTGATGGGCTGGATGCAGGCAGGCTCGGGTTTCCCGTTCAACATCACCACCGGTGTCGACAACAGCGGCGATGGCGACACCACCGATCGTCCAGTGATCGACGGAGCGGTGATCGGACGAGATACCGGACAAGCTCCCGGAATCTATGAGTTCAACTTCGCACTACAGAAGGCGATTAAGCTGACCGAGCGCTACAACCTCATACTGCGCGCAGAGTCGTTCAACACCACCAACCACCTGAATCTGTATACAGTGAACGGCGTCTACGGTAACAATGCTAACGGCCTGCCTGTGCCGACTTTCGGCCAGCCGATGGGCGGATTGGCCAACGTTGGCCCGCCGCGGGAGATGCAGTTCATGGCGCGCTTCACTTTCTAACACCTGCGTTTTAAGGTGCAGAAAAAAGGTGTTTCACCACGGGGACATGGAGATCATAGTTCTGGCGGAGCGGGTTTTGAAGATCGATACTCTGCGTCCTCTGGGCCTCTGTGATAAAGTCGGCGTCCACAAAATGAAGTGGCGCTTCGCCCTTCGCCGGCTTCTGTTGTTGGGGCTGTATTTCTCCCTGCTCATACATGCCGCCCCGGCTGCGGCGCAATCCGCTTCATCTCGTGGAACGCTTAGCGGGACGGTCACCGATCCACAAGGGCGAGCCGTCGGCGGCGCGAAAGTTACCATCCGCAGTGCCGATTTCAGCTCGACTCGTACGGTGGCGACCAATGACGAAGGCATTTTTACCGCCGCACTGCTGAACTCCGGAGCATATACGGTGCAGGTGGAAGCACCGGGATTGGTTTTGAAGAAACCGGCGCGGGTCACGTTGGGCGTGGGCAGCAGCGTGGATCTCAAGATTCAGATGGGCCTGGCGGGTACTTCTGAGCATGTGAAAGTCACCGCTCACGGTCCGACAGTCGAGGGCAACACGTTGCCGCCGGCCGTAAATAAAGAGACGCCGGAGGTGAGCAACGCCATCGCCGGACTCACCGTCACTTACCTTCCCAATCGCGATCGCGACTTTACCCAATTTTCGCAGCTGGCGGCCGGAGTTCAGCAAGCTCCCGACTATTACGGATTGGTTTTTGCCGGCCAGCGTCCCATTGACTTCAGTGCCGCCGTCGATGGCTTCGATTTCACCGATCCGCTCAACGGCGGACAACGTGGCGCACAAGACGGATCATTATTTTTCCCGCAAACCGTAGTTCGCGAGTTTCAAATCGTCCACGCGGGAGCGACGGCGGAGGTTGGCGGCACGAACGCCGGCTTCGTTAACGTGGTGACCAAAGAAGGCAGCAATAAATATCACGGCGAAGCCTTTTATATCGGCCGTCCATCGTGGACTGCGACCGACGCTTTCGGCCATACCGTCGATAACGCACAGAATGAGTTCGGCGGCTCTATCGGCGGACCAATCAAGAAGAATCGCTCGTACTTCTATGTCGGCGCCGAGCAGGATTTCGTCAACCTTCCGTTCTGGACGCAGTTTGAACCACAAGCTCCGGGCACGGCAATTCCTTCTACTCTGGCGAGCTTGCAACAGCAGACGGTTGGCCACAGCGATCCCACCTCGGTTTTTGCCCGCACCGATTTCCTGCTGAACAAGACGAATTCACTCAACCTCGCCTTCAACTTCAATCGCGTAAATGCGACGGACATCGATGACGGATCAATCCGCAGCACCGCGCCCGCCGATAATGCCGCGTCGCTGACCGGCCAAAGCTACTGGGTGCGCGGCAATCTCACCACCGTGCTCGGCTCCGACAAAGTGAATCAGTTTCTGGGGCAATGGGCGCAGGACCAGCGCTCGCTCACACCCAACTCGACCGCGCCTGCGATGGTGATCAATGGCTTCGGCGTTCTCGGCGGCAGCTCGCTGGCGAATGAGGCGTACACCTCGAATATCAATCGCTACGACGATGACTTTGCCATCACGCACGGCGGAGCTGTCTTTCATTTCGGCGCCGGCTTTGCATACGACCCTGCGAGCCTTCGTCACGAGGCCAACCTGAACGCGCAGTTCGACTTCGATTCCCTGGCTGATTACTTGGCAGGAGATGTGCGGCGATACCAGCAGACGTTCTACACCGGAGATCCGTACTATACCGGAGCGGTACGCGAACTCGGCTTGTACTTTGATAGTAAGCTACCGGTAACGAAGACGCTAACGGTGACTGCGGGGTTGCGATGGGATGGTCAGTGGAATCCGCAGCCGTCGCGTCCCAATCCTGCGATCCCGCAAACCACGTTCATACCCAACGATCTCAGCCAGTGGCAGCCGCGCCTGGGCCTGGCGTGGAATCCGGTTTCCAATACGGTGGTGCGACTCTCGGCCGGTCTCTACGACGCGCCGACTCCCGCTGATGTCTTTCAGCGCGTATTCACAGACAACGGCGTCAACACTGTGGTTGCCGACAGCTACTTCGACCCAGCGATTCTGCCACTGGTGACCGCCGGGGGTCATTACACACCGCTTACAGCGCCGCCGGCGGGATTGACCGTACCCGCGGCGTTAGTGGTAGGCATCGCGCCCAACTTCCGCAATCCACGATCGTTCCAGACCGGAGCCAGCATCGAGCAGCAGTTCACGCCGAAGATTTCTGTCACCGCCGGCTACGTGCATAACAGCACCTGGGATCTGCAGCAACTACTCAACGAAAACCTTTTCCCGCCAACCTACGACGCGAACGGTATGCCGATCTTTCCGGCAACACGGCCCGATCCTGCCATCGGCCAGTTCTTCGTGAATCAGTCCTCTGCGCATTCCTCATACGACGGAATGACGCTGACGGCGAACTTTCAACTCCCGCATCGCTCCCAGCTCGCGGCAAATTACACGCTGGCGCGGGCTCGCGACGACTATTCCAACTACGATCCATTCTCAATCGTCTCGGTACTGAACCCGTTCAACCTGGGAGCGGAGGCCGCTTATTCGAACTTTGATGTCCGCAACAGCTTCAACCTGAGCGCCATTACCAATCTGCCGTTCGGGTTCAAGTTCAATCCGATTCTGGTGGCGCACTCCGGTTTCCCGTACACCCCCATCATCGGCTTTGACACCCAGGGCGATGCCAACGACTGGAACGATCGCGCGATCATCAACGGTCTGGTCGTACCGCGCAATATCTATCGCCAGCCATCTTTCTTTGATCTGGATATTCGCTTCGTGAAGGACATCACGTTGCGCGGAGAAGGTCATCACCTCGACCTCTTCCTGGACATCTTTAACCTGACGAATGCGTCCAATCAAAACTTCGGTCCCGAAGCCGTCAGCCTGTTTGGAACGCCGGCCATGCCGACTTATAGCGCCGGCCAGCCACTTTTCGCACCCAACACCAACCAACTGGGCAGCGTACGCCAGGTGCAATTTACGGCGCGAATCACGGCCTTTTGACTCGCTCGGCGACGGTCTCCCGCATAATGCGCGCCACACGTTTGTGATTGACCCGCATTCCCTGACGCCGCAGTTCCGCCGTCACTCGTCGATAGCCATATCGGCGTCAGTACTCCAGCGCCGTCCGCTGGATCACCGCCCGCGCCAACGGTGACAGTACTCGTAGCGTCTGTCGCACCATCGATCACGGTCACGGTTGCCGGGCTGGTGGGAGCAGTTGCGATAGTTACCGCAGACGTTAACTACATAGATCTTGTTAGTAATCGGATTAAATACCTCCCAGAGTGGAAATGCTCCCGCTGCGCACGGCGCTCCCCGCCTCATACACAACGATGCAGAACTTGAAATGTACACCGATGCTCTTTTCCGACTAACGGCGCTAGAAGGTCCTTCAAGCTCTGAAGTTGAGGCAATCGAACTCCTAACCTTGCTCGTGGAACGTTACGAGCAAGAGCATTACGCGATTCCCAAGGCTGATCCGGTTTCACTTGTGCGATTTCTCATTGAACGGCAGAACCTGACTCAGCGTGACCTCATTCCCCAATTTGGTCCGGAGAGCGCGGTTCCGATGTTCATGACAGGAGAACGCAATCTCACGTTGGGACAGGTGTGGAAATTGAGCACTCGGTTCAAACTGCCCGCTGACGTTTTCATCCCCAAGGCGCCGGTTACACACAGCGCAAAGCGACTCGCGAAGGGGCACTCACGTTCTCGATGATTGTCCCGCCGCGACGACCATCCTTTATCGCGCGGGAACCGTGGGTCATCTGGCGCTGACGCTATTCACCATTTCCGCGCTGATGCCGGCGTCTTTGTACAGGTACGTCAATTGCGTTGGTGCGGCGAGCCGGGTGCCGGCAGCTTCTACAATTTCAGCGATCTTCAGGATGATCTCCTGGCGAATCACCGTGAACTCCGCCCAGTCGCTGGTATTGATATAAGCCCACAACTCCAGCTTGAAGGCGGAGCCGGCAAAACTGGCCACCCGAATTCTCGACGTCCCGGGCTCTACGGCATTGTGTTCGGTCAGCATGCGTTGCACGTTGCTCAAGACCTCGCGTAGCTGGTCGACTGGAGTTTCGATTCGCAGCGAGAATTCCTGGTTGATCAGGCATTTGGTGCGCGTCTTGAAATTCGCGAACTGCATTTGCGCCAGCGCGGCATTGGGAACGACCAACAGGTTTTGGTCGAGGGTCCGCATTCGGAGAGAGCGCAAGCCGATGTCCTCGACCGTACCCAGTCGACCGCCGATTTCGACAAAGTCTCCGGTGTGTACTGCCTTATCCATCAGCAAAGACACCCCGCCGATGAGGTTTTCCAGACTCTTTTGTGCACCTAAAGCAATCGCCAGTCCTCCGATGCCCAGGCCGGCCAGCGTCGTCTTCACATCGATTCCAAACATCGCTAGCGCGGCGACGAAGGCGACAGTCGCCAGTAGGATGCGGCTGACTCGCTGCATCAGAATCAGGATCGCCTCGCCCCCTCTGCGCAGGGTTCGTCTGCGGTTGACTGCGTGAGCAAAGGCGCGGTCCGCGGCTCGGCTGGCCAGCCACGCAAGGCACACTACCAGCAGCACTCCCAGGAAGCGAGCGTAGTACTCCCGATATAACAGTGGCGGCCGAAGTTCGTAGACAAAAGCACCGTGCACGACAATGGCAAGGATGCACTTGAGCGGCAGCCCAAACTCGGTCTCCCAAATTGTCTTGACGTGGGAATCTCTGAGCTTGTTCCAAAGCCGCTTTGGCAAGCTGAGTAAAAATGCCAGCAGCCAGGCAATCAACCATGAAACGGGGATTGAGAGCAGCCATCCCAGCCACACCGCAAGCGACATGTCCAACAGGTGGCGCTCGGCCAGAGTCGCAGGCAAAAGGCGGTCGGCAAGCGTCGGGGCCTCGCTTTTCGCCTGGCTGTAGAGCTGAGGTATCTTCGCAACGGTCTCGCTGGAAACCAGCCAGATTTTGCCGTAAGTCGGGTTCTCGACTTGCACCAAGATCACGTCTGCCGTCGTGCCATCGACCTTTAACGTACCAACCCGTTGCTCGCCCGGCGGCAATCCGGCTTCCACGGTGCCGTTGGGCTCGTCGCTTATCAGCAGCAGGTCGCCTTCAAAATACGAGCGCAAGGCTTGCGCTTGCTTGACCGCTTCGATCAGGTTTACGCCGGGAGTCGGTTGCAGGTATCTTGCGGCGGTTGAGTAATCCCCGCGTGCTATGCATCTGGCGAAGCCCTCGACCGAACTCCGAGGAGTCTCGCGCCGAAGTGGGTCGATCGGCTCGACTTTAGCCGGAGGCGCCGAGGGCTTGGGAAGCTGCGCCGCACAATTGGCGGAGAAACCCGCGCACCAGAGAGAAGCCAGAACGATGATCAGCCCGCACCTAAGGCCGAGCTTGGTGGGCGAATGGTTTTTCGTCGACAGAAGCATCTTTTTGCCCCGTAACCTCGGCCCGTGTCGGTAAGGCTCCTCAACGTCCTGCGACTTGCTCGCGCGTCATTTGGCCCATGAATTTCTCTGCACCCAGAAGCGTAGCCTCCGGCGTTATGCGCGCGAACAAATCCAGAGAACGAGCGATCAGCCCGGTCCATCCGGTTTGGTGGCTGGCCCCCAGTCCCGCTCCATTGTCGCCATGGAAGTATTCATAGAAGAGGATGTAATCCTTCCAGTAGGGATCTTCCTGGAACTTCTTCGTCCCTCCGTAGACCGGACGCTTGCCGCTGGCGTCGCGCAGAAACATCTTCGATAGCCGATTCGCAATTTCCTTCGCGACCTCGAAGAGCGTCATGTACTTCCCGGAGCCGGTCGGGCACTCCACCTTGAAGTCAGGGCCGTAGAAGGGATACATCTGCAGCAGTCCGCGAATGATCAGCCCATTGACCGGCATCCAGATCGGTCCCCGCCAGTTGGAGTTGCCGCCGAACATGCCGGTGTTCGATTCCGCGGGCAGGTATTCCACCTTGTACTCCTGTCCGCCAAGGTTGAAGACGAAGGGATGGTCGCGGTGATACTTGGATAAGGAGCGAATTCCGTAGGGACTGAAAAACTCGTTCTCGTCCAGCATGTAGCCCAGAATGCGCGTCAGCTTCTCCTTGTCGCATACCGAAGCCAGCCTGCGCCCCTGGTATCCACCGACCGAGACATCGTCGGCCCTGGCAAGCTTCTTGAACACCTCGGGGTGGCGCTTGCGGAACAAGTCTGTCAGTTCGAGGATGCGGGGGTGTTTCTTGAAGGTCTCCGCCTCGAACACATTGGCAGCACATAACGGCAGCAAGCCAACCATCGAGCGGATCTTCAAGCGTGTGGTATCGCCATTGGGGAAATGCAAGAGGTCGTAAAAGAAGCCGTCGTGCTCGTCCCACATCTGATCCTGGCTTCCGCCGATGCGGTCCATGGCATAGGTGATCCAGGCGAAGTGCTCGATGAAGCGGAAGGCAATGTCCTCGTACATTTGGTCATAATCCGTCAGGACCAGCGCGATCTCCAGCATGCACAGGCAATAGAACGCCATCCAGGCGGTACCGTCGGCTTGATCCAGATGGCCGCCCGTCGGCAACGGCGCACTGCGATCGAAGACGCCGATGTTGTCGAGGCCCAGAAAACCTCCGGCGAACACATTTTTGCCCTCCGGGTCTTTGCGATTGATCCACCAGTTGAAGTTCAGCATCAATCCCTGGAACGAGCGCTCCAGGAAGCGGAGATCGGACCGGCCCAGCTCGGTTTCGATGCGGTAGAGAAACAGCGTCGCCCAGGCGTGTACCGGCGGATTCACGTCGCTGAAGTTCCACTCATAAGCGGGAATCTGTCCGTTGGGGTGGGCATACAGTGTCCGCAGCATCAGCAGCAGCTGCTCTTTGGCGAAGTCGAAATCCACCAGTGACAGCGCAATGGTATGGAATCCGAGATCCCAGGCCGCGTACCAGGGATACTCCCACTTGTCCGGCATGGAGATGACGTCGTTGTTCAGCATGTGAAACCATTCCGTGTTGCGCACCTTCTTGCTGCCGGAACTCAGCACGGGATGCGAGTCATGTTCCAGCAGCCACTTGTCGAGGTCGAAATAGTAAAACTGTTTGGACCACAACATCCCCGCCAGCGCCTGGCGATGAACCCTGCGCTCATCTTCGCTCAGGTTCTTGGGTGTGATGCGGTCGTAAAACTCATCGGCTTCCCCCAGACGCTGGGTGAAAACCTGGTCAAAGTCCCCAAACCCTTTTCCCTTATCGGCCAGCCGTAGCCGTACGACACTGCTTCCGTGTCCCGGCACGTTCAGGACGTAGTGCGCTGCAGCTTTTGTCCCCGTCTTACCGGGATTCACGGCATCCTTCTTCCCTGACACTACGTATTCGTGGAAGGCGTCCTTCACGTAAGGAGAGGGGTTATTCCCGCCCCAAAGACGGCTGTTGTTCGACTCGTTCTCTGTGAACAGCAACTCCGCCGCGCCTTCACACTGCAGCGTGTACTCGCCAAGCTGAGGATGCGAAGCCTGGATGTCGTTCAGGCTTGACTGCCGCAACTTAGGCTTCGGCTGGCCTTCATCCGATGACCAGACGTTCCGATACCACAATGTGGGAAGAACATGCAGTTGCGCCGCCCGTGATCCGCGGTTATGGACGGTGATCTTGACCAGGAGATCTTCGGGGTCGCCCTTGGCGTACTCAACGAACACATCGAAGTAGCGGTCTTCGTCGAATACACCTGTGTCCAACAGCTCGTACTCCATCTCTTCCCGCGAGCGTCCCCGGTTGGTTTCCACCAGATCGCGGTACGGATACTCTGCTTGCGGATACTTGTAGAGATACTTCATGTAGGAGTGGGTTGGAGTGCTGTCAATGTAGAAGTAATATTCCTTGACGTCCTCACCGTGGTTGCTCTCGCTATTGGTGAGGCCAAACAGGCGCTCCTTCAGGATCGGGTCGCGGCCGTTCCACAACGCCAGAGCGAAGCACAGCTGCTGCTTGTCGTCCGAAATCCCGGCCAGACCGTCTTCTCCCCAGCGATAAGCGCGAGAACGCGACTGGTCGTGCGAGAAGTAATCCCAGGCATTGCCGTCTTCGCTGTAGTCTTCGCGTACCGTGCCCCATTGCCGTTCGCTC
>Ga0335074_10009951_pt1 | contig 13287 bp, 12 predicted proteins | sample Lox_Sample_23_FD_206715 | JGI IMG/M metagenome (GOLD analysis project Ga0335074, IMG submission 206715) | Soil microbial communities from Loxahatchee National Wildlife Refuge, Florida, United States - Lox_Sample_2.3 | ecosystem: Environmental > Terrestrial > Soil > Wetlands | place: USA...
CAGTGACGCCGGGGCGCTGTAGACGTGCGGCCGGTCTGGTACCGCGCCGCCGGGAGACGCGAAGTTCTCGGTGCGCTCGTAGCCGGTGTAGGTCTCCGGTGTTCTCAGGCTGTCCCAGTCCGCAGGCACTTCGATACCGCGAATGTCTGGCGATACCATGTCCCGGCCGCCGCCGTCGGCGCCTGCCTCGGCCAGCAGCTGCTGGATGACCATTTCCGACTGCTGGTATTCGCCTTCACCGAAGTGGTGGTGCCGGATGTTCCCCTCCGCGTCAGCGAAGTACAGGGCAGGCCAGTAATGGTTGTCGAAGGCCTGCCATACCGCGTAGTCGCTGTCGATCGCGACCGGGTAATCGATCCGCATGTCCTTCACCGCGCGCCGGACGTTGTCCGGGTTGTGCTCGAACCCGAACTCGGGCGTGTGCACGCCGATCACCACCAGCCCGTGGCCGGCGTACTTCCCGGCCCAAGCGCGAACGTAGGGGAGCTGGCGCAGCCAGTTGACGCAGGTGTAGGTCCAGAAGTCGACTACCACCACCTTGCCGCGCAGCCCGGCCGGCGTCAGCGGCTGGGAGTTGAGCCATCCGGTCGCGCCGTCGAATGCAGCCAGCCTGCCTTCGACGGGAAGCTGGGCCGAGGCCGTGTGCAGCCCGGCCGGGGTCCGCCAGTGTATGGCCATGAGCATGCCTTCCTGACCGTCAGAAGCCGGCCACGTCGATGACCGCTAGCCTCAGGATCGCGCGCCCGGGTGTCGCGCCGCGCCCGTGAGAGCGCGGGGTCAGTACCCTGGTCTGCCGCTAGTCCCCAGCGCAACCCCTGGTCCCGGCCCGCCAGCAGTAACGTTCCCGGAACGATGCGGGCGTAGCGTGGGCGCCGTGAGACGGACATGGCCTGCGACCTTCGCGCTTAGCGCGCTGGTCCTGGTCCTTGTCGCCCTGTCGGTGCCGATCGGCATCCTGGCTCGCAAGCCCGTCGACCCCCTCGCGCTGCTGGGGGTCTTGGTTGCCGCTCTCGGGCTGCTGATCGCCCGGCGCCAGCCAGGCAACCGGATCGGCTTGCTGCTGACGGGATTCGGCGCCCTGCTCGTCTTCTACGAAGACGCCGCGAGGTATTCGGTCGCCGACTATAGCGTCCACCACGGGACATTGCCCCTGGGATTCCCGGCCGTGCTGATCGCCTCGGAGCTGTGGAGCGGGCTGTTCCTGTTGCCTCCGCTGATCATCCTTCTCTTCCCCGACGGCACGCTGCCGCCGAGGTGGCGGACGGTCGCCCAGGCCTACCTGGCGCTCTGCTCGCTGATCATCGCCATCCTGCTGGGCTCCGGAGCTTGGCAGATACAGGGCACCCGGATCGCGGTGCAGAGCAACGGGCAGCTCGTCAACAACTCCGGCCCGCCCGGCGCGCTGGGATTCGTGCTCCTGACCGCGTTCTTGGCCGTACCGGTGTTCTGGGGCTCGTTTGTCACCCGTCAGATCCTCAGCTGGCGGCGGGCGACCGGGGAGCGCCGGGCCCAGCTCAAGTGGCTCCTGGCCGGCAGCGTGGCTACCGTCATCGGGCTGGCCGGAACGTTCCTGCTGCAGTCCTTTACCGGGCTGCTGGGAGCGCTGGACAACGCCATGCTGGGCCTCGGGGTATTCAGCCTGCCGGTATGCATCACCTTTGCGATCTCGAAATACCACCTGTACGACATCGACCGGATCGTCTCTCGCACGCTCGCTTACGCCATCGTCACCGGGGTCCTCGTGGGGCTGTACGCGGCCCTGGTGCTGCTGGCCACCCGGCTGCTGTTGTTCCAGACCCCGGTAGCCGTGGCCGCCTCTACGCTGGTGGCGGCGGCGTTGTTCAACCCACTGCGGCACCGGGTGCAGCTTCGGGTGGATCGGCGCTTCAACCGGACCAGATATGACGCCGACCAGCTGGTGGCCGCGTTCGCGGCCCGGCTGAAGGACACCGTGACCTGGATTCGGTCCGCGATGACCTGGCCGTCGCCGTGCATCAGGCCCTGATGCCGGGCCACGTGCCGGTATGGATCAAGCAAGACAACTGAGCCCGCTGGAGGGTGCTCTTGGCAGCCGAGGAGTTCCACGACGGAGGAACGGACGTTCCTGGCGGGGTAGCGGGAACCGTCCGGCGAGTACTGGTGATCGGCGCCGGGATCGCGGGCCTGACGGCCGCCAACGCGCTGACGCACGCCGGCGTCGAGTGCGTCGTGCTCGAGGCGCGAGACCGGATCGGCGGCCGGCTGCACACAGCCGACCTCGGCGGCTCGCCGGTCGACCTGGGCGGCTCGTGGATCCACATGCCGGACGGGAACCCGATGACCGCGTTCGCGCGGCTGGCGGGCGTCACCTGCGGCAGCGCGGACCCGGTGTCCGAGATGGCGGCCTTCGACTCCGGCGAAGGCCGCCCCCTGCGGGCGGCCGAGACCGCGGACCTGCTCGACTGCTACCTCGAAGGGTTCCCAGAGTCGGTCGTGGGGCTGCTCGCCAAACTAGGCCAGGACGCTTCCATGGCGGAGGCGATCGAGGCGTTCGTAGCAGCCGCGGACCAGCCGCCTGCCCAGGCGCGGCGGGCGCGGCAGATGCTGTATGCGGGCGTCGAGGCCGAGGCGGCCGACCTGGCGGGGCGGCAGTCGCTGCGCTGGATGTGGAACGAGCTCGAATACGGCGGAAGCTATTTCGGCGACGTGCCGGAGGGAGGCTACCGGCGCCTGGTAGACGCGATGGCCTTCGGTATCGATGTACGGCTGGGCAGGCCCGTGACCGAGATCGAGGCATCTGCCGACGGAGTGCGGGTACGGATCGCGGATGGCTCGGTCGAGGAGGGCTCGCACGTCGTCGTGACCGTGCCGCTGGGCGTGCTCAAACGGGGCCTGCCCCGGTTCTCCCCGGCGTTGCCGCCGGATCGGCTGGCGGCCATCGAGCGGCTCGGCTTCGGCCGGTTCGAGAAGGTAGCGCTGCGGTTCGCTGAGCCATTCTGGCGGGATGCGGGCTTCCCGCACCTGATGGTCTTCCCCCGCGATCCGGACGAGTGGATGGTGTGGGTCATGGGACAGGACGCGTTCGGCGGCGGCCCGGTCCTGGTCTTCTTCGTCTTTCACAGCGCGGCAGAGCGCCTGGCGGCAGCGGGCCGCGACGCGCCAGTTCGCTGGGCGCTCGGCATGCTGACCGAGGCGGCCGGCCGCCCGTGCCCAGAGCCAATCGCCGTGGCGGTCACCTCATGGGCCGCCGATCCGTGGGCGGGAGGCGCCTACACGCACATCCCGCCCGGAGCCAGCGCCGCCGACGCCGACCTCCTCGGCAACCCGGTCGGCGGACGGCTCCTGTTCGCCGGCGAGCATACGCAAAGCCCTAGGCTCGCCTACGCCGACGGCGCGCTGAGCAGCGGCATCCGCGAGGCCAAGCGACTGCTCGGCACGCCCGCCGTCCGCCTCACGGTAGACCACGGATTGAAGGGAGCCTGACATGCCCGCGAAGCTCGGTTACCTGGTGATCGACGCCGCCGATCCGGCGGCACTGGCCAGGTTCTGGTGCGGCCTGCTCGCCGTGACCGTGGACGCGGAGATCGGCGAGGGGGAGTTCCTCGTCCTGTCACCGACAGAGGACGGCCTCACGGTCGGATTCCAGCGGGTGGCCGACGCGAAGCTAGGCAAGAACCGGATACACCTTGACCTCGTGGTGGAAGACCTCGACGAGGCGACGGCGGAGATAGAGAACCTCGGCGGCCGCTGGCTCGAGCCGGGAAACACCCGCGAGCTCGAGGGCTTCCAGTGGCGCTGCATGGCAGACCCCGAAGGCAACGAATTCGACATCGACGTCCTGCCTGCCTCGTAGCGCTCCGCGCAGTGCCGCGCGGCACTCGCCGCTCGCGGGTCGAGCACTACGGTCGTTGACGCGGTTTGACGCGACTGATAAGAGAGGAAGCAGATAGCCCTGGTACGGGGGCGAAAGTCAGGCACCACCACACTTGAATGGCGTCGACTCGAAGAGGGGATCTCACGATGAGGGGCTTCAGGAACTTCCTTATGCGTGGTGACGTGATCGTCATCGCGGTCGGGCTCGTGATAGCCCTCGCGTTCAGCATGCTCATCACCGCGTTCACTACCTACATCATCAACCCGATCATCGCCAGTTTCACGCCCGGCACGACCAATGGCCTGGGCGTGCAGCTAGGCAACGACCACAATCCGAAGACCTTCCTGGATTTCGGATCTTTCATATCCGCGGTCATCTATTTCTGCATCTTCATGGCCGTGGTCTACTTCCTCATCGTCGTGCCTTACAAGCACGTCCAGGCCCGGCGCGGGCAAATTGTGTTCGGCGACCCGGCGCCGGTCAAGACCTGCCCCTTCTGCCTGTCCAGCGACCTCCCGGCCGCCGCGTCCAAGTGCAAGTATTGCGGCACCGACCAGCCAGCCGCCGCTGTCTGATCCAGGACGAATCTAGAGTTAATTCACTCTGTACGGGTGATCCAGGCAGAGACGGGTGGCCCGTAACCTCCTGGTTACTATCAACCTGGGCTTCTTGGAGGTATGAGGATGGCAGTCGACACGTACCTGGCCTACGTCGGGGTTTACAACAACCCGGCCGACGCCGACGCCGACTATCAGGCGGTCAAGGAGCTGCATACCAAGGAGCACCTGATCGACGCCTATGATGCCGCGGTGGTCGAGCGCCGGGCCGACGGGAAGGTCAAGATCACCAAGAAGCACGAGACGCCGACGCGAGCCGGCGGGGTGCTCGGCGGCGGCGCGGGCCTGGCGACCGGGCTGGTCATAGCCTTGTTCCCGTTCGCCGCGATCGGCGGTGGCCTGCTCGCGGTTACCACAGGCGGCGGCGCGATTCTCGGCGCGGTCGCAGGTCATGCGGCCGCCGGGATGAGCCGCAAGGACCTGAAGGAGCTCGGCGAGCATCTCGACGCCGGGCAGGCGGGCCTGGTCGTGGTCGCGGTGTCCGACATGGGCGCGAAGATCGAGCGGGAAATGAAGAGGGCAAGGAAAGTCGAGGCCAGGGAACTGAAGGCCGACACTGCCAGCATCGAGGCCGACGCGAAGGCCGCGGAAGCGTAATCTCCGCGTCCGAGGCGGGCGGGGCCGGGGGCCTTCGCCCGCCTTCGCGCACGCTGTGCGTCCGAACACCGTCCGCACTAACGCGAGAGAACCTCACGCAGCTTGACGCGGGCGCCGGTGCGCAGGATCGACCGGCGGTAGATGCCGGCGGCGACGCGGGCCATCCACACGGTGGCCACCGCCAGCAGCGCCGCGGACACCACAACCTGCCACAGCGGCACGTCGCCCGAGGCGTACAGCACGGGCATCGCGATCGGCGCGGTGGGCGGGAAGAACCCGAGCACGTGGTAGAAGACGTTCGCGCTGTTCGCGTAGATGACGGTGTAGGACAAGATGTAGGCGATGATCAGCGGCAGCTGCACGGGCAGGATCGTCGAGTTGACGTCGGACTGCCTGCTGACCAGCGAACCCGCCGCCGCGAACGCGGTGCAGTAGAAGGCGTAGCCGAGCACCACGAATACCCCGCCGGTCAGCACGATGCCGATCGCCGCGCCATGTACCAGGTCGGACCCCGACGCGAACCCGGCGACCACGAACGCGATCACCATGGCCGCCGCCTGCGCCAGTGCGAGCAGCCCGATGCCGGTTACCTTGCCGACGAGCAGCTGGATCGGGCGGAGTGAAGAGAGCAGCACCTCCGCGATCCTGCTGCCCTTCTCCTCGCCGATCCCGAGCGCGATCTGCGACCCGTAGACGCTGATCATGACCCACACCAGGATCACGGTGAACAGGCCGGTCAGCCGGGACGACAGCGGTTTCGAGGGCGGCTCGAGGCCGCGCACCGGCAGCGCGATGCCGTGCGCTACCGCCGCCGCGGCGCCTGGCACGGTCTCGACCAGCTTGCTAAGCCCGGCGACCTGGGCGAGCGTCGCCAGCCCGCCGGACACGCCGCCGAGTGGCACCTGCTTGACCAGCACCTCCGTGTCGCCGACGAGCACCGCGCTCAGGTCACCGGAGCGCAGCGCCGCCTCCGCCGCCGCCACGCTCGGCTGCGGGACCGCGACCGTCTTGACGCCCGCCAGCCGCCCGGCCTCGGCGATGATGCCGGTCGTCGTGGCGTTGCCGCCCACGTAGCCGATCCGCTCCGGCTTGGCGTTCCGCGACAGGATCGCGGGCAGCGCCACGCCGAGCGCGACCGCGACAACCAGCACCACCGTGCTGATCGCGAAGGCGCGGGTCTTCGCGCGCTGGCGCAGCTCGCGGCGCGCGACCAGCCACGTCATCCGGGCCTGGCGGTTCACCGGCTGACCCCCGCGGCGGCGTGCTCGGCCTCGGCCTGCCCGACCGAAGCCCCGGTCACCTCACGGAACACCTCGGAGAGCCGGCGGTCCTCGAAGCTGAAATGCTCGATGGGGCCGGCCGCCCTGGCGAGATCAAGGATCCGCTGGGAGTCGGCACCGGTCGTTAGGGATATCAAAACCGTTCCTTCCGGACGGACGGCCTCGACCTCGCCCAGATCAGCCCCCAGCGACCGTGCCCAGGCGCCGTCGGTGTCACCGCCGACCCGCACCGCGAGCCGCGGGCGGTCGCCTCGCCGCAGCTCCTCGACGGGACCGGACGCGACCAGACGGCCGTGGTGAATGATGGCGACCGCCTCGCAGATGTCTTCCACGAGGTCAAGCTGGTGGCTGGAGAACAGCACGGTGACGCCTGCCGCCGCGCGTTCGGCGAGGACCTGCCGCATGTCGTCGACGCCGCCAGGGTCGAGGCCGGCGAACGGCTCGTCGAGGACGAGCAGTTCCGGGTCGTGTACCAAGGCGGCGGCCAGCTGGGCGCGCTGTTGGTTGCCATGCGACAGCGCGTCGATCTTGGCGTCCTCGCGGCCGGCCAGGCCGAGGCGGCGGATCCAGTGTGTGGCGGCCTTCTCCGCCGCCTGGTCGTCCATGTCGTGCAGCGTGGCGAAGTACTCGATCTGCTCGCGCAGCTTCATGCCCGGGTAGAGGCCGCGTTCTTCCGGCATGTAGCCAAAGTGCCGCCGCGCCTGTTCGTCGACCGGCTTGCCGTGCCAGCGGATCTCGCCCGCGTCCAGGCTGACCACGCCGAAGATGGCGCGCATCGTGGTGGTTTTGCCGGCGCCGTTCGGACCGAGGAACCCGAAGACCTGGCCGGACGGGACGTCGAACGACAGCCCGTCGAGCGCGACGACCGATCCGTACCGCCGGCGCAAGCCGTCAATCTCAAGCTCGACCGAAGCCATGGCTCAAGCCTAGTGGTGGCTTGCCTTGCGTGACGGTGGCCGGATTCCTACATCAGCACGACCGTGCGGCTGCCGTTGAGCAGGACGCGGTGCTCGGCGTGCCAGGTGACCGCGCGGGCGAGCACCTGGGCCTCGACGTCCCGGCCAGCCTCGACGAGCCGCTCCGGCGTGTACGAGTGGTCGACGCGGACCAGCCCCTGCTCGATGATCGGTCCCTCGTCGAGGTCCGGCGTGACGTAGTGCGCGGTAGCGCCGACCAGCTTCACGCCCTTGCCATAGGCCTGGTGGTACGGCCTGGCGCCCTTGAAGCTCGGCAGGAACGAGTGGTGGATGTTGATCATCCGGCCCTCGACCCGCTTGCAGACTTCCGTCGACAGGATCTGCATGTAGCGGGCGAGCACGACGAGCTGCGTCTCCGTCTGGTCGATGAGCGAAAGCAACTTGACCTCGGCGGCGGGCTTGCTGTCCGGCGTCACCGGAATGTAGTGGAACGGCAGCTTGTAGGACTCGGTCAGGTCCCGGTAGGTCTCATGGTTGGAGACCACCCCGGTGATGTCTATGGGCAGCGAGCCCGACCTCCACCGGAAGAGCAGGTCGTTCAGGCAGTGCCCGAGCTGGGAGACCATCAGCAGCGTCCGGATCCGGTCGGCCGCGCCGTGCAGCCGCCACGACATGTGGAACGACTCGGCGACCCACGAGAAGTCACGCTCGAGCTCCGCCACCGGGCGGCCGGGCGGCGGCACCGAGAAGTGCACCCGCATGAAGAACAGCCCGCCGTCCGGCTCCCCGTACTGCTGGCTGTCGATGATGTTGCCTGAGTGCTGCACCAGGAAGCTCGACACCGAGTACACGATTCCCGGCTTGTCTGGACAGGACAGCGTCAGGATGAACTCCAGGCCCGCACTTTCCGACTTGCTCATGTCGGACACGATACATGCCTGGCTGAGCATGGCTTCAGCCGTACAAATAAGGTTTCCTACACCCTTGTGCGCGGAGCACAAATGACTGCTCAGTCACCCAGCTCACGGCGGCGGCGGGTCACGAACTCGGACAGCTCAGCCTGGATGGCGCCGTCGATCGGCGGGGCCTCGTACCCGTCGAGCGTGGACCGCCAGATCTCGCCCGCGCGGGCGGTGGCGTCCTTGCCGCCGAGGCGCAGCCACCGCTCGAAGTTCGCCGTCGACGACAGCAGCGGGCGGTAAAAGCAGGTCCTGAACCGCTCCATGGTGTGCGCCGCGCCGAGGAAGTGCCCGCCGTGCCCCACCTCCTCGTGCGCGCCGAACGCCAGCGACTCCTCGGTGATCTCCAGCGGCGTGAACTCCACGCGCAGCTCGCGCAGCAGCTCGATGTCGATGATGAACTTCTCGTAGCAGGTGACCAGGCCGCCCTCCAGCCAGCCCGCCGCGTGCATGACGAAGTTGGTGCCGGCCAGGAAGGTTGGCAGCAGGGTCATCAGCGACTCGTAGGCCGCCTGCGCGTCAGCGGTCTGCGAGGAGTTCAGCCCGCCTCCGGTGCGGAACGGCAGCCCGTAGTGCCTGGCGAGCTGGCCGGTGCACAGCAGCCCGATTGCCGACTCCGGCGTGCCGAACGACGGCGATCCCGACTGCATGTCGATGTTGGACAGGAACGACCCGAAGATCACCGGGCAGCCGGGCCTGATCAGCTGCGCGAGCGCGATCCCGGCCAGCGCCTCGGCAAGCTGCTGCGCTAGGGCCGCGGGGATCGTCACCGGCGACATCGCGCCCATCAGCAGGAACGGGGTCAGCACCACTGGCTGGTTCGCGGCGCAGTACTCGAACTGCGCGTCGAGCATCCGGTCGTCCCAGCGCAGCGGCGAGTTGCAGTTGATCAGCGACACCACGGCCGGCGTCCGCTCGATGGCCGCCCGGCCCGCGTCCGCCCCTGCCCCGCCGCCGAACAGGATCGAGGTCATCGCGAGCGTGTCCGCGGCGTTGCCGCCAGACACCACGTTGCCCATGTAGATCTTGTCGGTCAGCGTGGCCAGCGCGTAGATCATGTCCAGATGGCGGGAGTCGAGCGGCGCGTCGTTTGGCTCGCAGATCACGCCGCCTGCCGAGTCCAGCTGCGGAAAGGCCTGCGAGAGCTTGCACAGCCGGTGGAAGTCGTCGAGCGTGGCGTCGCGCCGGACGTCGCCCTCGCGGATGAACGGGCACCCGTACACCGCGCCGAAGACCATGTGATCCCCGCCGATGTGGACGGAGTTCGCGGGATTGCGGGCCTGAATGTCGAACTCCCGCGGCGCCTTGGCGACCTGCTCGAGCACGAACTCCGGGTCCAGGTAAACGACGTCGCCGTCGGTCCGCTGGCCAGCCTTGGCGAACAGCTCGACCGCCTCCGGCTTCGCGAACTGCACGCCGATCTCCGACACGATCCGCTTCCAGCCGCGCTCAAGCACGCCGATCGCGTCGGCGGACAGAATCTCGTACCGAGGCATCGTATTGACAAACACGTCCATATCGTAGAACTTGGTTCCATAAAGTGGAATAGGTCACACCCGAGGCAGTACGAATGAGCAATCCCCCTAACGGCACCCAGGCCGTGGACCGGGCAGCCAGGCTGCTTTCGGAGGTCGTGCACTCCAGCGACCCGGTCACGTTCACCGAGCTGACCGCCGCCACGGGGCTGGCCAGGTCCACCACCTCCCGGCTGCTGCTCGCCCTGGAGCGCAATCACCTGATCCGCCGCGACGACCACGGCAGGTTCCTGCCGGGGGAGATGTTCGTCAGCTTCGCCTGGCGCGGCGGCGCCGACACGAGCCTGGTCGCGGTCGCCCAGCCGTTCCTCGACCGGCTCGCCAAGGCCACCGGCGAGACCATCAACCTCGGGGTTGCCAGCGGCACCAGCGTCGAGCAGATCGCCCAGGTGGACTGCGCCTACATGATCGGCGGCACCAACTGGGTGGGCCTGTCGGTGCCGCTGCACGCGTCCGCGCTCGGCAAGGTGCTGCTCGCCTACGGCGCGGCGCAGCTGCCGAAGGAGCCGATGCAGCGCTGCACCGAGCGCACGATCACCGCGGAGTCGTCGCTGCGCGCCGAGCTGGCGACCGTCCGGGCTCGCGGCTACGCCGTGACCGACGAGGAGCTTGAGCCCGGGCTGATCGCGCTCGCCGGGCCGGTGTTCCGCTACGACGGGACGGTGGTGGCCGCGATGTCGGTCTCCGCCCCCACCTCGCGGATGACCCGGGAAGCCGTGGCCAACGCTGCCCGCCGCTGCGTCGAAGAGGCCGCCAGCCTGTCGTCCGCGCTGGGCTACCGGCCCAGGCCGCGACCGGGTACCGCCAAGACACGGGCCAGGCGTGTAGCGGACAGGGCGTGACAGCATGACCAAAGACGAGCTGCTCGGCGAACTGTACGACAAGACGCTCACCGGGAACGGCCCGGCGGTGCTCGACCTGACGAATCAGGGCCTCGGGCAGGGCCTTGGCCCGGAGACGCTGCTCTACGAGGCGCTGATCCCGGCCCTCGAGGAGGTCGGCGCCCGGTTCGAGCGTGGCGACTTCTTCGTGCCGGAGATGCTGATCGCGGGCAAGGCGATGGCCGGGGCGCTGGAGATCCTCCGCCCGCTGCTGGCCGAGACGGGCGCGGAGGCGATCGGCACGGTGGTGATGGGCACCGTGAAGGGGGACGTGCACGACATCGGCAAGAACCTCGTGAACATCATGTTCGAGGGCGCCGGGTTCCACGTCATCGACCTCGGCGTGCAGGTCGCGCCGGAGAAGTTCATCGAGGCGATCAAGACGCACAAGCCGGATATCGTCGGCTTTTCCGCCTTCCTGACCACCACGATGCCGATGTTCAAGGCGAACATCAACGCGCTGCAGAAGGCCGGCCTCAGAGACGAGGTCATCGTGATGGTCGGCGGCGCGCCGGTAACCCAGGAGTACGCCGACGTGGTCGGCGCCGACGGCTACGCGGCGGATGCCTCCGCGGCGGTGGTCAAGGCGAAGGAACTGCTCCGCCGCCGCCGCGCGCTCGCGAACGCTTAGCCGCCGGAGACGGGCCGATGCACACCACGCTGTCCAGCGCGACGAAGACCGTCACGATCGGGCCTGACCAGCCGTTCGCGATCATCGGGGAGCGGATCAACCCGACCGGCCGCAAGCTGTTCCAGCAGCAGCTGCGCGCCGGCGACCTGTCCAGGATCGAAATCGACGTCGAGCAGCAGGTGGCCGGCGGCGCGATGCTGCTCGACGTGAACATGGGCGCCCCGCTGGCCGACGAGGCGGCGCTCATGGTCAAGGCGGTCACGCTCATCCAGCAGCTGACGGACCTGCCGCTGGTCATCGACTCCTCGATTCCCGAGGTGCTGGAGGCGGGCCTTCGCACCTATCAGGGCAAGGCGCTGGTCAACTCGGTGACCGCCGAGGACGAACGGCTGCACACGATCCTGCCGCTCGTCAAGGAGCACGGCGCCGCGGTCATCGGGCTGCCGAACGACGAGGAGCAGATCCCAGACGAACCCGAGCGCCGGCTCGAACTGGCCAGGAAGCTTATCGCCGTGGCGACGGACACGTACAAGATCCCGCTCGAGGACATCGTCATCGACCCGCTCGCGATGCCGGCCGGCGCCGACACTGGGCACACCGGGCGGACCCTGGAGACCATCGCCCTGCTCAGGCAGGAGTTCGGCGTGAACACCACGCTCGGCGCGTCGAACCTGAGCTTCGGCATGCCGCACCGGGAGGCGATCACCGCCGCGTTCCTGCCGCTCGCCGCTGCGAGCGGGCTGACCAGCGCGATCATGGACGCCCGCTCGGCGCAGGTGGTCCGCGCCGCCAGGGCGGCCGACCTGCTGCTTGGCCGCGACGATTGGGGGGCGGCCTGGATAGCCGCCTACCGCGCCGAACGAGCACGATCCGGAAACCCCGCGTCATGACCCAGCGGGTCGACCTGCGCTTCAACGGCCAGCCGGTGCGCGTGCCGCGCGGGGTCACCCTGTTCGACGCGGCGAGCTGGAACGGCATCGCGATCGACTCCACCTGCGGCGGCCACGGTACGTGCAAGAAATGCCGCATCAGGTTCCGCGCCAGCGCGCCCGCCCCCACCAGCCTCGACGTCCGCGCCTATACCGCGCAGGAGATCAAGGACGGCTGGCGGCTCGCCTGCCGGACGCCGGCCACCGGCGACGCCGATGTGGAGGTGCCGCCGCTGACCACCCGGCCGAAGGCGGCGATGGTCGGCGTCGGCCGTCAGGTGATCCTCCGCCCGGCGGTCTGCAAGCGCTACCTCGAGCTCGCCGAGCCGAGCCTGGCCGACCAGGTCACCGACCTGGAGCGGGTGCTCGCCGCACTGACCGACTTGGAGCCCGCGGCCGACCTGGAAGTGCTCGCAACCCTCGGCCCGGTGCTGCGGCAGGCCGACTTCAAGGTGACCGCGGTCGTCGTCGACGACCGGCTGATCGCGGTCGAGCCCGGCGACACGACACAGCGCGTCTTCGGCCTGGCCTTCGACCTCGGCACCACCACGGTGGTCGCCACACTGCTCGACCTGACCACGGGGACCCCGGTGGCGGTGCGGTCGATGCTCAACAAGCAGCAGCCGTTCGGCGCCGACGTGATCACCAGGATCAGCGCGACGATGCTCGACCCGGCGGCGCGGGACAAGCTGCAGCGGCTCGCCAGGGAGACCCTCGCGGAGCTGGCGGCTGCCGTGTGCGAGGAGGGCGGGGTTCAGCCGGGCGAGGTCTACGAGGTCGCGCTCGCGGGCAACGCCACCATGGTCCACCTGGTCCTCGGCATGGACCCCGAGCCCCTCGGCGTCGCGCCGTTCATCATGGCCGCCCGGCTGCTGCCCGAGATCAGGGCGCGGGACCTCGGCGTCCCCGCGCACCCCGGAGCGCGCGCGGTGGTGTTCCCCGCGTTCGGCGCGTACGTCGGCGGTGACATCACCGCCGGGCTGCTGGCCAGTGGGATGGACCGCGACCCGCGGATCCGGCTGTTCATCGACATCGGCACGAACTGCGAGATCGTGCTCGGCGGCCGGGACTGGCTGCTGGCGACGGCC
>Ga0335074_10009952_pt1 | contig 13287 bp, 14 predicted proteins | sample Lox_Sample_23_FD_206715 | JGI IMG/M metagenome (GOLD analysis project Ga0335074, IMG submission 206715) | Soil microbial communities from Loxahatchee National Wildlife Refuge, Florida, United States - Lox_Sample_2.3 | ecosystem: Environmental > Terrestrial > Soil > Wetlands | place: USA...
TGGTTTGCATTGCCGCCGCGCTCACCGGCCTGGCGCTCGCCTGGATTGCCTTTCCCCTCGCAGCCAAGTATGTCCCGGGCCTTTCCATGCCCGTCGGGGTCGTGGAAGCGGGCATCGGCGGGGCGGTGCTCCTCGCGCTCATCAGCGTGAGCGTGCCCGGTCATCGGGCGGCACGGCTGAAGGTCGCCGAAGCGCTGGCAGGACGATAGGAGGGGCGGTGTTCCTGAAGCAAGTGGGTGCGCTGCTCGGCATGAATCTCCTGGGCATACGGCAAAGGCTGGGATTGGTGTGCACGACCGTCATTGGGGTGACCTGCGCCGTGGGGGTTCTGGTCGCGATGCTCGCCATGGGAGTCGGCGCGCGGCGGCAGGCACTGGGAGATGCGCGGCCTGACCGTGTCATTCTGCTGAGCAAGGACGCGCTCGAGCCGGGGCAAAGTGACATCCCGCAAAGTACCGCCGTGCTCATCCCCAATCTGGCGGGGATCCGGCGCGACTCTCGGGGAAACCCGATCGTGGTGCCGGAGGCGCGGATCTTCGTCTGGGCGCGCGAGAAGGCCACCGGTACGGGTGTCGGCTTCCCGATAACCGGCGCCGGCGCCGAGCTCACCGAATACACCCCGGAGCTCCGTCTGACATCGGGACGCATGTTTCGGCGCGGTTTACGCGAGCTCATCGCGAGCAACTACTGCGCGCGCGTATATCAAGATTTCTCCGTAGGCGACACGCGGGTGATCGACGGCAAGGACTGGCACGTGGTCGGGAACTTCAACCTCGGGCGCAGCGACGGAACCTGCACCGTCTACGGCGACGTCGACACCGTGCTTTCGACCTTCGGGCGTAGCGATTACAACCAGGTCAACGTGATGTTGCAGTCTCCTTCGGCATTCGACGAGCTCATCCATGCGATCGCGGCAAGTCCATCGCTCCAGATCCGGGCTGAGAGCGAGGCCGCACTGGCCAAGGCGGACTTCGCGCCGGTGAACGGCATCCTCAACTTCGTCAGCTATTTCATCGGAACCATCCTCGCCGTGGCGGCCACCATTGGAGCAGCCAATTCGCTGTACGCGGTGGTGGACGGTCGTCGTCGCGAGCTCGCCACGGTGCGCGCCGTCGGATTCCGCGGCATTCCCGTCATCATTGCCACCCTGATCGAGGCCGTTCTCATGGCGCTTCCCGGCGCCTTGATCGGCGTGGGGCTGGCATGGGTCTTTTTCAACGACCGCACGGCGAGCCCGTTCGGCTTTCGCTTCCACCTCGCAGTCACGCCCTCTCTGGCATTGCTCGGCGTCGGATGGTCACTCGCGATCGGCCTGATCGCCGGGCTCCTGCCCGCCGTTCGGGCTGCCCGCATTCCGGTCACCGTCGCGCTCCGCGCGACCTGAGTCCCGGAGCGGTCACTCCGCTCAGCAGGCCACCGCCAGTGCTTCGGTTCGATGCGGGCGTGCGCGGGCGGCGCGCTCGAGGCCCGCGGCGAGGTCGGCGCGCAGATCCTCGAGCGCCTCGATGCCGATCGAGAGGCGGATCAGCCCGTCCGCGAGTCCCGCTTTCAGGCGCGCGGCCGGATCCATCGCGGCATGGGTCATGGTGGCCGGATGGGCGATGAGACTCTCGACACCGCCGAGTGACTCCGCCAGTGAGAAGCAGGCGAGCTCGGCGCAGAAGGCCCGCACCGCCTCGTGCCCTCCTTCGAGCTCGAGGGTCACGATGGCGCCGAAACCGCGCTGCTGACGGCGGGCGATCTCGTGCCCGGGATGGCTCGGCAGGCCTGGGTAATACACGCGCCTGACACCGGGCTGCTCCACGAGCCAATGCGCGAGCCCGGCAGCATTGCGACCGTGATGCTCGAGGCGCGCGTGCAGGGTGCGAAGTCCGCGTAGCGTCAGATAGCTGTCGAACGGCGCACCGGTGATGCCCAGACAGTTGGCCCACCAGATGAGCTGCTCGTGCATCTCCTTGCTTCGGGCCACCACGGCACCACCGACCACATCGCTGTGCCCGTTCAGGTACTTCGTGGTCGAGTGCACGACCAGGTCGGCTCCCAGGGTGAGCGGCTGCTGCCACGCGGGCGACAGAAAAGTGTTGTCGACCACGACCAGCGCTCCCGAGACATGACCGAGCGCCGCGAAATGCTCGATGTCGGTGATGCGCAGCAGCGGATTACTCGGTGTCTCGATCCAAAGGAGCGCAGTGGGTTTGGCGAGGGCGGCCCTGACCGCCGCCAGATCGCCGAAGTCGACGAACTCCACCTCGCGCTCGCCGCGGCGTCGCCAGGCATCAAACAGACGGTACGTGCCGCCGTAGCAATCATGCGGCGCGACGATGCGCGCGCCCGCCGGCACGAGGTAGCCCGTCAGCGTGACAGCGGCCATGCCGGTGGCGGTCACCACAGCCCCCGCCCCGAGCTCGAGCTCCGCGATCGCCTCGGCGAGAAGATCGCGGGTGGGGTTTCCCGAGCGGGTGTAGTCGTAGCGGCGCTTGTCGCCGAAGCCGCGGAAGGCGAAGGTCGAAGTCAGGTGAATCGGCGGCACCACCGCGCCGGTGATCTCGTCGGATTCGAGGCCGGCGCGCACCGTCCGCGTGACCTGCTCGGCCGGGTGAGCGCGTGTGAGTTTCGTCATGGCTCGGCTACTCCAAGGCTGCGGCGAAAAGGCCGCGCAGCTGCTGTGATTCCTTGAGGAAGGCGTCATGCCCGTAGAGGGAGGAGATCTCGTGAAAGCGGCCGGCGCCGAGGCGCGCGACCATGGCGCGCACGTCGCTCGCGGGCACGAGCTGGTCTTCGCGCACGCCGATCGCGATCGTCGGGACGAAGATGCGGCTCGCATCGACCCGATGCAGGTCGATCGACTCGGACAGACAGATAAACGACTCCGGCCGATGGCGCGCGGCGAACTCACCGCCGCGAGCGAGGAGATAACGTTCCACTGGAAAGAGGAAGCGGTTCGACTCGAGGGTCGGCGGACCGGCGAAACGCGCGGCAAACTCCTCACCGCTGCGATGAGTCGACATGGCCAATGCGCGCGCGAGCTTCAGGCCCTCGGCCGGCCGGCCGCTCCCGGCCGCAAGACGCACGATGTCGCGTTGCACGCTGCGCCACGCGGTCGCGAGCGGATGGGGTCGATCCGCCGCGCAGAGCACGATGAGCCGCGCCACCCGCTCCGGATAGCGCTCGCCAAAGGCAAGCGCCACCATGCCGCCGTAGGAGCCGCCGGCGATCGCCCGCAGGGTCTTGACACCGAGGTGGTTGAGAAGCCGCGCGAGCAGCTCCGCCTGATCGTAGCTCGAGACGCTCGGGAAGGACTGCGACGGCAGCGGCCCGGTCGTATCACCGCAGGCACCGAGGTAATCGAAGCTGAGGACGCGGTAGCGGTGGCTGTCGAGCGCCTGGTGGGGTCCGGCGATCTCGGACCACCAGCCACAAACCTGCCGATTCGCCGAAATGCCGCCGAGCGCGCAGATCACCGGCGCGTTCGCCGGTCCCACCCATCGCCAGGCGAGGCGCACACCGCGCAAGCGCCCGCCATGGTAAAGCGCCATCTCCCCCGGAATCTCGAGCACCCCTTCCCGCGCCACCGCTTCAGTGCTGGGCTCGAGCGGCGTAACAATCCCACTGAGACCCGAATCCAGGACGACGGAACTCGCCCTGGGAAACGGGAGAGGCTCGGCAGTGGCGTTCATCGGAAGCTCCGCAATGGTACTGGCTCGGTCTCACCGGCCCTCCTGCGGAGCGCCCGCCAAGCTCTGGCGGGTTCGTCGCGTCCATCCCGGTCGCACCAAAGTGGCGCGGCGAGGCTACGCGGACCGCTCATCTGTCGATCGGGCTGCCGCGCCAGTGCGCCGCGCAGCTCGATCGCAGGAGTTGGCACCTTTCCAGGATGGTTAGTCCTGGCGGTTGCCCCGGCGTCTAAGGGCCTTATCCCTCAGCCGGTCTCGATGAGTGGCGTTCAGTCTAGGGTGCGGATACGCAACACGTCAAGTCGCCGCCCGTGCCGAAGTCGCCGCCCGTGCCGAAGTCGCCGCCCGTGCCGAAGTCGCCGCCCCGTGCCGAAGTCACCGCCCGTCCCGAGGCAACCGGGTGTCCCGCAGCCGGGTACTGTCACCTCTTTGCCCCACGGCCGTCCTTGTGTTAACGTGATAGCACGTTATTACGTTTGGACAGCACGATGAAGACCCACCGCAGCTTGACGCCCCGCCAGGAGGCGCTCGCCGAGCGCAACCTCTACGCCGCCATCGCGAGCCTGCGCAGCGCCGAGGAAGTGCGGGCCTTCCTGCGCGATCTTTGTACGCCGGCGGAGCTGCAGGCCATGGCCGATCGCTGGGCGGTCGTCGACTACCTCGCGCGCGAGCTCCCCTACCGCGAGATCCACCGTCTGACCGGGGTCAGTGTCACGACCATCGGGCGCGTCGCGCGCTTTCTCGCCGCCGGCAACGGCGGCTACGCGCTCGCCGCTTCCCGCCTGGACAAGTCAAGGCCACAGACCGAGCCGCCGCGCCATGGATGAGCCACGATTGAAGCTCGCCATCCAGAAGTCGGGCCGGCTCACCGAGCCCTCGCTGGAGCTGCTCGCGCGCTGCGGCCTCAAGGTCTCGCGCGGCAAGGACCAGCTGATGGGGTACGGCGAGAACATGCCGCTCGATGTGCTCTTCGTGCGCGACGATGACATCCCGGATCTGGTGCAGGAGGATGTCTGCGACTTGGGGCTCGTGGGCCGCAACGTTCTCGAGGAAAAGCGCCTCGAGCTCGCCGCGCAAGGCCACCCGGCGCGCTTCGAGCAGGTGCGTACGCTTGATTTCGGCCGCTGCCGGCTCGCGCTCGCCGTGCCCGAGGGCACGGCTTTCGAGGGCGCGCGCACGCTGCGCGGCAAGCGCATCGCCACCACTTATCCGTATCTGCTCGAGCGGTATCTGCGCGAGCGCGAGGTCTGCGCCGATATCGTCACGCTCTCCGGCGCGGTCGAGATCGCCCCGCGCTTGGGCAGGGCCGATCTCATTTGCGACCTCGTTTCGACCGGCTCGACGCTGCAGGCGAACCACCTGCGCGAGGTGGAAACGGTGCTCGAGAGTCACGCGGTGCTCATCCGCACACCGCTTGCGCTGCCGCCCCTCAAGGACGAATGGGTGCAGCGGCTGCTGATGCGCATCGACGGGGTGCAACAGGTCCGCGAGAGCAAGTACATCATGCTGCACGCGCCGCGCACCGCGCTCACCGAGATCCGCCGACTCCTGCCGGGCAGCGAGTCGCCGACGATCATTCCGCTCGAGGGCTTCCCCGACAAGGTGGCGATCCACGCGGTCTGCCGCGAGAACGTCTTCTGGGAGACGCTCGAGAGCCTGAAGAAGGCGGGCGCGAGCGCGCTGCTCGTGCTGCCGGTCGAGAAGATGCTCGCCTGAAGCATGCGCATTCTCACCTGGCAATCCCTGTCAGCCGGCGAACGGGTCGCGGCGCTCGCGCGCCCCGCGCAGGACTCGCGTGCCGAAATCGAGGCGCTCGCGCGCGAGGTGATCGCCCACGTGCGCGCGGGCGGCGATGAGGCCGTGCGTGCCTACACCCGGCGCTTCGATTTGGCAGAGCCCGTCAGTCTCGCGGTGGGACCGGAGGAGTTCTCGCAAGCCGCGCACGCACTGACGTCCGAGCAGCGTTTGGCGCTCGAGCAGGCGATCGAGAACGTCGAGAAATTCCATCGCGCGCAACGACCGGACGGTCTGACGCTCGAGACGATGCCGGGGGTGCGCTGCGAGCGGATCATCCGGCCGATATCGGCCGTGGGTCTTTACGTGCCCGCGGGCTCCGCACCGCTGCCCTCGGCGGTGGTGATGTTGGCGGTACCGGCCCGCATCGCCGGCTGTCCGCGACGAGTGCTCTGCACGCCCCCGGGCCGCGACGGCCGCGCCGCCGCGGCGGTGCTCGTCGCCGCGCGCCTCTGCGGCATCGACACCGTGTTCAAGGTGGGCGGCGTGCAGGCCATCGCCGCGATGGCGTACGGTACCGAAACCATCCCCAAGGTGGACAAGATCTTCGGACCCGGCAACGCCTGGGTGACCGCGGCCAAACTGGCGGTGGCGAGCGATCCCGGCGGTGCGGCGTACGATCTGCCCGCCGGCCCCTCCGAGGTACTGGTGGTCGCGGATGAGACCGCACGCGCGGAGTTCGTCGCGGCGGACCTGCTCGCTCAGGCCGAGCATGACCGGCAAGCCCAGGCGATTCTCGTCACGACGAGCCGCGCGCTCGCCGAGGCGGTCCGCGGCGCGGTCGAAACCGAGGCGCGCAGCCTCTCCCGCGGCGCGATCCTCGAGCAATCGCTCGCGAGCAGCCGCTGTATCGTCGTGAGCGATCTTGATACCGCGCTCGATGTGGCCAATGCGTACGCGCCCGAGCACCTGATCCTCGAGGTCCGCGAGCCGCGGCGCTGGCTCGAGCGCGTCGACAGTGCCGGCTCGGTGTTTCTCGGCGCCTGGTCGCCGGAGCCGATGGGCGATTACTGCTCGGGGACCAACCACGTGTTGCCAACCTATGGTTACGCGCGCGCCTACAGCGGCCTCTCGGTGCTCGATTTCGTCAAGCGGATCACGGTGCAGGAGCTCTCGCCCGCGGGCCTGCGCTCGCTCGGGCCCGCCGCCGTGTCCCTGGCCCTGCTCGAGGGGCTCGATGCGCACGCCGGCGCCGTGACGCGACGCCTCGCGGCGCTCGCCGCCGGCACGCTTGCCGCCCCCGGGACGGGCTCATGAGCTGGGTTCAACAGCTCGCCCGACCTGACATCGTGGCGCTCGAGCCCTACGAGCACGCCTCCTGGGAGCCGAGCCTCGAGCGACTGCATGCCAACGAGCTGCCCTGGCGTGCCGCCGAGGATGCCTCGCGCGCTGGACTCAACCGCTACCCGGAGCCGCAGCCGCGCGAGCTCATCGGGCGCCTGGCGGACCTTTACTCGGCTGCGCCCGATTCGATACTCCTCGGGCGTGGGAGCGATGAGGCGATCGACCTTCTGACACGCGCGTTCTGCCGCGCCGGGGTCGATGCGGTGCTCGTTTGCCCGCCGACCTTCGGCATGTATTCGGTGTGCGCACGCATCCAGGGAGCGGAAGTCATCCAGGCGCCGCTCCTGGCGGCTGATGGTTTCGCGCTCGCGAGCGAGGCGGTGCTCGATCGATGCACGCCCGCCGTGAAGCTGCTCTTTCTCTGCTCGCCCAACAATCCCACCGGCAACCTGCTCGCCGAAGAGGCGATCGTGCGCATCGCCTGCCGTCTGCTCGGGCGCGCGCTCGTGGTGGTGGATGAAGCCTACATCGAGTTTGCGCACCGGCCGAGCCTGGTACGGCTCATCCCCGAGCTGCCGAACCTCGCGGTCCTGCGCACGCTCTCCAAGGCCTATGGCCTCGCGGGGGCACGCTGCGGCGCGCTCATCGCCGATCCGCAGGTCATCCGCCTGCTGCGCAAGATCGTTCCCCCTTATGCCATCCCGCAGCTGACGCTCGAAGCGGTCCTCGAGCGGCTGACACCGGCGGCGCTGGCAGGAGCGCGCACCCGCCTCGAGGCGCTGCTCACCCAACGCGAGCGGCTGCTTGGCGCGCTGCCGCGGCTGCGCCGTGTCACGCGGGTGTGGCCGAGCGATACCAACTTCGTGCTCGCGCAATTCGAGGATGCGGGCGCGGCGCTGCGGCGCGCCCGCGAGGCGCGCCTGCTCGTTCGCGATGCGAGCGGCTATCCCGGCCTTGCACGCGCGCTGCGCGTGACGGTCGGCACGGCCGAGCAGAACGGGCGCTTGCTGGAGGCGTGGGCGTGAGGCCATCGTCGCCAGCCACCCTCTTCATCGATCGCGACGGCACTCTGGTGGAGGAGCCGGCGGACGAGCAGGTCGACTCGCTCGAGAAAGTCCGATTCATGCCGGGCGTGTTCGCCGCGCTCGCGGACCTCGGCCGACACGGCTATCGGCTCGTCATGGTCAGCAACCAGGATGGGCTCGACACCGACGCCTTCCCGCGAGCCGCATTCGAGCGGCCGCAGCAATTCATCCTCGAGGCCTTCAGCTCCCAGGGCATCGAGTTCGATGCGATCTTCGTCTGTCCGCATGTGAGAACGGAGGACTGCGGCTGCCGCAAGCCCCGGACGGGCCTGGTGCGGGATTACGTTCACGCCACCGGCGTCGATCTTGCCTCGAGCGCGGTCATCGGCGATCGCGACACCGACCTTCAGTTCGCGGCAAACCTCGGCGTGCGGGGCCTGACGGTGCGCCGCGCGGGAACGATCGATGAGACCTGGCCCGCGGTCGTGCAGACGCTCATCGCGCGGCGCGCGCAGCTCGGGCGGCGTACCCGCGAGACCGACATCGTGGCGCGCGTGAATCTCGACAGCCCCGCGCCCATCCGCATCAGCACGGGCATCGGGTTCTTCGACCACATGCTCGAGCAACTCGCCCGGCACGGCGGCTTTGCGCTCGAGCTCACCTGCAAAGGCGACTTGGGAGTCGATGAGCACCATACGGTTGAGGATTGCGCGCTGGTGCTCGGCGAAGCGCTGCGGCGGGCCCTGGGATCGAAGGTCGGCATTGCCCGCTACGGCTTCCTGCTCCCCATGGATGAGGCGCAGGCGCAGGTCGCCATCGATCTGTCGGGGCGCCCCTTCGCGCAGTTCGCCGGCCGTTTCCAGCGCGAGTCGGTCGGCGGCCTGCCCACGGAGCTGGTGCCGCACTTCTTCCGCTCCCTGGCCGAGTCCCTGGGCGCGGCCGTGCACGTGAGCGTCACCGGCGAGAACGCGCATCACATGATCGAGGGCTGCTTCAAGGGCGTCGGGCGCGCGCTGCGCCAGGCGCTCAAGCGCGAGAGCGCGGAGCTGCCGAGCACGAAGGGAGTGCTCTGATGGAAGCGCTGATCGTCGACAGCGGCGGCGCCAACCTCGCATCCCTGCAGTTCGCATTCGAGCGGCTCGGAGCGCGTGCGCGAGTGAGCTGCGATGCGCGCGAGATCGCCGCGGCGGCAAGGGTGGTGCTGCCCGGAGTGGGCTCGGCCGCCGATGCGATGCGGCGGTTGCGCGCAGCGGGAATCGCCGAAATGTTACCGCGCCTGCGACAGCCGGTGCTCGGCATCTGTCTCGGGATGCAGCTGCTCTATGAGCGTTCCGCGGAAGACTCAACGCAGTGCCTAGGCGTGATTGCGGGGACCGTGCGGCGGCTCGAGCCGGCTTGCGGCAGACCGGTGCCGCACATGGGTTGGAACCGGCTGATGCCCTTGCAGCAGGATCCGCTGCTCGAGGGGATCGAGCCGGGCGAGTACTTCTACTTCGTGCACAGCTACGCGGCGCCGCTGGCGGAGGTCACGGTGGCGCAGATGGAGTACGGGGAAGCGCTGTCCGCCATCGTCAGGCGGGAGAACTTCTGCGGGACTCAGTTTCACCCGGAACGGTCTTCTTCCGCGGGCGCGCGGCTGCTCGCCAACTTCCTCGCGTTGAGTTGACCGATCGATGCTGTTGATTCCCGCCATCGACCTGCGCGCCGGATGCTGTGTCCGCTTGTATCAGGGCGACTTCGGCTCCGAGACCCGGTATGAGCATTCGCCGCGGGAGCTCCTCGGCAAGTACCGCGCGCTCGGGGCCTCATGGGTTCACGTGGTCGACCTCGAGGGGGCGCGCGATGGCGTGCTCGCCAACCGTGAAGTCATCCTCGAGCTCGCGAGTCAACCCGGGCCGAGACTGCAGGTGGGCGGCGGGCTGCGCTCGACTCGAGTCCTCGAGGAGCTGATCGGCAGCGGCATCGAGCGGGTGGTGATCGGCAGCGCGGCGGTCGAGCGGCCGGATGCGGTCATCGGCTGGCTGCGCCGCTTCGGCGCCGAGCGGGTTTGTCTCGCGCTCGATGTGAAATGCGATCGGCACGGGCAGCCGCAGGTGCGCACCCGCGGCTGGCAGGCCGGGAGCGCGCTGTCTCTGTGGGAGGCCCTGAAGCCGTACCCGCCGGCGGGTGTGCGACACGTCCTCTGTACCGACATCGAGCGCGACGGCGCGCTGTCAGGCCCAAATCTCGGACTCTATCGCGAGGCCGTCGAGCGCTTCCCGCGCCTCGCGTGGCAGGCATCCGGCGGCGTGCGCGACGGCGCCGATCTCGAGGCGCTCGCGCGGATTGGTGTCAGCGCCGCGGTGAGCGGCAAAGCCCTGCTCGAAGAGCGCATCAGACCCGAGGAGCTGCGAACATACTTGCCCGACGCATCATTCCCTGCCTCGACGTCCGCGACGGCCGGGTCGTAAAGGGTGTCCGCTTCCGCGACCACCGGGTCGTGGGCGACATCATCGAGCTCGCCACCCGCTATCGCGATGAGGGCGCGGACGAGCTCGTCTTCTATGACATCACGGCGAGCCCGGAGCGGCGCTCGGTGGATCGCGCCTGGATCCGGCGGGTGGCCCGGGTGTTGGATGTACCCTTCTGCGTGGCGGGCGGCATCCGTTCAGTGGCCGATGCGGAGGAAGTCCTGAACGCCGGCGCGGAGAAGGTATCGATCAACTCGCCGGCGCTCGCCGATCCCACGCTCATCGGAGCGCTGAGCCGCCGTTTCGGCTCGCAGTGCGTGGTGATCGGCATCGACAGCCAGCTCACGAGCGCGGGCCATCGCGCGTATATGCTCACCGGTGACCCGGGACGCAGCCGCGAGTCGGGTCGCGACGTGCTCGCCTGGGTGCGCGAGGTGCAGGAGCGCGGCGCGGGCGAGATCGTCCTCAACTGCATGGGGAGCGACGGCGTGCGCGCCGGATATGACATCGAGCAGCTGCGGGCGGTGCGGCAGATCTGTCGCGTGCCGCTCGTGGCCTCGGGCGGCGCGGGCGCGGTGGAGCACTTCACCGCCCTCTTCCGCGACACCGGCGTCGATGCCGCACTCGCCGCCAGCGTGTTTCATTCCGGCGCCATCCGCATCCCCGAGCTCAAGCGGGCATTGCGTGCGGCGCAAATCGAGATCCGCCCGTGACCGATCCCAGCGCCGCCGGCGCACCGCTCACCCCGCTCGATCCCGCCACGCTCGACTTCGAGAAGTCCGGCGGGCTCCTGCCCGCGATCATCCAGCACGCGCAGAGCGGCGTCGTCTTGATGTTGGGTTACATGAATCGCGAGGCGCTCATCGAGACGCTGCGGCGGCGCCGGGTCGTCTTCTTCAGCCGCAGCCGCCGGTGTCTGTGGGAAAAGGGCGAGACCTCCGGCCACAGCCTGAGGCTCGTCAGCGTATGCGCCGATTGCGACCGCGACGCGCTGTTGGTCACCGCCTTGCCGACAGGTCCGGTCTGTCATCTCGGCACCCGCACCTGCTTTGGCGACGGACCGCCGGCGGGCGTGGCGGGTCTCGCCTTTCTCGGCGAGCTCGAGCAGGTGATCGCACGGCGGATCGCGGAGCACCCGCAAGGCAGCTACACCGCGCGGCTCCATGCGCAGGGACCGAGGCGCATCGCACAGAAAGTCGGCGAGGAGGGGCTCGAGGTCGCGCTCGCGGCCGCGGCGGAAAGTGACGAACGGGTGGTGTCGGAATCCGCCGACCTGCTCTATCACCTGCTGCTTCTTCTCGAGAGCCGCGACCTGCGGCTCGAGCAGGTGGTTGCGGAGCTCGAGTCGCGGCATGCCGGCAGGCTGACGCCCCAGCCCTGACTGTCGCCCAGCGGGAACAATTCTGGCGACCGGCGGACCCGACTCCGCCAAGTTGGCAATCGCGCCACCGCGGATACGGAAGCCAACGCTATGAAGTATTGTCTGACTTTGACGCTGCTGCTGCTCATCGCCGGGGGCGCACTGCATGCCCAGGAGCCTCTACCCGCGGGCGTGAACACCGCGGTCGAGGCCATGGGCGGTAACAGTGCGCTGCAACTGCGCTATCTCGCGCCTTCGCCCTGGGCGGTGGCGGGCGCGCGCAGTGACCTCGACTACGGATTTCTCTTCTCGCAAGATCGCGACATCATCGGCACCGCCGCGCTGATGTTTCATACCGACCTCAACGTCATCCCGGGACTGACGATCAATATCGGTCCGCAGGGATATCTCGCCGCCCTCAATGCGCTGAACAAGACCGACGTCTTTGCCGTCGCCTTCGGCGCGGATGCGCGCTACCCGCTGCCGTTCCTCACGCGCTGGGGAATCGCCGCCTTCGGCAGCGCCTTCTACTCCCCGGGGGTGCTGACCTTCGGCAACGCGCAGAACGTGTACGACTTCACCGCCGGCGGGGAGGTGCGCTTCACCTCGCGACTCGCCGGCCGGGCCGGCTATCGCTGGCTCAAGTTCACGTTGGTCGGCGAGCCGGACGATCGCGTCCAGAACGAGCTGTTCGTGGGATTGCGCTGGCAGCTGCGCTAGTCCGTCACCTTGACCCTCGCCATGCCGGGAACGCTCCTGGCTAGGAAGCGACACGAGCCGGGCGGCTGTACTCGGCAGGAGATGCGAAAATGCAACATTTGAAGCGTTCGATCGCGTTGTTGGGCTGTGCCCTCATCGCCGGCGTCGGCGCCGCTCACGCGCAGGATCAGGGGACCTGGTCGAGCCGCTGGGGGGCGCAAAATCCCGCCACCGCGGCGGACACGGGTTTCTACGTCGGCGGCGGCTACGTGCGCGCGCAGGTGAACAACGTGTTTGGCACCACCGGCTACGGCTTCAAGATCGACGACAACGCCTGGAAAGCCATCGTCGGATTTCGGCCGATTCCTCCCTTCGCCGTGGAAGCCAACTACGTCGACCTCGGCCACCAGAGCGCGCCGCTTCTCGGTGGTAATCCCTACGGCCGCGCCGATGCGCGCGCGTTCGATATCTTCGGAGTCGGGCTCCTGCCGCTCGGGCCGATCGACATCTACGGCAAAGCCGGCGGCGCGCGCTGGACGCTGAGCGGCAACACCCTGGGGCCCAACAACACCCTGTTCCAGCTCGACCGCAGCGGCACGAGCTTCGTGTGGGGCGCCGGCATCCAGGCCCACTGGGGGCCGATCGGCGGGCGGCTCGAGTACGAGCATTTCAACATGCCCTACACGGATGGGGCGAGACTCTACACGGCGGCAGTCACCTTCACCTTCTGATCGATGCGAGCCGGCGCGGCGTTGCGCCCGCCGGGCGCACCGGCCGATACGGCATCGTCGGCGGATGACGACGGTGCCGCCATGCCCGAGTCCGCGGGAACGATTCTTGGTGCAGGCACAATAGAGCCTCGCTGCAGGCGTCGTTCGGGCTGCCTTCTCGAATCATGCGCATCCTTCTTCCGGCCGCGGCGGCCGCCATCGCGCTCTGCTCGTGCGCGCAGCTACCGGTCGTCAGCGAGCGCCAGCTCACCGCGGAAGCCTCCGGCTCGC
>Ga0335074_10009953_pt1 | contig 13286 bp, 11 predicted proteins | sample Lox_Sample_23_FD_206715 | JGI IMG/M metagenome (GOLD analysis project Ga0335074, IMG submission 206715) | Soil microbial communities from Loxahatchee National Wildlife Refuge, Florida, United States - Lox_Sample_2.3 | ecosystem: Environmental > Terrestrial > Soil > Wetlands | place: USA...
GAGGCCGGCCGCCGCCATCGCTTCCGCGTACGCGTACCGCGGCAGTTGCGACCGATGCCCGGCGGAGGCACCGAGGAACCCGATCCTCCGGTGCCCGTGCGCGGCCAGGTGGGCGATCGCGGCCGCCGCGGCGCCGCGCTCGTCGGGCAGCACCGCGTCGGCGCGCACCGCTTCCGGCGGTCGCAGAACGAACACGGTTGTTACGCCCGCCTCGATCTCGGGCGCCAGGTAGTCGTGCGAGCCGTGCGCGGGGATGATGATGAGTCCGTCGACCCGTCGGGCGCACATGGCGAGAGCGAGCCGCTCCTCGCGGCCGTGGTCGCTGTCCGTTGAGCCGGAGTAGAGCAGGTAGCCGTGCTCCCGCGCGACGTTCTCCAGCCCCCGGTACACGGCCGCGTGATCGGGATCGGCCCACGTGCCGGCGATGAACCCGAGCGTCGCGGTCCGCCCGGTCCGGAGCAGCCGTGCGGACTCGTTCCGCCGGAAGCCGAGATCCTCGATGGCGCCCAGAACCCGCTTGGCCGTCTCCGGCGTTACCCCCGGCTCCCCGTTCACCACCCGGGACACGGTCTTCAGCGCGACCCCGGCCTGGGACGCGACATCCTTCATGGTCGGCCGCCCCCCGCGGCGGTTCCTGGCACCGGAGGCGGTGCCGCCGCGATCCGTGCTGGCCGCAGGTGCGGTGCGGTCCGGGCCGCCCGTCATGACGCCGCCCGCGGTGCCAGCGGCGTTGCCGGCCGCGGTCTGTAGCTGGTGCTCATCGTCCCCCCAGCTAACAGTGTGCTCACCGACGTGCCCCGGGACACCTGCCGGGACGGAAATCCCGGTCGGACCGCGCCGGCGCTGACCACGTGTGACGCTCAACGCCTCGCCCGCGGGGTCAGCCGCGACCGCGCTGGACGATAATCAAGACTGTGCCCAGCGGTGATGTGGAACGGGAACGGCTAACCGCGCTCGGCGGGCTGGCCGCTCTTTCCCTGGACGCGCTATCCAGCGTGGCCTACGGGCCCGAGGCGATCCTGGTCGTACTGGTCACGGCGGGCGCGGCCAGCCTGCACTACAGCTTCCCGATCACGATCGCGATCGTCGTGCTCCTCGTCGCCTTGGTGATCTCCTACCGGCAGGTCATCCAGGCGTTTCCGAACGGCGGCGGCGCGTACGCGGTCTCCCAGCGGCACCTCGGCCGGGTTCCGTCGCTGGTCGCGGCGGCCTCGCTGATCGTCGACTACGTGCTCAACGCCGCGGTCGGCGTGTCGGCGGGCGTCGAGGCGCTGACCGCCGCGTTCCCCTCGCTGTACGGGGCGCGCGTGTGGCTGTGTCTGGCAGTGCTGGCGTTGATCACCGGGGTGAACCTGTGGGGGGTGGCGGAGTCGGCGCGGGTCTTCATGGTGCCGACGATCGCGTTCGTGGTCGCGATCTTCCTGGTGATCATCGCGGGCCTGGCCCGGGCCCACCCGGCGGTCGCCATGTCCCGCGCACTGCCCGCGACGACGGACACCCTCGGCGTGCTGCTGATCCTGAAGGCGTTCGCGTCCGGTTGCTCCGCGCTGACCGGCGTGGAGGCGATCGCCAACTCGGTGCCGCAGTTCCGGCTGCCGAGGGCACGGCGGGCACAGCACACCGAAGCGGCGCTCGGCGTGCTGCTCGGCCTGATGCTGCTCGGTCTCGGCGTCCTGATCCGCCGCTGGGACGTGCTGCCGCAGTCCGGCACCACCGTCCTCGCCCAGCTCACGGCCGGAGCGATCGGGCACAACGTCCTCTACTACATCATCCAGCTGATCACGCTGGTGCTGCTGTCGCTCGCCGCGAACACCAGCTTCGGCGGGCTGCCCGTGCTCCTCGGCCTGCTCGCGCGCGACAACTTCCTCCCGCACGCGTTCGGGCTGCGCGCGGACCGCCGGGTGTTCCGTTACGGCGTCGGGTTCCTCGCGGTCACCGCGGCGGCCTTGCTGATCGTCGCCAGGGGAGATACCCAGGCGCTGGTCCCGGTCTTCGCCGTCGGGGTGTTCATCGGGTTCACGCTGTCCCAGGTCGGGATGGTCCGGCACTGGTACGGCGAACGCGGTCCCGGCTTCCGCCGCAGGGCGCTGATCAACGGCGTCGGTGCGGTGCTGACGTTCGCGGCCACCCTGGTCGAGCTTGTCAGCAAGTTCACCGAAGGCGCGTGGCTGGTCGCGCTGCTGATCCCGCTGCTGGTGCTGCTGTTCCTGTCCATCTGCCGGACCTATGACCAGATTGGCGCCGAGCTTGAGATCGGCAAGATGCCGCCACCGCCGGTGCGGCTGGCGTCGCTCGTGGTCGTCCCGGTCGCCGGCATGTCCCTGCTGACGGCGGAGGGCGTCTCGGCGGCAATGTCGCTCGGCGAGGATGTGGTGGCCGTGACAGTGGTGTACACCGACGAGGCCGATAACCCGGATGACGTCCCCGACGTGGACTTCCGCGCGCAGTGGGAGGCCTGGCGGCCCGAGGTGCCGCTGCTAACGCTCCGTTCCGCGCACCGCTCGCTGGGCAAGCCGATCGTCTCCTACCTGCGCTCGGTGGAGGCGGAGGACCGGTACCACCGTCTTGTCGTGCTGATCCCAGAGGTGGAGCCGTCCAAGTGGTGGCAGTGGGTGCTGCACAACCAGCGCGGCATCATCCTGGAGCGGGCGATTCGCCGGGGCACCAGCAACGTGGTGCTCTGCCGCCTGCGGTACCGGCTGGCGACCCTCGCAGCGGCACCAGCCGGCACCGACGGCACGCGGGCGAGCACCGACGGCTCGCAGGCGAGAACGGGCGATACATAGCCAAGTACGGACATCACCCGATGAGGTCCCCGCGCCGCGCGGTGCGGGTGGCAAGATGGGCGACATGGGTTTTCCACGCGGGGACGGGGCGGTGACCATGCCGGAGCGCTCCCAGTTGCCTGTTGCCGTGGTCACCGGCGCGAGCCGCGGTATCGGTCTCGAGATCTGCCGCCAGCTCGCCGCGCTCGGCTACGTGGTCGTACTGGGTTCCAGGGACGCCCGCCGGGCGGAGGTCGCGGCCAAGGAACTCGACCCCGAGGGGGAGCGGGTCGTCCCGGCCCACATCGAGGTGGACAACTCGGTGAACATACAGCAGCTTGCCGACTGGATCCGCGAGCGCTACGGCCGGGTGGACGCGATCGTGAACAACGCCTCGACCGCGCCCGACCTATGGGCGATCGCCGGGACGACGGACCTGTCCCCGGTCGCCGAGGCGCTTGACGTGAACCTGTTCGGCGCGTGGCGGGTGATCCAGGCGCTGCTGCCGCTGCTGCGCTCCTCGGCACGGCCCCGGATCGTCAACGTGTCGAGCGAGTCCGGTGCGATTTCTCTGATGAGCGGCGGCCGCCCGGCCTTCAGCGTCTCCAAGGCGGCGCTCAACAGCCTGACCAGGATGCTGGCCGGCGAGCTGTACCGGGACGGCATCCTGGTCAACGCCGTGTGTCCCGGTCCGGTATCGGCAGACGGCGCCCGGAGCAGCGGGAGATCCGCTGCCCAGGGCGCCGCCAGCGTCGTCTGGGCCGTTACCCTGCCCAACGGCGGCCCCACCGGAACTTTCACCAGGGATGGCCGCGAACTGCCCTGGTAGCTACAGCCTGCCCGGATCTTCGCCGGACGCCTTGACGAGCATGACCGGGCACCTGGCAGCGGCGGCCACGCGCAGGCTGACCGCGCCGAGCATCGCACCGATGAGCGGGGAACGGTCGCGGGTGCCGACCACCAGCACGTCGGCGTCCTCGGAGGCCGCCACCAGGGATTCCGCCGCATCTCCCTCGGCGACGAGCGGGGTCAGCGGGACCCTCGGCGACGGCGCGATGGCGCTGACCCGGTTGACCAGGAAATCCTTGCCCGACTGCTCCAGCTCCGCCCGGTCGAAGGCGCCCGGGTTGGAGATGAAAGGCATCTGCCAGGCGAACACCGCGATCACCTCGCCGCCATGTGCCTCGGCCTCGCCGAGCGCCCAGCGCAGCGCGGCGTCGCTGTCCGGCGAGCCGTCCACGCCAACGACCACTTTGTAGCTCATGCTGCCACCGGCTTTCGCATCTCGGCCGAGGCGTAAGCGTCCTCGGTCAGTTCCTCTAGGCTCTTACCCCGGCCTCGTCCGCGGCCCCGCCCGCCATCGCGAACCGAGGCGTCTCGTGGATCTGCCGCCCCAGGTAGAAGACGGCGAGGCCCGGGATGGCGCCGAGCGCGAGCAGGATCCGCCAGATCGGGAGGAACGTGAGGTTCGGTGCGAGCGCGGAAGCGACGGCGCCCGCGGCGAGGATCAGCACTTCGTACCCGTAAATATTTTACGGTCGAGCATGTCGGGTGAACCGGCCGCAGATCAGCGCGCCGAGTGCGGACGCGGCGAGAGTGGCCGAGGGTGTCCCGGTCCGGTATGGCAGCGGCGCCCGGAGCAGCGGGAGATCCGCTGCCCAGGGCGCCGCAGCGTTGTCTGGGCGGTTAGCCTGCCCAGCGGCGGCCCCCCTCCGCACCTTCACCAGGGATGGCCGCTGACTGCCCGTGGTAACGGTGTCGTGACTGGGTAGCTATAGCTAGTCGCGGGGCGGCGTGGCGAGCGGCCAGCCGCCTGCCGCGAGGTGAGAGCGGACCCGGTTGATGTCGGCCTCGCTCGGCGTGGTGTGGGTGACGTCAACGATCGCCTTCTTGATGGCCTCTGCCGACTCGGGGTTGGCGGAGAACGACAGTTCATCGCCGACGAGGGTGACCTCGTCGTTGGTGAGCTGGCTGCCGAGGAGGGCGAACAGCGGGATGTAGTCGTGCTCGGGCACGCCTTCCGGGTACCCGGCCCGCAGCCAGTCGACGATCTTGGTGAGGAAAGGGGGGAGCGCCATGGTCTGTGCTGTTCCTTACTTCTTCGCCGGGGCAGGGTGACCGAGCGTGTAGATCTCGTAAACGCACCAGCCGATGGCGGCCAGGATGATAAGGAACACGATGACGGCGATCACCATGCCGATGATGCTGCCGCCGACTAGCACGTCGGAGTCGCCGCCGTCAGATCCCGCGACGCCCCCCGCTGCCGCGGCCCGCGCGCGGTTCGGACCGAGCGACAGCGAGTACAGGCCGCCTGCGAAGAGGGCCGGGAGGCCGGCGCCGGCGATGAGTCCGAACACGACGATCTTCCAGAGTGCCGTCAGGTTAATCCAGGACATTGTTGAGGTTCGCCTCTCTCGCTGCTCAGGCCGCGGTCGCTTCGGCGGGGACCTGCTCGGGGGCGACCCCGCCGGTCCAGTCCGCGTTCACGTTGCTGTGGTCCACCTTGGTGGCGCGCGAGCGCCAGTAGATGAAGCCGGAGAGCGCGGCCAGGATGATGAGGTCGACGATGACGCCGATGGTGCCGCCGACGCCGTAGGCGATGCCGTAGCCGGTGGCCCCGACGATCGCCGCGGACGGCAGGGTGAACACCCAGGCGGTGGCCATCCGGCCGGCCACGTTCCAGCGGACCTCGGCGCCCTTCTTGCCGATCCCGGTGCCGATGATCGACCCGGTCGCGACGTGCGTGGTGGACAGCGAGTAGCCGAAGCTGCTGGACAGCAGGATGACGGCGGCCGAGGCGGACTCGGCGGCCATGCCCTGCGGCGACTCGATCTCGACCAGGCCCTTGCCCAGCGTGCGGATCACCCGCCAGCCGCCGATGTAGGTGCCGAGCGCGATCGCAAGGGCGCAGCAGGTGATGACCCACACCGGGGCGTTAGAGCCCTTGGCCAGTGTGCCGTTGGCGATGAGGGCGAGGGTGATGACGCCCATGGTCTTCTGCGCGTCGTTGGTGCCGTGCGCGAGCGAAACGACGCACGCGGAGCCGATCTGGCCGATACGGAAGCCGTGCCGGCGTGCCCCGTCGGTGAGCGACCGGGTGATCCGGTACAGCAGCCAGGTGCCGCACGCCGCGACGAGCCCGGCGATGACCGGGGACAGGACGGCCGGGATGACGACCTTGGAGACCAGTCCGTGCCACAGGACGGCACTGCCTCCCGCCGCGGCCATCGTAGAGCCGATCACGCCGCCGATCAGCGCGTGGGACGAGCTCGACGGGATACCGAGCAGCCAGGTCAGGAGGTTCCAGATGATTCCGCCCGCCAGGCCGGCCGCAACGACGGTCAGGGTCACCTTGCCGGTGTCAACGAGGCCGCTCGCGATGGTAGCCGCGACGGCGAGGGAGAGGAACGCGCCGACGAAGTTCAGCACCCCGGAGATCGCTACCGCTGTCCGCGGCCCGAGCGCCCCCGTTGCGATGGACGTCGCCATCGCGTTCCCCGTGTCGTGGAATCCGTTGGTGAAGTCAAAGCACAATGCCGTGATGACCACCAGGACGAGAACCGTGTCATTACTCACAATGCGACCGTAAAACCTACTTAGTAGATTGCGAAGGTCGCCAAGAACGTGCAGTTGCCGAACATTAGGTAAATGAATTATTAAGTCGCATACGTTGTGGTGCCGCCAGATACGTCCCATTCTGCACCGTCTGTCCACGCCGTCACGTGTTCCGAGGGCGTGGCAAATTTAGCGGTGACTTCATTCATATCACGGAGCGATAAATGAAGAGCGGGATCGACGGATTAGCAGCGTCGCTGATCCTGCCGTCGTAATTACGCATGCAATTTAATCGGCCGTTCACCTGACGTTCGGGAACTGTACGCATGAAATGCCGTCGCGGCATCGAGGCAGGCAGTGCAACCGCGGCTATTCCACCGCAGCGCGCGATGACCAGATGTGAGACGGAATATCGCCGCCAGTCGCCGCATGGTTAAGCAGCGAACCTGGGTACAGCTACTAACCGTTAGTGGTTGCATGATTGCCTGCTGTAATTCCATGCAGGTGAGAGAGGCTGTAGGTCGCAACATGAGCCAATCTTCCGCACCGCCCTCCGGGGCGTTCTCCAAACTGGACAGCTCGGGCATTTCCCGGTTCCAGCTCAAGATCATGTTCGTCTCCGGCATGGGTTTCTTCACCGACGCCTATGACCTCTTCGTCATAGGCATCGTCGTCGCACTGCTAAAGACCCAGTGGAACCTGTCGACCGGCCAGGTCTCGTGGCTGAACTCGGCGACGCTCGCCGCGTCCGCGCTCGGCGCGTTCGTCTTCGGCCGGGTCGCCGACATGCTCGGCCGCAAAAAGATCTACGGCTACGAGGTGCTGATCCTCGCCGCCGGTGCGATCGCTTCGGCCTTCTCGCCGAACTACACCTTCCTGCTGGTCTCCCGGATCATCCTGGGCATCGGCATCGGCGGCGACTACCCGGTCTCCGCGACGATCATGAGCGAGTACTCGGGCAAGCAGAACCGTGGCCGGATGGTCGGCCTGGTGTTCGCCATGCAGGGCGCGGGCCTGATCGTGGGGCCGCTCATCGCCTCCATCCTGCTCGCGGGCGGAGTCTCCAACAACCTCACGTGGCGGATCCTGCTCGGCCTCGGCGCCATCCCCGGACTTGCCGTCTTCTACCTGCGCCGGCAGATCCACGAGACGCCGCGGTTCGCGATGGCGGGCGGCGCCGCCGACGAGGCGGAGGCGGCGATCGCGGCGGCAACCGGCGGCAAGGGCGCCAAGGTTGCCGTGTCCACCGCCCAGGAGTCCAAGGCGAAGCACTCGCAAAGCGCGCTCGACGGTTTCCTCGAGCTCGCCAGGAACAAGCGCATGCTGATGTGGCTGATCGGCACGGCGGGCGCATGGGCCCTGCTCGACTTCGCGTACTACGGCAACACGATCTCCTCGCCGGAGATCCTCAAGCTGGTCAACCCGAACGCGAGCCTGCTTGAGGACACGCTGCTGCAGCTCGCCATCTTCGCGGTGTTCGCGATACCCGGCTACATCGTCGCTATCGCGCTGCTCGACAAGTCCGGCCGCAGGTCCATCCAGATACTCGGATTCGCCATGATGGGCCTGATGTTCCTGCTGATCGGCCTGATCCCGGCGGTCACCAAGTACGCCTGGCCGTTCCTCATCCTCTACGGGATCAGCTACTTCTTCACTGAGTTCGGGCCGAACACGACGACGTTCATCTACCCGGCTGAGATCTTCCCCGTCCAGGTGCGAACTACCGGCCACGGGATCTCGGCCGGCTTCGGCAAGCTGGGCGCGTTCGCCGGCGCCTTCCTGTTCCCCGACATGCTCGCGTCGTCGTGGGGCCTGCGCGGCGCGATGATCGTGGCCGGCATCGTGTCGGTCGCCGGCCTGGCGCTCACCGTCGCCCTGCTGCCTGAGCCGAAGGGCAAGAGCCTGGAGGAGCTCTCGGCCGACGCGTACGAGCCCATCGGAGCGCCGAAGCCGGTGCCGGCATGAGGTACAAGGTCGTGGTCGGCGTTGACGGCTCCGAGCACGGTGACGCCGCGCTGCGCTGGGCACTCGCCGAGGCCGAGGCGCACGACGGAGAGGTCACCGCGGTGTTCGCCTGGCAGATGCCGTTCGTCTCCAACCCGGGCGCCTTCGACCGGGCCGAGCTTGAGCGGGACGGAAAGGACTTCCTCGTCAACCGGGTCAGCTCCGTCGCGCCCTCGCCCCGGGTGCCGCTGACCCCTCTGGTCGCCGAGGGCGATCCGGCCGAGGCACTGGTCCTGGCGTCGAAGGACGCGAACCTTCTGGTAGTCGGATCCCGCGGGCGTTCCCGGCTGATGGGCGCGCTCCTGGGCGCGGTCAGCCTGCGGTGTGCCGCAGGCGCCCAGTGCCCGGTCACACTTATCAAGCTGCCGGATGAGGAGGCGCACGCGAGTGCGTGACTGACACCCGCGGGTCACTGAGGTGCGCAGCCCGCCGCGGCTTCACATGGTGCTGCTGCGCACCTCAGCGTGGCCCGCCGTGGTGTGTTACCGCGCTGCTACGCCTCTACCGCGCGCTCGGTGGGATCTGGGGGCTGGTAGCGGTAACCCATGCCGGGTTCGGTGATCAGCCAGCGCGGCCGCGTCGGGTCCGGCTCCAGCTTGCGCCGCAGTTGCGCCATGTAGAGCCGGAGGTTGCCGCCCGCGTTGTCGTACCCGGGACCCCACACGTCGTTCAGCAGCTGCCGGTGGCTGAGCAGCTTGCCCGGGTTCCGCAGCAGCACCTCGAGCAGGTGCCATTCGGTAGGCGTCAGCCTGATGTCCCCGTCCAGGCGCTGGTCCGCCCCGTCAGCGGTCGCACTGTCCTCCGAACGGGCGGGACTGCCTGTCCCCGCCTCCCGTGTCACCCGCTTTGCGGCGAGGTCAATGGTCAGGTCCCCCAGCCGGACCCGTGGCGGCGCCTCGGCGGCGGGGGTGCGCCGGACGGCGGCGCGCATCCGGGCGAGCAGTTCGTCCATGCCGAACGGCTTCGTCACGTAATCGTCGGCTCCGGCATCCAGCGCCTCCACCTTGTCGGTGGAGTCGGCCCGGCCCGACAGCACGATGATCGGAACGGCGGTCCAGCCGCGCAGCCCGCCGATCACGTCGACACCCTCCATGTCGGGCAGCCCAAGGTCAAGGATGACCAGGTCCGGGGGGTGCGCGGCGGCTTCGTCAAGCGCCTGCGTGCCGTTCGCCGCGGTCATCACCTCGTAGTGCCGCGCCCGCAGGTTGATTCTCAGGGCCCGCAGGATCTGCGGCTCGTCGTCGACAACAAGTACCCGCATAACGTCGCTAGCCTTTCGCCCCGCTGGCCGGCGAAGACCCTCCGGCGCTTGTCCTCAGCCACCGGGAGCCGCCGGGAGGCTTACCGCCATTGTCAGCCCGCCGCCGGGCGTGTCCTCCGCGGTTAGCGTGCCGTCCATCGCCTCGGTCAGCCCGCGCGACAGCGCGAGGCCGAGGCCCACCCCGGTCGTGTTGTCGGTGTCACCGAGCCGCTGGAAGGGGACGAACATGCGGTCCTTGTCGGTATCGGGGATGCCCGGGCCCCGGTCGACGACCCTCAGCTCGACCCGGTCGCCGAGGGCGGACGCGGCGATCAGCGGTGCCTTGCCCGCGGGGGAGTAGCGCAATGCGTTCTCCACCAGGTTCACCACCACCCGCTCGAGAATGGCCGGATCTGCGCTGACGGCGGGCAGCGTCTCCGGGATCTCCACGGTGATGTCCCGGCTGGCCGGGCCGATGTCGTCAAGCGCCAGGGCGACGATCTCGTCGAGCCCGGAGGGCCGCGGGAACAGGGACAGCGCACCGGCCTGGAGCCTGGACATGTCAAGCAGGTTGCCGACCAGGCGGGTGAGCCGGTCGAGCGACTCGTCCGCCGTGGCGAGCAGTTCCTCGGTGTCCGCGGCGTCCCAGTGCATGTCGGGGGACCGCAGTGAGGTGACCGCCGCCTTGGCCGAGGCGAGCGGTGTGCGCAGGTCGTGGCTGACGGCGGCGAGCAGCGCGGTGCGCATCCGGTCGGCGGCGGCGATCGGCTTGGCCGCCTCCGCCTCGGCGGCGAGCCGCTGCTGTTCGAGCGCGACGGCCGCGTACGCGGCGAACGCGCCGAGCACCCGGCGGTCCCCCGCGGCCAGCGGCCGGCCGGCCAGGGCAAGCTGCAGCGTGTCGGTGACCGGGACGACCACGTCGGCGTCGTCCGGCCGGGACACCGGGGCGTCGCCGGAACAGGCTGCGACCTTCCAGTCGGCCGTCGCGGCGCGGCCGCCGGCCTGGTCCTGCCGCTCGAGCAGGCTGGCCGATCGCATGCCGAACGCCTCCCTGGTCCGCTCGAGCAGTGCGTCGAGCGCTCCCTGGCCGCGCAGGATGGATCCGGCTGTGGTCACGAGCAGCTCGGATTCGGCGTTCGCGCGGGCCGCCTGCTTGGTCCGCCGCGCGGTCGTGTCCACCACCCAGCTCACGACGAGCCCGACGGCGATGAAGACGCCGAGCGCGAGCGCGTTGTTCGCCTCGGCGATCGTCCACTGGTGTATCGGCGGGGTGAAGTAGTAGTTCAGCAGCAGCGACCCCGCGATCGCCTCGGCCACGGCGGGCAGGAACCCGCCGACGAGCGCGACGACGATCACCGCGACGAGGAAGCCGAGCACGTCGCTGGTCAGGTTGATGCCCGAGCGTGAGCTGGCGAGCGCGAGCGTCACCAGCGGTGCGAGTACCGCGGCGAGCACGAACCCGGCGAGCTGCCTGGACCGGGTGATCCCGCCCCGGTACCGGGGGAGGATGCCCCACCGGCTGGCCGCGTGCGAGTGGGTGACGATGTGCACGTCGATGGCGCCGGAGTCGCGGATGGTCCGCGCCCCGATCCCCGGGCCGGTCAGCAGGGCGAGCAGCCAGGGCCGCCGGCTGGCCCCGAGGACGAGCTGGGTGGCGTTCTCCGCCTTGGCGAAGGTGAGCAGCGACTCGGAGATCTCGTCGCCGACGACCTGATGGTAGGTGCCGCCGAGCGACTCGACCAGCTGCCGCTGCCTGGCCAGGTTGGCCGGGTTGGCGCCGGTGAGCCCGTCGGACTTGGTGACGTGCACCGCCAGCAGGTCACCGCCTGATGACCTGGCCGCGACCCGCGCCGCCCGCCTGATCAGCGTGTCCCCTTCCGGGCCGCCGGTGAGTGCGACGACGACCCGCTCCCGCGCCTCCCAGGTGGAGGAGATGTTGTGCTCGGCCCGGTACCGCTGGAGCCCCTCGTCGACCTTGTCGGCCAGCCAGAGCAGCGCGAGCTCGCGCAGCGCGGTCAGGTTCCCTGGCCGGAAGTAGTTGGTGAGCGCGGCGTCGATCTTCTCCGGCGGGTAGATGTTGCCGTGCGCCATCCGGCGCCGCAGCGCCTCCGCGGTCATGTCGACCAGCTCGACCTGGTCGGCGGCCCTGACCACCGCGTCGGGCACGGTCTCCCGCTGCGTTACCCCGGTGATCTGCTCGACCACGTCGGTGACGGACTCGAGGTGCTGGACGTTGACCGCGGAGATCACGTCGATGCCGGCATCGAGCAGTTCGTCCACGTCCTGCCAGCGCTTGACGTGCCGTGAGCCGGGCACGTTCGTGTGCGCGAGCTCGTCGACGAGCGCGATCTGCGGGTGGCGGGCGATCACCGCGTCGACGTCCATCTCTTCCCACTCGCTGCCCCGGTAGGGCAGCTTCTTGCGCGGGATGACCTCAAGCCCCTCGATCAGCGCCGCCGTCTGCGGCCGCTGGTGGGGCTCGGCGAACGCGACCACCACGTCCGCACCGCGCTCCGCACGCCGGTGACCCTCGGAGAGCATGGCGTACGTCTTCCCGACCCCGGCAGCGGCACCGAGATATATCCGCAGCTGCCCTCGCGGCGTGACGCGGCCCTCGCTATATCCGGCCATAACTTCTATACTGCGGCATCCGCGCAGGTCGTTATCGCCAGCCTAACGACATCCATGCGATTCGCGTGGCCGGAAGCTCCCCGGATCGCCGTGGCCAGGCTACGTACAGGCTCAGGCCGAGGGCGCGGGACGTGCGATGCCCTCCTGCTGGCATGATCGGGACCATGACAGTGGTGAAGATCAATTCATCCTTGTCACAGGGTCCACAGCTCCACTTTTGAGGGAGTCCCGTCGTCCTCGTTGATGATGACTTCGCCGGCTGTCACCCGCTTGCCGTCGTAGGACGCCACGATCATGTGGTCCTTCAGGTACTCGCGCCGCTCCGAGCGGCCGAGCGACGCGAAGTACTGGCCCTTCGTCATCCCTGAGTCGGTAAGGTCGTAGTGCGGTCTCGATGACTCCCGCGCGCTAGCCGCCTTGGCCTGGGCGTTCAGGTCTGCAACGGCGTCGAAGTCGCCCAGCGCCGCCGCTTCGGCGATCCGCCTGCCAAGGTCCTTCAAGACAGACTCGCTGTCGACGCTGGGAACGAACACCTTCGCCATGTGCCTCTGCGGGCTTCTGCCGAACTCCCTGAGGACGATCGCCTCAAGCTCGGCTTGGGGCACGGTGCGCGTGCCGCAGCCGCGGCGCTGCGGCCCTGAGCCGGAGCAGCGGAACACGGGGAAGTCCGGTCGGTCAGGATACGTGAACTTGTACATCCGGCTGATGCCGTTGTTGCACCCAGGGCGGAACTTGCCAAAGCACGCCAGGCACACGGGGATGAACAGCGAGGCGTTCGGCGTCCTCTTCTTCCCGCCGCCCTGGCGCCTCGACTCCAAAGCCATCACGGCCTCCTGCCAGACCGCGTGCGGAACCAGTTCCTCAGCCTCCAAGGCTCCGCCCCGGCGCCGCTGGCCGTAGTTGAGCGGGTTCCTGATCAGCCGGTTCACCGTGCCCTCGTTGAAGACGTGACCTGTCTGCGCGGTGAGCCACTGAGCGATGACGAAGCAGCCCGTTCCCTCGATCACCCACGTGTACATCTTCGGGATGAACTCGCGGCCTTGCTGGGTTGGCACGAAGCGCTTCGCGTCCTTGGTTCCCTCGATCTTCCA
>Ga0335074_10009955_pt1 | contig 13285 bp, 9 predicted proteins | sample Lox_Sample_23_FD_206715 | JGI IMG/M metagenome (GOLD analysis project Ga0335074, IMG submission 206715) | Soil microbial communities from Loxahatchee National Wildlife Refuge, Florida, United States - Lox_Sample_2.3 | ecosystem: Environmental > Terrestrial > Soil > Wetlands | place: USA: Florida...
GTTGCCATGGTTACCGTGGGAAACGTGGGCCGAATCGCCGCAACTTTCATGAATGGGGGACGGCTCATCCCCACCAGTCTCATCTCATGACAGGAAATCGACCAGATATCTGAGGTACATATCTCCCATCTCGGAAGGACATCAAAGACAGTATCGATGGGCAAATTTGTACGCACACTGCCGTGCCGTAATTTGCTTCTCTTAGGTTTTTGTCGGGCTAATTCTGTTTTTTGGCTTGGCTATTAAACCGAGAAGACATGTACCAAAGGTCAGGGCCGGTTATGTCCAATGCAAACTAAGACCCTGCATCATCGCCCTAAACTGCGGTCTGACGCAACTATTAAAAGAGTCGTTTGGGCTGGAACACGATACCGATAGCTGCCGTCACATTCCGTGACGCATTCGGCTGGATCACCGGAAACTGCCAGCGCTCGTATTGTGTCGACACAGAAAAGCCAACTGTGGAACTCGGCCAGAACTGGGCGCGCACATTTGCGTCGGTTAAGGATCCGCCACTGGGAACGAAGTCGCGGCTATCGTTTTGATGGCGAAACCCGAATTGCAACCTGTTGTGCGGAGTGAACCAATACGTCGTCCACGCTTGCTCGCCTTGCCCCTGGCGCCCGATCCAACTACCGAGCAGATGACGACCGTTCTGAAAACCGCTGAGCCAAGTGCCGTCCCAATAAAAGGCTCCGTAGATCACATCCGAGAGAGGGTTGACCGGGTCGGTATAGCCGCCTTCCAAACGAAGATCGAGCTTGGGAAGTTTGGGAATTCTGGCGAAATAGAGTCCTCCGAGCCATGCGCCAACGTCGGGGCCAATGAGCGGAGTGACTTCGTTGTGTTCGGCCAGCCCTTCGCCGTAGAACGTCACCAGGTTGCGAAGTCCGGGAACACGATAGCTGAAATCCAGCCCCGAGCGGCGCGAGCCGGGCTTATTGGGATTACCGCCGAAAGTATTTCCCGTGGAAAATAAGCTGCGCAACATGTTGTGCAAAGTTACTGGATAGCCCGGACCTCCATAGTCGGTCGTGCGCGACAAACCAATTTCCAGATTGGTCGTGGGCTTGAAGCTGATCCGCTCGCCGTGAACGACCGGCTGATTAGGGAGACAGACGCCGTACTGGCCAACCAATCCCGAAGGTGAATACACGAATTCCTGACCGGAATACTGTCCAAGGAAGCCCTCGATTCGTATGGGGCCAATAACACTGAGGACGCTTGGCAGTGTGAACGGGCTGACACGATTGATGCGAAACATGCGAACGGGCGCCGCATTATCCGTATACATCAGCGGACCGCCTTTGGAAGGGCCCCACCACAAGCTTTGATTTCCGTAGGAAAGCTGCCAGTTATCCAGATTCAACGCAACATAAGTGTCAAGCAACCGAGCTTGATTGAAAGCGGCAGTCGGCGTATCAGGCGGCACGGGAAAGGGCGGCGGAACTACACTCGGCGCAAAGTCTTCCTGCGAGATCGCGAGGCGCGCCGGTAAGGGCAAAGCCGGAGCAAATGGGGAGTGCTGATATTCTCCACGAACATAGAACGAGAACGGACCGATGTTTGCCCAGCCGGATACACCAGAGACATTGTTGAACCCTTCCTCTTCCGGCCTCCCGAAATCGTTGATGATGGTTTCAGCGAAGTGATATCCGTCCGTCAGCGGCTTGTTCACAATCTCCATACCGCGCGTGTAGACGGACTCAAGCCGGATGTCTTCGTTCACGCCGCCGGAAAGCAAAGCGATTTCGCTTGCGAACTCGTTACGCAGAAGATCATTGAGCTGCAGTGCCTCATTCAGAGGCGCTTCTTCATTGGCGAGAACGTCGGAGGCTTCTTTGATCTGCCGGGCGCAATCCATGCGAGTCCAGGGCCGCATGTCGGCAAAACCGCTGTGGATGTATCCGAGCGCAGTGAGCCGTTCCATCGCCGGATATATCCAACTGTCCAAAGGAACGTAGGGTGAGCCCATGTTGCGTGGCTGATGCGAAAGGTCCTCACTCTCATCCCGTGTGAACGTCCCAAAGCGTGCCATTTCGGCATTGCTGTAACGGGAGTGAGTGCGGAAGACTTCGCGTCCCAAATACCAGCCCAGAGCGCTGCCGACAGCAACGTCGGTCGCGAAATGCTGGTGACCGATGATGCGTGCAGCGCCGATTCCAGTCGCAGCCCCGTACGCGAGAACCTGCGTGAACAGTCCAGGATACTCGTGTGCTATGACGCTGGCGATCGCCCAACTAATGGACGCGTGTTCGGATGGGAACGAGGAGCCTGCCTGAAAAAAGCGACCGCGGCCATCGCCAGTAAACGGCCGTTGGCGCGGGAAGATAAGGCTAAGCGCTTCGGTGTCAATGACGGCGTCGACAGCGGCTTCTCCGGCGAGAAGGCCCGTTTCTCGAGGCTGGTCGCGACCTGCGCCATATCCCCATAAATACATGCCAGCACCCACACCCGCGAGGGCGGCAACCCCGGCGGTCGAAGCCGTTTGGGCATGGGAAACTGTCCCCGGGTTCATTGGAACGTGCCGTTCCACGGCGGTATCGCTGGCCAGCAGGGCGGCGGTGGCAAATCCGACCGGGATCGTCCATTGCCACTGCGAGTAGCTCATGTGGAAAGGAGCGGTAACCAAGTTCTTCTGATCCACGAACAGATTGCGCGGGAGCGATTTCAGTGAAACCGGCGGCAGGGAAAGATCGGCAGAACCGAGGTCCTGATTGGCCGAGTCATGCCGTTTTTTCGACACATCAGGAGTTTGCCCGTAAAACCGGTAGGTTGTACCCAGCAGAAAAAGCATGACCAGGACTGTGGTTGGACGCTTCCTTCTGATCTGAAGTTGCGTTTTCGACGATTCAGCTACAACTTCACAGCCCTTCATTACATCTCCTAGTGGTTAGGAGCAGAGTTGGACCAGCAATCCCGGGCTACACGGATGCAATGCAAAGACTTGATCTGGAGCTTCTGAGGAGTTTGGTGCTGCGTTTGAGGAGCGGTTGCTTTCAAACTACCATAAAACGTGGCGGGAGGCGCATGCGGCTGAGCTTGAGCAACAGTTCGTTAGCGTGAGCCGTCCCTTCATGGCTCATCATGAACGGAGCCGCTTTTCGGGGGAAGCGAAGAGCCTGCCCCTGAACCGATCGGCGAAGGGATTTCGGCCGCAGTGGTAGTAGACACGTGCGGAGATCTCTCGGCTCGCTGGTAAATGCGCGAGCCTTGGGATGACACACACCTGGCCACATTGAGTCAGACGGGCCCAGCAGCGCTTTGGCCTTAGGTTCAGGGTTCTTAAGAACGGGGTAGAATTTAGACACTCACGCTGCGGTCGCAGATCATAAGGCTGGCGCGCGAACTATGCTTCAGAGCAAGCTCCGTCCCCAACCGGTGCACGGCAAAGAAGTTCCCGAACTCTTTCGAGACGAGAGCGAAATTTCCCTGCTCGACCACCTCATTGTTTATGCAGAAAACCGGCGTTTCATCCTGAAGTTCGTTGCGATCGGCGCCGCAGTAGCCACGGTGGTCGCATTCTTGTTGCCGGTTCGCTATGAGGCTAAGACTGTGCTGCTTCCTCCGGCGCAGAACACATCTCTGGGAACCAGCTTGCTCGGGCAGCTTACGAATGGATCGCTCGGATCTTTAGGATCGTTGGCATCGCTGGCCGGAGGATCGTTGGCTTTGAAGAATCCGGCGGATATGTACGTATCTTTATTGACCAGCCGCACGGTCGAAGACGGAATGATCCAGCGCTTCGAATTAATGCACGAATATCACGTCCGGCGAATGAGCGATGCGCGCAAGCAACTGGAACACCGAACGACCGTACTGGCCGGCCCAAAAGATGGGTTGATCCGGCTCTCGGTCGAGGATCCGAATCCGAACCGGGCTGCGGAACTGGCGAATGGCTATGTAGACGAATTTCGAAAACTTTCCGCTTCGCTGGCTATCACTGAAGCTGCGCGCCGAAGATTATTTTTTGGCCAACAATTAGAACAGACGAAAAATAACCTCACGACCGCCGAGAATGCAATGACGCAAGTGCAAAAATCGACGGGCGTCTTGCAGATGGATAGTCAGGCGCGCGCGCTGATCGAATCGGCCGCGGTCCTGCGGGCTCAGGTCGCCGCCAAACAGGTGCAAATTGAAGGCATGCGCTCCTTCGCTGCGGAGGATAATCCAGAACTCATTCTCGCGAAGCAGGAACTTGCCGCGCTTGAGGCGCAACTGGCAAAAATTGCCGGATCGAGTAGCGATCCCGGCTCGGATATCAATCTCTCCAAGGGCCGAGTCACGGAAGCAGGCATGGAGTATTTGCGCCGCTACCGCGATTTGAAGTATCAGGAAACCGTGTACGAGTTGCTGGCCAAAGAGTACGAGATCGCGAAACTGGACGAAGCGCGAGAAGGTTCTATTGTGCAGGTGGTCGATGCGGCCGTATCTCCTGATAAGAAATCGTTCCCTCCCCGCACACTGATCGTGATTGGCGCCACTATCTTTTCCTTCTTTGGCGCGCTGTTCTACCTCTCGATGCGGCAGCGTTTCCGCATTGCCTCCGAATTACCGGAGAATCGCCAGCGATTGCGAATCCTAAAAGGACTTTGGCAGTCAACCTCTAAGAGGATTTGAGCAACTCATTTGCTTGCGGCGTGGTGCCGTTCAGGCCGCGTTGCGCGCGGGCGTGAAAAGGTTGCTGGGAAAATCTTTGTCTTCGGCGTTTTTGCGGCAGTTCAAATCCCGCGAACGTTTTCGGCACTGCATCTAACAAAGCCGATCCAAGGAGCGCTGTACCTCAACCTATGCGCGTGTTGTTTTTAAATCCGCCTTTTCATCCTCGTTTTTCGCGCGAGCAGCGCAGCCCGGCAGTCACGAAAAGTGGAACTCTCTACTACCCCAAGTGGCTGGCAACGGCTGCGGGCGTGGCGATTCGGAACGGACATACAGTCGATCTCGTGGACGCACCAGCTAGCGGTTTGTCGGTAACCGCAGTCATCGACCTGATTCAGGCCAAGAGTATTGACGCAGTTGTGTGCGACACCTCGACTCCGAGCATCGCTAACGACGTCAGCGTGCTCGAGTCGTTGAAGTCCGCAAAGCCGTCGCTAAGAGTGCTCCTGGTGGGCCGGCATGTCTCAGCCCTACCGCAGGAAACGCTCGCACTCTCGGCGCGGCTCGAAGCAGTGGCGATTCGAGAATACGAATACACGGTTCGCGACTGGCTGGAGGCAAAAGCGTGCGGAGCGGATTTGTCTGATGTTGACGGATTGGTATGGCGTCGAAAATCCGGCGAGGTCGTAACCAACCCTCCGCGCACTGCTATCGAAGACCTGGATGAGCTGCCGTTTGTGTCGGAGGTCTACAAGCGCTTTCTCCACACTCCTGATTACTTCTACGGTCACTCGCTTTGGCCGCTGGTAGTTTTCGACACCAGCCGCGGCTGCCCGTATCACTGCTCGTTCTGCGTTTATCCGCAAACTTTCAGCGGACACAAGATGCGCTATCGCTCAGTGGCCAACGTCGCGGACGAGTTTGAGTTCGTCGCCCGGGAAATGCCCGAAATCAAGACCGTCATGTTGGAAGACGACACCTTCATCATCAGCAAGCCGCGGACAATGGAGCTGGCGAAGGAACTGATCCGGCGCGGAAACCGGCTGCCCTTCGATGCCAATTGCCGCGCGGATATCGGGGCGGAAGGCGAGTTGCTCTCGACACTGCACAAAGCGGGCGCGAGATTATTCTGCGTAGGATTTGAAAGCGGCGACGTGGAAGTGATTCACGGAATGAAGAAAAACAATGATGATCGCCGCGATGGCAAGTACCACGAAGAGGCATTTCGCTTCGTGCGCCGCTGCCGTGAGGCCGGAATCATGGTGCACGGTTGCTTCATGGTCGGCAATCTGAACGAGACTCCCGAAAGCATGGAGCGAACTCTCAAGTTCGCGAAGAAACTTCGTCCCGACACGGCGCAGTTTTTCCCCATTATGGTCTATCCGGGGACGACAGCCTACGAGGAAGCGAAGCGGCGGAAATACATTCAAATCGAAGATTGGAGTGCATGGCTGACGAAAGACGGCCTGCACAACAGCGTCGTTAATCTGCCAAACATTACGCACGAACAGTTGGTGAGCTTCTGCGATCGTGCACGTCGAACCTTCTATCTCAGTCCTCCGTATCTGCTTTACAAGCTCAAGCAGTCATTGCGTGACCGGCGCGAACTGCAGCGAAATGTGAAAGGGTTTTTGACTCTCTCAAAATATTTGTTGCAGGGCAGCCGGCATGAGACGGAGACGGAGTCTGGAAACCGCCCTGCGCGCGGCGCATCCGGAGGAACTCCCAGCGCGGAAGTGAGTGTCTAGACAATTGAGCCTTGGCACTCTATCGAAGTTCGCAACTCAACAGCAGCCATCGGCTGCTCGATGGTACCAGGAAGCATGCAGATTCTTCCGAGGTTCTGCTCGGTTTCAATCGTCGTTCCAGCCTTCAACGCCGCTGGGCGGATCGGTTGCTGTCTGAAAGCGTTGTGCGCAGAGGCCAAGCCGTGGAACGCCGAGATTCTTGTGGTCAATGACGGATCTAGCGATAACACGGCGGAAATCGTACGGCGTTATCCGAAGGTCCGGCTCATCCATCAAGCGAATGCTGGTCCAGCGGCCGCGCGCAATCGCGGAGCGTTTGCGGCGAAAGGGGATATCGTTGTTTTTACGGACGATGACTGCGTCCCGACAAAGGGCTGGCTGGATGCGATGCTCAAACCGTTTGATGATCCTGAAGTCGTCGCGGCTAAAGGAGTGTACCGCACGAAGCAAAAGGAGTTGGTCGCGCGTTTTGTGCAGACCGAGTATGAGGATCGATATCGATTGATGGCAGCAATGGACTCGATCGATTTCATCGACACATATTCCGCCGCCTACCGCCGCAATCGTTTTCTCCAGATGAACGGCTTCGATCCGGGATTTCCGCTGGCCTCGGCCGAAGATGCCGAACTTTCGTATCGCATGTCAGCGCGCGGATGGAAGATGAAGTTTGCGCCCGACGCTGCGGTCTACCACTCGCATCCCACAACCCTGTCGCAGTACTGCAGGAAGAAGTACAAGTTCGCATGCTGGCGGGTGCTGGCCTTGCGCAGGAATCCGCAAAAAGCGCTGAAAGACAGCCACACCCCCCAGCTCATGAAGTTGCAACTGCTCTTCCTGCCTATGCTTCTGGTTGCGGGGTTAATCGATTTTGCCGAGCGCTGGCCGCTGACTGTTTCTGCGATTGTTTTTGCCGCGTTTCTATTGAGCACGCTGCCCTTTGTCCTAAGGGCGCTGAAAAAAGATTTGCGCGTCGCGCTCGCTGCTCCAGTGTTGTTGGCGGCACGCTCGTGCGCGCAGTTGCTGGGCGTAATCGCGGGTTCCGCTTATTCACACGACAAGCCGATAAAGGTCGCGACGAAGTCGGCCGCCTAAGACCATGAGAGTCAATGACGTGAGCGATACTACGATTGCCGCTGCCACACCCGGATTGCCGGCCGGATCGAGCGCGTTCACCACGACGATCTTCAGCAACATCATGGCCAACCTGGCGCGCGCCGCTGCCGTGTCATTTGTCACTCTGCTGCTTCCTGCCTATCTCACTCATCAATTGCCCGTGGCGGTATACGCCGCATGGGTATTGATACTTCAGCTCGGCGCGTATGTTTCGTATCTGGATCTCGGAATCCAGACCGGCGTTTCCAAATTCGTTGCCCAGTATGTTTCTTTAGGGGATGAAGCCGAAGCAGGGCGCTACGCCAGTGCAGGCTTCCTCCTGATGATTCTGGCGGGATCGTTGGGACTTGGGCTCACCGGGCTTTTGGCATGGCAGGTTCCGCGTCTGTTTGCAGCCATGCCGGCGAGTCTATTCCACGAAGTTCGGGTCGGCCTGCTCCTGGTGGGATCTTCACTCTCGTTCGGCTTGGTCTGCGCGGTCTATTCCGCAGTTTTTCTCGGATTGCAGCGCTACTGGATTCCGACTGCGGTCACGATTGTTAATCGAGTTTCGTTCGTTGCGGTGGTGATTGCCGTGGTCGCGCTCCATGGAACTCTGGCGATCATGGGGCTGGCGGTAGCAATCGTCAACGTGGCGACCGGAATTCTGCAGGTGGCCGCGTGGTGGAAAAAAGCTGCTCATGTGCCGATGGCGCTGAAGCTGGTGCAATTGAACATTCTAAAGAGCGTAGGCCGATACTGCTCCCTGCAATCAATCTCAACGCTCGCCATGTTGTGTATCGCCGGGCTCGACGTGTTGTTGGTCGGGCATTACGACTATGGGCAGACTGCCTATTATTCGATCGCGACTCTGCCAACGAATTTCGTTTTACTGCTGGTTGGATGTGCGCTCAGCCCTTTAATGCCGGCATCCTCGGCGCTGAGCACGAAATGTTCACCGTCCGAAATGAGCGAGTTTCTCGGCAAAATTACTCGCTATACGACAGTACTCCTGCTCGTGACCGGTTTGCCTTTGATCGTTTGGGGGTTCCCGATACTTCGTGTATGGGTTGGGCCGGAATACGCCGCTCACAGCCTGAGATACCTTCGCATTCTCGTGCTGGCCAACATCATCCGGAATTTGTGCGCACCGTATGCAACCATCATCACCGCAACCGGGAGACAAGCAGCGGCGTTGGCGGCGGTGATTTCCGAAGCTGGGGTGAACCTGGGGAGCAGCATCTATCTTGCCCACCGTTTCGGCGCGATTGGCGTCGCGTTCGGCACGTTGATCGGATCATTTGTGAGCATCGCGGTGCACTTTGCCATCACGATGCCCTTCACACGCAATACTCTGGCGATCTCACGGTCGCAACTGTTTCTCAAAGGACTGCTTCGTCCTGCCGTGACCGGGATTCCGACGCTGATCTTGCTTCCGTTCTGGTGGCACGGTCCGGGGGCGCATGGCCCAGAACTAGCAGCGCTTTGGGCGCTCAGCACATTTTTGCTGGCGTGGTTTTTGGGCATCCGTAACCACGAAAGGCGATATCTGGTTCATTCATTCAGGAATCTTTCTGTGGCGTTGTCAGCAGCGATCGGGTCTTGAGAATCGAGTCCGATGCAACTGCGATCTTACGACAGAGGTTCAAGCCGTGACACTTTGGTCTGATTTTCTAACCAACAACGGGAACATCATCCACAAGTGGAAGCACTATTTCCCCATCTACGAGCGACATTTCAAAGATTTCGTGTACAAGCCGGTCACTTTCATCGAAATCGGATGCGGACCGGGCGGCTCGCTGCAGATGTGGAAGCGCCACTTCGGGCCGGACGCTCGCATTGTCGGCGTCGACATCCGGCCCGAATGTAAGAGCTTTGAGGAAGACCAGATCGAGATTTTCATCGGACCTCAGCAAGATCATGATTTTTTGCAAAGCGTTCTCGATCAGGTCGGGGCTCCGGATATCGTTCTCGACGACGGCAGTCACATGATGAGCCACATCCTTTCGAGCTTCGAGTTTCTGTATCCAAGAATGCCCAAGAACGGAATCTACATGGTCGAGGACCTGCACACTGCCTATTGGGAAGAATACGAAGGAGGGCTGCAAAAACCGACGACGTTTATTGAGGTATGCAAGCGTCTCATTGACGAACTGAACGCCGATCATAGCCGGGGGGCGCTGGAGCCGACGGAGTTTACAAAAACTACGATGTCCATGCATTTCTACGATAGCGTTGCCCTGTTTGAGCGCGGCGTACACACGAAAAAACAGGACTTCCTGATCGGCGGGCCGTTTGAGAAGGTTGCGCAGCGAATCAAAGCGAAATTCGGATCAGGCTACCTCGCTTTCCGCCCACCACCCCGGTAATCGATGGACCTTGTGTTGCGATTTCAGGAAAACGGCAACCTTCCGAACCTCGTGCACATCCATAGTTTTCGCGCCTGACTGAGTCCTGTCTGACATTTTTTCGTCGAAGTTCGCCCGATATGGACAGAGCGGAGGAACAAACCTTTCTCGCTTGCGGAGAGACGACCGCGCAATCCGTCTGCGCTGTGATAGTTACCTATCATCCGAATGCGAGCATGATTGCAAATTTAGCAAACATCGCTGCGCAGGTGGACGCGATGGTGGTGGTGGATAACGCGTCCACTCCCGAGGCCCTCGACGCGTTGCACAAGGCAAACAGCAATTTCCGGTTTCATCTGATTGAAAATTCTGAAAACTTCGGCATTGCTGAGGCGCTCAACCAGGGAATCCGCTGGGCGAAGACGAATCACTATGCCTGGGTGATCCTGTTCGATCAGGACAGTCGAATCAAAGGCGGATTTGTGCAGAAGATGTTCGCGACATGGGAATCGCATCCCCAGAAGAATCGCGTCGCATCGGTTCAGCCACGCTACATCAATCCCAGATCAGGTTTAGGACCAGTTGTGCGCAGGGCGCGCGACGGCGGACCGGTTTACTCGATGACTTCGGGAGCGCTGCTTCCGACCTGGATTTTCGACAAGGTCGGATGGTTCGCGTCCGAGTACTTCATTGATTGGGTCGACATCGAATACTGCTTTCGTATGCGAGACGCGGGATACCTGATCGCTGATTCTCAAGACGCCGTACTGCTGCACGCTCCGGGTCATTCGGAACCTTGCTCGCTCTTTGGTTTCACTTTTCGTCCCACTCATCACAGTGCGATGCGACGCTATTACATGTCGCGAAACCGCATTGCCGTATTTCGCAGGTATTTTCTCAGATTTCCGAATTGGATTCTGCAGTCGATGTGTGAGTGTGCGCGGGAGACCATCAAGTGTTTTCTCGCAGAGAACGATCGTCTGAGGAAATTGCGCGCTTTCTTGCTCGGAACATGGGATGGATTGACCGGAAAAATGGGCAAACGCGAAGCCCAGTAACTTTCGTAGACAGGGCGCGCCAATGCTCCGTGGCTTCTCCTCAAGTGTGGTGTGTCGTCCTCAACTGGAATGGCGCCGACAACACCATTGAGTGTCTGACCGCGCTGAAAAAATGCACCTACGCAAATCTCACGGTCGTGCTCGTCGATAACGCTTCAAGCGACGATTCAATCCCAAAAATAAAGCGGTTCCATCCCGACGTTCTACTTCTGGAGAGCAAGGTAAATCTGGGATTTTCCGGAGGCAACAATATCGGTATTCGCTACGCTCTCGCACGCGATGCGGATTACATCTGGCTTTTGAACAACGATACGAAACCAGCTCCGGATGCGCTTTCGGCGCTCCTCGCCAAGGCGGAATCCGATCGTCGCATTGGAGCCGTGGGATCCGTCTGTTACTACGCTCACGATCCATTCAAGGTGCAAGGGTGGGCTGGGGCGCGCATCAATTTGTGGCTGGGTTATGGGCGCCTCAGCACAGTTCCCCGCCCCGATGACTGGTTTCATAGTCTCAATGCCGCCAGTATGCTGATTTCCCGCGCGGCACTAGAAGATGTAGGACTGTTGGACGAAGGATTTTTTCTCTATTGGGAGGACACGGAGTTTTGTTTGCGCTTGCGAAAAAAGGGATGGCAAATTGCCGCGGCTCCCGATTCTCACGTCTTGCACAAGGTAGGCGCAAGCAGCGGGGGGAATAAGAGCTTGCTCGACCGGCTGGAAACGGCATCCGTTCTGCGAATACTGAAACTGCATTCTCCAGTCCCGTCGCTTGCATCGTGTGTCTTCTTGTGTGTTCGGTTCACTCGCCGCCTGCTGCGGCTTGAGTTTGCGCGCTGCCGGAGCGTATTCCAGGGCATTCTGGAGTATCAGCAGAAGCACGCGGGAGCGCCCCAGATCCGATGATGTAATCGAACTCGTATGTCCTTACGTGTCCTATACGGACTGGATCTTTTTGCGATTGCGCTGTTTGCGATTTCTTATTATCGCAACTGCTATCGCCGGGGATACCGCATCGATTTCTGGCACGCGGAATTGTTCCTGCTCTGCGTCTTTCCCAACATGATTATGCTTCCGTTCGCAAAAAGCGGACTGAATGTCATTGTTGTCGGCGCAGACCTGGATGCCGTCGTCGCCGCCGTGCCAACTGTTTTCTTGATTGCCTTGCTGGGATATTTCGCAATACTTCTCGGTGGAAAACTCTGGCAACTGAAGGCCGGCCTTGGGCTTCGTACCGCTGCGGCACACTTGCTTGACCTTGTGCCGCGCTGTTCGATGATGCTCATGTCGTCGCGGGCTGTTCTAGTATTTCAGGCATGTGTATGCCTGCTTCTGCAGTTCATTATTCTTGCCCTGTATTTCTCGGCCAACGGGTTTGCTTTTGATCTCCGGGCTTATACATTCGCCAATCCCACATTGCGGCCGATCGCGCTCATCATCTCCAATTACTCGATTGTGATTGCCTCGCACTGCCTCGCTCGCTACATTGATTTGAGAGAAAGGAGTCTTTTGCTCTGCACGCTGGCATTAACTCTCGGACTTGTCTTTTTTGGCGCGCGGGGAAATCTTGTTGCCATCTACATCAGCGTGCTGTTGTGCTACTTCGTCTGGCTACGCGACAGACTCAGCCTCTTGCGAATGGCCGTAGTTATCGGCCTAATCACGATTTTCGGCTTTTATTTGGGAAATGTCCGGTCCGGCGATTATTCGCTGAGCGCTTTTTTCGGAAGTTTCCTCGATGCCGTCTTCTACGGCAATACATTCTCCGACCTGCGTGACTTTGCCTGGGTGTATTCCGCCTGGGACCACGTTTTCTGGGGAGGCAGGACATACCTCTCCGCCGTTCTCTCGTTCGTACCGCGTTTTGCCTCGCATTTTCGCGACACCTGGGCCCTGGGTGCCAAAACGGCGGCGACGGCCGGTTTCGATCCCGAAGTGCACCCCGGCCTACGTCCCGGAATCTTTGGGGAAAGCTTCTTCAACTTTGGAGTGCTGGGAGTATTTGCAATCGGATTGATGCTGGGTACTGTCTTGCGGCACGTAGACTCTGAGGTAAAAGGCGCGCTTGGCTCGTCTCAGCCCTCGATGATGAAAGCCTTTGCCGCGACTATTCTGATAACGGTCGCCACGACTTTAGCTGTTTCCGCAGGATTCTCCGGGCTCTATATTCTGGCCGGAATCTATTTCTTTACATGGTTCTGCATTTTGGTTCAGAGATTCTTCCGCCCCAGGAGGGTTCTGAACGAAATTGCAGAATAACCCTCCGAACAGGTTCTGCATCTGAAGGTTCTGCCCGTGGTCGCACACCGCTTGGGTGAACGTCTGCACCCGGTCGACTTTGAAATGAACACAAGGGAAGTTGCGAAACCGTTGTTTGGCAGCCGAGGAGGGTCGCATCCACTGGGCTGCTTCACCGATCAACAGGAAACCTATGGTCCAGCAGT
>Ga0335074_10009956_pt1 | contig 13284 bp, 6 predicted proteins | sample Lox_Sample_23_FD_206715 | JGI IMG/M metagenome (GOLD analysis project Ga0335074, IMG submission 206715) | Soil microbial communities from Loxahatchee National Wildlife Refuge, Florida, United States - Lox_Sample_2.3 | ecosystem: Environmental > Terrestrial > Soil > Wetlands | place: USA: Florida...
CTTCACAACCGGCGCCGCTCCGGGCGCGGTAGCAGTCGATTTCGCAACCACCTATCAGACCATTAACGGATTTGGCGGCTCGACGGCGTGGCAGGGCACGATGTCTGCCGCGGAAGCCAAAGAGCTGTACAGTCCAACCAGCGGCCTTGGCCTCAGCATCGACCGCGTGCGCATCGATCCCGAAGGCTCGGCAACGGTTAATGGCACCTATGGGTTTCCATGGGAAACCGGCGAGTGGGACGAAGAGCTAACCAATGGCCAGGAAGCACAGGCCAACAATCCAAATGCGATCGTGTTCGCCTCGCCGTGGACGCCTCCATCCGTTTGGAAGCTCAGCGGAGGTAGTGTCACAAATGATGGCGTTACCGTGAACCAGGCATTCTTCAGTCCTACCTCAGATTGCGATGACTCGGGCAACGGCGAACTAGGCGGTGCCGGAGGCTTCTGCGGCGGATATCTCGACCCGAGCCACTACACGGATTACGCCAATTATCTGAAGGACTTCGTCAGCTTCATGGCCACCGCCAAGTCTCCGGCCGTCAATCTCTATGCCATCTCCATACAGAACGAGCCAGAGGAAAACGTCACTTACGAGTCCTGCGTCTGGACCCCGGCGGAGATGGAGAGCTTTGTCGCGTCGCTAACCGCGCTGAACGGTAACACCGAGAGTCCAACCATCCTCGGAGCGCGGCTTATGATGCCCGAGTCGGCGGTGTTTAACTTCGATTACTCCAATCCAACTTTGAACACCACCAATGCCGAACCCAATGTAGGGATCATTGGCGGCCACCTCTACTCGAGCGGGGAGTCGGTAAACAACCCGTCACCCTACCCCTTGGCAGTCAGCTCTGGCCTGCCTGTGTGGGCGACCGAACACTATCTGACGCCCGCCAACGGAACGAGCCCAGCCATCGGCGACGCGGTGCAAATGGCCGAGGAGATTCACAATTCCATGGTCAACGGCCAGTACAACGCCTACGTCTGGTGGGGAATGCTGGGCGGTACGACAAGCGTCGGCAATTGGGGTCTGGTCACTAGCAGCGGCACGCCGACGTTTTACGGCGACGCCATCGGCCAGTTTGCGAAGTTCATTCAGCCTGGCTACGTGCGCGTCGCGGCTACCGCCAGCCCCTTCTCCGGCGTGTACGTTTCGGCTTACACCAACAGCTCGCCCGCGCACTACGTGATTGTGGCCATTAACTCGACCACAACCGCCGAGAGCGTTAACTTCACGTTGAGCGACTCCGCTTCGTTGGTTTCCTCGATGACGCCGTACCAGACCACGTCTGCTGGCGGTCTGGCGGCGCAAACTGCGGTCGCGGTCACGGGCGGGCAGTTCTACTACACCCTGCCTGCACAAAGCATCGTCACGTTCGTGCAGTAGGGCGCAGGGGAGAGGCGCGGTTCAATTGCGGTTTCAGGGTCGGTTTGCCAAAGACTTCGCACACCGATCCTGGCCGTCATCCCGAGCGACCGAACCTTGAACGAGGGACCGCGGGCCAGATCATCTGCAGCATTCCTGATGAGCCTCTTGCATCTGATCCTGCTGTTAGCGAGAAGGCTGCAGCTTTCGAGAAGTTGGCCTGGCCCATTGCCGGCCGGGCCAACATCCTCGTTGTCCCCAGGCCTCGAGAGCTGCAACACAGCTGCCCTCAAATTCCGGCAGTGTAATTGCCGTTTCCCTTTGCATCTAACCTTGGATGCCGCAGAGTGACGGGAGAGTATCCCCAGCGTCGCGGTTCTTTGCATTATCATGCTGTCCTGGCGTGATAAGCCCGGACAGAGAGCGGGTGTGATCCCATGGCGACTGCTGCGACCTCCACACGCGGCCTCAACAAGCTTTACCCCGACGCGCGCTCCGCCCTTGAGGGCGTTGTCCGTGACGGCATGCTGCTGGCCATCGGCGGTTTTGGCCTCTGCGGGATTCCTGAAGCGCTTATCCAGGCCCTGCGCGACACCGGCGTGCGTAATCTCACTGTCGCCAGCAACAATGCGGGCATCGACGGCTGGGGTCTCGGCCTGCTGCTTGAAAAGCACCAGATCAAGAAAATGATCTCGAGCTACGTGGGTGAGAACGCCGAATTCGAGCGGCAGTTCCTCGAAGGCGAGCTCGAGGTCGAGTTCTCTCCGCAAGGCACGCTGGCCGAGCGCATGCGCGCCGGCGGCGCCGGCATTCCCGGCTTCTACACGCGCACCGGCGTTGGGACCATCATCGCCGAAGGCAAGGAGCAAAAGGAATTCGACGGCCGCACTTACATCCTTGAGCGCGGCATCGTGGCCGATGTCGCTCTGGTGAAGGCCTGGAAAGCCGACACGCACGGCAACCTCGTCTACCGGCGCACTGCGCGCAACTTCAACCCCAATGCCGCCACCTGCGGCAAGATCACCGTCGCCGAAGCTGAGATCATTGTCGAGCCCGGCGAGCTCGACCCCGACGAGATACACACGCCCGGCATTTATATTCACCGGCTGGTGCACAATCCCAACCCGGAAAAACGCATCGAGCGCCGCACTGTCCGCGAAGGCTGATTACCAATGACAGAAAGCTCGGACGAATGACGTTTTGATCGCCACGGATCGAGCGAAGAGCTAAAAGCCAGGAGCTTCTTTCCATGCCATGGACTCGCCAGCAAATGGCCGCGCGCGCGGCCCGTGAGTTAAAGGACGGCTACTACGTCAACCTTGGCATCGGCATCCCCACACTGGTCGCCAACTATATTCCCGAAGAAATGACAGTTGCTCTGGAGTCAGAGAACGGGCTGCTCGGCATGGGGCCGTTCCCGCTGGATTCCGAAGTCGACGCCGACCTCATCAACGCGGGCAAGGAGACGGTGACCTGCCTTCCCGGCGCCTCCATCTTTTCAAGTGCCGACTCCTTTGCCATGATCCGCGGCGGCCACGTCGATCTCGCCATCCTCGGCGCAATGGAAGTCTCAGAGCACGGCGACCTGGCCAACTGGATGATCCCCGGCAAGCGCGTGAAAGGCATGGGCGGCGCCATGGATCTGGTCAACGGCGTGCGCCGCGTCATGGTGATCATGGAACATACCGGTCCCGGCGGAAGCGCCAAGCTGCTGCGCGAGTGCAAACTGCCGCTGACCGGCAAGGGCGTCGTCCACCGCATCATTACCGATCTCTGCGTGATCGACATTACGCCTTGGGGCTTTGAAGTTGTCGAGCTGGCCGACGGCGTTCCACGCGAAATAGTCGAGAAGCGCACCGGCGCGCCAGTACGATTTCGAGAGGCGACAGCAGACGTTCGCAGTTAGATTGTCGTGCTGAGCGGGCGAGAAAACCTTGCTGGCCCCAAATGGACTCAAGTTCCGGAATGCGCACACGGTTCGTTCGAGAGAATCTCCGGTCCGGTGACGCTCGCGGCTCAGTGGAGTCAGTTCTTGCGGCATTCGATTAGTTTTCAGTGGGCTTGTCGATGTGGTCGATGATGAGATCTTCGACGGGGCCTTTCTGGGCGGTGAGTTTGAGGCCGAGCTGCACTTTGAGAGCTGTGAAGATGTCGGGGAGGTCTTTGTACTCCGGGGGAAGCACGTCAGCGGAAGTTCCGGTTGGGAGCAGCGGTATAAACGAGAGCGTGAAGTCGTAGTTCCCCGTGAGGCCGGTGAGGTCGACGCAAGGGCGCGCGTCGTTCTGCAACACCTGGCCGATGTACCAACAGAGGTAATTCATGGGGACGCGCTTGCCGACGGCTTGCGCGGGCGGCCCTTGCATGGGAACTTGGTAGTCCTCGGGGCTGGCGTTGAGCTTCATCTTGAGGCCGGAGGGATCGACAGTGAGGGCGTAGACGTTGCCCTCATGGGTCTCGTTATGGAGCTGGAGGTGGAAGCGGTCGGCGAGCAGGTTCCTGTACATGGCGTGGAGATCGTCGAGCGAGTAAGCGCCGTCAACGCGGGCCTCGACGTCGTAGCGGTCCTCGTTGATCCAGTCGGGTCCGCCGTGGATCTGCCTCATCGGGACCTTGTACATGAGGCTGATCATAAGTTTCACGGTGACGTTCTGCGCGGAGTAGCCATGGCCGCCGGGAAGGGCCTTGATAAAGCCGCCTTGCGCGTCCGGCTTGCTGGGGCGGATCGAAGCGACATCGAACGCGAGCCGGGAGTCGGGCGCCTGGGCGACCAGCGCTGACGGAAGGATGAACGCGGCGAGCAGGAGAAAAAGCTTCATCGAGTGGCCATGTGGGTGCGGCAGAGATCACCGCGAATCATCCGATCGCTGGGTTGTTTGCGCGATCTTTCAGCGCGCCTTTCCGATGACCTGTCACTTGCCGATTGCTGTGGAATACCAATTCTCCAGGTCCCCGCTAAATTCCTTGAGCGCAGCCACGTTCAGATAAACCATGTGGCCGGCAGGATAGTATCCGAATTTCACGTTGGACGCGATGGAAGGCGGAAGCATCATCTGCGCGATGTCGTGTTCGGTTCCAAAGAACGGCGTGGCAAGATCGAACCAGCCGTTCGCCGAGAAGACCTTGAGGTGCGGGTTCTTGCGCATGCAATCGCCAAGGTCGATGACGGTATCCGGCAACGGCTCCGGACGCCCGCCACCGGGCGCAAAACCCTGCGTTCCGGAGGGCCGATGCTGAAAGTTCCAGGCCTCCGCGCCCGGCGCGTGGAGATAATACGGCTCCGTGCTCATGTACTTGAGCTGGGTCTGGAGATAATCGTGGAAAGCGCCTACGAACGGGCCGGTAGGGCCTGTGCTGGAGGGATCGTAGGGCGCGTTCTCGCCGGCCGAGTCGACGTCGAATCCCTCAAACCGCGCGTCGTACCGGCCGATGATCTGGTCCTGATCGCGCAACAACTCCTTGCGGAAACGCGTTGGGCTAATGCGCAACTTTGCTTCCTTTACATACTGCTCGCTCAGGCCGGTGAACGCGGCTACCTGCTTTGCCATCGCATCGAACTGGTCTGGCGGGAGTTTATCTCCCATATCGAGCGCCTGCGCATAAGGTCCGCTGGTAAACTCGCGCGCCTTTTGAACGAACTGCTCCATAGTGCCGGTGTGCGGAACCTTGTTGTAGTACCAGGCGATTGCGGCGTAACTCGGCAGGTATCTCTTGACCTCGATGTCGTATCCGGGGCTCTGCGCAAAGTAGTTCAGGATAGACGACAGCAGAATAATCCCGTTGAACTCGATGCCATCGTTATTCAGTGCCGCAACCAGCGCAGCCGAGCGCGGCGTGCCGTAGCTTTCTCCGAAGAGGAACTTGGGCGAGTTCCACCGCTGGTTCAATGTGATGTAGCGGGTGATGAATTTGTCGAACGCCCTGATGTCTTCGTCCACGCCCATGAAATCCTTTGGCGTTCCAGTGCCCACTACGCGCGAAAAGCCGGCCCCCGGCGCATCGATAAAGACAAGATCTGTCTTGTCGATGAGACTGTACTCGTTTGGAACAATCTGGAAAGGCGCCGGGGCTGAAGCCTTCGGGCTGTCGGTAACCACTCTCACGGGACCGACCGATCCCATGTGGAGCCAGATCGTGGCCGACCCGGGACCTCCGTTGTAAAGAAATGTAATCGGGCGCGATTGCGAGGGAGCACCGTCTTCGGTATACGCAACATAGAAAATGCTTCCGATCGGTTTATCGTGATCGTCGTTGATAAGAAGATTTCCGGCCGTGGCAGTGTAGTGAACGGTGCGCGAACCGGCGGTCCAATCGTGCTTGGTCTCCACCTTGGACTCCGTGGGAATCGGCAGCGTGGTCTCTCTTCCTTGATCGGCCGAGGAGCTCTCTGCGGCGGCGGCTTGCGCCCCACGGTTTCCGCGTGTGCTTTGTGCTTGAGCCGGGCGATCTGGCGCTTGAGCAGGACGGTCTTGCGCTTGAGCAAGCTGGTTTTGTGATTGGGCAGATTGATCCTGTGATTGGCCAGATTGAATGAAGCCACCGGCGATGAGGAGCAGGGCTGCCATGCGCAACGATTGGGAATAGCTCCAAATAGCAATGTTCAAGCTACCTCCATAGCATTTGAAATTGGATATCGACGAGTGAGAAGACGGCCGAATGCTCGCACAAAACGCGAACTGCGCCGCGTATTGCGGCGCAATCATCAGCTTCCGGAAAGCATCTTCGTAGCCGCCTTCAGCACTTCTGCTTCGCGTTCGATTGCAGCCGCAGTTCTCGCAATCTGCGTGTCAACGATCGTCCATTGCTTCTGTTCGATGGCTTCGCGCACCGCGGGCAGCGTTTTCACTCCATAACCCGTATAAAAGCCGGGTGCATAGATCATGTTCTCGAACCACGGACGGTTAGGAAGACCCTCGGGATCGGTGAGCGCATGCTCGGTCTGAATCAACTCCGTGTTCACCTCAGGATTGCCGCTCGCGCTGTGCGCCGCGAAAGCTCTTTCGTAACCAGCGGCCGCGGCTGTCAAATCGTCCGACGCCTGGTCGAGAGGCGCGAAGTTGAAGTAAGGCGGCACAGCCTCAACGGGAGGCACGACGCTCACTTTTTTGGGATCGGTCACCGCCTTGTACGCCCCCTCGGCGATATACATATTGCGATCCTTGATCTCGGTGCGCATGGTGTCGGCCAGGCGTTTAACTTCCGTCACATAACGGTGAATTGTGTCCGCCTGATCGGTGAACTGGTATGGAATCACATCTGCATCAGCCATGCGCATCATCATCGTACCGGCGGTTTGCGCAAGAGCACGCCCGTAGGCAAAGTCCGTGTCCATGAAATGCGTGTAGTAGTAGAAGTCGTCGTACACCGAGTGGTACTGTCCGCCGCCTTCGTCCTCGCCGCCGAAGCCAAGATTCACGCTGGGTACGCCCAGGTGATCAATGAAGACGGTGTAGTCGGAGCCGGAACCCAAAGCCCCGATACGCGTATCCGGCCGGGCCCGATCTTCACCTCGCGATTCCGGCGCGTCGGCGCGCATTTGCGGAGTTTGCCTCACCTCGTCGGCTAACCGCTGCCGCTTCCAAACCGACATCTTTGTCTCGGGATCCTCGACATCCTTCGCAACCGAGTTCACGAAGTTCTCGAGGGAATGCGAACCCTCGGCCCGGAAGTAGCCGCGGGCGTTGCTGTCGGAATTGAAATAGGCGACTGCGTGTTTCTTCAACTCATCGGCGTGGTACTCGGACCATTCAGTAGAGCCGAGCAGCGCCGGCTCCTCGCCATCCCAGAAACAATAAATAATGGTGCGCTGTGGCTTCCATCCCTGTTTCAGCAGCTCGCCGAAAGCATGAGCTTCCTCGAGTTCTGCGCTGGTTCCACTGAGCGGGTCGTCTGCGCCGTTGACCCAGGCATCATGATGGTTGCCGCGAATCACCCACTGATCGGGAAAGGTCGAGCCGGGAATGGTTGCGACGACGTCATAGAGCGGCTTGCGGTCCCAGTTAAACGCGAGAGCCAGGTGTACCATCGCATGGCTCGGCCCCGTTTTGTAAGTGATCGGCAAGCCGCCGCGCCAGTTGTCGGGAACAGTCTGGCCGCCGAGCGCCTGAAGAAACGGCGTTGCGTCGGCATAGGAGATGGGCATCACCGGAATCTTGGTGATGGTCTGCACCTGATCGAGCGGAATCAGCTTCACGCCGGGCACGGCTCCCACCCCCGGTGTTTGCGGATCGCCCGGATAGACCGGCATATCCATCACGCTGCCGCGCTGCACGCCGTCGGGCGGGCGCATGGGTCCATTTGGGTATGTGTCACCTCGAACGTAGCCATCGTCCTTGGGATCTGAGTAAATGATGCACCCGATGGCGCCATGCTCGGCCGCCAGCTTTGGCTTGATGCCGCGCCAGGTCTGCCCGTAGCGCGCAATCACGATGGCTCCCTTTACCGAAACGCCCATGGAGGCCAACTGCTCATAGTCGGAGGGTGCGCCATAGTTGACGTAGACGAGCGGTGCGGTCACGTCACCATCGCGTGAGTAGGCATTGTAGCTGGGCAATTGCTCATCTTTCTGTCCCGAGGTGGGATCAATGGCAATGGTGGGCTCTTCCAGCTTGGGGATGAATCCTTGCGGTCCAAGCAGCTCGAGCTTGCGCGACTTTGGGGTGGGAAACAGCGCTTCAAACTGCTCGATCTTCGCGTCCAGGCCGTAGGACTTAAGCTGCGCCAGCAGCCACTCCGCGTTGTCCTTGTCGTATGGCGACCCCACGTGGTGCGGCCGCGCTGATAGCCGCTGCATGTTCGCGCGGATCTTGCCGGGGTCGGGGAGAGAACGGAACTGCTGCTCCCACTTCACCTCGGCGGCGGAGTGATCGGGAGTGTAGCCGCGAAATGGCGCGTCCGTTGCCGGCACGGCTGCGTACGCGCCGACGGACAAGAGCAGGGACCATGAACAAATTCGGAGCATTTTTTAAATGACCTCACGGAACGGGAGTTTTCTTTGGGGTTACGGATCGTTGTGGGTTGCAATGAGAGAAGTTGCAGTAGTGAAACGGAGTGTAATACCCTCCCTGCAGAGTGTCAAACATTTTTTCAAGCTCGGCGGATGGTATTCGCCGCGCGCCATGAGGGGTTTCGGCGCCCAGGCTAATGTTGGCGTTTCATCAGGGCGAATGCTTGTCAAGTCACGTTTGTCCGGAATCAATTTCTGAGTTATCGAGGATAAGTCCATGCAAAAACCGCAACACAGCGAGAGCATTATCGAGCAAAACTGCGGCGCCGTCCGGAGTTGGCTTATCACAGTCGCCTGCGTGGTTCTGTGTTTCGCTCACGCCGCGCGGCCGCAAACGGCGCCGGGATCGCATCAACAGCTCGAACAGCTCGTCGATAAGAACGCGGATGGGTGGAAACAGGTTTCGAGGCAGATCTGGGAGTACGCCGAGCTGGGCTACCACGAGACAAGGAGCTCTGCGCTGCTGCAGGCGCAACTGAAGGCTGCCGGCTTCAAGGTTGAGTCCGGCGTGGCAGATGAGCCCACAGCATTTATCGCCAGCTATGGCCAGGGCCAGCCGATTATTGCGATCCTCGGTGAGTTCGACGCCCTGCCCGGCCTGTCGCAGCAGGAAGTTCCTGAGCGCGCCCCGGTGGTTGCCAATGCCCCCGGGCACGCCTGCGGACATAACCTGCTCGGCTCCGGCGCTGCGCTTGCGGCCGTTTCAGTGAAACAGTACATGGAGGCTCACCACATTGCGGGGACGCTTCGCTACTACGGGACTCCTGCCGAAGAGGGCGGTTCGGGTAAGGTCTACATGGTGCGCGACGGCCTGTTCAAGGACGTGGACGTCGTGCTGCACTGGCACCCGGGAGACCGCAACTCTGTGAATAACGGCGGCATGCTGGCCGTGATCTCGGCCAAGTTCACATTTCACGGCATCGCGGCGCACGCGGCCATGGCGCCGGATCGCGGCCGTTCCGCGCTCGACGCCGTGATGCTGATGGGCAACGGCATCGAGTTCATGCGCGAACATGTGCCGAGCACCACGCGGATGCACTACATCATCTCCAAGGGGGGTGCGGCACCAAACATCGTTCCCGACCTGGCACAGATGGACCTGATGGCGCGCAGTCCCTCCAACACGACGCTCAAGGACATCTGGGAGCGGCTGCTGAAAGTGGCGCAGGGCGCGGCCCTGATGACCGGCACGACCTTTGAGGTAACCGACATCGGCAGCGACGCCAACATCATCGGCAATGACCCCCTGGCCCAGACGGCGCAGAAAAACCTCGAGGAAGTGGGCGGCTTCACGCTGGACGAACCACAAAAGGAATTTGCATTGAAGCTGCAGAAGACGCTTGGCCTGGAAACGATACCGAGTCTCGATCTGACGAGTGAGATCCAGCCGCTTCGCCAGCCCGATCCCAACCTTCCTTCGGCCTCAACCGACGTCGGCGACGTAAGCTGGAACGTGCCCACTATCGGTTTTACAGCCGCATCGTTCGTGCCGGGCGTGGCCGCGCACACGTGGCAAGCGGCGGCCACAACGGGTATGAGCATCGGCCAGGACGGGATGATGATTGCAGCCAAGGCGCTCGCCTTCACCGCCGTCGATCTCTTCTCGAGCCCGCAGTTGGTGCAAGCCGCAAAGGATGACTTTAAGCGCAAACTTGCAGGCAAGACCTATTACACCGCTATTCCTCCCGATCAAAAACCGGTGCTGAACTATAGGGAGGATTAGGGCCCGATATTCCCTTGAGGACCCGGGGTGCTGACCGCTTGTCCAGGAAAAAATCGAAGTCAGCCCCCTGGGGAGGCAAGTGCGCGGGGGCCGTACGGCTGCTCAACCCCGTGCAAGATCTTGAAAATAATCAGGAAATACCTCTTGCTTTGTTATGAGTCTGGTTGTATATTGCGCCGGACGCCGGCCGGAAAAAAAAGAAAAATATTTCTTGCATCAGATAGGAATCCCGTTGTAATGTCACCTTAATCTCACAAGGTGCCCAGTCCCCATAAGGGCAGATACCTGAAACATCGTCTAGACGCCGAAAATGCTTTTTGAGCGCTAAGCTCCTTTTCGGAAGCGGTTTAACGTTTTTCGCTCCGGCCGCGTGAGGTTTTCCCCCTTTCGTCCCTGCACCATGGCCTGATGGTTTCATTATCGTTGTGCAAAAGTGTCTGTTCAGTTGGCGACTCGCGTGGGTTTGAACGCCGCGGTCGTTCTTTGTGCTGGATATCCACGCGGTCGGGTTTGAAACAGCTGTGCTAATCAACTCCAGGAGGAACAATGAATTTGCTTAACTTGCGGTTGTCAGTGACCAAGTTCGTCGCGATTTTCACCTTCATGCTCGTACTCGCGGGCGCGATGCCGGCGCTTGCCCAGACGGGCAGCACTGGTATCGTCGTCGGCACTGTGACTGACCCCTCGGGAGCGGTAATCCCGAAGGCGTCAATCGTCGCAAAGGAGCTGACCACCGGCGCCGAGCGAACGACGGAGAGCGACGGGGCCGGCCAATATGTGATTTCGAACATCGCGCCGGGCATCTACACGATCACTGCGACGTGTGCCGGCTTTGAGAAGGCCGTGGTTGCTTCGGTCACGGTCACTGTGGCCACGCAGACCACCGTCAACTTCAAAATGCTGGTCGGCGAATCAACCACAGTGGTTCAGGTGACGGCTTCCAATGCGGATCTGCAGACGCTGAACGCGTCCACCAGTCAAACCGTCGAGCCGGCCATGGTCGCGTCGCTTCCCTCCATCTCGCGCGATGCTTCCACCTTCTCCGATTTGCAGCCCGGCGTGACGGCGAACGGCAGCGTGGCCGGCACGGTGCAGGACCAGGCCGTCTTCCAGCTTGACGGCGGCAGCAACTCCAGCGACATGGACGGCAGCATGGAGTCCTACACGGGCTCCTTCGCCAACAGCACAACGGGCGGCTTTCTGGCCGGGAGTTCTTCGGGCGTGATGCCCATGCCCCAGGACAGCGTCGAGGAGTTCAAGATCTCCACATCCGGCCAGACGGCCGACTTCAATAACTCCTCCGGCCTGCAGGCGCAGGTAGTCACCAAGCGCGGGCACGACCACTGGCATGGCAGCGCCTACGAATACTATCTCGACAGCCAGTTCGGCGGGAACTCCTGGCAGAACAACTTCCCATATAACCCCGTTTCCAGCCTCAACCTTTTTACTGCCAAGCCGGATTATCACTACAGCCGGTTTGGACTCGCGGGCGGCGGCCCTGTCGCTCCAAAGTTATGGGGCGGCAAAACCTACATCTTCGCCAACTATGAGGGATTCCGCTGGCCCAACGCCGCCACCCTCGGGCACGCAATTCCTTCGGCGTCTATGCTGGCTGGCAACCTGACTTTCACCGGCACCGCACCCAGCGTTGCCGGCTGCACCCAGAACGGCAGTACCTTCACGTGCAACGCCGCAGCGCTTAAAACGATTGATCCGCGCGGCATCGGCCAGGATGCCTCAATTCTGGCGATGTGGAACCAATATATGCCCAGCCCGACCGCAACTTACCCCGGCGGCACCCTGGACACCGCATGCAGCTCAGTCTCTTCCACGTACTGCGACGGTAACAACGTCATCGGCTACAAGCATAATATCGCCATCCCGGATACGAGCAACTTCGGCGTGGTACGCATCGATCACGACTTCGGCGACAAATGGCACTGGAATGCAAGCTACCACTTTTATAACCTGCAACTTCTGACCACCAACCAGGTGGATATCGGCGGCTTCTTCTCCGGCGACAAGATTGGCGAGCCGGTAGCCGTCGACGATCGCCCGCAACTACCCATGTATCTCGTCACCGGCATGACTACGAACATCAGCTCCACATGGACCAACGACTTCCATTACAGCTACCTGCGCAACTTCTGGCAGTGGAAGGACGACTCCGATCCTCCGCAGGTGACAGGAGCCAGCGGCGCCCTCGAGCTGGGCGGCGAGAGCGGCGCCGTGACCGGGGATCTCATTCCCTACAACGTCGATGCCCAGGACACCCGTACCCGCATCTGGGACGGACAAGATCACTTCTTCCGCGATGATTTGACCAAGATCAAGGGTAATCACCTAATCCAGTTCGGCGGATCGTATATGCACAACTTCAACTACCACCAGCGCACCGACAACGGCGGCGGCATTAACTACACCACCACCTACCAGGTCGGCGATAACACGGGCGCCGGCAACGTCAATTTCTCAACCCTCGGCAACTACCTGCCAACCAGCAGCTCCATCAACGCCCGCCAAATTGCCGAGTACTACGGCATGGTGACCGACACCCAGGTAGCCGACACGTATAAGGCTGCCTCCGGGTCGCTGTCGCTGAATCCGCCGCTAACGTCGGTCCAGGCCCGTACAACCATTCCTTATTACAACGTTTACGCCACCGATACCTGGCATGCAAAACCAAGCATTACTGTCAATTACGGTTTGAGCTACGCGATTGAGATGCCTCCACACGAGCAAAGTGGGAACCAGGTGATGTGGGTAGACGGGAGCGGCAACGCCATTTACGCCATGAACTACCTTGCGCAGCGCGAACAGGCCGCGCTTTCAGGCCAGAGCTATAACCCCATCACCGGCTATGCGCTGATCACCAACGTCTCCGGAGGCACCCGCAAGTATCTTTACAACCCCTACTATGGCGCATTAAGCCCGCGCATCTCCGCCTCCTGGAGTCCGGGCGCCAAGAGCGGCTTCCTCAAAGATCTGTTCGGAGACAAGGCCACTGTCATCCGCGGCGGCTATGGCCGCATCTATGGCCGCGAGAATGGCGTCCTCCAGGTGCTGAGCCCGCTGCTGAGTCCAGGTTTGATCTTCGCGGTGCAGTGTACTCAAGTGCAATCGGCATACAACGGCGGAAACGGCGGCTGTGGCACCGGCGGCACCAACGATTCCGATGCCTTCCGCTTCGGACCG
>Ga0335074_10009957_pt1 | contig 13283 bp, 9 predicted proteins | sample Lox_Sample_23_FD_206715 | JGI IMG/M metagenome (GOLD analysis project Ga0335074, IMG submission 206715) | Soil microbial communities from Loxahatchee National Wildlife Refuge, Florida, United States - Lox_Sample_2.3 | ecosystem: Environmental > Terrestrial > Soil > Wetlands | place: USA: Florida...
GCGGAGATGCAGTCCGCGGCTAACCAGTTGCGTAGCGGCGAAGCGCAGATCGAGGGCGACCTCGCCAAGCTCAAGAAGCTGATCGACAACCTGGTCGCCAGCGGTTATGTGACGGACACCTCGAGCAAGCAGTTCGAGACGTCCTATACCGAGTTCAACACCGGCGCCACCAAGATGATCCAGGGCCTGAACGGCATGGGCCAGTTCCTCGACGCCGCCGCCAAGGCGTTCCACGAGACGGACATCCAGCTTGCCTCGGCGCTCAAGGGGTAACTCAGGCGTGCCATCGCCGATGGGCCGTTGACCACCGCTGGGTGGGCGACGGCCCATCGGCGCCAGTGGGGCCAGGGAAGGGACGAGCATGCGGCTAGCGCTGACCGTCGTGTCACCAGCGGCACGGCAGATGGCGGACGTGGTCCTTGACGCCGACCCCGCCACCACGGTCGAGGAGGTCGCTGACGAGCTCGAGCGTTTCGCCGGCGCGGGCTTCGTGCCGCTCCCCGACGACAGCGCGGACGAGCCACGGGGCGGCGAGTCCGGGGCGCGGGTGCTGCGGTTCCCCGGTCCGCGCTCGCACGGCTCGCTCGCCATGTCCGGGCCGGCCGTCAAGCCGGAGTCGCGAGCGATCCCGCTGTACCTCGACTACCAGCGGGTGGCACCGGACCTCACGATCGCCGATTCACCGCTGCGAGACGGGTCGGTGGTCAGCCTCGGCGGCCCCGAGGGCTGCCTGTACCCGGAGCCGACCGGGCTGATCGAGATCCGGGTAGCGGGCGGCCCCGCCGCGGGCACGGTCCACCGGCTCAGCCTCGGAGAAGCCAGCATCGGCAGCGGGCCTGGCGCCGGCATCCGGATCGCCGACCCGGCAGTCCCCGAGTTCGCGCTGCACATCGCCGTCGACCGGCGCGGAGGGTGTCAGGTCACGGCGCACGCGGGGACGCGGGCGACCCTCGACGGCGAGCCGCTGACCGCGCCCGCGCAGTGGCAGCCAGGTCAGCAGATCGCCGTCGGCGCCACGCTTCTCGGCCTGGCGCCCTACGAGCCCCCGGACGCGGCGCTGCACCCCTCAGAAGACGGCACGGGCATCGACTTCAACCGCCCGCCGCGGCTGCTTCCGCCGGAGCGGGTCAGCAAGTTCCAGCTGCCCGCGCGGCCGGCCGAGAACGAGCGCCGGCCGCTCCCGGTGCTGATGGCCATCGTGCCGCTGGTGATGGGCGTCGCGATGGCCTACTTCATGCACGAGATCTACATGCTCGCGCTGTCCGCGCTCAGCCCGGTCATGCTGGTCGGCAACCACGTCAGCGAGCGCAAGCACGGCCGCAAGTCCTACGCCCAGCGGATGGCCGAGTACCGCGAGCACAAGGCGCGCATCGAGGGCGACGCCCGGCAGGCGCTCGACGCGGAGCGGATCGCCAGGCGGGAGGACTGCCCCGACCCGGCGACCGTGCTTTCCATCGCCTCCGGCCCGCGGCGCCGGCTGTGGGAGCGCCGCCGCACCGACCCCGACTACCTGCTGCTCCGGGCCGGCACCGCCAACCTGCCGTCGGCGGTCGAGCTGACCGATCCCGAGCAGGACGAGCACCGCAGGCAGGTCTTCTGGCTCGTCCCTGACGCGCCGGTGACGATGCCGCTGCCTGAGCGCGGCGTGATCGGCGTCGCCGGCCCGGCCGACACGCCGCGCGCGATCGGCCGCTGGCTCGTGGCCCAGGCGGCCACTCTGCACAGCCCCAACGACCTGCAAATCTGCGTGCTCACCGACTCATCGGGCCGGGAGAGCTGGGAGTGGGCGCGCTGGCTGCCGCACTGCCGGCCCGCCGCCGGGCAGAACACCGTCGCGCTGATCGGGAACGACGCGGAGTCGGTGGCCACGCGGATCGCCGAACTGCTCGCGATCGTCGCCGCGCGGCAAAAGGCGCTGCGCGACCAGCACGCCACGCAGGCCCGGTTCGAGACCGACATCATGGTCGTGTTCGACGGCTCGCGCAAGCTCCGCTCGCTGCCCGGCGCCATCCAGGTGCTCCGCGAGGGACCGCAGGTGGGCGTCTACGCGGTGTGCCTGGACGCGGACGAGCGGCTGCTGCCCGCCGAGTGCCACGCGGTGGCCGTCGTCCAGCCGGACGGGCTGCGCGTGCAGCAGATGATGGCCGCCACGATCCGCGAGGTCCGCCCCGATCACGTCAGCCCGGGCTGGTGCGCCCGGCTGGCCCGGGCGATGGCCCCGGTCAGGGACGTCAGCGACGACGATGACGCCGCCGGGCTGCCCGAGTCGAGCCGGCTCCTCGACGTGCTCCGGCTGGAGCCGCCCGCGGCGGAGGCGATCGCCGGGCGGTGGCGGGCCGGCGGCCGGTCCACGCTGGCGATGGTCGGCGAGTCGTACGACGGGCCGTTCGGGATCGACCTGCGCAAGGACGGCCCGCACGGGCTGATCGCCGGCACCACCGGCGCCGGGAAGTCAGAGCTGCTGCAGTCGATCGTCGCCGCGCTGGCCGTCGCCAACCGGCCGGACGAGATGACGTTCGTGCTCGTCGACTACAAGGGCGGCAGCGCGTTCAAGGACTGCGTGCAGCTTCCGCACACCGTCGGGATGGTCACCGACCTGGACCCGCACCTGGTGGAGCGGGCGCTGATCTCGCTGTCGGCGGAGCTGACCCGGCGCGAGCACATCCTGGCGGAGGCGGGCGCCAAGGACATCGAGGACTACCAGTTCCTGCTCGACCGGGAGCGGCGCACGGGCCGCCCGCGGCTCGAGCCCATGCCGCGGCTGGTCATCGTCATCGACGAGTTCGCCTCGATGGCGCGGGACCTCCCCGACTTCGTGACCGGCCTGGTGAACATCGCCCAGCGGGGCCGCTCGCTCGGCATCCACCTCATCCTCGCCACCCAGCGCCCCTCCGGGGTGGTGTCCGCCGACATCCGTGCCAACACCAACTTGCGGATAGCCCTGCGGGTCACCGATCCCGTCGAGAGCGCCGACGTGATCGACGCGCCGGACGCGGCGCACATCGCCAAGTCCACACCCGGGCGTGCCTACGTCCGGCTCGGGCACGCCTCGCTGATCCCGTTCCAGGCGGCGCGGGTCGGCGGGCGCAGGCCCGGCACGGCCGCCGCGGTCACCGTCCGGCCGTGGCTGGCCCTAGTCGGCTGGGCCGACCTCGGCCGTCCGGAGCCGGCCCGGCCCGCCGTCAGGCAGCGCGAACAACAGGAGATCACCGACCTGTCGGTGCTGGTCGAGCAGGTGCAGCGGGCCGTTCGGGGGATGCGCATCCCGGCACAGCACAGCCCGTGGCTGCCGGCGCTGCCGCAGGCCGTCCAGCTCACTGACGTCAAAGCGGACGTGCGGGGTGAAAACACGAGCCCGTTCGGGATAGAAGATCTTCCCAGTCGCCAGCTGCAGCGGCCCGCGACCCTCAGCCTGGAAGCCTTCAGCCACCTGATGGCCGCGGGAGCGCCGCGGACCGGGCGGTCGCAGCTGCTGCGGACGATCGCGGGCGCGCTCGCCATCGATTACAGCTGCGCGGACGTGCACCTGTACGGGATCGACTGCGGTAACGGCGCGCTGCTGCCCCTCGCCGGCCTGCCGCACTGCGGCGCCGTCGTCACCCGCACCCAGACCGAGCGCGCGGTCCGGCTGTTCGCGCGGCTGGCCGCCGAGCTGAGCCGGCGCCAGGAACTGCTCGCGGAGGGCGGGTTCGCGGACGTCGCCGAACAGCGGTCCGCGGTGGCTGCCGCCGACCGGTTGCCGCACATCGTCGTGTTCCTCGACCGCTGGGAAGGATTCACCAGCACGCTCGGCGAGCTGGACGCCGGGCGGCTGACCGACACCGTCACCCGGATCCTCGGCGAGGGCGCCAGCGCCGGCATTCACCTGGTCATGACCGGCGACCGGTCGCTGCTCGCGGGCCGGATCTCCGCGCTGTGCGAGGAGAAGCTGGTGTTCAGGCTCGCGGAGCGGGACGACTACGCGCTCGCCGGGCTGCGGCCGCGGGACATGCCGGACGACATACCGCCCGGGCGGGCGTTTCGCACCGGCTCCGGCGTCGAGATTCAGGTGGCGCTGCTCGCCGCTGACGCGTCCGGGCAGGGCCAGGCGACGGCGCTGCGGGAAATCGCCGCGTCGTGTGCCTCGCGTGACGCGTCGGTCCCGGCGGCGTGGCGGCCGTTCCGCGTCGACGTGCTGCCGTCGCGGATCGCCTTCGCCGACGCGTGGCGGCTGCGGCCGCCCGCCGGGACCGGCGCGCTGTGGGGCCTGGTGGGCGTGGGCGGAGACGAGCTGACCGCCCTCGGGCCAGACCTCGCCGACGGCGTGCCCGCGTTCATCGTGGCCGGGCCGGCCAAGTCCGGGCGGTCCACGATCCTGGCGTCGATGGCACGGTCGTTCCTCGCGGCCGGGACGTCCGTCGTGCTGGCCACGCCGCGGCCGTCCCCGCTACGGGCGCTCGGCGGCCTCGACGGCGTGCTCCGGGTCTTCGAGGGCGACGACCTCGACGAGGAGGAGTTCGCGGCCGCGCTGGCGGCGGCAGGCGGTCGCTGCGCCGTGCTGGTCGATGACGCGGAGCTGCTGAAGAACTGCGACGCGAGCGGGGAACTGAGCAAGATCATCTCGTTCGGTTCCGACTCCGGACGGGCGCTCGTCTTCGCCGGGGACGCCGACAGCGTCTGCGTCGGCTTCGCCGGATGGCAGGTGGAAGCCAAGCGGGCCCGGCGAGGCTGCCTCACCGCGCCGCAGACCCTCCCCGAGGGCGAGCTGATCGGGGTGCGGCTGACGCACAGCACGATCGGGCAGCCGGCGCGTCCTGGCCGGTGCCTGCTCAACGCGGGAGACGGCAACCTGATCACGGCCACCGTCCCGGCGGACTAGGCGGGGGTCGCTACTGCGAGTTCCGGTAGTTGCGGATCGCCGCGTCCAGGTTGGCCTGCTGCTCGGCCTGCATGTTCCGGGAAAAGGCGCGGGCGCGGCTCCGCACTTGGAGCATCAGGACGAGACCGGTGCCAACGCTCACGATGGCGAGCACGATCAGCACGGCGCCCAGCGTGGTGGCGTTGCCCGCGATGGCGGCAACGCCCCCGATCAGCAGCGCGAGGCCCACCGGCATCGAGATGGCCGCACCGCGAATCAGGCCCTTCATGTTGTCCGCCGACATATTCGCACCATCCACTTCTGCCGCTTCCGCGCGGAGAACGCCTGGTTCGCCGCGGCGCCGGAAGCCCGTCGGTTCAGCATAGTACGCGCATTACACTATGCGCGCAGTACATCACTTTTTGTAATCATCGGCTTCAGTTCCTGGGGATTATGGCCGCCCCGCGAGCTAGCTGCTCTATGTCCGGGATGGCACGCTGCAGCCTGCCCAGGTCCGGAGACCCGGTGAACATGCGCAGCGCCGTGGCGTACTCCTCCGATCGCCACGCGTAGTTCAAGTGCCCGGTGATCGCGTCTTTGTTCTTCGTGTAAGCCAGCACCCGAAGTCCCGGGCCGAGCCGGTCCGTTCCGAACTCCTCGACGTCAGGGGGCTGAATGGCTTCCGGGTCGTCGGCGTGCGTCAGGACGCGCAACTGCGTCGTCCGGTCCCCCACCGCCTCCCAGATTCCGAAGCTCACGAGCAACGGCACCAGTCCGAGATCAGGGAGATGGATAAATCCGCGATGCATGTCCAGGTGGGCGTAGGCGTACTCGTGAATATCGGCCAGCGTCCGGGCCAGCAATTTCACCTCGCGGTCGCTGTGCTCCCGCCCCGACATCTCCCACCACTGCTCCGCGTAGAGCGATGCCCAGGAGCCCCGGTCGTAACCGTCGGGGAACACCGGCGGGCACGGGATCCAGACGTTCTGCGCGTACTGGATGCTCATCCAGCCGCGCTTGCTCATCGGATACCCCGGTTGGGTCATTCGGTCCTTCGCCTCATTCCTGGCCGCTTTGGTCTCTGGCCCAGCGGAAAGTTGTCATGATCGCGTCGAACAATTCCACGAGGAGCTTCGCGAATTGCCCCTCCGGGTCGCCGTCGCCGATCGTGGAGAACGCGACGATCAGCATGCCGCGCGATTCACCGGGGACCGGGAGCATATAGTCCACCCGGCGTGAGCCGTACGGGACCTGCTGCGCCGGGTCGGCCGCCGCCACGCTTTCCTTCCTGGCCGCGGCCGCGCCGGCTATGACGACCGGTGCGGCGTCGCCGTCCGCGGACGTCAGGTAGGAAACGAACTGCGCGGTATCGGCTTGCTCCGCGTCCGGCAATTCGGGTGGGGGTTCGGGAAGCGTTACCTGCGACACGACAAAAGACGCGGTAATCGTGACGCCATGCGTGTATTCGATGGGCAGATAGAGGTCAATACCGCCCGCGGACCTGGCCTGCGCCGCCATGTCAGACAGCCCGCGCTCAAGCTCGATGCGATACCGCGTCAATTGATCCCGGGAAACTCCCTTGGAAAACCTGCGCAGCACCTCGTCTACGACACCGCGTATCGCTGGCCGGGTGCCCTGCTGGACGGGTATGCGACGCCAGGCCCCTGGCAAGACCAGCGTGTATCCGCTGATCCGGGCCACCGCGGTCCCCGCCGTGCCAGCCGCGTCAGCCACCGGCGGGCGCGCCCGTTCGCATTTCTACGTGCTTGTAGTACCACGGGTGCGTGCCGGCCGGGTCCCAATTGCCCAGGTAGTTGGTCGCCCACCCGTTGAGGACAGTGGCGGTGATGCCGGTGACACCGGATACGGCGGTGCTGATCCCGGCCACCCCGGACAGCGACTTCCCCAGGGTCGCGTACCGGCTGAGATCGGAGATCGGGGTAGTGAACCGGTCGCCGATCTTGATGAGCGTGGCGTACGTCTCCTCGTCTTTGCCGAACCCGCCGATGTTCGTCATGACCTTCGCGAAGCCCTTGAGCTCAGCGCCCTCGGTGATTTTCGAGGCGAGCTTCGGCGCGAGCTTCTGGATCATGGTGACCGCGTCGTCCCCCTCCAGGCCGGCGAACCTGGCCATCTCGGCGCCCTTCCCGGTGCCCTCGGCGAACTCGGTGAGCGCCTCACCCGTCATGGCCAGCTTGCTCGCCGCCTCCGCGCCGGGCAGGAGCCCCCTGGCGACCGCCCCCGCGATCCGTCCGGTGCCGAACGTGAGCAGGGCGAAGGCGTCTATCGCCACGTCCGCCCAGGAACCGTGGTGGGTCGCGGCGAGCGCTATGCGGCCGGCCAGGGCCACGCCGGTGAGGATCATGCCGCCCGCCACGAGGAGATCGACAAGGAGGACGCCGTCGACAAGGACATTAAGGCCCGGGATGAACTGCGCGATGATGAACGCGGCGATCGCCAGGATCGTCGCGACGACCTCGAGCACGGTACATACGTCGGCGAGTATCTGTGACCAGTGGCCGGCGACCCAGTGGAAGATGCCGGTGAAGAACCCGAAGATGCTGCCGAACAGGCTCGAATGGTCCCGCATGCCGTCGTTGCACGCGTTGTTGATCACGTTGGCGTAGTGGTTGCCGGAGTCGTCGCGCAGCGTCGTGGCCTTGGTGAGCAGGGCCTGGGCGTCGGCGAGCTGGGCCTGCGCCTGCTGCATCGAGTTGTGGTAGTCCTGGACGGACTGCTTCTGCTGAGTGGTCAAGTGGGGACCGGAAGGCAGCACAACCGCCTGGTGCAGCTTCTGGTACGGCCCCTCCGCCTGGTTCAGCGCCTGCAGCGACATCGCCTGCGCCTGTTCCAGCTCGGGAACCCAGCCACTCAACGCGGCGGAGACCTTCGTGTACCGCCCTACCAGCTTGTCGAGCTGGCCGGCCAGGCTGTTGGCCTGCGACCGGATCTTGTCCGCGTGCTCGCCGACCTCTGTGCCATCACTGCCGATCTTCCGCAGCGCCGCCACCTGGCTGGTGATCTCCGTGGCCACCGAGGCCAGGTGCTGCGCCTCCTGGGTGATCTGCGCCGGGTCCCCGGGCACTGGGTCGCTGTCAAGCCCGAGCGGTTGCCACTGGTAACCCGCCGGTCGTCCCATCTCGGCTCTTCCTCCCCGTTCGGCTGACGCTTACTTCTTCGTGAGAGATCCCGCGAGCGTCTTATCCGTCTTCTGGAACTGCTGGATGGTCTCGCTGACCATCTTGCCGAGTGACTGCATTGAGGTGATCAGGCTTTGCCTGTGGTCGTTCCAGTTCCCGGCGAAGCCGTCCATGGCGGACGCGATCGCACCGGAACCCATGGCCCCGTCGTAAGCGCTGGTCTGCGCCTTGATGTTCTGGAACTCCGACAGGAGACTGCTCAGGCTGGACTCGATCGAGTCGAGAAGCTGATAGTCCACCTTCAGGTCGGCCATCGGATTGCCTCGTCTCGTTTCCCGGGGTAACCGCGGACATAACGAACGTGCACGGGTATAGCTATCGGTACCTCACTAGGCGTGTCAAGCCGGTTCAAAATTGCGCGACAGTGTTGTTATAAGGAAGCCGTATAAGCAGGCCCGCGACCTTCTGAGGCACCCCTGCCGGTACCTAAGGCAGCGGGCGCGCCGAAGATAAGGCGATCGTCCGATGCGGGGCAGGGGGTCTTAGAACGAACCTCAAGGTATGGGGAAACCAAGGCGGTTCCTCCAGACCGAGGAGAAATCATGAACGCGTACCTGATGCTCGAGATGGCGAGGCAGCGGACCGCGGAGCGGCACGAGGCAGCCTGGAAGGCCGGGCGTCGGCGGGCGGCGCGCAAGGCGGCCCGGGCGCAGCGCCGGCACGCGGCGGCGGTCGCCGACACCTTCGAGTTCCCTCCGATTCCTGACTACGTAGACGGCACGTTCCGCAGGACCGAGGACGAGGCCACGGCCGAACGGGCCGGCGCCTCCCGCTGACGCCAGGGGACACGCCGTCATGGCGGGAAAAGAATCCGCGCGACAGCGCGAGCAGGCTGGAATGTCAGACCCCCGTGGCATTCTGGATGCAGAGATGAGCAGGCGTGGGGCTAGCCCGGTCCTCGTGGGCAGGGCAGCGGAAATGGCCGCCCTGGAGACCGCGTTCGAGACGGTCCGCCAGGGAAGCCCCGCTGCCCTGCTCATCGGGGGCGAGGCCGGGGTGGGCAAGACCCGGCTGATCGCCGAGTTCGCGGTCCGCGCAAGGTCCGCGGGGGCGCGGGTGCTGACCGGCGGCTGCCTGGAACTGGGAGCGGACGGACTGCCGTACGGTCCGTTCACGGCGATGCTGCGCGACCTGGTACGGGAGATCGGCGCCGACGAGATCGTCGGCATGCTTCCTGGCAGCAGCCGGGCCACACGGGAGTTGGCCCGGCTGCTGCCAGAACTCGCGGGGTCGGCGCCGGACGGGCTGGCCGACGCGGACGGCGCCCTGGCGAGGGTGGCGACGGCGGGCGAGGAGCGAGCCCGGCTGTTCGAGGAGTTCCTGACGCTGCTTGAGCGGCTCGCCGCGCAGCGGCCGCTGGTGCTGGTGGTCGAGGACGCGCACTGGGCGGACCGGTCGAGCCGCGACCTGATCGCGTTCCTTATCGGCTATCAGCGCTCGCTGCACAACGTGCTGATCGCCGTGACGTTCCGCTCCGACGAACTGCACCGCACTCACCCGCTCCGGGCGCTGCTCGCCGAACTGGCCAGGATCGACTGGGTAGAGCGGACCGAACTGCCCCGGCTGAGCCGCGGGCAGGCCGAGGAACTCGCGGCGGCGGTCATCGGTCACCCCGCCGACCGGGGGCTGACCGACGAGCTGTACGAGCGGGCCGAGGGCAACCCGCTGTTCACCGAGGAACTGCTCGCCTGCCCGGATGGCTGTGCCGGCATCCCTGACTCGCTGGCCGACCTGCTCCAGCAGGCCGTCCGGCGGCTGCCGGAAGACACGCAGGAGGTGCTGCGCGTCGCGAGCGCCGGGAGCGGGAGCATCGGCCACGCGCTGCTCGCCAAGGTCGCCGGGCACAGCGAGGAGGAGCTGATCGCGGTCATCCGGCCCGCCGTGACCGCCAAGGTGCTGGTGACCACCGCCGATGGGTACGCGTTCCGGCACGCGCTGATCAGGGAGGCCGTGCACGAGGACCTGCTGCCGGGCGAGCACAGCCAGGTGCACACGCGGTTCGCGCTCGCCATCGACGCCGATCCGGCGCTCGTCTCCGGCGGCCGGGCGGACATCGAACGGGCGCACCACTGGTACTCGGCCCACAACACGTCGGCGGCGCTGGCCAGCGCCTGGCAGGCCTCCGCGCAGGCGTGCCGGGCGGGCGCGCACGCCGAGCGGCTGATGCTGCTCGCCCGCGTGCTCGAGCTCTGGGACCAGGTGCCGGACGCGGCCGAGCTTATCGGCGCCGACCACGTACGGGTGCTCGAAGAGGCGATCGCCACCGCGCGGGACCTCGGCGAAGACCAGCGTGGCCTCGCGCTCGCTGAATCCGCCCTCGCGGAGCTCGACGAGGCGGCCGATCCGGTGCGCACCGCGCTGCTGCTTCGCCAGCGGCACGCGTTCCACCGGCACCTGGGCGGACGGCGCCAGGACATGGCGGACCTGCACCGGGCGCTGCGCCTGGTGCCGGAGACGGTCTCCAGGCAGGCCAGGACGCAGCTGCTGCTTGCCGCCGCGCACTGCGGTTATGACCGTGAAGGCCCGGAGTTCCGGGGCTGGGCGGAGGAAGCGCTGCGGCTCGCCCGTGAGGACGGAGACCCCGAAGCGGAGGCGCAGGCGCTGGCCAACCTGTCGATGATCGAGGCCGGCCCCGGCGCGCTGGCGGCGGCGGGCAGCGAGCCGCTGCGGCTGATCGCGGAGGCTAAGGCGATCGCCGAGCGCGGCGGCACGTACGACCCGATCAGGAGGCTGGTGATCTTCGAGTCGCACCTGCTGTGCGGCGCGGGTGAGTACGAGCGCGCCGCGGCCGTGGCCCGGGCGGGCAGCACGGAGGCCGAACGGCACGGCCTGGCCCGCACCGCGGGGGCATTCCTGGCGATCAACGAGGCGGAGCCACTGCTGTACCTGGGCCGCTGGGACGAGGCGCTCGACGTCGCCGACCGGGCCCTGGACCTGGCGCCGCCGCCCCTCACCCGGGCCGGCTTGTGGATCATCAGCGGGTTGATCGCGCTCGAGCGCGGGGATCTCGCCGGCGCCGCGAGGCGAGTGGCGGCGGCCCGGACGGTGCTGGCCGGCACCGGGTACGACGACCAGTATCACCTTCCCTTCGCGCTGCTTGAGGTCCAGCTGTCGCTGGCCGCTGACGGCCCGGACGCCGCGGTCGCCATGGCCACCGACGCGCTCAACCGGTACGACGTGGCGAGAAGCAGCGCACGGTACGTGTGGCCGCTGCTCGTGCACGCGGCCGCCGCGGCCCGCGAGGCCTCCGGCGACGAAGCCGCCGCGCTCCTGGACCGGCTGCGCACGCTGGCCGAGAAACTGGACGTGTTCGGCCCGGTGCAGCGGGCCTGGCAGGTGTCGTACGCGGCGATCGACCCGCCGCCGGCCGCTGGCGACCACGGCCTGTCCGCCGCGGATGCCGCCGTCGCGGCGTGGGAGGCTCTCCAGCAGCCGCATCCGGCTGCCGTCGCGCTGGCCCATGCCGCGCAGGTCGCGCTGGCCGGGGCGACGGGAGCGACGGGGGCGTCCGGACCAGCGGGCCGGGCGGAAGCAGCCGCGCGGCTGCGCCGCGCCACGTCGATCGCGGACCGCCTCGGCGCGACGCCGTTGTCGGAGCACATCGCCGGCCTCGCCAGGAGGGCGGGCGACAGCGACGACGACTCCGCGGCGCGGACCGCCGCGGAGCGCCTCGGGCTAACCGGCCGCGAGTTCGAGGTGCTGCGCCTGGTCGCGGCGGGGCAGTCCAACCGGGACATCGCCGCGACGCTGTTCATCTCGCCGAAGACGGCGAGCGTCCACGTGTCGAACATCCTGGGCAAGCTGGGCACCGCGACCCGCACCGAAGCCGCCGCCAAGGCCCACGCCCTCCACCTTCTCGACGGGACGTAGCACCGGTTACAAATCGCCACGACATCGGCAAATTGCGTGACACCTGACATTAGTCGAACGAAGGTTCGACCTAGTGTTAGGCTTTTTGCCATGGCCGCGTACCTACCGCCCGGCTGGCCAACGGGGGTACATCCGCCGGGCAGCGACGACTTCGAGACCACCGCCGTCGCGTGGCTGCTCGAGGTCGTTCCGCCCGACTACCGGCTGCACGGGGTGCTGCGCCGCCACCCGGTGGCCCTCGCCGCCATGGCCAGGCACCACACGACGGCCTGCGTCGAGGGGGCTCGCGCGGGTTACCGCACCGTGCGCAGCGAGCTCGCCGAGTCACTGCCGCCGCATGCGGTCGACGCGGTGCTCACCGCCTATCGCACCGAGGGACGCCGGCTCGCCGCCACCGCGCGGGCGGTCGCCCTCGTCGAGCGAGCCATCCGCGGTGAGATCTTCGCACCAAAATTGTGAGCGGGGCTTGCGCAGAAAAGTGATATCACTATGATAGCTTGGTAGCAAGCAAGCTCCGTTGGAGGTGGGCAGATGTCAACCCAGGTACAGGTCGAAGAGCAAACGGCCGTTTACACCCCAAGCAAGACACTTCAGGAACGCAAAGCGTGGTACAGACCAGGGATCCTGGTCCTCCTGCTCGATCTCGTCCTGCTCGCCGTAACGATCATCCTGTTCTGGCAGGCCGATGTGCACAAGGGACTGCGCGCGGCCCTCATCGTGATCGGCGTCGTCCTCGCCATCGTTGTCATCCTGGCGGTGAGCGGCATCACCATCGTCGCACCGGGCCAAGCGCACGTCGTCCAGTTGTTCGGCAAGTACAAGGGCACGATCCGCGAGCCCGGCATGCAGTGGGTAAACCCGTTCAGCAAGCGCATCGCGGTCTCCACCCGGATCCGCAACCTGGAGTCGTCGCTCGCCAAGGTGAACGATTCCGACGGCAACCCGATCGAGATCGCCGCCGTCGTCGTCTGGCAGGTGCAGGACACCGCGCACGCCATCTACTCGGTCGACGACTACTCGCAATTCGTCGCCATCCAGACGGAGAGCGCAGTCCGGCACATCGCGTCCAGCTACCCGTACGACAGCCGGGGCAGCGGCGCCGTATCGCTGCTCGGCAACGCGGACCAGGTCACCCAGCAGCTGTCGGCCGAGCTCACCGACCGGGTCCAGGCGGCTGGCGTGCAGGTTGTCGAGACCCGGCTGACCCGGCTGTCCTACGCCCCGGAGATCGCGCAGGCCATGCTGCGCCAGCAGCAGGCCAGCGCCGTCGTCGGCGCGCGGCAGAAGATCGTCGAAGGCGCGGTCGGCATGGTCCGGCTGGCTCTGCAGCGACTGGACGAGGAGAACGTCGTCGAGCTGGACGAGGAACGGAAGGC
>Ga0335074_10009958_pt1 | contig 13283 bp, 4 predicted proteins | sample Lox_Sample_23_FD_206715 | JGI IMG/M metagenome (GOLD analysis project Ga0335074, IMG submission 206715) | Soil microbial communities from Loxahatchee National Wildlife Refuge, Florida, United States - Lox_Sample_2.3 | ecosystem: Environmental > Terrestrial > Soil > Wetlands | place: USA: Florida...
GGGGTTAAATACGCCTGGTGGCACCGGTACCTGGACATTGACGCCGCTGGTCCCGGTCGGAATCGTAAGTGGTAGCAACCTCAGCCCAGATAGGCCGACATCTGGCCCGAGCGGCTGCGCGACGACGACCTGCTGTGCCGGAGCCGTAGCTGTAGTGTCGTTGCCGTACGTTATCTCGTAGGTCAGGCCTTGCTCACCTGAAACCCAGCGTACGCCTCCAACACCCGGCGAACCAATCAAGTTGTTGGGGTCTTCGGGCTCAACGCAAGGTAGCACAGCGGAGGCGCAACTGGAGCTGGAGTTTTGGATACATTCAAGGGCGACCGGAAGGCACGATGTTGGATATGGGTTCAACGCTGAGCTCACGCACGTCTGAACCAAGAACAGGCAAAATGTCGTCGCCGCGCCGAGGGAGAGGCCAGATGACGCTATACAGGCGCCAGCAGCGGTGCATGCGGCGGCCGCAAACGTACACGCGGGGAAGGCACCGTTTCTCACGATGCAAGAAACAACATCAGCCAGATCTTGGGTCAGGCATATTGGCCCCCAAAGAGCCGAACACGCCGCGCTTAAGGCCGCACTCGCGGCCGTTGTGGTGAACGTTGCTGACGACCTTGCCGGCAAAGACGGGACAATCCACGTAACGGGCGAACTCGCGCCGAGCAATAGGGGCGGGGGAGTAGCCGAGGTTGGCGAGAACGGTGAGTCGAGGGGTACGGAAACAAGAGTCGGAGCGGAGTCCACGGTTCCCCCGTTTGAGATCGTTGCAAAGAGCACTGCAGTGCCGGGCGCGAACGACACCTCCACGGGGGCGGCTCGTTCTGTCGCCCCCGTAAGATAGAGGAGCAGATTCGTCGCGCCTCCCTGCTGGACCGTGAACCCTCCCAGCAGCGTGGCCGATGTGCCGTCCGGATTGGTTACCACGAGACTGCAGGTCCCAGGAGCCGTCGTGGTCAGATCAAAGGTGGTGTTCAAAAGCTGTCCGCCGGCACTGACCACCACGTTGGTTCCCACAATGGACTGGCCACCGCAATTGAGTTGGGCTGTGACTCCGGCATGAAACCCTGTGCCAACAATCTGAGGACTGACAGTCCCGGCATTCCCGCCGGAGTTGGGCTGGATTCCGGTAATCGAGATTCCTCCAGGTGCGCCGAGGGGAAACTTCGTAACGAAAGCATCATCGGTGCCCGTAATTACAGGCTGATACGCAAAGGGAGTTGTTGGAAAGTCGAGGGCCTGAGTTGTTCCCGTAAGGTAAGCGTCCCCTGCTTGGTCAACCGCGACCGCTAGCACGACGGAGGTTCCTGCCGCACCGGTAGTTCCCCGCAGATAGCTTGAATAGACCAAAGATGAACCGTCCGCACTCAAGCGGGTTAGAAGACCGCCTGGGCCGTAGAACAATGTTGACTGAAATGCATCCGGAGTCACCGGTAATGTTCGGCTGCTCGTGAATCCAGCAACTGTGGCCTCATTCGCGGAATCGAGAGCAATCCCAGTTCCCGTTCCTTGTAAGTAAGTCGAGTAAATAAGTCCATTTCCGGATGCATTTAACTTCGTAACAAAGCCGCTGGCGTTAGTTGGGCTCGTTTGAAACGCACCGGGAGTGACGGGGAAATTGTTCGCCCCCGTACCCGTGACGTAAGCATTCCCGAGCGAATCGACTGCAATGCCGAGCCCAATGTCCCCCCCTCCTGAATCGCCCAGATACGTGGCATAAATCAACGACGCCGACCCGGAAGAGGCGTACGGATTGAACTTGGCGATGATAGCGTTGTAGCAGTATTGGTCGAAGACCTGGCAGACTGGCGCAGCGTCGGATGTCTGGAACGCTCCGGGCGTGGTCGGGAAGCCATTTCCTGAGTAGCCGGTGACGTAGGCCATTCCGAATGCGTCCACCGCAACTGCTTGGCCCTGTACGCCGGAGGTAATATCCGACACGGTGACGCCGAAATAGGTCGAGTACACAAGTGAAGCTGGCCCGGTCGCGGATGGATCAAATACCGAGAGGAATCCCGCGCCGCCCCCGCCCGGGTAGGTACTCTGGAATGCGTTGGCCGTGGTCGGGAAACCTGGCCCTTCCGAACCTCCTGTGATATAGGCCCTGCCGGCCGAATCAATCGCGATGCCGTTTGCTGTCGGACCCTCGCCGTTGGGACCGGGACCGATGAAGGTCGAGTACAGAAGAGCGTCACCGTTCGCGCTCAGTTTTGTAAAGAATATGGGTGACGGCGTAGTCTGAAACGCGCTCGGCGTCACAGGGAAGCCGGTCCCAGCAATGCCGGTTACATACGCCTCTCCGGCGGAATCCACGGCGATAGCTTGAGCACTGCTGGTACTGGTCCCGCTCAAATATGTGGAATAGACCAAGGCGCTACCCAAAGGGTTCAGCTTTGAGACAAACGCGCTGACCTGCTGAAATGTGGGACTCGTTTGAAATGAACCGACTGTGGTTGGGAAGTCACGTGCATTCGTGAATCCGGAGACGTAGGCATTCCCCGCCGGATCGACGGCTATCCCGAACCCCTGCTGAGGTTGTGAGTTCAAATCTTCGGGAGCCGTTCCACCGAGATACGTCGAATAGAGTAACGTTGGATCGATCACGAGAGTGTCCGCTCTATCAAAATCGGCGACCTCAAAGCCGTACGCAGCTCCCTCTGCCAACTTGAATCGACCAGTCACAGGAACGCGCGTGTCCGGCGTCTGCTCGAAAATCACAGGTGCAGTTTCTCGAAGCTGGCCAAAGAGTGTGTCGACGATCAGCGACCCATCGGCAGCGACTTGCAATCCCTCAGTGCCACAGTAGGCCACTCGAATGCGCGAAGCATCGGCTCGATGGTGAACCACGAACTCCTGTTCGATGTCCGCCCCCTTCGCGACAAAGCGAACGTCAATGCCAGGCCAAACGTCGTGGTAGACCAACTCTGAGTAGCGTTTCACGTCCGTCCGCCACTTAGCCGGGTCGTTTCCGATGAAATAGTTGTAGATGCCTGGTTCGACCCCAGACGCCTCGACTTGGGGAGACCGGTTCCCGTTTGCAAACTCTTCCGCGAACGCGAGCCTTTCCAATCTCGGACTCGTCACTGGATCGGCAGATCCTTGAAACGGCCAACGGCTTGATGGAAGCCCAAATTTGCCCTGCGAGCCCGACTGCGCAGCACTGACCAACTGGGAGTCCTGTGGCTCTCGGGCCATATCGAACACCACCCCGGTGTTGGTAAACCATAAGAGTTGGCCGCCCCTTCGCGCCTGGAACTTGACGGCCGGGTCGAACTGTCCCCGATTTTCTATGAAAGACAGCTCGCCTCGCGAGAGCTGTCGGCGAATCGAATGGCTATCCTTCTGTGGCTCGCCCCGTTCGTTGCCGGGCTGGGCCCATGCTGCTGAACTCACAACGATCACCGCGAAAACAATCCTATTGCTCACTTGCGCCCCTCCGTCCTCGGTTTCGTACAGCCACGGTGGCAGCCCTACTGGGCGGTTGATTGTAGGCAAACTAAACACGGGCAGACTCGACCACCGCCACCACGTGCCGTTCTTGACTACAATAGAAATCCAGACTAAGGGCCGGCGTGCGCCGCCGGCAACTGAGAATTTCTGATTTTTTCTGAGGACACCGAGGGCGGTCTCTAATGGAAGGTAATGGAAATGAAGGGGAGCTCTATTTTGGGCCATTTCGTCTGAACCCCTTGAAAGCCGCCCTGTGGCGGGGCGAACAGAACATCCACCTAACCCCGAAGGAGATCAAAGTCCTTCTGATTCTGGCGGAAGGCCAAGGCGCAATTCCCGCGGAGGCGCTCAAGAAAGCCTGGCGGGTCCCATACGTCGAAACAAACAGCCTTCATCAGGTCATCAGCCAGCTTCGCCGCAAACTCGGCAAGGACGAAAACGGGCTGAACTACATTCGGCTGGAAGACGGCGGCTACCGGCTAGCTGCGGTGGTCACCGCCGCGGCGCCTCCCCCTCCCCAGCAAACAAACCGCACCGCACCGCCCGCTCAGCCCGAGCCGGATGCCCGACCACCCAAACTCCAGCCAATCGACCCAGCGCCTCCCGAACAACCCAAATCGCTGTCGGAACATCCAGGACGCTCGTTCCTCGTCATGAGCCGCCTCTCGCTCATTGGCGCCACCGTAGCGGCGGCCATCCTCATGACCTTCCTATTGCTCGCCAGCCGCGTGCCCCAGGCCCAGCCCGATCCCATCCCGCCCGTCCTCCAACTTACTCACGACGGCCGCCTCAAAGAGGGACCGATTCTGTTTGACGGCACGCGGCTCTGGTTTCGGGAACTGGTTCGGGGCGAATGGAAAATCGTCAGCGTCTCATCCGCCGGGGGTGACGTGCAGCCTTGGGACCTGCCATTTCAGGAATTCGCCCTACTAGGCGCTGGCGCGAGCGGTTCCGCGCTCCTGCTTGAGTATGAGGATGCTCCAGGGCAGAGGGTTTGGTCCTGGCCCCTTGGAGGAGGATCTCCTCAGTTGCTTCCCTTCCTGGCTGGCTACGCCGCATGGTCTCCCAAACGCAAGACCTTCGCCGCCGCCCGCGATGATGTTCTGGAGTTTTATCGTGAAGGAAGACTTATACGCCAGATGCGCACGCCTCTGGGTACATCACCCATGTATCCCCATTGGAGGCCGGACGGCGCCCACATCACATTCTGCCTGGGCAACAGCCGCGCTTACCGCAGCACGCTGCAGCTCGCCACTCCGGAGTCGGATCGGATGCTGCCCATCGCGCGGAATGAGGTTGTTGGCGACGATCAGCCCTTCGGCTCCTGGACCAAAGATGGCCGCTACTTCGTCTTCACGGCGGGATCTTTGGAGCTGCACGATCTCTGGGCGGTACCCGATCCGGCTTCCTCGTCCCGCCCGAACCTTGTTCAGCCACGGCGTTTGACCAATCACTCCCTCAATTGGCGATACCCGGCACCGGGAAACCAAACAAATGAGCTTTATGCGATTGGTGAAACGCGCCGACCGGAGTTGGTGAGACTCGCTGCGGATGGCGGCGAATGGCGGCCGTATCTCGATCGCGATGGGATTCCGGCCTACGAGTTGGACTCTTCGCGAGATGCTCAGTTGGTTACCTATGTCAGTTACCCCGATTACCGGTTATGGATATCTCGCGCGGATGGAACCGAGCGCCATCAACTGGCGTGGCCCGATTTCGAAGTTCACCAGCCGCATTGGTCGCCGGACGGAAAGCGCATCGCATTCATGGGTAAGCCTGAAGATAAGTGGCGCGTGGAGATTGTCGATGTGGCAATGGATCATTGGCAGGAGCCGATTCCCGACGGGGAGGATCAGGGAGTGCCCACGTGGGTCGACGATAACATCATCGTCTACGGCGATTGGCCGACCGGCGATCCGCGCCAAGTGATGCGCTTGCATGTCATTGACCTACAGCGGCGGCAATCTTCCGTAATCCCGGGATCGGACGGCCTCTGGACAGTGCGCTGCTCCCCGGATGGTAAGTACCTCTCGGCGCTACGCCGCGACATGACACAGCGCAGCAACGCGCTTCTGGTTTCGCGCTGGGGATCCTCCGATTGGAGGGAAATCCTATCCAGGGAGGATTTCGCCGAGCAGACATGGTCGCGTGATTCCAGGCACCTCCAAGTCATGGACACAGGCGAGCTGCTTCGTGTGGACGCCTTCACCGGGCGCGCTGAGAAACTGGCGGATCTCCACAACTTTCCGTATACCTCCGAGCAATGGTTCGGCATCGCGCCGGACGGCTCGCCCTTGGCATTGCTCTCAGTGCAGGTCCAGGAGATCTACTCGGTTTCCTGGCGGCCGTGACCCGCGGGAATGGTCAAAGCAAAATCAATGGTTCGCCAACCGGCAAAACAAACCGTTGGCAAGCACCGGGCAAGCACGTCGGCGCTCCGTAGCTCCTTTTCGGAGGCATCGGCGGGACAGCCAGCACTGAAACGCCAAGACTTAGCCCGTCTAGCACTCGCGAGCACTGGCTGCCAGCGCGTTCGATTCCCGTTAGCGCTACCATGTTTTCATAGACTTACGGGCTTCTGGCAAGCACGGGCAACGCGCCAGAAAAGCTCCCCCAACACAACAGGCCAGTTGCGACGCGCCGAGGCTTTGGCCCTGTTCGCGCACGCGCGCGCGATGTTGTGTCCGGCGGCGTCGGGATGGAGAAGGGTGCCAGTCCCTGCTACCAGACGGCGATTTCTTTGTTCGGCGACAGTCGGCCCAATATGGAACGAAGAGGGCATGGCACTCAGGAAGAGAGATCCTTGGCATTCTTCGCTCGGTAGTCAGGTTGGGAAAAGAACATGCTTGGCGCATCTGTATACGAAACAAACGTTCTCGGGCCCGGGAGCAGGCTACATACAGCACAGCCTAGAACTCCAGGCCCTTGGCCCCATGCATGGTTCCGAGGAAGAACTGCCTCCCCCGACTGAGTCTCGTCATCGGCTAGCTTATGCCCGGCCAAACCAGCCCTCTTCACGGCTGTGCCCGCAATCTCATTCACCATCGCGTCGGTCCTGCCGAATATCGCGATCTCGTTTGGCCGGAAGCCTTCCTTGACCAGGTCGATCATCCAGGCGGCTAAGCCATGTGCTTCTTCCGCATGCGGTGTGCACCCAGCGACTATCGGTTCGGGCCCTTGCAATAGCGAAACAAAATCACGCTTTTCTGCCTCTACTTCATCGCCACCTTCGACGGCTGCCGGCAGAAGCCGGTCCGCAAAGCAGCGGATGGTCTCCGTGGTGCGGTAGTTCAGCTTCAGGCGCACGGACTTAGCCCGAATGTCAATGCCCAGAGATGCCCATGAGCAACGGCCGCGGTAGATGCGCTGGCCGGCGTCAGCGCAGAGAAACAGGTCGTTCTCGGCATTCGGGCAAAGCGCTCTCAGCAGCTTGAGTTCGGCCGGCCCAAAATCTTGCACTTCCTCGACGACCACGTGGTGGAATGGGCGATTTTTTTGCTTCTCGATTTGAGTGCGAGCTTCATGGCAGACGGAGTCCCACGTTCACAGGCGACGCGCGCGCATCAGCTCGATCATTCTTTCAAACCCGCGCCATGCGGCCGGCTTCTGGCGAGGGCCCAGTGGTCTCCCACGGCGAACGCGCGGACCGGCACGATACTCATCCCACGACCCGATGGCGAGAGGATCGATGATCGTCGTCCACTCAGAGCGTGGGAAGTCGGTTGGGAACGCACCGCCTCCGACTGTGCCATTGGCCTCTTCGGCCAAGCCCAGTTGCTCTTGCCGATTGGCGGACCATGCGCGATGAAAGGGAAGAGTTTCCCGTTTTCCGTTAGTCGTCACGCCGGTGTCGCCGCTTGACGAGCAAAGCGATTTTGGCCACGACGTCTGGCTCTCCAGACTACGCTTCCTTGATCCAGACGATGGAGGTGAGCGGCCGAGGGCCGCCACGGCCGCCAACTTGTGGGGCCGCCGTGGCGGCGCCGTCCCGATTGGTACGGGCGTAGTTCGGGATGGCGAGCAGGTCGCTGCCATCTGCGAACTTGCCCTTGATCGCCATGACGCCGCCTAACAGGTCGGGTTGCCATTCGGCGGTGAGGGGAGCCGTCTTGCTGATCGGTTTGGAGATATCCTGATCGACTTTCTCGATGTTGTAGATCAGCGGACCATACTTCAGCGCCACTTTTCCTTCATCCGGGTGCGATACCTGGCCGCCGCGGCTACGCGACGTAATCCGCTCGTCGGGGTACACTCGCTGAACTGTCATCGGCAGCACCACCTCCACTGTGTCTCCGGCCTTCCAGTGGCGTGTGATCACCGCGTAACCATTCTCAATCGCCGGTTTCACGGCCGCACCGTTGACGTGGATGGATGTAACTCCGTTGGCCTCGGGCCTGGGGGTGTACAGCTTACTCACTCCGCGGTCGGGCACGCGGATTCGAAGGCTGAACCTCTTGGCGGCCGCGGGATTCACCGTAATCGCCACGTTCCCTTTCCACGGATATTCGGTGGCCTGCACCATTTCCACGTCGGTGCCGCCCACGTTCTCCACGGTGATGGTACTCCCGACGAACAGGTTTACGTAAATGCCATCGGGGCTCTTGGTATAGACCCAGGTGGGCATCATTAACAGCGTGCGCGGAATGTTGCCCACGCAGCAGGGGCAGACGTGCCAGGCATATCGCACTTTATTCTCGTCGAGCGGATTGTCGTAGTAGAAATTCTTTGCCTCGAGATCGTTCGCGCCCAGCAGCGCGTTGTACATGGTCTCTTCGATCAGGTTGGCATACTTGGCCTCGTGATACGCCAGGTGCATCTTCCAATGGAAGAAGATTTCGCCGCAGCTTGAGCAAGCCTCGCAATACGCCTGGTTGCTGAGCGCGTAGTTGACGCCGAAACCCTCCGAAGTATCGCCACTACCGACTCCGCCGGTGACGTAAAGCTTTTTATTCACTAAATTTTGCCAGAGCGATTTGACCGCACTGTGGTACTCCAGGTCGTGGGTCTCTACCGCGACGTCCGCCATACCGGAATCGAGGTACATGGCGCGCACCGCGTGGCCCACCACTTCGTATTGCTGCACCACTGGCAGATGGCTCTGGTCGTATTCCGACCGTTCGTCGACGATTGTGCCGTCCGGCCTGGTTCTCTCGACTGCGGTGGTTGAGCGGCAATCCAGCAGCCACTTGGCCAGATCGATATACTTCTGCCCCTTGCCGCTGCCCTCCATATCGTTGACGAAGCGGCCGAAGCGGACCAGCCCTTGCTCCATTTGCTCGTGGCCATCGTACCAGGGCTTCTTGGGCGCGGGGCCGAGGTTGTTGTACCAGCAGTCCGCCAGCTTCTTGGCGGCGTTGTACAGGCGGGCGTCCTGCTTCTTCGTCATCAAATAATGGTTGATGGCCGATTCCAGAAAATAGCCCGCGGTGTAGCCTTCGTGATTGCCGCGAGTCGCCGGATCCCAGTGTTTGAGATTGGCGGGCTGAGGCACAGGGACCTCGATCGTGGTATCGGGTTTGCCGTCGGCGTTGTCGCCAGTGACCCTCCTGGCGGTGATCGGAACCGCATTCGGCCCGCCTCCACCGCGGTAGCCGCTGGTGGACGCCTCGCCCTCGGTGAGAGCGATGCGGGTGAGAGTGGTGGTGAAGTCCTGATTGAGGACCGGGAAGACAACCGTAGTCGATGTCTTGCCGTCAAACGGCTCTTCCGTGTTGGCCTGATTCTGGCCTCGTCTGCCGCGGCCACCGCCGCGAGTGGCGTGCAGCGTGCCATCGGGATCCTGCGAGACCGTAACTCGCGCCAGCACCACCGTGCCACCCGGCTTGGTGACTGGAACGGGGGGCGGCGCGCCACGCCGGGGCGCTGCCGCCGTGAAGGCGGTCTGCAAGTACCCATCGGGTTCCTGTGCGGCCAGGATAATCGGGATCCAGGTGTCCAGTGTCTTACGGAACTTCTCGTGAGCCTTGATGATGTCGGGATCGCCTTGTGGGTCGATCATCAACGCAATGCTCATCGCCTCCACGGTCTGGTGGACCCAGGCATTCGAGAAGACGTAGCCCTTGTGATACCCGTGCGGCTCGCCGCGCAGCGCTTTGCCGGCATTGATGAAGTTATCAATGCCACCCTGCCCAAAGCTCAGATCTTCGCGGTTGATCTGGTCGATACAATGCGGAATCCAATTCACGATCAGCGCCTTCGCGCGGGCATTCCAGAATGGGCTCGAGATTTTAAAGCTCTTGGTGTAGACCGCTTCGAGCTGCTTGGCGGGCGGCGGCGCCTCCACCGAGACATGCAGGCTGGAAGAGTGAGTGCTCTCGCCGTCCGTCACGGTCAGTTTCAAAACATAAGGTCCCAGCGCGGAGAAGGTGGCAGTGGTGATCAGCGCTTGGGCATCCGCAAATGTGACCGTACCCGGTCCGGATTCCTTGCTCCAGACGCCTGTCGGCGCGGGTCCTGCGGGAGGAGGCGGTGGGGGCACCTGTCCCGGTGGTCCGTCGTAGCTGACCGGAGCCGGCCGATTCTGGACTGGCGGACGGCCTAGGACGGGGGCCTCGCCATATCCGGCCCATCCGTGCAGGTAGGTCCTGCTGCCCAAGACGGTAATGCGGTCCACCCCGGCGCTGCCGACGATCGGCGCATCCATTTCTTCGGGCTCGCCAAAGCCAACAATCGCGCTCTTCACCAAGGGAGAAAGCACGACAGACGCGCCAGCCGCCTTTCCCACGGTTCCAAATAGCGCCCGGCGGCTCAACTGGGTCTTCTTCGAATCTCGCCTCAAGAAGTTTCCGCCTCCTGGTAAAACGATAGCATCTTGGGTAAGATTCTGTAAGCGCAGCCAATCGTGAAGGCCGCCTCTACTTCAGAGCGAAGGCGATGTACTCTCCGTCGATTTTCGTCTGCGTGGCGGGGGTGAGGCCGACCTGGGCGGAAGCGCAGAAGACGATGTACTCACGGCCGTTCACCTGATAGATGGCAGGCATTCCCTCGATGGCCATCGGGACCTCTCGCTCCCACAGCAGCTTGCCAGTTGCGACATCGAAGGCCCGCGCGCGCCGGTCTCGGGTTCCGGTGAAAAGCAGCCCGCCCGCCGTCACCACCGGTCCCACTTTGGGGTAGTGGGTGCCGGTGTCGTGAATGCCCTTGACCGCCAGCTCCGGCACATCGCCCAGAGGCATCCTCCACTTGATGGTCCCCTCGTTCAGGTCGTAGGCGGTCAGCACGGTCCATGGCGGACCGACCATCGAAAGACCGTTCGCGCCAGTGAACATGTTGAAGCCGCTGGTATACCGCACCGTACCCTCGGGCGCCTTCGGATCGCGCTCCAGCTTGAGCAGGGCGGGGAGATCTTTGGACACCAGGTAGAGCATGCCGGCGGCAGAGTCCACTGCCGCGCCGCTCCAGTTAGCGCCCCCGTTGTTCCCCGGCATCTCGACCGTACCGCGCATACTGGGCGGCGTGAACAGGCCCTCGTTGCGGGCGCTCAGGATCATGTCCCGGAACTTCGCCTGGTCCTCGCGAGGGAGGTAGGGGTTGACATCTTCCGCCGTGAATTTCTGCCGGGCGAACGGAGGCGGCTTCGTCGGGAACGGCTGCGTTGGCCACGTCTCTTCGCCCGGCATGTCCGACTTCGGTACAGGCCGTTCCTCGATCGGCCACAGCGGTTCACCCGTCACCCGGTCGAATACCCACAGAAAGCCCTGCTTCCCAGGCTCGGCCACGATATCGACGGACCTGCCCTCGTGCCTCACCGTCAGCAGCTTCGGCGCCGTGGCGTTGTCGTAGTCCCAAATGTCGTGGTGCACCATTTGGAAATGCCATAGGCGTCTGCCTGTGCGGGCGTCCAGGGCCAGCAGGCAATCCGCGAACAGGTCGGCGCCCTTTCGATCCGCGCCCCAGAAGTTATATTTGGCGCTGGCTGTGGGCGCATAAAGAATGCCGCGCTTCTCATCCACCGACATCTCGCCCCAAACGTTAGCGCCGCCGACGGTCTGCCACGCATCCTTCGGCCACGTCCCGTAACCATACTCGCCAGGGTGCGGGATCGTGTGGAATGTCCAGACCAGCTTACCGGTCCGAACATCGAACGCCCGGATGTCTCCCGGCGCGGAGCCGTACCCCTGGTTGGTGGCTGATCCAAGGATGATCAGGTTTTCGAACACCCGCCCCGGCGTCGTCGATTGCACCAGTGCCAGCGTCTTGGGATCGCGCCCCAGACCTTCCTTCAGGTTGACGCGGCCGTTCGCGCCGAAGCTCGCCAGCAGCTTCCCGGTGCGCGCGTCGATGGCTCGAAGCTGATGATCGATGGCCAGCAGTAGCCGCCGGTCCGACTGGTCCCCGCTTTCCCAATAGTTGATGCCGCGGTGCGTGATGATGCCGGCGGGCGGATCGGGCGTGTAGGTCCAGATCTCTTTCCCCGTGGCCGCATTCAGGGCCACGATGGAGTTTCGTTTCGCCAGCACGTAAAGCACGCCGCGAACCATCAGCGGATTGAAATCGTATCTCAGGTGGTCTCCGGTGGAGAAGCGCCACGCAACTTCGAGGCGCCCGACGTTACCGCGGTCGATCTGCTTCAGGGCGGAGTATTGGCCAGAATCAGCGGCACCCCCATAGTCGCTCCAGGCGGTGTGGTCCTGAGCCGAGGCGGCGAGGACAAGAGCGAGGAGGACGGCGGTCAATCGCACCTATCAAGTATGCGCGATGGCCGGTCCCGGCGGGGCGCCAGACGCGATGGATGCGTCAGCGGCACCAAGGGAGCGTTGACCCGATGCTCAGGGCGGGAGACGCATAGAATCGCGGCACGCAGCGCCATTGGAGTGATTGTGACCCGGACGGCGGCGCGCATGGGAGGGATGGCACACCGGGCGCTCCCACTCCTTCGATGACGACGGCCCTGGAGGCCCCGCCCTTCGATCCCGCGGTCGAGAACTTTGCTTGGGCATAGACGAATATTAGCGCCAATCCGCTGAAGCACCGCTCCGATGCCACCCAATGATCGTAAGACTCGTGCTGCCAGAACGGAGCGAAGGCCTGGCCCGGCGTCGCATCGAGGCGTTCCGGCGCCGCCATCGGCTTAATAGCGAGAGTTCTCCCAGGTTCCTGACGATCCCCAAACCAGCCGCAAGCATGCCCCACGCGCCCGCCCGTGGTGGTACATTCCAAACAGATGACGACACGGCTCGCCATTCTGTTTCTGCTCGCCCGCGCCGGCTACGGCCAGTTCGCACCCGCTCCGGTCGCGCCCCGCGGCTTCCCGTCTTTTCACCACGCCCGCGGCCACATGGTCGAATTGGATGCCCTGGTCACCGATGCCGCCGGCCGCATCGCCCAAGGTCTCACCGCCGCCGATTTCTCGCTCGAATCCGGCAAGCCCCTCAAAATCGCAAGCTGCGGTTACGTCGATACCAGCGCCCGCCGCACCATCGTCTTCGTGGTCGACGACCTTGCCCTTACCGAAGAGGCCATCGACAACGTCCGCGCCGCGCTCCAACAATTTCTCCCCACTCTCCACGCCGGCGATCGTATCGCCATCCTCCGCAGCGGCTCTGGCGAAGGCGAACTCCAGCAACTCACCAACGATCCAAAGCTGCTCGGCCAAGCTATTGCCCGCCTCTACTTCAATCCGCGCCGGGCCTTCTTCAACTCCGCGGCGGACCGCGCCGGCGTCTTCAATACCGGCGCCATGGGCGTCCTCCGCGTGGCCATCGCCGGACTGAACCACTTGCCCGGACACAAATGGCTGGTGCTGTTATCACCCAATCTCCACGAGCAGCCCGTCACCGCCCTCGAAGCCCTTGCCTCCGCGGCCAAACAAGCCGCCGTATCGGTTTACGGCATCG
>Ga0335074_10009959_pt1 | contig 13283 bp, 11 predicted proteins | sample Lox_Sample_23_FD_206715 | JGI IMG/M metagenome (GOLD analysis project Ga0335074, IMG submission 206715) | Soil microbial communities from Loxahatchee National Wildlife Refuge, Florida, United States - Lox_Sample_2.3 | ecosystem: Environmental > Terrestrial > Soil > Wetlands | place: USA...
CGATGCGGAGAACGGTTTCCGCCCGCCCGTCCTGGCGCATCCGGGCGATGGCTTCCTCCAGTTTGGGGCGATCTTCGGTTTGCACGATGGCGGCGAATTCGTCCGGCTGATCCAAATGGAAAAGTCCGGTCATTTCGGCATAGACCTTGTTGCGCCAAAGTAGGCGGCCGTCGGGGGCCACCTCGGCAATGCCGTGCAGGGCGTTTTCGAGCGCCACCCGTTGGGCCCGCAGAGTCCCGGCCACGCGCGCCAGTCCCTGATTCAGCGCTCCAATTTCGTCGCACCCGGCTAAGAGCTCCAGGGCGCCTCCGGTGGCCAGACGCGCGACGTTGCGCCGCAGGCTGGCCACACGGCCGGTGATGCCGCCCGCAAACAGCAGCGTCATGCCGACGCCGGCCACCAGTCCCAAGGCCAAACAGATCGCGGTGAGGGCGCGTTCTTGCGCACGCAGGGATTCGACGCGTCCAAGCTGCGTTTCCAGGCGCCTGGAGTTGTCCGACTCCATGGAGCCGAGCAGCGCCTGGGTGCGCTCCCGATTCCGCTGGACATAGGCGATCCCCTCCTGCATTTCGGCCTTCGACAGAACACCGGAGCGTAAGCGCGCCATGCCGCCGAACATGCGTTCCTCTCGCGCGTTTTCCAAATCTCCGAGCCGCGCCAGGCGCTGCTGGTCGGCTGGAACCGGCAAGGTCAGCCGCACCAGTTGCAGGCGGCGGGAATCGAAACTGGCGATAGAGCCGCGCACCTGGTTGGCGTAGGTTTCATCGCCGGTAATAAAGTAAGCGCGCACGTCGGCGCTGATGTCGCTCTCGCTGTAGCGCAGACGCTGGATTTCCTGCGCGATTTCCAATCCGCGGTTCACCTGATCGGCGGCCGCCGCGGTGCGGCTGGCCAGCAGATTGGTTACTCCGAACATCACGACGGTGGCCAGGGCGGGGAACGAGACCAGCAGCAGACATTTGGTCCGCAAAGAGAGGTCCGGCCACTTGCGCGCGTATTCCATGGGCCAGAGCATAGATCAACGGTCCAGGATTACCTGCAACAGCGGGCAGAGGGCGCTTAAGCGCGACTTTTCGAGCGACGCGTCGGCGCCCAGGTGCGCCGAAACCGACAGGTAGAGATCGGACTGCTCGGCGCCCGAAACGGCCACAATCCCGATTTTAGGGAACAATTTTTTCAGCTCTCCCACGGCCTCGATGCCGTCCCGGCCGGGCATTACCATGTCGAGAACCACGGCGTCGACGGCATAACGCTGCAATTGCGTCAGGCACTGTTCGAGGTCCTCCGATTCGAGCACTTCAAATCCGGCCGGTTCGAGGATGGAGCGGGCCAGCGCCCGGAAGTGCTCATCGTCGTCGACCACCAGGACCCTTTGCGGCGCCGGACCGTCCGGCGTCCGGCGAAGACTTTTTTCTTGAAGATTTTTCTCCCAAAGATTTTTCTCAGAGACCTCTTGGGCCATAACCAACTCTCATCGGCCCGGCTGGCGAAAATTTGAACTGCCTGGGCTGGCCGGGTTGGCGGGTTGCGGTTGTGATGTCCACCCTCCAGGCTGCTTCCAGTTCCCGTTTCCGGCGCGGCTCCGCACTCTTGTTCGGGGGCCCATAACCGATAAGCCCTGCGTGTGGACAGACGTAGAACTTAGGAGGCAAATGTGATCTTGGCCACGGTCTCGGCGGATCCGGCTTTTCACAAAGACGTTCGAGCATCGCTCGATGGTCACGTTCGATTTGAAGCGGCCTGGGACCTGCGGTACGAAGACGCGAGCCGGTTGCGAGGTCTGGGAGGGGAACATCAGTGCCTGCTGGTGGTGGATTTCGGGGATTTTCCGCACGCCATGCCGGTAGCTCGCGCGGTAGACGGACGTTCGCACGTTGTGGTGATCGCGGTGAAAGCGGGAGGAAGCCGCGAGGAGTTGCTGCAGTTGATGCAAGCCGGGGTGCGCGAAGTGATGCCCGAATTTACGCAGCGGGAGATTCGCCAGGCGGCGACGCGCGCCGCGTCAACGCTGTGCGCCGCGGGCGAGGTTCTGGCGGACCTCTACGCCTTCATGCCCGCCAAACCGGGCTGCGGCGGGACCACGGTGGCTACCTATTGCACCGCCATGGCCGCCGAGTGCACGGTAGATCCCACCTTGTTGCTGGATTTCGATATCCGCCTGGGGGTGACGTCCTTCCTGCTCAAAGCCGAAGGCGCGCACACCATCGTGGATGCACTGCTGCAAGCCGAGCGGCTGGATTCCGATATCTGGTCGAGCCTGGTATCGCAAATTCGCAACTTGCATCTGCTGGGATCGGGTCCCATGGATTTTTCGCGCCACGTGTCGACGGAGCGTTTTATGGAATTGCTGGATTTCGCGCTGCGCCGCTATGCGCTGGTGGCGGTGGATCTGCCGGGCACCATGGAAGATCAGGAATGCGAGACCCTGCTGCGCGCCAAACGGATTTATCTGGTTTGCACTCCCGATATCGGGGCCCTGCACGTGGCGCGGCGCAAGGCGAGCTGGCTGAAGGATCTTCGCCTTACCGATAAGGTCTGGGTGGTGCTGAATTGCATCGAGCGCCGAAGCACGCTTTCGGTGGACGATATCCAGCGCATCATTCAATTGCCGGTGCGCCACCTTCTGCCGGCTGGCGCGTCGGAGATTTCGCGCGCGGTTCAGAAAGGCGCTGTGCTCGATACTTCCTCGGCACTGGGCAAAACTATCCTGCGGATCGCCGAGGAAATGACCGCCGAGCGGCGCTCGGCCAAGAAGCCCAATGCCGTGCGGCGCTTTGTCGAGTATTTCTCGGTCAGCGCGGCGCGCGACGGGCGGGGTTAGCGGAGACCAGTGCGATGACGAACCAAACCATGCTCAGCCTTTTGGATTATCTGTGCAACGAAGCCAGGAATTCGGTGCACGCCAGCTTCGGCCTGATGGCCTTGTGCCCCACTCCAGCGGGCGATCCGGCCTGGCGAACGTACCTGGAAAACAGCAAAACGAGCGCGGACCGCCTGTTGCGCTCTATCGACGACATTCGCGAGCTGCTGGCGGCGCAAGCGGCCACCTTCGATCCGCCCGAAGTGTTCGATCTCACTTTGTGCCTGGGTGAAACCATCGAAGTGCTGAACCTGGCGGCGGGCGGACGAGCCAGCCGTCTGATTTTGCAATCTCCCGCGCGGCCGACGCCCGGAAGGCAGCACCGGCGCGCTATCGAGCAGGTGTTGACGCGCATTCTCGACGCGGTCTCCAAGCTCGGGCAACGGGGAGAGACACGGGTAAGCGCGGGCCTTGCGCCGGAGGGCGGCGGGGTGGTGTTCGACATCCTGCCGGTGAACTCCAAAATCGCGTTGCGCGTGGCGGATTGGCTCAATGCGGAAACCGAGCAGGTCAATTTTCAGGACAGCGACGACATGCTGTTCGGCATCGCCACCCTGGTGGCCGGAAAGCGCCTGCGAGCCTTGGGCGGCACCGCCGAGTTCGTATCCGACGCCCGGGCTCCCATGGCGTTGCACATTGCGCTGCCTTGGACCGTGGAATCCGACACGGCTTCGCATCCGGACCGCGCCGAGCAGGATCAGCCCGGCCTGAATATTCTGGTGGCGGAGGATTCCGATGAAAGCTTCGTGCTGACCGGGATTCTGCTGCAGAAGGAAACGGTCTGGCGGGCGCGCGACGGCCTGGAAGCCGTAAACATGATGAAGTCGCGCCGTTTCGACGTCGCTTTGATGGACATCCACATGCCCGGCCTGGACGGCTACAAAGCCATCCGCTCGGTGCGCGATTGGGAAACCCAGACCGGAAATGCGCGAACGCCCATCGTGGTTCTCTCTTCGGACGACCTGGACACCCAGATGCGCTCGGCATCCCAATCCGGCTGCTCCGGCTTCCTGCGCAAGCCGCTCGATCAGCACGATCTGGAGGATTTGCTGGATCGGCTCAAAGCCGCCCGGGCGGTTTGCGCGTGATCACTGCCGCAGCGCGAACGTGAACAGCGCAGTGCCGGCATCCACCGCGACATACTGCTTGCCGTTGACCTCATAAGTCATCGGACCGCTGTTGATTTGTCCTCCCAGCGATGCCTTCCACAGCAGCTTCCCCGTGCGGTCGTCAAGCGCGTAGAAATACCCTTCGCGCCCGCCGCTGAACAGAAGGTCGGAATCCGTGGTCAGGACGCCGGCCCAGGTGATGTCGGTCATCTTGAATTCCCATTTGCGCTCGCCGGTCTTGGGATCGAACGCGCTCACAGCGCCGTAGCCTTCCTCTTCGGTTTTGAAATCGGGCTGTAAATTGACAGCGCCCATCGGAGTGTTTCCGACGCCTTTCGGAAAAGCGCCTTGGATGGCCTTTGTCGCCGTGTTCTCCCACAGCGGAATGTAGAACCAGCCGGTGTGCGGGTTGTAGGAAGGCGGATACCAATTTGTCGCGCCCAATACCGTGGGCATGATCAGAGTGCCTCCGGGCGTGGGGACTTTGCCCGGAACGCGCATGGGCCGGCCTTTTTCGTCGAATCCGTTCATCCAGTTCACTTTGACGAAAGGCTTGCCCATGAGGAACTCGCCGCTAGAACGGTCGAAGACGTACATCAGGCCGTTGCGATTGGCCCACAACATCACTTTGCGAGGCGCGCCGTGCCAATCGATATCGGCAAGTACGGGTACCTGTGTGGCGTCGTAATCCACTTCGTCATGCGGCGTGAACTGGTAAAACCATTTGAGCTTTCCGGTGTCGGCATCGAGCGCGAGCACCGAATCGCTGTAGAGATTGTCGCCCAGGCGGCTGCGGCCATCCCAATCGGGCGCCGGATTGCCGGTGCCCCAAAACGTGAGGTTGGTTTCCGGATCGTAGGAGCCGGTGTTCCAAATAGCGGCGCCGCCTTTTTTCCACGAATTGCCCGACCAGGTGCCGAAATTCGGCTCGCCCGGCTGCGGGATGGTATGGAAGCGCCAGACCTCCTTACCGGTCTTGGCGTCGAAGGCCGCGATCAGGCCGCCGACGCCGCGGTCGCCACCCGCGGTGCCGACGATGACTTTATCTTTCACGATAAGCGGCGCATGGGTGATGGCGTAGAACTCGTCCACTGGCGCCACGGTGGTGTTCCACAGCACCTGGCCGTTCTTCGCGTCAATGGCCAGAAGATGCGCGTCGATGGTGCCCATAAACAGCGTATCGCCCAGGATGGCGAGGCCGCGGTTCACGCGCCCGCAGCAAGGGCTCGCCTTGGGGTGGGGACTATAGTTCAAAGTCCAGAAGATGCGGCCGGTGGCGGCGTCCAGCGCGATCACATCATCGGGGGCTTGGACGGTATACATCACGCCGTCGACCACGAGCGGCGTGGCTTCGAACTTCTCGATCGATTTGGCTTGAAACACCCATTGCAATTCGAGCTTCTGGACGTTATCAGGCGTGATTTGCGTAAGCAGGCTATGCCGCTGGCTGAAGGTGGTGCCCGAGTAGGTGAGCCAGTTTTGCGGCTCCCGGTCAGCGTGCAAGATGCGGTCAAAGGTGACCGGATTTTGCGCCAACAGAGAACCCGTGGCCAACGCAATTAATAAGAACGATGCTTTCATTTCGCGAACTCTCCTAGCGCTTGTCGGGAAGCGCAAAAACATATAACGCATTTCCGTTTGATGGATGGTGAATGTCCGGCGCGATGAGCCCCGGTACCTGGCGCGGGCTTCCGCCACCCAACCCGGTTGGCACCGCAATGTACTGTTTGCCATCCACGCTGAACGAAATCGGAAAACCTTGCACCGACGTTCCCAGCCGCGTCTGCCACAGAATCTTACCGGTGGTAACGTCCAGGGCTTTGAAGCGGCGATCCAAATCTCCCGCGAACACCACTCCGCCGGCGGTGGAAAGCGCGGCGGTAAGGAACGGCGCGCGCTGCTCGATGGACCAGAGCTGCCGCATGGTGTTCACGTCGAAGGCGGCCAGCTTGCCGATGTTGCCGCTCGTGCCGGGCATTTCATAGAAGCGCCGGCCCGCGCCTCCACCCGATCCGCCGCCTTCTTTCAAATCGATCTTCTCGCCGTTCATCGACAGGCAGCTTTGGCTCAGCGGGATGATCAGGCGATTCGTGCCCGGATGATAACTCATGGCCGGCCAATTGTGGCCGCCCTCGGTGCTGGGGCAGGCATCGATCCATTCGCCGAGCCGCTGCTCGACGATGTCGTTGCGGTAATGCGGCTGGCCGGTCTTGGGATCGAATGAATCGAAAACATTTTGAAACACCGTCTCTTTGTGCCCCAGATACCGGCCGGTCCGGCGGTCGAGCTTCCACAGGATGCCGGGTTTGCCGATGGTGAATACAAGCTTCTCACCGCCCGAATCGACCAGCACGCGCTCGAAGACTTCATCCAGATCGAGCGACTCGCCGGGCGCATGCTGATAATACCAGGCGAGCTTGCCGGTATCGGCATCGAGGGCGAGCGTGGAACTGCTGTAGAGCGCCGCGCCTCCGCCCGATTGACGGCTTGCGCGCATCCACGGTTTGGCTTGCGCCACGCCCCAATAGGTGAGGTTCAGATCTGGATCATAGCTGCCGGTGATCCAGGTTTCGCCGCCCGCGCGAAACAGGTCCGGGAGTTTACCCCAGGTGTCCCCGCCGGGTTCGGCGCTGAGGGCGATGGTATGGAATTTCCAAAGCAGCTTTCCCGTAGAGGCGTCGTAGGCGCTGATGAAGCACTTCTCGTCGCGATAACGCTCGCAAGCGCCCAGGCCTTGCAGGATCTTGCCTTTAATGACGATGGGCCCGCTGCTGGTGGCGTAGCTGCCTTTGGACCGATCGCCGATCACGGTTTCCCAGGCCTTCTTTCCGTTGCGCGCGTCGAAGGCCATCAATCGGGCATCGCTGGTGGTAACGATGATTTTGTCCTGGTAAATCGCGATGCCTCGCATGGAACTGGCGCCGGCAACGCCGCCGTAACGGTTCTCCCAGATCAGCTCCCCCGTGCGCGCATCCAGCGCCTGCAGCGTGCTGCCGGGATTGTTGAGGTACAGAACGCCATTGTGAACCAGAGGCGCGGTCTGATTGTTCCCGTCCTCGTTCATCGACCATACCCATTGGAGCTGAAGCTCCCGGACGTTCTGGCGCGTGATCTGATTGAGCGCGCTGTAATCCCACGCCTGATAATTACCGCGAAGCATGAGCCAATCGGCCGGATCGGGACGGCGCAGCATGGCATCGGTGACGGGCTGAAAGTTTTTCACCTCGCCTTCGACGGTCAGGCCTTCAGCCCGGAGCGGCTCCAGTCGCGTGCTCGCGGGCACCGGCTCATCGGGCGGAGGGTGATGGATGGAATCGGGAACCTCGCCGTTCGCGACAGAACCGATTCGAATCTTCGATCGGGCGGTGAGCGGCTGATTACCGGGATGCGCGCCGTTGGCTTCGAGAATGAAGGCCGCGAGATTCAGGTAGGCTTCGTCGCCGAGTCCGCGAGGATTGTTCGGCGGCATCGTCGATTCGATGAACGCGATTAAATCGCTTGTGGTCCGTTCGCCCCACTGGCCAATGAAATTCGATCCCGCGAGCTGCGGCGCCTCATTGCGGCCGCCCAAATCGGAAACATGGCAGATAGCGCAATTGGATTGATAGATGAACCGGCCGGCCGCGGCTTGCGGCGCGCTATAGGGGCCAGGCTGCTGAGCAAGAGCGCCAGCGACGCAAACGAAGCCGATCGAGATTGCATATTTCATCGCAGCAGCCAGCCCCATAGATTGCCGTCGGGAGCTTTTTCGCTATCGATTTGAATATACATCCGGCCCTTCTTCAAGCTCTCGATCTGTTGCGGCGTCAGATCCAGCGAAGCGCTGACGGCGCCGTTGGTCTGATGAACGATGGTGAGATCGAGAATCGAAGGGCCGCGCACGCCGGTAACGGGACCTTGATGGAGCCTGGCGTCAATGGCAGGAGATCGCAGCCCCTCAAACGACCCGGCGATCGATAGCTTCGCGCCCGCGAGCGTTGCGGTGGCCGAGCCAATGCCCGCGATGTTCTCGCGCGTCTTCGCCTCGATCGGAACCGGAGACAATCGGACCTTGTATACTTCGGGCGCCTGCCCCGTGAGCGGCAGCCAGCCAGCGAGGGCCAGAGCCAGAACCAACATGGATCTCATGATTGGGCTCTCATGATGGGCCAGTATACTACCGTAGCCGTTCGCATTGGCTTGCGATATGCTTGCGGAGGGAGGAATCCATGGAATTCGATCGGGAATTCGACCGGCGGGCGTTTATCGCGGGACTGGGCGGCGTGGCGGCGGTAGCAGCCATGGCCGATGAAGCCAAGGCTGAGGCGCTGGAGCATCACATGATGCTGCAGTTGAATGTAACGAATCAGGCGGCGGCCAGCGCGGACAAGAAGTTTCCCAGCGCGGCTGAAGTGGAGGCGCGGATCGACACGCAGCCCTACCGGCGCGGCGCGGGTAATTTGTTCATCTCACATGCCGGCAACGTGAAGAGGCTTCCGCCCATGCCGGAACAACCGACACTGGTGGATTTCTACAAGCTTCGGTTCATGGCAACGTCGAACCATTGCCTGCAGAGCGCCAATCGCGCCATGCAAAACGGCATGTCGGAAGAGATCATCCTGGCCTGCCTGCTGCACGATACGGTGCAGGACCTCATCAAGGTGGATCACGGATGGTGGGGCGCGCAGATGTATGAGCCTTACGTCTCCGAGAAGGTTTCGTTCGCCATTCGTTATCACCAGGCGCTGCGCTTTTACGAAGACAAAGAACACGGCTACGAATATCCTGACCTCTACCGGCGCGTGTTCGGGTACGATTACAAACCCGAGCCGTACATCGAAGCCACTTACAAGATGGTGCGCGCGCACAAGTGGTATCTGGAGCCGCGCATGGTGACGGTGAACGACCTTTACGCGTTTGAGCCGGGCGTGCATCCGCAGCTCGATCAGTTTCTCGATATTATCGGGCGGCACTTCAAGCAGCCGAAGGAGGGTCTGGGATACGATAACAGCGCTGTGGCGCACATGTGGCGATCGATCGCGCGGCCGGACGCGCCGTTATAAAGCGCTCGCCGTCGCTCGCGCGGGCTTGGCGATTGGCGCGGCTCGTTACCTCGCCGCGCGGGATTTGGGTCTACTGCAAGCGCGCGATAGCCCCCATCACTTCGGACGGTTTCTCAAACGGCGCCACGTGGCCGGCTTGCGGGATCATGACCAGTTCCGCGCCGCGGATGCCGCGCTGGAACGCCTGCGCGTAGACGGGCGGGATCAACTTATCGCTCTCACCCCAAATGAGCAACGTCTTGGCCTTGATGCGATAAAGGCGCGAGGCCAGGCCGCGCTCGGGAATCGGAAACAAAATCTTACCGGCCGCGCCGAGCTGCCGCGCATTCCGCACCAGGAACGCCTGGAGGAATTTCGGATCGCTCATGTCCGTTCCCGCGCTCATGATCTTGGCGCCCGCCTCGGCGTCGTGGAATAAATAACCCGGCAGTTCGTAGGGCAGCATGGCGAAGATATCGGGGATGGGATGCTCGTCGAGCCACAAACCGGCGGATGCAATCAGCGCCAGCCGCGTAACGTCGTTCGGGGCGACGGCCGCCATTTCGCTCGCGATCATGCCGCCCATCGAAAGGCCAACCAGAAGCGGGTCCTTGATTCCGAGCCGGTCCACGACGTCCCAGGTGTGCAGCGTGAAATCCAGCATGTCGCGCAGTTCGATGCATTCTTCGCTGTCGCCATAGCCAGGCACGAGCGGCGCGTACACATGGAACTTTTGCGCGAGAGAATCGAGAAAGCCGAGATCCATATCCAGCCCGCCGGCGCCATGCAGAAAAACCAGCGGACGGCCCGCGCCGCCTTCGTAATAGCGCACCGGAACGCGTTCGGTTTGAACCGTCTTTAGTTCCATAGTCAGCGTTCGGCTCCCACCGGCTCAGACTCGACAGGCAGCGCGCCCGGCGTCGCGCGCTGGGCCAGAGGCTTGCACCAGAAGCGGCCGTCGCTCGCATATTCGGGGAACATGTTTCTCAGTTTCGGGATCACTTTTTCGGCGAACAGACGGGTCGAGTGCATGCATTTATCGGCAGGCATGTCGCCGATTTGCATCAGGCAAAAGATGTTGCCGACGCGCAGCTTCTGGATCAGTTCTTGCATCCGATGCGTCACCGTCTCCGGGCTGCCGGCGATCACGCTGCCGTTATCCACCAGTTCCTTCCAGGGCAGTTCCTGGAACATCGTCTGTGGTGCGTACTGCGAAAGAATGCCCTTCTGAATGGTCTTGATGGTGCGATATCCGGGAGCGTCCGCAAAGCCCGGATACACGTGCAGGCAGCGATTATAGAAATAACTGACGTGCTTGGCGTACAGCCGTTCGGCTTCCGCATCGGTGTCGGCGACGCAAATGGTTTGCGCGAAGCCCGCGCGGTAGGGCGAATCGTCTGGTGCATTGCGCTCGGCCACGCGATCCCAGTAGCCCCGCATCAATGCCTGGCCGCGGATATATCCGCCGAAGCTCAAGTATGAATACGAATAGGTGTTGTCGATGCAGAAATCGAACGTTTCGATCGATCCGCCGCCGGGGATGTGAATGGGCGGGTGCGGCTGCTGGATGGGCCGCGGCCAAGGATTCACGTAGCGCAGTTTGGTATAGCGGCCATTGAAGGCGAAGGGCTCGCGCGCGGCCCAGGCGCGCTTGATCAGCTCATGCGCCTCGCGGTATTTTTCACGCGTCAATCCCGGGATGGCGCCGTAGCAGTAATTGGTGTCCATCGAAGTGCCCACCGGGAAACCCGCCACCAACCGGCCGCCGGAGATGCAATCCAGCATTGCGAACTCTTCGGCCACGCGCAGCGGCGGATTATAGAGCGCGATGGAGGCGCCCAGCACCACCAGCGCTACGTCGTCGGTGCGGCGCGCCAGGCTGGCGGCGATGATATTCGGCGAGGGCATCAGGCCGTAAGCGTTTTGATGGTGTTCGTTCACGCCGATTCCGTCGAAACCGAGTGTTCCGGCGTATTCCAGCAGGTCCAGATAGCTGTTGTAAACCTGGTGGCCCTTCACCGGATCGAAGAGATTGGGATCGATATCCACCCAGACCGAATGATGCTTTTCGCGAAAGTCGTCCGGCAGGTGGGGCCACGGCATCAGGTTGAACCAGGTGAATCGCATGCATGCTCCTGTTGGCGGGGCGAATGCCCCACCCGCGCCGGCCCGAGTCCGGCGATGATTTATTTCTCGGGCTTGTCCGCCGGCGCGCCCGTCCCGGCCGATCCCACAAACAGCTTGCGTCCGTCGGGGAACGTGATGTCGCGGCCGTTCATCTTATTGCTCTCGTCCTTGGATTGGTACCCGTCCACGACGATTTCGGTGCCCGGCGGCAGCGAGTTTTTGGTAAAACCATTTCGCAGCAAAGTGTTTGGGCTTCCGCCTTCCACCATCCAACTGGTCACAGTGCCATCGGGATTCTTTACATCAATGTGAATCCAGGCGTGCGGGTTGATCCATTCCATCTTGGTCACCACGCCGTGCAGTTTGACCGGTTTGGTGGCATCGAACTCGGCGGCGAACGCATGGTGCGCCCACCCTGGCGCCGCGCTCACCAGCAAACCTGCGCTGGCAACAGCGATTGCTAAATTCTTACGCATCGGGATCGCTCCTTAGGTGTTTCGGTTGCCTCTTATTAAATCACTTCGCGGATTTCTTTTCAGCGGCCCGGGCCCCGGCCAGGATATCCGTCATCGCGTAGTTTCCTTCGTGGCAAGCGTACTCGAAGATGGGGCCTTTGGTCCGGGTCACAGCGATCCGCGCTGTCCAGGGTCTCAAAAATGCCGTTGGATCGTCCACGTTGAATTCATAGAGCAGCGTGTCCGGGGAAACGCGCGTGAAGCGTTCGGTCAAATGCAGATTTCGATCGGACCCGCGAAAGGAATACTCGTCGGAGAAGTTGGTGGTATCGACAACCAGCGTGTTGCCTTCCCAGTGCCCGCGCGAATCGCCCATCCATTGGCGGATTTCGGCGGGAAGATGCGGGCCCCCATCCAGCGGAATGATACGGGCGTCGTGGATCATTTCATTCAAGATGACGATACGATCGCGCGCTTGGATGATCTGAAAATTGTTGTTGTAGGGCCCGGGCAGCATGGGCGGCCCAGCGGTAACCCACGCGATACAGCGCTCCTGAAGCGAGCGGCCTTCGGGGCCGTCGGTGGAGTGTTCCTGCATCCAGGCGCGCTTTTCGTCCACCCGTTTGCGCGCTTCCGGCGTAAGGGCGGGAATGTGGCCGTCCGGCGGATCAATAATCAGTGAGGTTTGCCGTGTGCCGACCGCTTTTGTCCCGCGGTCGTACCAAAACTGGTTGTACCCGGTGGCTACGTCCGCTTCGGGGTCCGCCGAGCGGTGATCCACATTATTGCGCTGCGCCACTCGTTTCTCATACGCCGCCGCTTCCTCGGGAGTGAAGGTCGGCTTGCCGGCCAGATCCGCCGGGCGTTCCAGCGGCGTAATTGTCGCGTTGCTCCAGATGCCTTGCAAGTCAGGTTGGCCGTCCGGAGTCCGCGGCATCTGCGCGGACGCGAAGGTCGCCATGCACACCGCCAGAACAGTCTCGCGCAGCATGCGTTCTACTTTTTCTTCTCGGCGGCGCGCGCGCCGGCCAGAATATCGGTCATGGCGTAATTGCCCTCATGGCAGGCGTATTCGTAGACGCGCTCGTTGGTTTTGTTGAAGGGGATGCGCGCGGTCCACGGCCTGGTGAACGCGGTGGGATCGTCCACCGTGAATTCGTAATCGATCACGTCGGGTGAGACGCGCGTGAAGCGCTCGGTCAAATGCAGTTTTGCATCCGAGCCCCGAAAGCTGTATTCGCTGTTAAAATTCGTCGTGTCCACCACCAGCGCATTGCCCTCCCAATGGCCGCGCGAATCGCCCATCCACTCCCTGATATTGGAGCTCACGTGCGGACGCCCATCCAGCGGAATGATGCGCGCGTCGTGGATCATTTCGCTTAAGATGACGACGTAACCGGGACCCTGCACGATTTGCGTGTCGTTATTATAAGGCCCGGGCAGCATGGGCGGACCCGCGGTGGTCCAAGCGATGCAGCGCTCGGCGAGCGAGCGATCTTCCGGACCGTCCGTGGAATGGTCCCGTATCCAAGCCCGCTGGGCATCCACGCGCTTCTGAGCTTCCGGCGTTAGCGGCGGTATTTTGCCGTCGGGCGGATCCACGATCAGCGACGTTCGCCGGTCCGCCAGATCGTTACCGCGATCGCGCCAGAATTCGTTATACGAGCGCCCGACGTCCACCTGCGTGCCGCCATCGCGCCGATCGCTATTC
>Ga0335074_10009961_pt1 | contig 13282 bp, 10 predicted proteins | sample Lox_Sample_23_FD_206715 | JGI IMG/M metagenome (GOLD analysis project Ga0335074, IMG submission 206715) | Soil microbial communities from Loxahatchee National Wildlife Refuge, Florida, United States - Lox_Sample_2.3 | ecosystem: Environmental > Terrestrial > Soil > Wetlands | place: USA...
ATGGTCGGCGCGCATCCGCTCCTCGAGGACCGCGCACCAGCCGAGCTGCTCCACGAGGAAAACTCGGCTGCCGTCGCGCTCACAGCCAGCTCGGACGCCCGGACGTCCTATCAGTCGGTCGTCCTCGCCGCCGAGGAGTTCGTCGGAGTTTGAGCGGCACCGCCGCTACGCGGGCCAGTCGAGGCTCAGCTCACGAGCCGCCCTGAGCACCGCCTCATCTCCGGGCGTCAGCGGCCTAAGCAGGTCCGGGTCCTCCTCGAGGTCCAGAGCGGCCGGATCCCACAGCACGTAGGCGTCCCAATCTTGGGTCTCGCGTCCGCTGTAGCGAAAGCCCGCGACATGCTGGTACTCGGGCACCGAGCCGCAGAGGTTGCGCAGTACGCTCGTCAGCAGCCGAGTTACCCGGCGGTCCCGATTGCGGGTCACGTCGGCGGGGATCCCCTGAAGACCGAACAGCGCGAGCTGGTCACTTATCAGCGGCGCGAGGGTCTCATGCGTGGCGGGATGCTCGAGGTCGACGAACTCGACGGCGATTGATTGGCCATAGCCGATCAGATAGGTGTCCTCAAAGTACGAGCGCGGGATGCGATTATCGGGTTCGATCGCTTGACCCGCATCCGGCTCGGCAATCAGCTGACGCTTGATGAAGTCGACGAAGCCATGGCCGTCGACGAAGCGCCGGCGGTACCGGGCGACGGTCCGCCCGACCGCCGCATGTTCGCTCGCGGATAGCTTGAGTGTGCCGAAGCCAGCGTAGAAGTCCTCCCACCGCTCGCCGTAGTTGACTGGAGCCGCCTGGCCCTCGAGGGACTCGCTAGGCGACCGAAACTCGTACAGGTCCGCCCAGCGGTCCACCCGATAGATCCCCTCGCCCGGAATCGGTACGAGCCTCAGAGGCACAACGCCCTCGGGCTGGCCGCAGACATCAGCCCGGCCTGACGACGTTGACGCGCATCTTCACCAGTGCCACCTCGATCAGCAGGAAGATCTGAAGGAGCAGCGGGACGATCGCCGCGACCGCCAGAAAGATCGTCTCGTGGCCGCTGGCGGTCGCGTACAACGCGAACCCCTCGGCGCCTACAAGCAGCGCAGCGTTGCTGTAAAGCAGCACACGCGCGAGCGCGCGATTCGCGTCGGTGAGGCCCTGTGCGGCGACGATCAGGTTGACAAGCACCGCGATGTCGATGAACAGCGCCAGCCCTGGCAGCGGCGCGACGACCGCTAGCGCGTCGAAGAAGCCGGCTCGGGGTGCGGCGTTCGCCGACGTGACGAGTTCGGCGATAAGCGCGAGCAGTGGGCCAGTCGCCGCAAACGCCCCCACCACCAGAGCCTGCTTGGCACACCGAGTCGGGTACAGCCTCCCCGCATGTTGAGATGGCGCGTGCGCCTCCAAGCTCACCCCCCGTCCGGGCTGGATTGCCTCTGGAGCCGAAATCCAGCGAGACCAAGATGCCAACTATTTGAGATCGTACCGATATCGACTCCGCCTGAGCCCTTTGTCAAGTCGGGTCAAAGGCCGCCGAGGCGCTCAGCCCTCGCCGGTCAACGCGAGGCGGCGAGGTCGTGCCTGTGCTAGTTAGCTCGCGGATGGCAAACCAGGGCGAACGGGAGGGAGCGGTCGATGGCCGCTCCGCGCCCGTTGTGGTCATAGGTGGCATGGGGCAAACTCGACCGTGGCCACGCCTTTGCCACGAGCCGTGTATCGGGCCCCGCGCCGCGTCAGCGCGAACCCCGCGATTTCCGCGGGAGGTCTATGCGCTCGAGTGGACTCGAACCACCACGGGCCGTGAAGCCCACAAGGCCCTCAACCTCATTCGCCCGTGCCATATGCGTCCGTCCGCGTCCAGATCGTCCGTTTTGTGCGGGAGCGCGGACGCATCGGACGTATCGGACGAAATGACTTGTGCCAAAGATGTGCCACGCCCGAGTTGTGCCAAGTCTCGACGAGCCGGCGTCACCCGTCCCAATGCCGCACAAGGTTGCACCCCGAACATTTGTTTGGCACCGTGTGCGCTGGGCCGAACTCGCTGAGGGGTGAGGCTGAGCATCGTCAGTCGCCAGCTTGCCACAACGACCGGCGAGAAGCTACGAGTCCGGCCTTTTCCGCGCAAGCGTGCGGGAATCATCTGATTTTGGCGGCCTGTCCGTAGGTATACCTTGCGGGCATGTCACGAGTCCTCCCCCTGCTTGCTGCTGTGCTCACTGCGCTTGTGGCGCCCGGCGCTGCGCACGCCGCCTGGTCTGGGCCGCTGACGCTGACTCGCTCTTCCGCCTGGCCCGCTGCGATCGCGGCGGACTCGGCCGGCGACGCCGCCGTGGCGTGGGCGACGGAGAAGGGTCGTGTGCCAAGCTCGATGAACCGCTATTGCGCGCTGCACCCGTTCAAGCCAAGTTGCTATGCGATCACGCAGGTGCACCTCGCGGTCAGAACCGCGTCCGGGCGCGTCGTCTCCCGAACGGTCTGGGAAGGAAAGTCTGGCGAGGTGGGCATGTCGCTCGTGATCTCCCGCGGCCAGGTGACGCTCGGCTGGGGAGCCTACGACGTCACCGACCCCAACGAGACCGCACGCGAGGTGCACGGGACCCTGCTTGGTCCCTGGTCACAGGCGCGCGTGCTTGGACACTTTCTCGACTACCTCATCACCGGCGGGCACACCCCGTTTTACCCGCAGCTGGCTGTCGCGCCGAACGGGGCCGTTCTCGCTGTCTGGAGCGCGTGCGGCTCTCTGAAGCGCTGCCCCGGCGCGATACAGGGCGCCACGCTCGCGTGGCGGGCGCCTGGACACAGCTTCGGGCGCGCCTACAAGGTTTCCGCGGCGCCCGAAGGCTCGGCCCCGAGCTTCGACGCCGCCGGTCGCGCCTACCTGCACAGCAGCTGCAGCGCGCGTGTGCTGCTCGCTGCTCCTGGCAGTTACGTCTTTCGCCGCGTTGTGACGCTCGCCCACGGAGCGGTTCGGGACCTCTCGCTCGGGCTCTCCGGTGCCGGTGAAGGGCTTGTCTCCTGGATTCCGACCCACTGCTCGGTTGACCAGGCCGCCGGGCCGATGGTGGGGCCCGTGCTCACCAGCCGGCTCACAGGCGGCGTCTTCGCTGCGCCCGTCACCGTGACCCCGGCGGGCGTTTCCGCCACCTATAGCGAGTCGGTTGCCGTGGCTGGCGGCGGGGTCGTCGGCTGGAGCAGCCTGGACAGGTTCAGCGTCCCCTTTGACGCCAACGTCTCGCTCGGATCGGCGCCGGCGCTGCCAGCCGACGCCACGCCGCTGGCGGCTGACGGCAGCGGCGACGTCGTCTTCGGCCCCCCGCGCGACGTGCTCTCCTCCCTGCACCTCACAGTGATCCCGGCCGGCAGCACGGCCGTCCAACCGTCCGCAGCTCAGTTTGCCGCGATCGGCGCGGCCCCCTTCGGCCGGACGATCGCGATCGGCTGGGCCGAACCGAAAGGCCCCCTGCGACTATCCGTATGGCGCCCCTAGAAGTCTCCCTGAATACACGCGTTGCGGTAGCGCTCGACAGCGCTGAGTGCCCGTAGCGGGAGCCGGCTTGCCCGGCAATTTTCGCATCCCTAGAGGGATGCGGCCGGGGCTGCGACCGGCGCCGCATCGGGCGGGGCCGCCCATCCAAAGGAGGGCACACAATGTCCGCAGGGCTCACAGATTCGGACACCATGTTCTCGGTGCGCGAGACACCCTGGCACGGGCTGGGAGCCGTGCTTGACCAACCGCCCGCGACCATCGCGGAGGCGATCGAGGTAGCCGGCCTCGGCTGGGGCGTGGCGAAGGAACCCATTGCGATCCACCGAGGCGGCACGCCGCCAGATTTGTCGCGTGCGGAGGAGATCCGTGGCTACTACGCAACAGTCCGCCTGGACACGGGTGATGTGCTTGGGATCGTCGGTGAGCGCTACCGGATCGTGCAGAACGTGGAAGCGTTTGCGTTCGTCGACCAGCTTCTGGGCAGCTCGATCCACTTCGAGACGGCCGGCAGCTTGCACGGCGGTCGCCGCGTTTGGGTGCTGGCGACGCTGCCCGATCACGTCGAGGTCGGGGGCGACGACGTGCGCCCATATGTGCTGCTGATGAACAGCCATGACGGCTCGACGGCCGTCGTCGCTGCTACCACCCCGATTCGCGTGGTTTGCCAGAACACCCTCAACTGGGGTCTTGCCAACGCGCGGCAGAAGTTCTCGATCCGCCACACCGAAGCGGTTACGCAGCGCGTCCACGAGGCTCGTCGAGTCCTCGATCTGTCCATCAACTACTACGAGCAGTTCAAGCGCTTCGGCGACCGGCTCGCCTCAGAGCGCTGCACCGAGCACCAGCTTCGCGCCGTCCTCGACAAGCTCTACCCGAACGGCACGAGCGACTCCGTGAGCAGCCGCACACGCAGCTCGCGCCAGCAGACTAAGGACCGCATCGCCGAGCTGTTCCTGCGCGGCGAGACGCAGGGCAACGCGCCCGGCTCCAAGTGGGCGGCGGTGAACGCCATCGTGGAGTACGGCGACTGGCTGCGCCCGCTGCGCTCGAGCGGCCAGCGTTTCGCTCGCGCTCTCGACGATGGACCCGAGAAGACCCGCGCGCTGCAGCTCGTAGCAGCCGCGTGAAAGGGTGTGGGCTCGGCGGGCGTCAGACGCTCGCCGGAGCCTGCCGAAACCGACCGATGGACGCCACCCGCGTACTCCCCTACTATGGATGGTCAAGGAGCCGGCCCGCGTGGTCGATTCCTTCCAAGGAGCGTTTGCAATGGCTACCCGAACTGACAACGAGATCCGCGAGCTGAGCCCCGAGCAGTGGGACCAGCGAGTAGATGAGCAGGCACGCAAGCGCCTGGGCATGAGCGGCGAGGAGTTCGAGCGGCGTCTGAACGCGGGCGAGATCGACATTGACGATAGCCCCGACGTGACGCGCGTTGCGATGATGCTCCCGCTGCATGCCACGCACAAGTAAGACACCCGCTGAGGCCGTCGAGCACTACCGCGGCAGTACCGTGCGGTTGCTGTCCTGCGTGACGAGTGTCCACGTCGTCGCCCGCGCCTACCACCTCTCGGACAAGCCACACGAGCTCGAACTCGCCGATACGGCGAAGATGCACGGCGGTCCGCTCTCGATCGACGTCGCCGAGGAATACGAGGTACGCCAAGACGCCGACGGCTGGCGCGTCGAGGTTCGCGGCTACCTCTACGCCATCGGATACGAGGGCCGCGAGCTCGTCTCCTACCACTGGCATCCCAGTGGCCACAGCCCGATCACCTGGCCCCATATGCACGTCGGCGCCAACGTCCAAGTCGGCGATCGGTGGCTCGGAAAGGTCCACCTACCCACCGGCACGGTCGGCCTCGAGCGAGTCGTGGCGCTGGCGATCACCGAGCTTGGAGCCAAGCCTCTGCGCGACGATTGGGAACAGCTGATCCGCGACGCCGCCGCCCGCTGACGCTCGCCTGGAACGGTCAGCCTCGTCAATAGGGGTGCTTGAACTCCTCACCACTGCCTGATCGCTGCGACAGGCGCGCGATTGCCTGCCAACGGATGAGGGCCGCCCCTCCCGATTTTCGCACGCTTCCGCGTGCGGTTGGTCGGGGTCGGCTCCCCATCCGGTGGGAGCCCTGTGAGAAAAGGAACACGACATGGCTAGTACGACCCACGCGACCCAAAACGGCAACGGGCACGGCGCTGCCAAGGTGCAGCTCAAGGACATCCCGATCTCGCGGATCGTCGTCACCGAGGGCTTCAACCCTCGCGGCGAAGTGATGGAGGACGACGAGCTGCAGGCGATGGCTGCCACGATGCGCGAGCGCGGTTGCCTGCAGCCGATCCGCGTGCGCGCGACCGAGACCGGCGACTTCGCCCTGATCGCCGGCGAGCGGCGCTACCGCGCCGGGACACTCGCCGCACTGACCACGCTCCCCGCAGTCGTGCTGACGGCCGGCACCAGCGACGAGGACGAGTACCTCGACCTGCTCACCGACGCGATGATCGAGAACGAGCTGCGTAGCGATCTGGACCCGCTCCAGCGCGCCCACGGCTACCAGGCCATGATCGACGGCGGGCTGGGCGTTCGCGCGGTCGCCGAACGCCTCGGCGGCAAGACGAAGCGCTCCTCGCGCGAAAAGCGCATCAAGGAGCACCTGGCAATCCTCTCGCTCCCCGAGCAGCTGAGGACGCTCGTTGCCAAGCAGACGATTCCCCTGTTCGCCGTCAAGGCGCTCGTCGAGCTCGCCGAGATCCACGAGGAGTTCGCAAACGCAGCGCTTCGTGCGGTCACTCCTGATGGCGACGACAGCGAACCGTACACCTGGCAGGAGCTCATCGAGAACCCCATCGACATCGCCGTGAACCACATGGACGAGCTGCCCGCCGGGGTGTACTCCAGCCGCAACTCATACCCCGTCGGCCAGTTCACGTTGAGCGAGAAGGCGCAGAAGGACCTCGCGGCCTACACCAAGCTCACCGACGGCGGCCAGATCACTGGCGTTCGTTTCGGGACGGAGTTGATCGAGCAGGCACGGCTGTTGGGCGCGACCCACGAGGCGAGCTGGTTCTCGATCATCCTCGGTGACGACGTAGCCAGCCGGCTCGCCGAGGACTACATCGCGGGGGTTCTCAAGGAGGCCCGTGCCCGCCAGCGCCGTGAACGCGAGACTTCACGTTCGAGCACCGCGGGCTCCCCGGACGTGACCAGCGGCTCGTCTACGAGCGCGTCTGCGGCTGGCGAGCCGGAGAGCGCTGAGCAGCGCGCGCAGCGTGAAGCCGACAAAGCAAAAGCCGAGCGCGCCGAGCAGCAGCGCAAGCGCGAGGACGCGACCAAGTTCAACCTCGATCTCGGCCTGCTCGTGTTCAAGCACCTGCCCAAGCTCAAGGTCGACGAGCGCGTGCTGCGCGTCCTCGCAAGCGTCGACCTCGGTGGCTCGCTGGGCAAGATCGCCGCGCGCGGCGCGAGGCTGGCCATGCCTACGTGGGTCGAGCAGGTCCAGCAGAAAAACAACAAAACGAAGACGGTCTACCTCGAACCGTGGGAGGTCGAGCGTCGAGCAGCGACCTTCCTCGAAGGCGCCGAGAGCGCCGGCGACATCGCGGGCCGCGCGTTCACGCTGATCGCGCTCGCCGCCCTCGCCGACGAGGACGCGGTAGCGCAGTCCAACCGCAGCTACTACACGCTCGACTTCAAGGGTCCGTGGGCCAAGCAGGCAGCGCGTGATCTGAACGCGATCGTCCGCGAGCGCATCAAGGAGGGCCAGTGCGCGGCGCTGGACGACCTGCTCGCCAGCAGGATCGCCAGCGACGAACACGAGGTCGCGCGCGAAGCTGAGGCCGAGCAGGCACGCCTGGCGGTGCAGGATGCCTCAGCCCGCATCAGCGAGCTCTCCGAGGAGGAGCTCGAGCAACTGCTCGCTGACGCCGAGACCGCATGGGGCCAGTACAGCCTCAAGCGCTCAGAGGTCGTCAATGCCGTCACGACTGAGCGGGAGCGGCGCGCGGACGCAAGCGGCGACACGGAGCCCGCTGGCGACACCGAGCCTGCCGACGAGCGCGAGCTCGCCGAGGCTACGGCCTAACGCGCTACCCGGATGGTCGGAGGCTAGGCACGGATGCCCGCCTCCGACTGTCCGGTGATTCGCCCGCGCGCTGGCGCGGCTACCGAGTAGGGCGGTGATCGCGCCGCAGTGTGCTCGTCACCGCCGCCTCGTGGTCGAGCCTCGCGCTGACGCGGATCAAGGCGTGGGCTGCCGTCCGCGGCCCGAGCCTGAACGTCACAGTCAGTCGTCCGTGCTTGAGGACGACGGTCTTGGCGCCGAACGCGATGATCCTTCCGCTCAGCCGGCCGGTGAAGCCCACGCGGAGCCGTCCGTTCGTTGGCCCGGTCACATGCACGACCAGCTCGCGCCCGCGCAGGGTCTCGCTGACATGAACCTTCGGCGTGGTCACTGTTGCGGTGTGTCCTGCGCCCGAGTTGCCCGAGCTCGAGGGCGGCACGACGACGTTGGTGTGTGCGGCGTTGGCCGGGCTCGCGTTGCCCGCTGCATTGCTCAGCCACACGGCGATGCTCCAGCCTCCGGCGCCGGGAACGGTCACAGTCGCCGGCCCGGCCGCGGGTGCGGCGGCGGGAGCAGTGCACGATCCCGACCCGGTTGTGGGACACACCTGGTAAAGCGCCCCCGTGACCGGGGCGAGCTGGCCCTGTGGATCGCTCCACGTGACCGTGAACGTCGAGCCGCCTGTCTGAGTGGGGGTCGCCGCCAGGCCGACAGGCGCGGCCGGCGGGCTGTTGTCCACAGTGATTTCCTCAGAGGCGACCGTCGACTCGTTGCCGGCGGCGTCGGTTGCGACGAGGGTCAGAGTGTGCTTGCCGTCTGATAGCTGGGTCGTCGGCAGACTCAGCGTTTGCGTGCCCGTCGATGACGGGCACGGCTTGGCGAAGGTGAAGTTGCACGGTGCTGTATAGGTCTCCATTGGATGCCCGTCGGCTGACAGGACGATGCTCGCCACGCCGCCGCCTGCATCCTGGGCGGAGACGGCGACGCTTTCTGTGCCCTTGTGGAACCCGCCCGCTTCGCCCGGTCCCCACAGCGCGCCAGAGGGTGTGCTCAGCGTTGGCGGCGTCGGATCGGAGAGAGTCACCGTCGCTCCATACATCGTCGCCCAAACTGCATGTTCGGTGGCGCCCGTCACGCATTCGTCTCCCGATGGCGCCTGGCAGACGATGCCAAGTGACAGTTCGTGCGCCGACAGTGCCGTGATCCTCGCCGGTTCGCCTCCTGTACCCGGCGGCCCACCAACGGAACACGTCTCGCCGTTCTGCAGGGAGTCTTCGCATGTTTCTCCAGCGACAATCGCTCCGTCCGCGCGGAGTGCCGGCGACCAGGAGTTCCGAGGGTCGAGCGAATGCCCGATGTAGCGTTCGTAAGTGAGGCCAGTGATCGTGGTGCCCGCTGGGGCGGTGAACGTCCAACCTGCGCTTGTGCCAGGTGTCGCGCCGCTCGACAGGCCGAGCGCGTCAGTGGTTGACAGCCCGCCTTCCTGATCTTCCTTGCCGCCTGAGCCTCCAAGGCGATACGGGCAGTTGGCGTGCTCGGCGTAGTGGGGCGGGTTGGCCGGGTCGTTCGTCGCCCACGTCCAGGAGTTGTTGGCCGCTTCCGGGGCGAGGTTGCAAGCGCTGACCTGATAGCTCCCGGCCGCGAGCGCAGGAGCCGGCGATGCCCAGGCCACCGCAGCGAGCATCACGGCAGTTGTTGCGCTCCATGCTCTCATCGTCCGCGCCGTGCCTTTCTGGCTGTGCTCGGTGCCGCGGGGAGACGGAGTGTTGTCCACGGGCTCGACCGTTCGACGTCGAAGGGGTCGACGTAGCGCACCGAGATCTCCGAGATGCCAGAGGCCGGGAGAGTCAGGTTCGTGAAGGTGCCGTGGAGCGTGCGCAGGATGCGCAGCTGGCGCGAGTGTCCGCGACGGCCGAGGTAGCGCACTTGGACCCGGGCTTCCTGGGGGCGGTCGAGCAACGCGAGGATGAGCCTGTGCTTGATCCGCCTCAGTCGCGCTTGGGGTCGGGCGAACGGTCGCGTGAGCGTCATTGCGGTCAATGGTGCCACTGGCTGAGGAGACGATCCCGCGGTCGAGTTGGTCTGCGCACCCGGCTCCGCTGCTTCGCCGGCCGAAACCACAGATCCAAGGCCGGCGTTGCGGAATGTCTGCGCGATGTCGAGCACGCCATTGTCGGCTTCGGTCAGGTCCTTCTCGCCCGCTTCGGGTGACAAGCTCGGCTGGTAGGAGTAGAGCGCGTCCAGTGCCGCGGCTGCAATAACCGACGCCTCGCTGGTGCCCTGCCAGTAGTTGTAGTTCGGGGCGCCGCTCGTCGGTTCGGCGCCGTCCAGGTCGCAGCCGGGCGCCAGCAGCCGCAGCCCTTCGCCACGGTTGCTGAAGGAGCAGAAGCCGCCGCCCTGCGTGTCCGTGGCTCCAACCGACAGTACGCCAGGGTAAGCCGCGGGGTACTCGACGGGGCCACCGTCGTCGTTGCCCGCAGCGGCCACGACCGCCACGCCGTAGTCATTCGCCTTCTCAACAGCGTTGCCGAGCATTTCGTAGCTCTGCGCGGACGGTATTTCAGATGTCCCAAGTGAGAGATTGATCACCCGCATGTTGTACTTGTGTCGCTGTTCGAGGCACTCCGTGATCCCCGACGCATAAGAGCTGAACGGGAACGTCGTTTGACCTGGCTCGAGGATGCGTACAGAGACGATCTGGATTGCGTGTGGAGCCGTGCCGACCATGCCCCAGCCATTCGCAGGTGCCCCCGCCATCATCGCCAACACGGTCCCGTGCAGCGTGGGCGACACGTCCCCGCCCGAGCCGCCGTCCAGCGCCGTGCGTTCCACCACGACGCCTTCCGTGTCAGGGTTCAGGTTCACGCCAGTATCAACAAGGCACATACCAGCGAGCTGCGCCGGAGCGGGAGCGTAGGGAAGAAAGGCGCCGTTATCGGCTACGGCCTGTGTGGTGATCGCGGTCTCAGCCCTCGCCATCGGCGGCGAGAGCAGCATCAGCGGGGCTAGGACTGCGACGATGCACGCCCAGCGAGGGAGCATCACCGATGCTCGACGGTCGCGCTTAGCTCGTGCTGACATCCACCACCCGACTCTCGCCGCTGCCGAACGGGAAGCCCGCCTGTCCGCCGGGCACTTCAGCGCGGAAGGGGAAGCGGCCAACGCCGCCCTCGAACTGGTAGAGCACGCGAAAGCGCCCGCGGCGGTTGGTGCGAGGAGTCCTGAACGGCTCCCAGCGGCCACGGTAATGCACGAGCAGATCCACGATCGCGCCCTGCTGTGGGATCGGACCTTCGACCATGCCGGAGAGAACGATCATGCCTTCCGAACCCGTGTGCATCGGGGTGATCCTCAGTCGCACCCCAGCCTCGACCGTCTCCTCGACACCAGCTGTCGCGGCATAGCCCGCATCGCGCGAGAACGCGCGGTAGGCCACCTCGATCAGCCGCGACGGCCCGCCCGGTACGCGCACGGTGAAGGTCCCGTCAGAGCTGGTCGTCGTCCTCGTCAGCAGCTTCGGTGCTGTGGTCCCGATGATCTGCTGGAGCACGTCCAACCTCGCGTGGGCGATCGGCTCGCCCTCACCGTTCAGCAGGCGCCCGGAAACCGCGACCGCGCGGTGCGCATAAGTGCGCGTAATCGCCGGCCGCAATCCAAGTCGCAGCTCCGCCTGCTCGCTTGCGGCCACTCCATTCGGGGCGCCAAGCCCGAGCGCGGCCGTGCTGCCTGAGCCGGGGCTCGCGCCCAAAGAAGTGCTCTCGGCGTTCTGCACTGTGACCTCGCCGTTGTAGATCACGCTCGTGTTCTGCGCCGCGTCCACGACGACCAGTTCAACCCGATGCTGGCCATTCGCCACCATCGCCGTGTCCCAGCTCACCGAATCAGATACGGTCGGCGGGCAAGCCTGAAACGTGGTGTACGAGCAGCTCGCTACGTAGTTCTTATCAGCGACCGCTTCGCCGTCGACACGAAGCTGCACGAGTCGCACGCCCGAGCTCGTATCGGCCGCCTGGTAGCTGATCGACGCCGTGCCCGAGACCGTGCCGGAGCTCGCAAGCGCGCCGCCTGTGATCGTGCCGCTCGGCAACGTCGTGTCCTGCAGCGTGAGCTGTGACCCGTACAGCTCGAGGATGTTGTTCTCACCCGAGCCGAAGGTGCACCCGGCGCCCGCATCGTCATTTGAGCAGTAGTTGGCCAGCGTGACCTCGGTGGTCGTCGACGGCAGCACGTAGGTAGCCGGTTCACTACCCGTCATCGGCGTGAGGCTTTCGCCGACCGCGCCGTCGTTGTCCGCGGCGATCGCAAACGTGTCGGCGCCGCCGATCTGATGGGATGCCTGCCACCACACCTTCGCTTCGAGGATCGTGATGCCGCTCCCTGCCGGAACTCCGATCTGGACTCCTGCGGTGGTGCCGGGGCTCATGCTGCCGCCCCTGGGTCCGATGTAGTCGCCGGGACCGCCGCTGCATGTTCCTTTCACGTTCTGTGGGCTGCCGAACACGGTCCAAGCTCCGGCGTTCCCGTTCCCGGCTGCAGGGCAGTTGTCGATCACATACGTTCCAGCGCTCGCGCCCGAGGCGAGCGTCAAGGCCAGAGCGCCGGCGGCGAGGGAGACCAGCAGAAGCCTCCACAGCGGCCGGCGGGAGCGCTTGGCGCGCGGGGTCATTTCAGCCCGTGGTGACATCGACCACCCCGCTTTCGCCGCTGCTGAATGGGAAGCCTGACTGGCCGGCGAACGCGAGCGCTCGAAACGGGAAGCGCCCGACTCCACCCTCGAACTGGTAGATCACGTGGAAACGCCCGTGGCTATTCGTTCGTGGGGTCCTGAACGGCTCCCAGCGGCCACGGTAGTGCACCAGCAGATCGACGACGACGCCCTGCTGAGGGACCGGCCCCTCGACCTCGCCGCTCAGCGTGATCGTGCCTTCCGATCCTGTCAGGCGCGGGCTCACGTCAAGCAGGACGCCGGCGTGGACAGACTCCTGCACCCTGGCCTCAGCGGCATACCCCGCCTCGCCGGTGGACGCGCGGTAGGCCACCTCGATCAGCCGCGAAGGCCCGGCTGGGACGCTCGCAACAAAATCGCCGTTCGCGCCGGTGCGCGCACGCGCGACCAGCTCGCTGTGCGCCGCGCCCGCTACCTGCTGGATCACGTCAAGCGTTGCACCGGCGATCGGCTGGCCGGTCTCGTTCACCAGCCGGCCCGGGATTCGCAGCGCACGCCGCGCGAACGACCGCGAGATCCTGCTCGAGACCCCTAGATGCAGTTGCGCGCTCGTGCTGGCGTTCGATCCGTTCGCGGCTCCCGCGAGCAGCACCGACCCTGAGCCGGGGAGTGCTCCGAGCGAGCCCACGCCGGGGTCTTCGATCGCCACCGTGCGGTTGAGCACTTCGGACTGGTTCCCCGCTGCGTCTTCGACGATGACCTGGATATGGTGCACGCCATTGGAGAGCTCGGCGGTGTTCAGCGAGTACGTGCGTCCACCGAGCGACGTCTTGCAGGGCACCTGATACGCCCATGTATAGGCGTCGTGGCCGGCAACGGGGATGCAGTGCCCGTTGTTCGTGTCGATGATCTGCGACTGCGCGACAACGCCGTCCACGAGCACTTTCACATAGGCCAGCCCCGGCCCTTCATCAGTGGCCGAGAACGTGATCGACGGCGTACCTCGCAGCGGAGCTTCTGTGACCAGCGAGCCAGAGATATTGCTCGCTTGTGGGTCATGGGGCGCGTACAGGCTGATTTCCCCGCCG
>Ga0335074_10009962_pt1 | contig 13281 bp, 10 predicted proteins | sample Lox_Sample_23_FD_206715 | JGI IMG/M metagenome (GOLD analysis project Ga0335074, IMG submission 206715) | Soil microbial communities from Loxahatchee National Wildlife Refuge, Florida, United States - Lox_Sample_2.3 | ecosystem: Environmental > Terrestrial > Soil > Wetlands | place: USA...
GACTGCATGGCCGGATCGTCCAGCACATGCGTCGCGGCGGAGCTGGCGTACCAGCCCTGTATTGCCGGCATACCGCCGCCGCTCAGCATGTCCGGCGTGTGCACGCCGTCGCCGCCGCCTTTCACCGCGTGCGGGATGATATCGTAGGATTGTTTGACGACCTTGATTCCGGCCAGCGGGTCGCCGCCGTAATAAAGTGCATCGGCCGCGATACTCTTGGCGCGCGTGAGCACGGCCGAGTAATCGGCGTTCAGCGGATCGAGCCGATCACGGATCACCACCTCCATACCCCGCTTCGGCGCCTCGGCCGCGAAGGCGTTGGCCATGCCAACGCCATAGGCACCGGTGTCGTCCAGCACCACCACCTTCTTCAACTTCAACACCTCGGCGAAGTAGTTCGCCATTCCGGGCCCCTGGTACGCATCGGTGGTGACGGTGCGGAAAAAGTTCGGCTTGCCGCCGGGGTGATAAACGGCGAAGAACTTGGGATCGTTCAGGTCCGGGTTGGTGGCGCTGCCGCTGATGAACGCCATCCCGCCTTCGCTGAACACCGGGCACATCGCCTTGGCGGAGCCGCTGTTCAGCGGGCCGACGGCGGCGATCACGCTGGGATCGTTCAGCATGCGTCGCGCATTGGTCGCCGAGAGCGCCGGGTCGTATTGGCCGGTCGTGGAAGAGCCGTCGTCCAGTACCATCAGCTTCACCTGATATCCGGCGACACCACCTTTGTCGTTCGCCTCGTTTACAGCAAACTGCGCCGCGTTGCGCACGATTGCCGCCTGCTGCGCGAGCGCGCCGGTCAGCGGCACGCTCATGCCGATGGTCAGCAGCTTCTCTTCCGCCCGCGCACGCCCGATGGCGGCGCCGGCCAGCGCTGCGGCGCCGAGGCGTGCCGCACCGCGGCGGGTCAGCTTCGACATCCGATCCTCCCTGGGTTCGTCGTTGACGACAGACTGAGCCGCTGCCGTGCTTGACACAAGCGGGGGCGGCCGGCGTCATGCTTGCGAGAGCAGGCATCCATGAACTCCCCAGGCGCAACGGAATGACGGAACACGCTAAGGCCATCGCCGACGACCCGGTCGCCCTGCAAGTGGTCTGGCGCCGGCTGATCGCGATCGCCGACGAGGCGGCGGCGACGCTGCGCCGCACCTCGTTCTCGCCGACCGTGCGCGAGTCCAACGACTTCGCCTGCGTCATCTTCGATGCCGCCGGCAACGCGATGGCGGAGAACACGATCGGCATTCCGTCGTTCAACATGACCCTGTCGCGCACGCTGGCGCATTTCCTGCAGATCCGCCCGGCAGCGGAGTGGCACGATGGCGATGTGGGCATCTGCAACGACCCGTGGCTGACCTCCGGTCACCTGCCCGACATCACCATCATCGCACCGGTGTTCATGGCGGGCCGGTTGGCCGGCTGGACCGGCAGCGTGGCGCATCAGGCTGATCTCGGCGGCATCGGTTGGGCCGCCGATGCGCGCGACGTGTTCGAGGAAGGTATCCGCATCCCGCCACTTCTGTTCATGCGGGACGGCTCCGCCGTGCCCGAAGTGGGGCACTTCATCCGCGCCAACTCGCGCCTGCCGGATCAGGTGATGGGCGACATTGCCGCGCAAGTGGCGGCCGGCGACGCGGCCGCACGCGGATTACGCGACCTGCTGCGGCGCGAAGGGATCGACGACCTGGCGCTGATCTCCCGCGCCGTGTGCGACCGCTCGGAGCGAGCGATGCGGCGCGCCATCGCCGAAATCCCCGACGGGGTCTATCGCGGCGCGATCGACCTCGACGGTACCGGCGAGGAGGATATCCATATCGAGGTCGCCATCGCCAAACGGGGCGAGGAGCTGTTCCTGGACTATACGGGCACCTCTCCCGAAGTCGCCCGGGCGCTCAATGTCGTCACCAACTATACCGTGGCCTATTCCTGCTATCCGCTGAAATGCGCACTCGATCCGGACACGCCGCGCAACGAGGGATCGTATCGGCCGATCCATGTGCACGCGCCGGAGGGAAGCATCCTGAACCCACGCTTTCCGGCGCCGGTGAATGCGCGCCAGCTCGTCGGGCATTGCCTGTCGGCGGTGATCTACAAGGCGCTCGCACCAGTGCTGAGGCAGCGGGTAATAGCCGAATCCGGCAGCGCGCCGACACTGCGCGTCGTGATCACCGGTCGCCGCGAAGACCGGCGGCGCTACGGGGCGATCCTGTTCATCAACGGCGGGATGGGCGCACGCGCCACGCGGGACGGCTTGTCGGCGACCTGCTTTCCGTCCAGCGTAATCTGCGGCTCGATGGAGATCATCGAAACGCAGGCCCCGCTGCGCATCTGGCGCAAGGAGCTGGCGGCGGACTCCGGGGGCCCCGGCCGGTTCCGCGGCGGGCTGGGCCAGGATGTGGAAATCGAGCTGGCCACCACCGAGTCGGCCAACCTGTCGCTGTTCGTCGAGCGCGTGCAGCACCCGGCACAGGGCGCGCTCGGCGGATTGCCCGGTGCGCCGTCGCGCATGGCGTGGAATGGGCGCGAGACCGGGTTCCCGCTGAAAGGGCGCAGCCGGATGGCCGGCGGCGATCGGCTGGTTGTGCGCTATCCCGGCGGCGGCGGCTTCGGCGATCCGCGCATGCGCGACCGGGCGGCGGTGCGTGCCGACGTGGAGGCGGGTCGTATTACGGAAGCGACGGCTCGGCGGGATTATGGGCTGTGAGCCGGTACATCGCCGGAGCTGACGTCGGGGGCACGTTCACTGATCTCGTATTGTATGATGCAGAACACCGCACCCTGAGCCTGAATAAGCTGCTGACCACGCCGGATGACCCGCGGCGCGCCATCATTGAAGGTTTACGGACAATGGTTGCGCATGCCGACGTCGTGGTGCACGGCACCACGCTGGTCACCAACGCGCTGATCGAGCGGCGTGGCGTGAAGACCGGGCTGATTACCACGCATGGCTATCGCGACGTGCTCGAGATCGGCTCCGAGCTGCGCTACGACTCGTTCGATCTGCAGATCGAGCGTCCGGAGCCGTTGGTGGAGCGGCGGCTGCGCCTGCCGGTGCACGAACGGCTCGGTTCAGAGGGCGAGCAGATTACCGCGCTGGACGAGGTGGAATTGCGCGTGGCCGTCCGCACGCTTCTCGATGCCGGTGTAGAGTCGATCGCTATCGCCTTCTTCAACGCATATCGCAACCCAATCCATGAAGACCGGGCGCGGTGCATCGTCGAAGCCGAGGCACCCGGCATCCCGGTGTGCACCTCGAGCGGCGTAGCTCCCGAAATCCGTGAGTTCGAACGGTTCTCGACCTGCGTCGCCAACGCCTATATCGCGCCGATCGCCAACCGGTATCTTCTGGAACTGGAGCGGTCGCTCGCGGCGCCGCTGTTTGTCATGCTGTCCGACGGCGGCATCACCACGGCGCGCGCGGCCGCCGTGCAGCCGATCGCGCTGGTGGAATCCGGCCCGGCCGCCGGCGCCATGGGTGCCGCGTTCCTCGCGCGCCAGGCCGGATGGGACGACGTGATCGCTTTCGACATGGGTGGCACCACCGCCAAGCTCAGTCTGATCCACGGCGGCGAGCCGCACCGGACGCACGAGCTCGAAGCAGCGCGGCTGGCGCGCTTCAAGAAGGGCAGCGGGCTGCCGTTGCGGCTTCCGGCGATCGAGCTGATCGAGATCGGCGCCGGCGGCGGCAGCATCGCCGCGCGTGATGCACTCGGGCTGCTGACAGTCGGGCCGCGCAGCGCCGGGGCGGTGCCGGGCCCCGCCTGCTATGCCGCGGGTGGCGAGGATCCCACCGTCACCGATGCCGACCTTCTCCGTGGCTACCTGTCGCCGCAGCGTTTCCTCGGCGGGCGCATGCGGCTCGACAAGGCGCGCGCTGAGGCAGCGATCACCCGGCTCGGCCGCGCCCTCGGACTCGATCCGTTGGAAACGGCTGCCGGGATCGCGCGGGTCGTCGATAACAACATGGCAACCGCCGCGCGCGTGCATATCGCCGAGGCGGGAACTGACCCACGCCGCTACCGCATGGTCGCGTTCGGGGGCGCCGGCCCGGTGCACGCGTACGAGCTGGCCCGGTTGCTCGACATCAAGGAAGTCATCTTCCCGCGTGGCGCCGGCGTGGCCTCGGCGATCGGCATGCTGGTGGCATCGCGCAGCGTCGAGTTCACGCGGAGCCTCGTGGCCGGCCTGGACCACCTGGACTGGGACCAGGCAAACGCTGCGCTGGCCGAGTTGGAAGCGCGCGGCCGCGCCGTGCTGCATGAAGGTGGCGTGATGGAGGCCGAGATCAGGCTCGAGATTTCTGCCGATATGCGCTACGCGGGCCAGGGATTCGAGGTCACCGTACCCCTGGGACTGGCAGCGGTCGTTGCGCGCGATACTGCGGCGCTGCATCGTGCCTTCGATGCGCAGTATCGCGAGCGATTCGGCCGCAGCCTGGGCGCGATGCCGGTCGAGCTGGTGTCCTGGCGGGTGCGTGCGATCGCTCCGCCGTCGGTGACAGAGCTGCGTTTCGCCGAGTTGGCTGCCAAGGACGACGCGCTGATCGAGCACCGGGCGGCGTATTTTGCCGAGGCCGGCGGGTTCGTCGCGACGCCGGTCTATGCCCGTGCGGCGCTGACGCCGGGAATGCGGATCGGGGGCCCGGCACTGATCGAGGAGACCGAATCGACCGCCGTGATTGGTCCGGCGGCACACGCAACGGTCGATGCGTTCGGCAACCTCATCATGCTTCTGAAAGGCAGCGCAACGTGAGCCAGGAACATTCCGCGTGAAGGTCAGCAACTTCCTCTTTCCCGAGAGCCGCGATCCGGCGCACGACGGCGCGACGATCGATGAAACACTCGCCGAGGCGCGGCTGAGCGAAGAGCTGGGCTTCGACGGGCTCTGGCTCGCTGAGCATCATTTCGACGGTATCTGCGCCTATGTCGATCCAATCAGCTTCGCCGCCGCGTTAGCCACGGCGACGACGCGCATCCGCATCGGCTTCGCGGTGGCGCAGATGTCGTTGCACCACCCTATCCGCATGGCCGAGCAGCTCTCGCTGATCGACAACATCAGCAAGGGACGGCTGATCGTCGGCCTGGGCCGTGGCACCGCCTACAACATTTACGACTACCAGGGCTACGGCATAGATCCGGACGAAGCGCAACCAAGACTGGAGGAAGCCGAGCAGATCCTGTTCAAGGCCTGGTCCGGCGAAAAGTTGGAACACCACGGCCGCTTCTGGAGCCTCAAGCTGCCGGGCCTGCGCCCGCGCCCCTTCACTCGCCCGCACCCGTACGTGATCCGCGCCGCCTCCGGGGAAGCCTCGATGGTGGAGTTGGCACAACAGGGCCGGCCGTTCCTGATGAACGTGCAGTCTTACGCCACGACCCGGCACCGCATGGAGCTCTATCGTCGCACCATGCGCGAGCAAGGTTTCAACGAGGACGCCATCGCCCGCTGCACCGACGAGTGCTGGGTGTGGCGCAACGTCGTAGTGGCGGAAACCGACGCCGAGGCGGCGCGAGTCGGGATTCCAGCCTTCGAGGCGATGCAGGCGCAACGCTCGGCGATGCGGGAACGCATCTATCGCGAGACCGGCCAGCGGTTGCAGACCACCACGCCCGGGCCGCTGGCGCCGGCAGCACGCACCGTCGTCGAGCACGCGCTAATCCACGGCTCGCCCGATACGGTCGCCGAGGCATTGTCGCATCTTGCGGCGATCGGCATCGGCGGGCTGATCCTGCAATTCCGGCTCGGCCCGATGCCGCACGAGGTGGCGGCGCAGAGTCTGACTCTGTTTATGCGGAAAGTATGGCCGGCCATGCGAGCGGGTTGACCGTCGCCATCGGGCGGCTTCACCTTCGATCGAACCCAACGGGAGAGAAATTATGGGCGCAGGCAGCACGCCGCGACGCCAGCCGGTGCATGGCGTGACGATAGGCATCATGGTGCTGGATACTGGCTTCCAGCGTTTGCCCGGCGATATCGGTTATGCGCCGACCTGGCGGTTTCCGGTCCAGTATGCGGTGGTGCGCGGAGCCACGGGTGACCGTGTCTTGAGCCCGAATGCCGGTGGTACACTCGATCTGTTCCTCAAAGCCGCCGACGAGCTCGTGGCCCTGGGCGTGGATGGCATCGCCACGAGTTGCGGCTTCCTGGCGATCCTGCATCCGGCACTGGTCGCGCATTGCCCGGTGCCGGTCGCAACATCGAGCCTGCTGCAAATTCCGCTGGTGCAAAGCATCCTCCCCAAGGGCCAACGAGTCGGCGTGCTGACAGCGGACGAGGACGCGCTGACCGCCGCGCATTTCCGCGCCGTCGGATGCCCGACGGATCTGCCGGTGGTCGGCATGCCCCCGAATGGTATCTTCCGCGCCAACCTGCGCACCGGCCAGGCGGTGGTCGATTATGCGGCGCAGGAGCACGAGGTCCTTGGCATGGCGGAAGAGCTGCTGGGCAAAAATCCCGACGTTGGTGCGATCGTCTGCGAATGCACGAATCTGCCGCCCTACTCGGCCAGGGTCCAGGAGCAGTTCGGCGTGCCGGTGTTCGATGTCGTCACCATGTTGGAATGGTTTCATGCCAGCCTGCGGCCCCGTCGTTACCAGGCTTAGAGAAGGAGAACGCGATGCAGAGCCGACGCAGCCTGGCGAGCGCGGTCACCGGGATCGGCGCCTCTTTGTCGTTGGCGCGCCGCGCCGCCGCCCAAACAACTGGACCCGCACCGGCCGAATCTACGCTGGACCGCGTGCGCCGTACCGGCGTGCTGCGCATCTCCGCATTGCCCGGCGAGGCGCCCTTCTTTGTCAAAGACCCCGCCACCGGCGAATGGTCCGGTGCCGCGATCGACATGGCGAAGAACATCGCTGCGGCGCTGAGCGTGAAGCTCGCTTACATCGAGGGAACCTATGCCACCTCAGTGCTCGACCTGCAGACCAACAAGTCGGACTTGGCATTCGCGCTGAACCCGACGCCGCAGCGGGCGCTGGCGATCGGTTTCACCAGGCCCTATTACATGCATCCCTTCGGCTACGTCGCCCGCCCAGGTTTCCCGGCGCACACCTGGGCGGACCTGAACGATCCGAAGATCCGTGTCGTGTCCCTGATCGGATCATTGACCGATAATTTGCTCGCGCGCTATGCGCCCAAGGCCCACGTGGTCGCGGTGAAGGCGGGCGCGGACGGGATCTTGATGATGCAGGCCGGGCGCGCCGACTGCATTATCTACGGATTGATCCAGGCACTGAGCGTCACCGCTCGCGCACCCGAGCTGGGACAGGTCACGCTGCTCCGCCAGCCGTTCATCGCACTGCCGAGCGCGATGGGCGTGCAGGAGGAACCGGATCGTCGTTGGCGAGACTTCCTTGACAGTTGGGCCGACTACAATGCCGGCACGCGGCAGATCGGCACATGGATCCGATCGTCGCTGCTCGACATGGGAGTCCGGCCCACCGCCATCCCGGCCGATGCGGATCTGTAACACTGGACAGTTCGAAGCGCTTCTGCAAACCTTTTGCCAGATCAAGCCAAAAAGGGCGGGAGGTCACAAATGCCAGGCAAATCACCATCCGGTCGCGCGCTTGGGCGTCGCGACGCCTTGGCGCTTGGCGGGGCCGCGGCCGCCGTTGCCGCCATCCCGGCGGCGCACGCCGACACCAAGCTGACGGTCTGGACCGGCTATCCCGAAATCCAGCCGGTGTATCAGGCGGTGGCAGCGGAATACGCCAAGACCCATCCCGGCGTGACCTTCGACTTCTTCAGCAGCCAGTTGCGACAGGCCGAGCAGAAACTGACCGCTGCGGTGCCGACCGGCACCGGGCCGGATGTGTACGACATCGGCACCAATATCAGCGTCAACTTCATCGAGAACGGGCTGATCGACCCCAACCCGCCGGAAATCGATGCGTATATGAAATCGGGACCGTGGGACAAGTTCACGGTGGATTTCTTGACCGTTGATGGCAAGACCTATGGGCTGCCTTTCCTGGAAGGCAGCCGTGCGTCGCTGTACTGGAACAAGACCTATTTCAAAGAGGCTGGGATTGCCGGACCGCCCGCTACCTTCCCCGAGTTGATCGAAGCCGCCAAGAAGCTGGTCAAGTTCGACAGCCAGGGGCGCATGACCCGCAGCGGGATCAGCCTGCGCCTTTCCGGACAAGGCAGCGGGATCGGCGAGAAGTTCCGCTATCTGTTGGCAGCAACCGGCGGCTCGGCGATCGAACAGACCCCCAGCGGCAAGTGGCACAACGGTTATGACAACCAGTCTGGCCGCGATTCGCTGGCGTTCTATGTCGATGCGGTGCAGACTTGGCATATCGATGATCCCAAGGTGCTGCACGACGCCGATGCCTTCGCCACCGGCGCCACCGCCATGCTGTTCCGCGAGTCCTGGGTGATTGGCGAGATCCAATCGAAAAACCCCAACCTGGATTACGGCGTGGTACCGATCCCGGCGTGGAAAGCCGGCATGCCGCGCTATATGATGCTGCAGCCGGAAGGCGTCTATGTCAGCGGCCAGAGCAGCAACAAGAAGGTGGCATGGGATTTCGTTAAATTCCTGACCAACCCGCAGAACGGCCTGCGGCTGACCGAAGTGACCGGCTGGCTGTCGCCGCGCACGGACATCGATTGGAAGCCACTGCTGGCGAAGACACCGCAATTCAAGACGTTTGTCGAGCCGCCGGCTGACATTCAGTATTATGTCGAGCCGGTGCTGCCTCCGTGGGATGAGATCGAAACGAGGATGGCTGACCGGCTAACCGCGGCCTATGTCGATCCGTCGTTGAAGGGTAATCCCCAGAACATTGCCGCGACGATCCACAGCATGGCACAGCAGACGGACCAGATCCTGAAGGACGCGAACCTTTACGGCACGGCATAACTTGGGCCCGGCCCTCCGAACGCATGAGTGTCTCGCTGCTCGACCGCCCCCTCCCCCGGCCCCTCCCGCAAGGGGAGGGGAGAAGACGGATCGCCCGGCACGCCAAGCTGTGGCTCTGGTGCTACGCCATGCTGCTGCCGGTGATGGTGATCTACGCCTACGTGCGGATCTGGCCGATCATCCGCAGCTTTGTACTGAGCTTTTATAACTGGCGCCTGATCGCAAGAGTGCGGCCGTTCGTCGGTTTGGCGAATTACGAGCATATGCTCGGCGATCAGAATTTTCAGATCGCGATCTGGAACACCACCGTCTATTCGCTCAGCATTGTGCTGATCAGCACGATCCTCGCGCTGCCGTTAGCGGTCCTGCTAGCGCGGCGTAGCAAGATGTCGGCGGTGTACCAGACAATTTACTTCCTGCCGGTCATCACCCCGCTGGTGCCGATGTCGATCGCCTGGAAATGGATCTATGATTATAATTACGGTATTCTGAATTACGTGCTGTCACTGGTCGGCATTCGCCCGATCGCCTGGCTAACCGACGCGCATATCGCGCTGTGGGCGCTTATCATCATGGGAGTGTGGAAGATCTTGGGCTACAATATGGTGATCTTCCTGGTTGGCATCCGCAACATCCCGGCGACATATCTCGAAGCGGCCAGTCTCGACGGGGCCGGTGAAATGCGAAAATTCTGGTATGTCACCTTGCCGCTGCTGCGGCCGATCCTTCTGTACGTCCTGGTTACCGCGACGATCAATTCGTACACCGTATTTACGCAAGTCTATGTCATGACGCTGGGCTCGCAGGATGCGCCGGGACAGGCGGTGCGGGTGCTCGTCTACGACATCTATCAGAACGGGTTCGAGTTTTTCCGCATGGGCTATGCCTCGGCCGAGGCCGTTACGCTTACTCTCATCGTGCTGGGGTTCACGCTGATCCAGTTCCGTGCCTTTCGCGAGCGAGAGACGACATGAGGCCCTGGTCGCAGCATCGCCGACTGCGGCGGCGCCTGGGCGCGCTGGTGATCCACGCAATCCTGATGCTCGGCGCCTTGTTCATGCTGCTGCCCATGCTGTGGATGCTGTCAACCTCGTTCAAGCCACCACCCGAGACCGCGGTATGGCCGCCGCACCTGCTGCCGCGTGCTGCGACGCTGGACAATTACCGAGGCCTGTTTTCGGCAATCCCCTTTCCGCGCTTCTTCGGCAACAGCGTGTTCATCTCTTTGGTATCGACAGCGAGCGTAGTAATCACGTCGATGATTGCCGGCGCGGTCTTCGCCAAATACCGCTTCCCTGGCCGGACGGTTCTGTTCATGCTCGTGCTGGCCACGGCGATCGTGCCGTTCGAGGCCTACATGATCCCGCTTTACATCGAACTGGTGCGGATGCATTGGATTAACACCTACCAGGCGATCATCCTGCCGACCCTGGTGATGAGCTTCGGCATCTTTCTGCTGCGCCAGCATGTGGCCTCGGCAATCCCGGACGAATTACTGGAGGCCGCGCGGGTTGATGGCGCGAGCGAATGGTGGACATTCCGCCGCGTGCTGGTGCCGCTCTCGGGCAGCGCGATGGCCGCTGTGGGCATCTTCGCGTTTATCCAAGCTTGGGCGGCATTCATCTGGCCACTGCTGGTTGCAAACACCGATCATCTGTTCAACCTGGAGGTCGGGCTGACCGCCTTCCAGTTCCGATTCAGCACGGATTACGGCAAGCTGATGGCCGGTTCCACCCTGAGCACGCTGCCGATGCTGATCGTATTCCTCCTCCTGCGGCGGCGGATCATCGAGAACATGGCATTGACGGGGCTGAAGGGCTGAGCAAACTGGGTTCACCACGACAACGACATGCTCCCCGACGGGGAGTCGACAGGAGGCAGACGATGACACGGATCACGCGGCGCGCGGCGCTTGCCGTCTTGGCGACGGTCCCGCTCGCCAGGCCCAGGATCGTCCGCGCGCAAAGCTCGTCTCAGCCGGTGAAGATCGGATTTGTGTCCGATATGAGCGGGCCATACCGCGACAATGGCGGGCCTGGCACGAAGGTGGCGGCAGAGATGGCGGTCGCAGACTTCGGCGGTTCGGTGCTCGGCCGGCCGGTACAGATCCTGCAGGCAGATGGCCAGAACAAGCCGAATGTCGCCGCGGCGATCGCCAGGCAATGGATCGACGACAACGGTGTTGATGCGGTGGCCGACGGGGCTGCGACTTCATCGGGGCTGGGCGTTCAGCAGATCTCGCATGAGAAGAAGCGGATCTATCTGATCACCGATCCCGCAGCAACCGATTTCATTGGCAAGCAATGTTCGCCGTATGGATTTCAGTTTGTATATGATACCTATGCCTTGGCGAAGGGGACCGGGCTGGGGCTTACCAAGGCCGGCGGCAACAGTTGGTTCTTCATCACCGCCGATTATGAATTCGGCTACTCGCTGCAGCAAAATACCGAGACATTCGTGAAACAGGCTGGCGGCAAGGTGCTGGGCAGCGTCCGTGCTCCGCTGGGGACCGCTGATTTCTCCAGCTACCTGCTGCAGGCCAAGAGCTCGGGAGCCAAGGTGATCGGTTTGGCCAATGCCGGAACGGACCTGCAGAACTGCCTGAAGCAGGCGGCCGAGTTCGGCATCTTCGAGGGCGGGCAGCGGCTGGCGACGCTGCTGATGGCGATCACCGATGTCAATTCGCTCGGCCTGTCGGTTTCGCAGGGACTTGTGCTGACCAATTCATTCTACTGGGACCTCACGCCACAGACACGCGCCTGGACCGCACGGTTCGCGCAGCAGATCTCGCATCCGCCGACCATGCAGCAGGCGGGGGCCTATGCCGCCGTGCTGCACTACCTGAAGGCGGTGAAGGTGGCGGGGACGCTCGATTCCGATACGGTGGCGGCGAAGATCCGAGCGACGCCGGTGAACGACTTCTACAATGCCAATGTGACGATCGATCCCGACGGCTGCGTCCGGCACACGATGCATATCTGGCAGGTGAAGTCGCCGGGCGAGTCGAAGGGGAAGTGGGATTTCTACAAGGCTGTCGGCGTCATGCCGGGGGCGGAGGCATTCCCGCCGCCTGGCTTGTTCGGCTGCCCGTTGGTGCATGCCTGACAGCGCGGGTTGCGTTCAGGGGGACAGGCGGTTAGACAGCCGAGTCTATCAGGCGCTGCTGTAGCTCAGTGGTAGAGCACCCCCTTGGTAAGGGGGAGGTCGTCAGTTCAATCCTGACCAGCAGCACCACGACCCTCGCCGTCACGCCTGCAGAAGCGGTCCGCTCCGGATTTCGTGCCCGCAGCGTCCTATATCACCGTCTCGAGCCGGGTGAACCGAACCGGGATCAACTGCCGAATGCGGGTCTGTCCATCCGCGTTCTTGTCAACGGTCGTAAGCTCCTGCGCCTCCCCATCACCGATCGGCATAACGATCCTGCCGCCCGGCTTAAGCTGGTCCAGCAGCGCCGACGGTGGTCGATCGGCGGCTGCCGTCACCAGAATCTTGTCGAACGGCGCATGTTCACCCCAGCCGCGAGACCCATCTCCGACACGGATACCAATGTTGGAATAGCCAAGGTGTTGCAGACGCACCTCGGCCTGGCTCACGAATTCCTCAACGATCTCGACGGTCCAGACCTGCGTCGCAAGCTGGGCCAGGATTGCCGCCTGATAGCCCAAGCCGGTACCGACCTCCAGCACGACATCGTCCGGTTCAAGCTCGAGCAGATCGGTCATCACGGCGTTGATGAACGGCTGCGAGATCGTCTTATCGAAACCGATCGGCAATGGCGTGTCCTGGTAGGCGAGTGCCGCGAGTTGCTCGGGCACGAACAGGTGCCGCGGCACACGCCGCATTGCCGTCAGCACCCGCTCGTCGAGCGATGCTCTTTCGAGCTCTTCGCTCATCAGATCCACCTGGATCTCGACCACCTCGACCATATGCCGGCGAAAGACGGCAAAATGCTTTTCACTAAGAGGCTTCACGGGACTCTCTCCATGATCGCCCATTGTTGGTCGGACATCTCGTTCCCGCTCCGGCAGAGCGGCGGGGTTCCGGGAGATGGCCCGGGACAAGCCCGGCCATTACGATGGGAGCCACATTCGCGCAACGCTGCCTCGGCAAATGCCGACACCGCTGGCATACCACCACCCAGGCGACGCGTCACGGCAAGCCTGCCGCTCGGACTAAATGGGGCTATGAAAGCGGCGGTTAATGCGTATTCTGCCGACAAGCGATCGCGCAGGGGTCAATCCCCCGCATCGCGGCAATAGGGAGGAGGCGGCGCTCGCCAGTTCATGCCGTGGCCCGGCTCCGGCGACCTCTTCCAAAATAGTGAGGGAGAACGCCCGGATGAGCGACATCTCACAGGCTCCGGCGATTGGTCCCGGCCGGCACGACGAACGGCTGATGCACACCCCGTTGCTGACGCG
>Ga0335074_10009964_pt1 | contig 13280 bp, 11 predicted proteins | sample Lox_Sample_23_FD_206715 | JGI IMG/M metagenome (GOLD analysis project Ga0335074, IMG submission 206715) | Soil microbial communities from Loxahatchee National Wildlife Refuge, Florida, United States - Lox_Sample_2.3 | ecosystem: Environmental > Terrestrial > Soil > Wetlands | place: USA...
CCCGCAGGCCAGTCGGAAGGACTGGTCAGGCTTTGACGGCCTCGATCTCCAGGTGCAGCTGGATCTTGTCGCCCACGACTACGCCGCCGTTCTGCATCGGCGCGTTGAAGCTCACGTTGAAGTCGCTACGGCTGAGCTCGCCGGTCGCGGTGAAGCCGGCCCGGTAACCGCCGTATGCGTCCTCACCGAAGCCCTGCAGTTCGAGGCGCAGCGGCACGTTCTTGGTCACGCCCTTGAGCGTGAGGTCGCCGTCCAGGATGTACTCGCCGTCCTCGACCCTGATGCCCGTCGACTTGTAGGTCATCGTGGGGTACGTCTCGACCTCGAAGAAGTCAGCGGACTGGATGTGCTGGTCGCGCTGCTCCTGGCCGGTGTTGATGGAGGTCAGGTCGATCTCGGCGGTGACCGAGGACTGCAGCGGGTTGTCCGCGGTCACGAGCTGGCCGCTGAACTTGGTAAACCTGCCGCGAACCTTGCTAACCATCATGTGCCGGACCGAGAAGCCCACCTCGGAGTGGACCGGGTCAATGTTCCAGGTCGCGGCCTGGTAGCCCGGAACCGACAGCTCAGTGGATTGTGCGGTCATACTCATCACTCCCGTTGGCAGGTAATTGATTGCTACACTGTTGAGTACTCAATGACTACCATGGCCGCTCGGGGTTGTCAAACTTTCAACTACATGGAATAAAATAAGGCTATGCCAGATACCAAGGTTCGGTGGCTTACGAGCGAAGAGCAGCAAGCATGGCGGTTGTTCCTGACCGCAACCCAGACCCTGTTCTCCGCCGTAGAAGGCCAGCTGCAGCGGGATTCAGCCATACCGCATGGCTATTACGAGATCCTGGTGCGCCTCTCCGAGGCCGAGGATCGCGAACTGCGGATGTGGCAGCTAGCCGAGGCTTCGACCTCGAGCAAGAGCCGCCTCTCGCACGCCGTGGCGCGACTCGAGGAGCGCGGCTGGGTAGAGCGGCTCGACTGCAAGACCGACCGGCGGGGCCAGCTAGCCCGGCTGACCGATGCCGGCTATGCCGCGCTCGAGGCTGCCGCACCCGGCCATGCGGAGCAAGTCAGAAAGTCATTGTTCGACCGGCTGAGCGGCGACCAGGTCGCCCAGCTCGCCGCAATCAGCACGGCGATCGCGGCCGGCGGGCAGCCAGCTCCGTGTGACCGGAGCGACCTGGATGACGACGCAAGCACATGCTCGCTCCCGTGTGCCAGCGAGCTGGAGGAGTAGGCACCTGCTCTCAGTCGGTGGCGGCGGCCAGCTGCCTGGCCATCTCCTCTGCGATCGCGGCCGGCCCGGGGCCGTCCTCACCGCGTAGCCCGGCGATCACACCCTCGCGGTCGAGTTCGCTGCGGTTCTGGCTCAGCTTCTGCTTCGCCTCGACCGAGGTCACGGTCAGCTCGACCCCGACGATCGCGCGGAGCTGTCCGTCGATGTACTCAGGCGGCGCGTCAGTGACTGCCCATGGATGCTCGCGGCCGCTCTCGTGCGCCTTCGTCAGCCTGGTCACGAATGCCCGGAGCCACTCCGGATCGTGATGGAAGGCCAGCGTTCCGGTCAGGTGAACTGCTTCGTAGTTCCAGGTAGGCACGACCCGGCCATGCCGCGTCTTGCTCTCGTACCAGCCCGGCGAGATGTATGCCTGCGGTCCGCGCACGATCGCCAGCGCCTGCGTGCCAGGCATCGCGGTCTTCCACTGCTCGTTCGCGATCGCGATGTGGCCGAGCAGCCGCCCGTACCCGTCGTCGCTGTCCGGCCGGTCCCAGATGACGGGCAGGAGCGTCGAGACCGGCTTCGTGCCGTCAAATGTCACCAGGTCGGCGGACTGCGATGCGGCTACGAATGCAGCGATCTCCGCCATGTCGGTTTGCGTGAAATGCCGTGGCAGGTACATGCCACAAGGGTAAGCGGCAGGCGGGTATCCCGTCGTCAGGGAAATACGCTGTCGGCCGATCCGGCCCGCCGCCTATGCTGGTACGCAACGCGCTGACGGAGACAAGTAGCGCCGGTCCACGTGAGCACCTGCCTGACATGCCGACCCAGGCCCGCTAGGCAGCAGAGAGCCGCCGGGAGCTGAGAAGGCGGCCTCACGCCCGGTCGCGAAGACACTCCCGAGTGCGGGGAGGAACGGCAGCCGCCACCAGCGGCATCGCCCGATGCCCCGCCGGCCGGCCCCCGTCACCGGGCTAAACGAGGCTGGTCCCGACAGCAACACAGCGGTCAGGGCCGGCGAAAGTGCGGTGGCACCGCGAGTTCCCTTATCGCCCGCACTCCCAAGGGGTCGCACACATCCCCTGAGGGAGCTGTGATGATCTCACGAGTACTATCCGCCGAACTGCCTGAGCACATCGGCGAGCGCGTCACGATCGCCGGCTGGCTGCACCGCCGCCGCGAGCTGAAGTCGGTAGGTTTTCTCATCATCCGCGACCGGGCCGGGCTGGCTCAGGTCGTGCTGCCTGCCGAACCCGCCGACCCTGAAATAGCCAGCACACCACCCGCTGGCGAGGAGACGGTCCTCCAAGTTGAGGGCCTCGTCGTCGCGAACCCGCAAGCACCAGGCGGCGCCGAGCTGACCGAGCCGGTAGTCACGCAGCTGTCCGGCCCGGCGCAGCCCCCGCCATTCGACCTGTACAGGCCGGCCCTGACCGCGGCGCTGCCGACGATACTCGACCACGCGCCGACCACGCTGCGCCACCCGCAGCTGCGCAGCGGGTTTGAGGTCTCCGCCGCCAGCGCGGCAGGATTCCGCGCCGCACTCGACCGGCTGGACTTCACCGAGGTCTTCACCCCGAAGATCGTCGAGTCGGCCACCGAGTCCGGCGCCAACGTCTTCCAGCTCGACTACTTCGGCAGGCCTGCCTACCTCGCTCAGTCACCGCAGTTCTTCAAGGAGGCCCTGGTCGGCGTGTTCGAGCGGGTGTACGAAGTGGCACCCGCCTTCCGGGCCGAGCCGTCCGACACCGGCCGTCACCTGGCTCAGTTCACTAGCCTCGACGCAGAGCTCGGTTTCATAGCCGACCACCATGACGTCATGGCCGTCTGCCGCGACGCCATTGCCGGAATGGTCGATTCAGTTCAGGAACGGGCAGCGTCGGCGATGGTTCTGCTCGGCGCGCAACTGCCAAAGGTGCCGACACAGATCCCGGACATCCACTTCGCAGAGGCGATGGAGCTGATCTCTCAGGCGACTGGAGAGGACGTGACGGGCGAGCACGACCTCGCGCCTGCGCACGAGCGATGGCTGTGCGAGTGGTCCGCACGCGAGCATGGCAGCGAGCTGCTCTTCGTGCATGGCTTCCCGCTGCTCACCAAGCCGTTCTACACCTACCCCGACCCGGACCGGCCCGGCTACTCCTACGGTTTCGACCTGCTGTTCCGCGGTGTGGAGATCGTGTCTGGCGGACAGCGGCTGCACCGGTACGAGGACTACCTCAAGGCGCTCGCCTCGCGCGGCATGGACCCGGCGCCGTTTGCCGGATTCCTGCAGGTGTTCGAGCACGGCATGCCGCCACACGGCGGGTTCGCGATCGGCCTCGAGCGCTGGACCGCGCGGCTGACCGGCGCGGCGAACGTGCGGCAGGTGACGCTGTTCCCGCGCGACTTGCACCGGCTCAGTCCGTGACGGGCTGAGCAGCCACCCGGCGCTGGCGCCGCTCCTAGTCGCGCACAGCGAGTGTGAGGACCCGGAGCGGCGTCAGCGATCACGCCTCTGTGAGCACAGGAGCGATGGGCTGCCGGGCGCCGATGCGAGCCGGGATCGCCGTCAGTACAGAGACCACGATCATGGTCCCGAGCACCGCGGCGACTAGCCACCAGGCCGGCGGGATGGTCGTCACCTGCGTTCCCCCTCCGTTTGCCAGCGCGAACAGCCCGAGACCGAGCGGGATACCGACCACTGCCCCAGGCAGTGCCGGCAGCAGTTGCGCTGCCACCAGGCCCGAGGTGAGCTGCCGCGGCGACGCGCCGAGGGCGCGCGTAAGGGCCGACGAGCGCCTCGTCTCCAGCACCGTCGCCCATGCGGTGACGATCGCGTTCAGCACGGCTAGCGCGACGAGCGCAACCGTGAGCACAACCAGCATCTGCTCGTCCCGTTCGACCACCGGATCGCCCAGCCCGCTCGATGCCGGGTTTAGCCGCGCGCCGGCCGCAGCGTGGAAAGTCAGCACAGCGACGAGACCTGCATCTGTGACCGCGATGCTCGCCGCGGTCAGCACTGCACGGCGCGGTCGGCGCGCGATCACCCGCAGTCCGACCAGTAGCGGCGCGGGCAACTGCCGGGAAACCCGGATCATCGCGCCTCTCCGCCGCGGCGGACGTACCTGCTCCGCTAGCGCCGTCACTGTGCTGACTCTGGCGGCCCGGATGCCGGGGACGAGGGTCGATGCGAGCGCGACGGCGAGAGCTACCGCGACGACAAGCTCGGCATCCGCGGCCGAGATGGAAGGCGCGCCCGCCGCGCCGACGAGCGCGGCGCCCGGACTGGTGATCAGCGGGGCAGCCAGCAAACCTGCGCACAGGCCGACGGCGGCCGCGACGAGTGCCAGTACTACGTTCTCCGCGAACAGGGCCAGCGAGATCAGTTCCGGCGTGGCGCCGACGGCCTTGAGCAACCCCACGCGGCTGGCCTGCTCTGACATCCGGCCGCCGGCCAGAACGGCCACGCTGGCTATCGCGAGCAGAGCTAGCAGCCAGGCGCCGGTCGTCAGGACCTGCTGCGAGTTCTGGACGAGGAGGCCGTCGTCGTAAGCAATGCTCTGCCAGGACACAAGCTGGCCCGAGCCGGCAAGCGTGTGCGTCGTGTTGTAGGCGCTGACGAAGCGCTGCGCCGTGGCGGGGTCCTTGAGCTCCAGATCGAGAAAATATGCCAGCGGTGCCGCGGCGGAGGCCAGTGAGCGAGCGTCCGGCTCGGTGGTCCAGATCAGCCCGGTGTTCGCGGTTGTCACTGAGGCAAGGGTCGGCAGGTCGAACACGCAGTTGCCGCCGGGCGGGAAGCACATGTTGGGGTACGGCGCGCTGGCTGCGGTAACTGCGATGCCGGCCACCGTGTAGGGCCGGCCGTTCAGGGTTACCCGGTCGCCGACATTGGCGCCGAGTGCTTCAGCGAATGTCCGCTCGAGCACGATGCCGTCCGGCCGCACCCAGCTACCCGCGGTCAGGTACGGCCGGTCGAGCGCCGCCTGCGCATGGTTACGGCCTTCCGCCTCGACCGGAGCGGCGACGCGGCCCATCCGGAGGATCACCGAAGCCACCGGATAGAGTCCGCTGTGGCCGGTCACGCCTGGGGCGCCGATCAGCGACCGGGCCTCGGCCCGGATCTGCCGCAGGGGCGGCACTCCGAAGTCCTGCGGCGCATGGCCGGGGAGGTGCCCCATCCCCTGCGGGCCGCCCAGAACGGCGACCGCGTCCGGGCCGTGCGTCGCGGCCATGGTGTGCTGATACGGTCGGCTGGTGACGCCGTGCAGGGCAAATGCCAGGCTGAGCACTGTGGTGGCCGCAGTGATTGCGAGCAACATGAGAAGGGCCTGCGCCGGCCGGTAGCGCAGGTCGCGAGCAACCAGGCGGCTGATGATCAGCAGTCGGCCGTCCATCAGGCCACCTCGGCCTGGAGCACTTCAGCGATGGAGCTGCGGGCGCCAGCCCGTACCGGGGCCGCGGTCAGCCCCGCCACCCCGGCAACGGTCAGCAGCACGACGGCGATGAGCCACCAGGCCGGCGGTGTGCCCGAGTATCCGCCCTGATTCGCCGCTGCGAACAGCCCGATGCCGCCGGGAATCCCGGCTAGGGCGCCTGCAAGGGCGGGTAGCACCTGCGCCGCCGACAGCCCGGCAGCGACCTGCCGGCAGCTCGCGCCGATTCCCCGCGTCACTGCCGAGTTGCGCCTGGCGTCTCGTACCGTCGCCTGGGCGATGAAGATTGCGTTCACCGCCGCGAGCATGGCAAGCATGACGGTGACAATGAGCAGCACCTGATCCAGCCGTTCGGTCTGGCTCGCGAAACCCACGTCGAACTGGCCAGGGTCGCCCGACCCGGTGGCGCCTAGGTCCGGGACGCCCACGCTCGCCTGCGCGAACAGCAAGGCGACTAGCCCGCTGACGGTGACGGCGATGGTGATCGCGTTTGCTGCGACACGCCGCGGCCGGCGAGCGGCCAGCCGTAGCCCAAGCAGCGCAGGCACCGGCAGCCGCGCCGATAGTGCGATAAGCAGTGCCCGGCGCCGCGGCTGGCGAGCGGCGTCGAGCAGGGCACTTACCGTGCTGGTGCGCGCAGCGCGGATCGCCGGGATGAATATGGCCGCAGCAGACACGCCCACTGCCACGCCCACGACCTCTCCAGCGGTACCGAGCGTCAGTGGCGGAGCGCCGGCGGTGCCGAGCAGACCAGCGCCGGGACTAGTAAGCAACGGAGCGGCTAGCCGTCCGGCGGCCAGTCCTGCGACGGCCGCTACCAGGGCGACGGCGACATATTCAGCCAGCAGCACCCCGGCCACTAGGGCCGGTGTCCCGCCCACGGCCTTCAGCAGGCCGACTCGCCGGATCTGGTCCGCCATCCGGCCGCCGACCAGTACCGCGACGCTACTGAGCGCCAGCAGGGCCAGCAGCCAGCTAGCCACCAGCATGATTTGCTGCTCACTGCGTATCAGCTGGCCGTCTTGCTGACTGATGTCCTGCCACGGCAGCAGGTACGGATTGCCGACGTTGTTGCGATAACTTCCGCCACTTGTGTGGATGTTGGCGAAGGATTCGGCAGCGGACGGGTTCGCGAGCTTCAGGTTGAGCAGGTAACCGAGCGGGTGCGCCAGAGTAGCCAGGCTCTCCGCTGCCGTGCGGGTTACCCAGATCAGGCCCGGATTGGGGAATTGCGGACTGCTCTCGAGGAAGCCGACGCCCGACGTCGGCACTGCCGCGGTTACTGCGATCCCGGTCACCAGGAATGACCGGCCGTTGAGCGTGACCCGGTCACCGGCACGGATGCCAAGCGCGTCCGCGAAGCTTCGCTCCAGGACCATCCCGCCGGGCCGCACCCAGCTTCCCTGAGTCAGGGCTGGCTGGTCGACGGCGGCGGGCGCTTGGCCCCGCCCCTCCGCCAGCACCGCGTCGGTATGGCCAGCCGCACGCAAGACTGCGAAGGCGACCGGGTACGGCCCCGTGTGTGCGGTGACGCCCCGCGCCCTCACCAGCGGGGTAAGGCTCGCGAGTGCGGCACGGTCGGCAGGCGGACCGCCGCGTGACGGGAACGCGGTTGCCTCCACGTCCGGCCCCGCGGTCGCCGCACGCGTCTGCTGATAAGGATGGCTGGTCACGCCGTGCAAGACCAGCCCGAGCGTTAGCGTGGCGGTGGCCGCCACGAACGCGATCACGAGCATGGCCGTCTCACCCCGGCGATAGCGCAGATCCCGCACGACGAGGCGAGAGACGATAATCAGCTTGCCCACGGCTTCAGCCGTCCAGGCCGGCAAGCGCGCTGAGATTGCCGACAGTTCCGCCGGTCAGCCGGGTGTCGTCGACGAACGCGCCGTCCCGCATCGAGATAAGCCGGTCCGCGGTGGCCGCGATCCGCGAGTCGTGCGTCACGATAACGAGCGTCTGCCCTGTCTGATGCAGGCTGTCGAATAGCTGGAGCACATCGAGAGTCGCCTCGCTGTCCAGATTGCCCGTCGGCTCGTCGGCCAGCACGATCAGCGGCGAGTTGGCCAGCGCACGGGCGATCGCGACCCGCTGTCGCTGCCCGCCAGAAAGCTGCGACGGCAGGTGCCTGGCCCGATCGGCCAGCCCCACCTGCTCGAGCAAGTCCCTCGCCCGGCGCCGGGCTGCCCGCGGTGAGCGACCGGCCAGCAGCGACGGCAGTTCAACGTTTTCCACCGCCGTCAGCTCATCCATCAAGTGGAAGGCCTGGAACACGAAACCCACCGCATCGCGGCGCAACGCGGCCATGCCGCGCTCGCTCATCTGATCGATCCGCTCGCCCGCGAGCCAGATCTCGCCGGCTGACGGGCGGTCCAGGCCGCCGAGCAAATGCAGCAGCGTCGACTTGCCGCAGCCACTCGGCCCCATCACGGCCAGGGTCTCGCCGGCCGGAACGTCGAGGTCCACGCAGTCGACGGCGCGTACCAGGCTGGCTTCCTTGCCGTACTCCTTACGCAGCCCGCGGGTGCGCAGCATCGATTCGTTTCCGGTCGCGCTCATTGCCCTCTCCGCGAGCTAGCCTTCCGCTTTGTCCAGGTCCGCTCACATGCCTCAAGCCATCGCAGGTCGGCTTGCAGCCGGAGCACGATTCCTTCCAGGAGCAGCGCGGCCTCCGATTCGCGCGGCTCCGCCATCGCGGCACGCTGCGCGTCGCGTAGCCGGCGCAGCAGCTCACGCCGCTGAGCGTCCACGATCGCAATCGGATCCGCGAGATGCGCTGCGGCTGCTGCCAGCAGCTTGAGGTGAAACTCGGCCAGGTCCGGCTTCGGCCAGCTCACCTCGGTCAGCCATTCGGACACCCGATGCTGACCGGCGGCGGTGAGCGCATACATCTTGCGATCGGGCCGGTCCGGCATACCCGGGGCGCGCTCGACGGCCACCTGGCCCGCCTTCTCCAGACGCGCCAGCGTGACGTAGATCTGCCCGTCGTTCATCGCATCGCCAAGCGGCCCGAGTGCGTCACGCAGCCGCGCCCGCAGCTGATAGCCATGCGACGGCTCCTTAGCGAGGAGCGCAAGGACAACTTCCTGCTGCACGGCTCCCACCACCTAACGGCTATCCAGATAACGGTTAGCTAGACCATAACCGTTATCCGCGGCAGCGGCAAGCGCTTCGGGGCTTTGGTTGCGCCCGCATGCCTGGTGGGCTATGCAACGGGTAAAGACCGGCGAGTGGCTGCTGGCCGGTGAAAGCCGCGGAGGACGCCGTGAACGACCTGTATCAAACCGGGCTGGAGGCCAACGCGGCCAACTACGCACCTCTCACTCCTCTGGTGTTCTTGGACTGGTGCGCCGATGTCTACCCCGACCGGCTAGCGATCGTGCACGGCGAGCGCAGGTTCAGCTGGGCTCAGACTCGCGAGCGCTGCCGCCGCCTGGCGTCCGCCCTCGCGGCGCGCGGAGTCGGCCGGGGCGACACGGTATCGGTGGTCGCAGCGAACACCCCGGAGATGATCGAGGCGCACTTCGGCGTGCCGATGACGGGAGCGGTGCTGAACACCATCAACACACGCCTGGACGCGGCGACGATCGCGTTCATCCTGGACCACGCGGAGACGAAGGTGCTGATCACGGACCGGGAGTTCTTCCCGGCAGTGTCCGGGGCCCTGCGGCAGTGCCAGGCTTCTCCGCTGCTGATCAACATCGACGACCCGGAGTACGACGGGCCGGGCGAGCTGATCGGAGACGTTACCTATGAGTCGCTACTCGCCGACGCCGACCCTGACTACCGGCGAAACGAACCGACGGACGATTGGCAGGCTATCTCGCTGAATTACACCTCGGGCACAACCGGCAACCCCAAGGGCGTCGTGTACCACCACCGCGGCGCGCACCTCAACGCCATCGGGAACATTCTGACCTGGAACATGCCGCGGCATAGCGTCTACCTGTGGACGCTGCCGATGTTCCACTGCAATGGCTGGTGCTTCCCGTGGACGGTAGCGGCCAACGTCGGCACGAATGTCTGCCTGCGCCGAATGGACGCAGCGATGGTATTCCGCCTCATGCGCGAAGAGGGCGTCACGCACTACTGCGGGGCTCCTGTAGTGCACAACATGCTGATCCAGGCACCTGAGGAACTGCGGGGCGGCGTAGGGCGGGTCTTTGCCATGGTTGCCGCCGCCGCGCCGCCGACCGCCATGATCGAAGGGATGGAACGGCTTGGCTTCGACCTGACACACGTCTACGGACTGACCGAAACCTACGGACCAGCCGCCGTCTGCGCCAAGCACGAGGCATGGGACGAGCTCGACACCCCAGCGAGGTCGCAACTCAACGGCCGTCAGGGCGTGCGCTACCTGCTCGAGGACGGGATGACCGTTCTCGACCAGACGACCGGCCATCCGGTTCCGGCCGACGGCCAGACCATTGGCGAGATCGTGTTCCGCGGCAACATCACCATGCGCGGCTACCTGAAGAACCCGGCCGCCACCGGCGACGCATTCGAAGGCGGCTGGTTCCACTCCGGCGACCTGGCCACCCTGGAACCAGACGGCTATGTGAAGATCAGGGACCGGGCCAAGGACGTCATTATTTCCGGCGGCGAAAACATTTCCTCGCTCGAAGTCGAGGACGTGCTTTACCGCCACCCCGCGGTCGGACTGGCTGGCGTGGTCGCCGTGCCCGATCCGGACTGGGGCGAAAGTCCCCGCGCCTACGTCGAGCTGAAACCGGACAGCCTGGCCAGCGAGGCCGAGCTGATCGAGTTCTGCCGGGCCAACCTGCCGCACTTCAAGGCCCCGCGGAGCGTAGTTTTCTGTCTACTGCCGAAGACCTCAACCGGCAAGGTCCAGAAGAACGTCCTCCGCGACTGGGCGCGCTCGGCGGAGGCGATCGAGTAGCCGCTCCGGCAGCAGCTAGCTTGCTCGTCAGGGAATCTCGAGCACCACCTTGCCGACGGCGCCTGCCTCGACCGCGTCGTGCGCCCGTGCAACCTCATCCAGCGGGAACTTGGTTACCGGCAGCGCAGTCAGCGCATTTGATGCGAGCGCGGCGTCGATGTCAGCGACCGCCTGATCGAGAGCCTCGGCAGGGAAGGCGTACAGCAAGACGAAGCGGATGGTCACGTTGGCGGTCATACAGTCGCGCACCGGAAGTACCGGATTCTCCGGCTCGGCCGCGTAGTCGACGATGTGCGTCTGCGGTCCCGACACCGCGAGGTCTAGCTTGAGGTTGGCGCCGAGTGCCAGCTCGACGATCCGGTCCATCTGCGGCGCGAACGCCCGCAGCTGGTCAGCAGCGTCAGCGTCGCGGTAGTTGACCACGAGGTCCGCGCCTGCCTGCCTGGCCAGTTCGGCCTTCTGCGGCCCGCTGACAGTGGCCACGACGCGGGCGTTTCGATATTTGGCGAGTTCGATCGCAAAGTGCCCGACGGCCCCGGCTCCGCCAGCGACAAGGACGTTCTTTCCGTCAACCGGCCCGTCCGCGAACAGGCAGCGGTGCGCCGTCATGGCCGGCACGCCAAGGCACGCGCCAAGCTCGGCGGACGCGGCGTCCGGCAGCGGGACAGCCTGCCTGGAGGGCAGCACGCACCATTGCGCAGCAGTGCCCCACTTGTTGCCAGATGCTGCCAGCCAGGTCCAGACCCGCTGACCGACGCGGCCTTGATCCACGCCGTCGCCGACCGCATCGATAACGCCGGCGCCGTCATGGTGCGGGATCTGGAAGCCGTCTATTGGCCTCGGCGTAATGCCAGCGCGAGCTTTCCAGTCCGTCGGGTTGATTCCGGACAGCTGCATTCTGACCCGCACCTGACCCGGCCCCGGCTCAGGGCGTTCCACCTCGACTACCTTCAGCACCTCGGCCGTGGGTCCGTGCTTCTCGTACAGCGCGGCCAGCATCGGTGTTGCGTTCATCAGCGACTCCTCTTGCACATCAGCCAATGACGGGCGCGATCTTGTCCAGTTCGGCTAGCTCAGCCTCGGTCGGCTCCCACTCTCCCGCTGCCGCGTTTGCCCGCACCTGCTCGGCGGAGGTGGCACCGGCGATGACTGAAGTGCACCCAGGCAGTGCCGCAAGGCCGCCGATCGCGACGTCCAGCATCGTCCTGCCGCGCTGCTCCGCGAAGCTCGCCAGGGCCTCGACCTTGTCCAGCTTTTCGTCGGTGATGTACTCGGACCGGTCGGCCAGCCTGGTGCCCTTCGCCGGCGGCGTTCCGCGCCGGATCTTGCCGGTGAGCAGCCCGTTGGCGAGCGGGAAGTAGGGCAAGACACCAAGGCCGAACTGCACCGCGGCCGGCACGATCTCAAGTTCGGCGTGGCGCTCAAGCAGCGACCAGTGATTCTGAGCAGAGATGAACGGCGATGTAGTGAGCTCGCGTGCGGCGCTCGCGGCCGTAGCTATCTGGACGGCATTGAAATTCGAGTGCCCGATGTACCGGACCAGTCCAGCCTGAACCAGTTCAGCGAGCGCGCCAAGCGTTTCCTCGATCGGCGTCACCGGATCTGGCGTGTGAATCTGGTACAGATCGATGTAGTCGGTCTGCAACCGGCGAAGCGAGTGCTCTACCGCGCGCCTGATGTAGGCGCGGCCGCCTTTGGCGCCAGCAGCCAGGCCGTAGCCCATATCTGAGCCCTGCGAGCCGAACTTGGTCGCTAGCACGACCTGATCCCGCCGGCCGGCCAGCACCTCGCCGAGTATCTCCTCCGAGCGTCCGCGGCCGCCGTAGGTCTCTGCGGTATCCAGCAGTGTCACGCCGGAGTCGATTGCCGCATCGACGACGTTCCTGGTCTGCTCGACGTCCAGCCGACGGCCGAAGTTGTTGCACCCGAGGCCGACGACCGAAACTAGGAGCCCAGAGTTACCCAGTGGCCTGTAACGCATGCACCCTGCCTAACGCGAGACGAGTTCGATATCCGTTCCGGATCGTATCGGTACTGCTTCCGGTCGCTGCTAGCCGCCCGGTGACGCGCTCGCGGCGCTCTCTTGCTCAAGCCGCTTCCTCCCCTGGCTCGTGTGATCCCATTTTTGTCTCCAGACCCGAGCCGGTCGGAAATTAATGGTTCGAAAAATGTCACTGGAGGACGGTATAATCGAACATGTGAGCGGTTGAGATAGGCGAGCTGTCCTGGCGGAGGGAGGCGCGCGATGACGGATCCCGGCTGGGACATACCCGGTATTCCGCGTGAGCCTTCTCCCGGTGCCGACGCGGCCGCCTCGCCGCCTGCTGCTGCACCGCCTGCCACCGCTTCGCCGCCGCGGCGCGGCAGGTCTGGTCGTAAGCCGCGGGCTGGCAGCGTGTCGGCGTCTTCGGGGTTGTCAGCGGGCGCGTTCGCCCCGTCACGTGATGCCGGCGACCCTTCGGCGGCCTGGTCCGCGAGCGCGCCCGGCGACACGGCGGCCAGTGTGGGTTCTCCTGCGACCGGCTCGCCCGCCACTGCCCACACAGGCACGGCGGACGCCGACTCGCCTGGTGTGCCGATCACTGACCCTGCGCAGGCGCTCGCGTACCTGGCCGGAGCTTTGGATTTCCTGGCGCATGCGAACCCGGCCGAGTGGCCGGAGGGGGTGCAGGCGGATTGCCTGCGGGCGCTGGCAAAGGCGGAGTCCCGGCAGGCGGCGGTGCATGCCGGGGTGCTGTCGGCGTTCAGCGTG
>Ga0335074_10009965_pt1 | contig 13280 bp, 12 predicted proteins | sample Lox_Sample_23_FD_206715 | JGI IMG/M metagenome (GOLD analysis project Ga0335074, IMG submission 206715) | Soil microbial communities from Loxahatchee National Wildlife Refuge, Florida, United States - Lox_Sample_2.3 | ecosystem: Environmental > Terrestrial > Soil > Wetlands | place: USA...
TACGCGCAGGTGTCGACCGCGATGGGCGGGCTCGCCGCGCGTCTCGCCGGCGAGCGCTACCTCGGCATATCGGTCGACCGCAATCGGCATGCCGCCGACCTGAAGGCGGCACTCGGCGGGATCAAGGGCCCGCTGATGAAGGTGGCGCAATTGCTGGCCACGATCCCCGACGCGCTGCCCAAGGAATACGTCAACGAACTGGTGCAGTTGCAGGCCAACGCGCCGGCCATGGGGTGGCCCTTTGTGCGCCGCCGCATGGAGGGCGAACTGGGACCCGGCTGGCAGCGGCGGTTTCGCGAATTTGAGAAAACCGCGGCGCGCGCCGCCTCGCTCGGGCAGGTGCATCGCGCCACGGCACTTGATGGCGCCCGGCTCGCCTGCAAGCTGCAATATCCCGACATGGCCTCGGCGGTCGAAGCCGATCTGAGCCAGCTGAAGCTCGCGATGGGCTTGTACGAACGCTACGACCGCGCAGTGACGACCGCCGAGATCCACGCCGAGATCGCCGACCGACTGCGCGAAGAACTCGACTACCAGCGCGAGGCCGCGCATATGCGGCTCTATCGCCATATTCTCGGCGGCGAACCCGGCGTCGCGGTGCCGCGGCCGATCCCCGAACTGTCGACGAGGCGGCTGTTGACAATGACCTGGCTCGACGGCGTGCCGTTTCTGGAGGCGGCAAAAGCGCCTTTGGAGCGGCGCAACGAGATTGCGCTGCGCATGTTCCGGATCTGGTATGTGCCATTTTACCATTACGGCGTCATCCACGGCGATCCGCATCTCGGCAATTACACGGTGGCGCCGGACGGGACCGTCAATCTTCTCGATTTCGGCTGCATTCGGGTGTTTCGCGCCTCCTTTGTGCGCGGCGTGATCGACCTTTACCACGCGCTGGAGCGGGGTGATCACGATCTCGCGGTCGACGCCTATCAGCGCTGGGGGTTTGGCGATCTGTCGCGCGAAATGATCGAGGTGCTCAACCGCTGGGCGCTCTATGTCTATGGCCCGCTGCTCGACGATCGGGCGCGGATGATCCAGGAACGCGCCAATGGCGTCGACGGGGCGCGGGTGGTCGAGAGCGTCCACCGCGACATCCGGCGGTTGGGCGGGGTGCGCCCGCCGCGCGAATTCGTGTTCATGGACCGCGCCGCGGTCGGGCTCGGCTCGGTGTTTCTCCATCTCAAGGCCGAGATCAACTGGCACCGCCTGTTTCATGACCTGATCGACGATTTTGATGAGGCAGCACTCGTCGCCCGCCAGCGCGCCGCCCTCGAAGCTGCCGGCGTGCCGGTGCCAGAGGAGGATCCGGCCGTGATTCGGACGGCTCGATCGCGAAAGATCATGGCGCGGCGCAACTCCCCGCACGGCGCCGCGAAGGCGTGAGCACCGCCCCGGATCGCCGGATCTACTTTTCTGATGGCCCTTTGCCGATCCCAGTAGCGAGGTTCCCGTGCCGAGCGCGATCTACGAGTTGTTTGGCGAGGCGATCACCGACCGCAAACAGATCCTTTGCCGCTATGGTGGCTATCCTCGTGAGCTCTGCCCCGTCATTCTTGGCCACTCGCAAGGACAAGAGAAGGCGCTGACCTATCAGTTCGGCGGCCAAAGCAAGTCTGGTCTGCCACCGGGCGGCGAATGGCGCTGCCTTTGGCTCGCAAAGGTGAGCGACGTCCGGCTCCGCGACGGACCTTGGCATGCCGGTGCCAGCTACATCCAACCGCAAGGCTGCGTCGAGACCGTCGATCTCGACGTCAACCCGGCGAGCCCATACCAGCCACGGCGTCGCCCGGCAACGGCGCCCCGCCGTGCCGCGCCTCGGTCCGGCCTCACCCGCCGCCGATAAACCGCTTCGACCGGTCGCTTCGGCTCACGTGATGGTTGCTGGCGCATGATCCTCGCCATGCGCGCCGAGATGGCGCTCGCGTTACGACGCGGCGGCGAGCCCCTGAGCATCGTGCAGGTTGCCCGTGTTGCGGCCGGACAGAAATGTCCGGATGTTGCGCGCCGCCTGACGCAAGCGCTGGCGGTTTTCCACCAGCGCGATCCGGACAAAGCCCTCGCCATACTCGCCAAAACCGACCCCTGGCGACACCGCGACATTGGCGCGTTCAAGCAGCAGCTTTGAAAAAGCAAGGCTGCCGATCGCCCGAAACTGCGGCGGGATCGGCGCCCAGGCAAACATCGTCGCTTCAGGCGGCGGGATCTCCCACCCCGCCTGCCGCAGCCCGTCGACGATCACGTCGCGCCGCGCCTGATAGCGCGCGCGGGTTTCTGCGATGCATTCCTGCGGGCCATTCAGCGCGGCGGTCGCCGCCACCTGGATCGGCGTGAAAGCGCCATAATCGAGATAGGATTTGACCCGCGACAGTGCCGCGATCAGCCGCTGGTTGCCGACCGCGAACCCGATGCGCCAGCCGGCCATCGAATAGGTCTTGCTGAGCGAGGTGAATTCGACGGCGATATCGCGCGCACCCGGAATCTCGAGAATCGATGGCGGCGGCTTGCCGTCAAAATAGATTTCGGCATAGGCGAGATCCGACAGCACGACGATATCATGCCGCCGACAGAAATCGATGATCTCGCCGTAAAAATCGAGATCGACGGTCTGCGCGGTCGGGTTGGCGGGAAAGTTCAGCACGATCGCCAGCGGCGCCGGGATGCTGTGGCGGACCGCCTTTTTCAATTCGGCAAGAAAGTCGAATTCCGGCCCGACCGGGACATGCCGCACCGAAGCGCCGGCCATGATGAAGCCAAAGGCGTGGATCGGATAGCACGGGTTGGGCACCAGCACGATATCGCCCGGCCCGGTGATCGCTTGCGCCAGATTGGCAAGACCCTCCTTCGACCCCAGGGTCACAATAACCTCGCGCTCGGGATCGAGTTCGACATTGAAGCGGCGGGCGTAATACCCGGCACAGGCGCGCCGCAGCCCGGTGATGCCGCGTGAAACCGAATAGCCGTGCGTCTTCGGGTTCTGCACCGCCTCGATCAGTTTGGCGACGATGTGCGGCGGCGTGGGCCCGTCCGGGTTGCCCATGCCGAGGTCGATGACGTCGCGCCCGGCGGCGCGGGCGGTGGCTTTGAGGGCGTTGACCTCGCTAAAGACGTAGGGCGGAAGGCGCTTGATGCGGTAAAAATCGTCGGGCATGGCGGCTCAGCAAAGTTGTCATCGGGTTTTAGCCACACTCGACCGGTTTGACGAGCATCATGACGCGGGCGGTCCCAAAACGACACCTCCGCCGGATCGTCGAACCCGACGCGCCCGCGTCGTGGTGCCAAAAGCGGCGCCGCCGGTTAAGTGTTCGTTGACGGTTGGCCGCCTAGGTTGCTGGCACTCGGCTCCGAAAGCGCTGAATCGCCGCGGCGAGCCCCTGACCCCGGTACCGACAAAGGCATCCGTCGTGAGTGATCCATGCATCAGCCGGCACTGACGCGCTATCCCGATCGGCATTGGCGCAATCTGGCGATCGAAGAGACGCTGCGTGCGGCTCTTGGTCAGGACCGGTTTCTGTTTGCCTTTCAACCGGTCGTTTGCGCGACTTCGGGGCAGACTGAGTATTTCGAGTGTCTGTTGCGGATGCGCGATGATGAGGGCGGTCTCGTCCCATGTGGCGATTTCATCGCCGCGGCCGAAGAAACCGGCCTGATCGGGCTCATCGACCGCTATGTTCTCAATCGGGTGTTTGGCGAACTCGCGACAGATTCGGCTGTCAAGCTTGGCTTCAATGTTTCCGGCCGGACCGCCTGCGATCGGCCGTGGCTGCGCTCGTTGACCGCACTATTGCGGCAGCGCTCGGGCTATGCCGCCCGGCTCGTCGTCGAAATCACCGAGACCGCCGCTCTGGAAGACATCGGCGAGTTGGCGCACTTTGTCGACGCGCTGCGCTGCGCCGGCTGTCGCGTCGCGCTCGACGATTTTGGTGCCGGGCATACCTCACTGCGTCATCTGCAGACCTTGGATGTCGACATCATCAAGATCGACGGGTCGTTTGTCCGCACTCTCCCGACGCGGCGGGAGAATCGCATCATTCTGCGGCATCTGCTGGACCTGACGCGCGGTTTCGGTTTCGGCACCGTCGCCGAATGCGTCGAGACTGCCGAAGAGGCGGCATTGCTGCGCGAAGCGGGCGTCGGCTACCTGCAAGGTCATCATTTCGGCTATCCAACAATCGAACGGCCATGGCTGCGGGCGCCTGATGTCGGCCGCGCGGCGTGCCGATAACAGGCTTGTGGCATCGGGTCGGGCAAAGAATACTGGCGGCGGATGATCCGGCGGCGCGCCGGCGGCGATCAGGGAGCGATGCGATGCAGATCGGGATCCATCTGCCTCACGCGGGCGAACAGGCAACCCCCGAGCGCATTCGGCGCGCCGCCCAGCGCGCCGAGGATCTCGGGCTGAGCGACGTCTGGGTCAGCGAGCACATCATCGTTCCGCGTGCGACGTTCCCGCGCTCGCCGCTGTTTTACGACCCGGTATTGAGCCTGACCTGGGCGGCGGCGGTGACCAAGCGGGTGCGGCTCGGCACGAGCGTTCTGGTGCTGCCGATGCGCCACCCGCTACCGCTGGCAAAAGAACTCGCGACCTTGCAGAATTTCTCCGAGGGCCGGCTGATTTTGGGCGCCGGGGTCGGCTGGCTCGAGGCCGAGTTCGCGGCGCTCGGCGTGCCGTTTCACGAGCGCGGCAGGCGCCTCGATGAAGGCATCGCCTTGATGCGGGCGGTGTGGACGCAGGACCCGGTCACCTTCCATGGTAGATACATTCCGGCCGAAATCGACGCGATGACGATGCGGCCATTACCCGAGCAGCCGATCCCGATCTGGTTCGGCGCCCGCTCGGAGCCGGCGTATAAGCGGACGGTACGCATCGGCAACGGCTGGCACGGCAGTCAGCTGACTGCGAGCGAGGCGGCGCCGGTCATCGCCCGGCTGCGCCGCGACCGTCCCGAACCGGAATTCACGATTTCGGTCCGTTATCACTGGAACGGCCAGGACGAGGGCAAATTGCGCGACAGCCTTGCCGCTTATGCCGAGGTCGGTGTCCAGCACGTCATGATCCACCCGCTCAACCGCGACATCGACGACTGGGATGCGGTGATCGAGGGCGCCGGCCGCGTCGCGGGCGACTAGCGATCATCACCCTGAACTTGCGAAACCGGCGACTGCGCCAAGGCAGTGCGCGGGGTTCTTCATCAGGCATCGGTTTTCGCGCTATCATATCGCCAGCGCGGGCGGAATGATCCGCCCGCAGCCCAACCGGATCATTGCATGCGCATTGCGGTCATCGGCGCTGGCGGGATTGGCGCCATCTACGGGGCCTCGCTCGCCAAGGCGGGAGCGGAGGTGATTTTTGTCGCCCGCGGCCGGCATTTGAACGCAATGCGCGAAAACGGCTTGCGGATCGAGGGCGATCGCGGTGAAACCGAAATCCGCCCGGTTCAGGCAACCGACGACATCGCCGCCATCGGGCCGGTCGATTACGCCCTGTTCTGCGTCAAACTGTGGGATGTCGAAAGTGCGGGCGAGCAGATCCGGTCGATTGTCGGGCCCGATACCGCGGTGATCCCGTTGCAAAACGGTGTCGACGCCGCCGAGCGGCTGGCCGCGATCCTCGGACCCGAGCCGGTCATGGGCGGCACCGCGTTTGTCACCGGCGCCGTCATCGCTCCCGGTGTAGTGCGCCAGACCGGTCGCTACCAGCGCATGACATTTGGCGAATTGAACGGCCACAGCAACGGACGCGGATCGCGGCTGCGCGACCTCTGCGCGGCCGCCGGGTTCGAGGGCGTGTTGAGCCCGGATGTCATGGTGCCGATCTGGGAGAAATTTCTGTTGCTGGTGCCGGCGGTGGGCCTCAACGCGCTGACCCGGTTGCCGCTCGGCAAGTGGCGCGCCGACCCCGACCTGCTGGCATTGTTCGGCGCTGCGTTGCGCGAGACCGATGCCGTCGGCCGCGCCGAGGGGGTGCGCCTGCCGCCTGACAGCGTCGAGAAGACGATGGCGGTGATGTGGTCGATGCCCGACCATCATATGACCTCGATGGGCAATGATCTGTTGCGCGGCAATCGTCTCGAGTTGGCGTGGCTTGTCGGCAAGGTCGTGGAGCTCGGCCGCCGTCACGGCATCCAGACACCAACCAACGACTTCATCTGTACCGCGCTCAAACCCTATGCCAACGGCGCTCCCGCCTAGCCTCTGTCAAGTGCCCTGCCTCGCCTTAGGGCCCCGCCATCCGTTGGCCCGAGATCAACGCCGCCGCGAAAGCGGCCGCGCAACGTGACGACCAAACCGGCGCAGCCTTCGAGACGGGTTCGCCCGGTGAATGCACCCTCGCCGTCACCGGGGCGAATTGGTGCATTCGATCAAAGACCGAAGATGGCCGATCAAAGACCGAAGATGGCGGCGCGCACCAGCGGATCGATCGACATGCCTGCTGTCCTCGCGGGTTCCGCCCTCTCCGCTCCCGCACGCGGATAGCGAAAAGGGATCTCCGCAGCGTGTCGTATTACCTACCCGCTGCGTTGCCGCCCCGGCGCCAGCACTCCCCGACAAAGGTCGGGACCCACCGCTGCCCACGGGTCCCGGCCCTGGCCGGTGTGACGAACAGCCAGAGGCGTATCCGCCTGCTACCCGCGGTTACTGGCGGGTGTATTTGACGACGCGGCGCACCCGGCCCCATTCGCCCGGCTGGACGACGTAGAGGTCCTTGTGCGAGTCGCACCAGATCCCGTGATTGGAACGATGGACCGGACCATCGCCCCAGCGCGCCAGCCGCTCGCCGTCTAGGGTCAGGATGCTGATCATGCCGCCATTGTGCTCGTTTACGTAAACGGCGTCTTCGTCATCGACATAAAAGAAGGCCGGGCCGATCAGTTCGGTCTTCCACACTTCGAGCAATTTGCCCTGCTGGTCGAACACCTGGACCCGGTCATTTTCGCGATCGGCGAGGAGGAGACGGCCGCGCCGGTCGATCCATACCCCGTGTGGCAGGTTGAACTGCCCCGGGGCCGTCCCCGGCTCACCCCACGAGGACAGATATTTGCCGTCAGCCGCGAATTTATGGACGCGGGCGTTGCCATAGCCGTCGCTGATGAAAAATTCTCCCGAAGGCGCAAACGCGATGTCGGTCGGCAGGTTGAACGGGCCGCCGCCATGGGTGACTTTTTTCCACGCCGACGAACTGAAATCATCGGCCGGCACACCGGTGTCGGAGCGCTCGCCCTTGACGCCGATCGTGTGCAGCAACTCGCCGTCGGTCGTGAATTTCATGAACTGGCCGTGATATTCGTCGGTCAGCCACACGAAATCGTTCTCGTCGATGCGGATCGCATGCGGAAACGAAAACAACCCGGCACCCCACGACTTCAGGAAGTTGCCGTCACGATCGAAGACGACGACCGGATGCTCGGAATTGCGATTGAAGCAGTAGACCCGGTCTTGCGAGTCGACCGAGACCGCGCATGCCCTGACCTCGACATTTTCCGGCAGACGCATCCAATCTTCATTGACCTTGTAGGTGTATTTGCCGCTGCCGACGATGGGATCCATGGTTTCCCCCTTTCTGCTGTTGTGTGGCCGCTGGTCAAGTGATCCTGGCGGATTGCTGTTGCCGGCATTATAGCAGCTGAACCGGCGATGGGTTCGACAAACCTGCGGTGATGCCGACATCGGGCCGATCGGCTCGCGTCTCTTGCCCCGATTTGATACAGATATCGGGCGCCCGCTGCAGCAACTCGTTTTGGAAGGATGGCGGGAGACGGAGACGAGAATGGCGTTACCATCTGCCGGATCGAGCGACGAAACGCGGCCGACGACGCGGCTCTACCTGATCACGCCGCCGGCGGTCGATCCAGACAAATTCGCGAAGGACCTCGAAGCGGCGTTGGCCGGTGGCGATGTCGCCTGCCTGCAGTTGCGGCTCAAGGATGTCGATGACGCGGTCATTCGGCGGGCGACCGCGACGCTGCGGCCGATCGCGCAGGCGCACGATGTCGCCTTCATCATGAACGATCGGCCCGATCTCGCCGCCGAACTCGATTGTGACGGCGTCCATGTCGGCGAGGAGGACATGCCCTATGCCGATGCCCGCCGGCTGCTCGGCCCCGACCGGATTATTGGCGTGACCTGCGGCAACAGCCGCCACCGGGCGATCGCCGCGGCCGAAGCCGGCGCCGATTACGTCGCGTTCGGCGCGTTTTTCCCAAGCCCGACAAAAGGCGGAGCGAAGTACCGGGCCGACCCCGAAACTCTGCGCGACTGGAGCGAAACCACGGTCGTGCCGTGCTGCGCAATCGGCGGCATCACCCAGCAGAATTGCGCGCCGCTGGTCGAGGCCGGCGCCGATTTTCTCGCCGTGATATCGTCGATCTGGTCCTATCCCCAAGGCCCGCGCGCCGCCGTCGCCGAGTTCAACGCCGTGTTCGCGAGGCATGGGCGCGCCTATCGGCCAGAGTGACGCATCTGCGTATGGCCAGCCGCCAGCCCAACCTGACCTATTTCTCGCCCCCCAACCTGACCTATTTCTCGCCCAAGGTCGAAAAGCGCAAAAGCGCGATCGACGGTCGCGGCCTTTATGCGAAGCACGCGATCGAAGCGGGAGAGGTGGTTGTCGTGAAAGGCGGCTACATCCTCACCAAAACCCAGCGTGACGAGATCGGCAGGGCACTCGGACCCTCGGAAATTCAGATCACCGAAGATCTCTTCATCGGGCCGGCGACAGAGAGCCAGCGCGAAGGCGGGATGATGCATCTGAACCATTCTTGCGAGCCCAATCTCGGCCTCCAAGGCCAAATCGTCTTCGTCGCCCTCAGGAACATCGCCGCCGGCGAGGAACTGACCTGCGATTACGCGATGATCGACGACGAGCCGGGTGAGATGCAGTGTCGCTGCGGCAGCCCGAGCTGCCGCCGCATTGTCACCGGCGCCGACTGGCGGAAACCGGAAATCCAGAAGAAGTACGATGGTTATTTCTCCTGGTTCATTCAGCAGCGGATCGACGCCCTAAAGGCCGCCAGCGGCGGATCGACGCCCTAAAGGCCGCCAGCGGCGGATCGACGCCCTAAAGGCCGCGCCGCGCATGTAGAATGGGTTGAGCGCGGCACTGCCCGGGGGCAGATCCGAGAGGGGGTCGCGGTGCTCGGCCGGTGCGCCGAACCGCCGAGCGACGGCTGCAAGCGCCTAGGTTACCGGCGCCCACAAGACGTCTTCGATGTCGGCGGCGGCGGTGGCCAGCATCACCAGCCGGTCAAAGCCGAGGGCGATGCCGGCTGCGGGCGGCAGGCCGTGTTCGAGGGCGGCGAGAAAATCCTCGTCGATCGGGTAGGTCTCGCCATAGAGCGCCTGCTTTCTCTTCTGGTCAGCAAGAAAGCGGGTGCGTTGTTCGGCCGGGTCGGTCAATTCGCCAAATGCGTTGGCGAGTTCGAGCCCGCAGACATAAAGCTCGAAACGCTCGGCCAGCCGCGGGTCAGCCGGGTTGCGCCGGGACAATGCCGCCATCGACGCAGGGAAATCGGAGAGCACCGTCGGGGCGCCGATGCCGAGGTTCGGCTCGATCCGGTCGAGAAAGATGCGAAAATAGAGCGCTTCCCAATCGTCACCCGAATGCGGCTCGATCCCGACCCGCCGCGCCGCATCCGCCAGCAACGCAAAATCCGGGGCGAGCGGGTCGTGAGCGGTCGCCTGGATATCGATGCCGCAATGGGTGCGGAACGCCTCGGCGACGCTGACCTCGTGCCACTGCCGCCGGGCATCGGCGCGGCCGCCCCGCCAGGTGAGGGTCTCGACGCCGGCCGCCGCCTGGCAGGCGCGCACCAGGCCGATGCAATCGGCGATCAAGTCGCGCCACCCGCGATCCGCGCGATACCATTCGAGCATCGAAAATTCGGGGTGGTGGGTGGCGCTGCGCTCGCCGTCGCGGAATACATGGGCCAGTTGCCAGATCCGCGGCATGCCGGCGGCCAGCAGCTTTTTCATCGCGAATTCGGGCGAGGTGTGCAGATAGCGCCGCACGGTGCGGCCATGGCGCGGGTCGTGCAGATCGGTGGCAAATGCGCGAAGATGGGGTTCAAGACCGGGGCTGACCTGCAATGCCGGGGTATCGACCTCGACAAATCCTTGCCCGGCAAAGTACGCGCGGATCGCTTCGAGCATGCGAGTGCGGGATGCGAGCCGCTCGCGGCGCAGCGCAAACCGCTCGGGGTGCCACCATTGCTCCGCCGGCCGGGCCATCAACTGGGCACTCCGTCTTGTGGTCAGGCGAACCCGTGCTAATGTCTGGGCTACAGCAGCGCCGCGCGCAGCCTTCCGGGATTCTCAACCGATGAAGATCAACGCCATCGATATCAAGCCAGGCAATGTCCTCGAACACCAGGGCAAGCTGTGGATCGTGCTGAAGCGGGATTTTGTCCAGCCTGGCAAGGGCGGCGCCTTTGCCCAGGTCGAGATGCGCGATCTGCGCAGCGGGATCAAGCTCAATGATCGGTTTCGCACGCAGGAAACGGTCGAGCGCGTCCGTCTCGACGAATTGGAAATGCAATACCTCTATACCGAGGGCGGCCAGGCGACCTTCATGGATAATGACAGCTTTGAGCAGGTATCGATCCCGACCGAGACGATCGGCGAGCCCGCCGATTTTCTGCGCGACGGCATGACCTGCAAGGTGATGCTGTATGAGGGCACGCCGCTGTCTGTCGAATTGCCGCCATCGGTGACGATGGAGGTGGTCGAGGCGGACCCGGTCGTGCGCGGCCAGACCGCCTCCTCGTCCTACAAGCCGGGCAAGCTCGAAAACGGCCGCCGCGTGATGATCCCGCCCTATATCGAGGCCGGCACCCGCATCGTCGTCAGCACCGCCGATGGCAGCTATATGGAGCGGGCGAAGGACTGAGCGCCGCATCGGGCAGGGCCGCCGGGAATGGCTTTACGCTCTCCGATCCTGAATGTGATGTCCAACGCCGCATTAAAGGCGGCGCGCGGGCTGTTGCGCGATTTTGGCGAGGTCGAGCAATTGCAGGTCTCGGTCAAAGGACCGGGCGACTTCGTCTCGACCGCCGATCTTAAGGCCGAGCGCATCCTGCGCACCGAGTTGACCCGGGCTCGTCCCGGCTATGGCCTATTGTTCGAAGAAGGCGGCGGCGAAGCGGGGACCGATCCGCGCCACCGCTGGATTGTCGACCCGCTCGACGGCACGACGAATTTCCTGCACGGCATTCCGCATTTCGCGATCTCGATCGCCCTCGAACGCGACGGCGAGATCGTCGCCGGGCTGATATATGACCCGATCCGCGACGAAATGTATTCCGCCGAAAAAGGCCTGGGCGCCTATGTCAATGACCGCCGGCTACGGGTGTCCGCGCGACGCCAGCTTCCCGAGGCTGTGATCGGCACCGGCATGCCGTTCGCCGGGCGCGGCGATCGGCAGACCTACCTGCCGACTTTGTCGGCAGTGATGGCCGCCACATCGGGAGTGCGCCGAATGGGGGCGGCGGCTCTCGATCTTGCCTATGTCGCGGCGGGTCGGTTTGACGGGTTCTGGGAGTTCGGCTTGTCGCCCTGGGATATCGCCGCCGGGCTGTTGATCGTGCGCGAGGCGGGCGGCTATGTCAGTGATTTGTCGGGCGGCCACACGATGCTGACAAGCGGCGACGTTCTCGCCGCCAACGACCATCTGCATCTGCCGCTGGCTGCCCTCATTCGCGAGACGCTCCGCTCGGGGCGCTCAGCCGTGCGCGTCGGCATGCCGCACGGAAAGGTAGAGCGATAGCGGTTGCCTTCGCGGAAATTTTATTGAATTCGGACGACAGTCGCGGTAAGTTTGCAGCTCTCGACAGCCCGGCGAACCGGCGTCTGGCGACGCCCACCGGAGTTGGCGAGGCTCGGGGGTGGTCTCAACATGCGCATAGTGCTCGGCCGCTTGACCTGGCGGCCGACCCTCAACCCGGAGCCAGAAATGCTGCAACCGGCGAGTGTGGCGCCATCCCGTCCGATCGGCGGATCGGCCCGATGAACCGGCCGCGTCGTTTTCTGGTGCGCATGGGGTTGTTCCTCGTGCTCGTCGCCGCTCTCGCGGCAGCACTCGGCAAGCCGCTTGCCGTCGCATTTATGGGCAACCCCGCCGTCAACGGGGTGATTGTCGGGACTCTCATCGCCGGCATCTTCTACATCTTTCGTCAGGTGCTGATGCTCGAGCCCGAGATCGAGTGGATCGAGGGTTTTCGTCAGGAGCAAGCCGGCAACGGATTGCCGATGACGGGCCGGCGGAACGAGCCACGCCTGTTGGCGCCGATGGCACGGATGCTGGGCGCGCGTCACGGCGGCCGCGTCAGTTTGTCGACCAGTTCATTGCAGACGCTGCTCGACGGCATCGGCTCCCGGCTCAGCGAAACGCGCGAGACCTCGCGCTACCTGATTGGCGTGCTGATCTTTCTCGGCCTGCTCGGGACGTTTTATGGCCTGTTGGAGACGGTGCGCTCGGTCGGCGGGGTGATCGGCGGATTAAATGTCGGGGGCGGCGATCTCGCTCGCGCCTTTGCCAACCTCAAAGCCGGTCTCGAATCACCGCTGGCGGGGATGGGGACCGCGTTCAGTTCGTCGCTGTTCGGGCTCGCCGGCAGCCTGGTGCTCGGCTTTCTCGATCTGCAGGCTGGCCAGGCCCAAAACCGCTTTTACAACGATCTCGAAGAGTGGCTGTCGAGCTTTACCAGGCTCTCCGGCGGGACATTGGGTGACGGCGGCGAGACGCCGATCCCGGTCTATATCCAGGCTTTGCTTGAGCAGACCGCGGATAGTCTTGACCAACTGCAGCGCATTCTTGCCCATGGCGAGGAGAGCCGCATCGGCGCCAATTCGACCTTGGCGAATTTGACCGAACGCCTAGGCATCTTGGGCGAGCAGATGAAGGCAGGGCAGATGCTGATGCTGCGGCTTGCCGAAAACCAGCTGGACCTCAAACCCGTGCTTGCGCGTCTGGCCGACATCACTGAGGATTCGAGCGGGAACGACGCGTTGCGCAACCATCTTCGCAATATCGAAGCCTATACCGCCCGGCTGATCGAAGACACCGCGCAAGGCCGCACCCAGAGCGTCCAGGAATTGCGCGGCGAGATCCGCATCCTCGCGCGCACCATCGCGGCGTTGGCCGAAGAAGGCCGGCGCTGAGCCCGGTCCGTCCGGCAACCCGCTCCCCAGGAACACATGGCTATCTCGCCGCGCCACTCCCGACGTCCGAGCATCGACATCTGGCCCGGTTTTGTCGATGCGCTGTCGCAGTTGTTGATGGTCATCAT
>Ga0335074_10009966_pt1 | contig 13279 bp, 11 predicted proteins | sample Lox_Sample_23_FD_206715 | JGI IMG/M metagenome (GOLD analysis project Ga0335074, IMG submission 206715) | Soil microbial communities from Loxahatchee National Wildlife Refuge, Florida, United States - Lox_Sample_2.3 | ecosystem: Environmental > Terrestrial > Soil > Wetlands | place: USA...
AAATTCAGAGTGATGACGGCCCGTCGTTCGAAGGGATTTTAGTGGTAGGCTCGATTGCAAGGCGTCGAGAGATGAGCTGGTTCATGAATCTGTTTTTCATCTTGCTGTTTACTCTCGCCTATCTTGTGTCGCCGACCGCTCTGGTGTGGGGATGGGCGGAGTTGACACACCGCAGGCCCGTTTCACAGACGCTGCCCCTTAAGCTTTCACTACTTGGGTTCCTGCTCGCCACTTCTTCAGCCTTGTTGGGATTGACCGTGATTCTACTCGGCTTATACGGTACGTTTGAGAACTTCAAACACACGCGCCTGTTTTACCGTTCGATTCTCATCGGGGGCGCGCTTTCTGCTGTCGGATTTCTTTTTGCTATCGCCGGAGTCTCGAAATCGCATCAGCTTCGCTGGCAAGCCCCGGTCGGCGCGCTTGGCACGCTGGCTTTTTGGCTGATAGCGACAACCTGGCCGTGATTTTCCCATCCCCAACCGCCCTTGCTGCGTCCAATTAAGTACACTGCACCAGCGAAAGGGGGATTTTGCACCCTGTTTCACCAATGCGGAAGAGACGAGCCCGCTTCCTGGCGCTCTCGCTGGTGCTGCATCTGCTGCTCCTGGGCTTGACCCTCCAGGTGATCCATAGCCTGCGCCATCCGGCCGTCGTTACCTCGCAATCCCCGCTCAAGTTCTACCCCGCCATGCTTTTTATTCCCGGTGGATCGAACCACGTAAAGCCGTCGCCCAAGCCCTACGGCCGCAAAGTTCCACTGCCGGCACCCAGGCAGAACCCAACCACCGACCTCGCCGTCAACGCTGCGCCCGCACCGCCCGCCGGCCACCTGCCGTCCGCGCAGCACGACCCCACTCCCGGTAATGGCGTCGACACCCAGAGCGCCGATCCCGCATTCCCGGTTTTCTCGCCGCGTCCGCCGGTCACCGACCGCGCGCTTCTACCCGCTCTCAACCAGCAGGTGATTGTGGATGTGAAGGTGAGCGCCTCGGGCGACGTGCTTGAAGCAACGCTGGTCAAAGGCATCGGCAACGCACTCGACCAAATCGTGCTCTCAACCGTCAAAACCTGGCGCTTCCATCCCGCCATGCTCAACGGCAGCGCCGTCCCCACCGAGGACGAGCTGATCTTCCCCTTCGACCAGAACTACCCGATCGCCGATTCGTGAGAGCCGTGAGCGGTGGACGGTGATCGGTGGACGCTGGGCGGCGATTTCCCCGGTTTCAACGGGCTGCGAAAAAACTCGCCCAACGGAATAATCTCGCCACAGTCGACCCAGCAGGGGCTGAAGCCCACACTCACTCCAGAGGCCTTATTGGCCTGGCTGAAGCCGTGCCCTTGTTACAGGACCTCGTGTATCTGTGCCCGGGTAAGTTTCTCCGCAGTCTATCAAAATCGAGACCGGGGGCTGCCGCTTGGGTGGGATAGGGATTGCGCGTCTGCAAGCTGGAATGCATCTGACGGTTCACGGTCCACCGTTCACCGTTCACCGTTCACGGCTCTCCGAGTAGCGCCCACGCCACCACCGTCTCGCCGTCCACACCAATCTCCGCCAGCAGCTTCGCCTCCAGCTCATGCGGAATCGGCATCTCGCACGCCGCCACCTGCTCAGGCATCGCCCCGTTGAAGCACAACTCGCAGTGGCCCAAACCCTCTGCGCCCTCTTCGCCTTCCATCCGCACCGGAGGCCCGAACACACGGCAGGTCATCGGGCGCCACTCGTACACGCCGCACAGCCCAGTCGCCTCATCGAGGGCCGGGCACGCCGCATCGGTTGCAAACTCCTCGAACCGCTCGCGTTCCTCGTAGTTCTCGCCCAGCCGTCCAGTTTCCCTGTCTCCGGGAAACTCCGCTCCGTGCGCGGCAATCCACTCCCGCGCACGACTTTCGATAGCCTCGGCTCTGGCTGGCTCCGCGGCACGCAGTGCTTCCATGCCCGCCCGCAGCCGCGCCACATCAAGTTGATTGATCGCGAACGCCCCGTAACAGCACTGGGTGCATCCCGGCCGGCAGACGAGCCACGCGCCGGCCTGCTCCGCCGCGCGCGCCAGCGAGGCATCCATGATCTGCACCAGTTCCCGGTCCGCCGCAGGCAATCGCATTGCGGCAATCATAACGCCCAACGGTGATCGCGCATCCGCGGCTACTCCACGCGAATCGCCTCCATGGGCGCGACCGCCGGGTTGTTACTCCTCGCGAATCGCTTCCATAGGATTGACCGACGCAGCCCGCCCCGCCGGAAACACGAACGCAACTGTAAGCACCGCCGCCAGCAGAGCCAGCGTGGCCAGCGCCACCCACGGATTGCCCGGCGTCACGCCGTAGAGCAGCGACCGCACCAGCCTGCCCCCGGCTGCAGCCAGCAGCGCGCCGGCCATCACGCCGATAGCTACGCGCAAGGCCGCCGACCTGGCCAGTGCCGTCACAATCTGCCTTCGCCCGGCGCCCAGAGCCATCCTGATTCCGATCTCGCGGCGGCGCTCCGTCACCGTCCGCCCCAGGATGCCGTACAACCCCGTGGCCACCAGCGTAAGCGCCAGCAGCGCAAACCCGCCCGAAACCCCCGAGAGCAGCCGCTGCCGGCTCAGGTCGTAGTCGATTGCGTCGTTGAAACGCCAGGTGCGCGGCATGGAGGCTCCCGGAAACTCGCGGCTGTAGATGTTGCGCAGCGTCTCGGCCCCGAGTCCGGCTTTCGCCGTTCGCACCGCAATTGTGGAGTACTGAAAGTTAGCGCCAGCACTCAGCTCAATTGGAAGATAGACCACTACCGGTGCAGTCTCCAGCAATGTGCCCATGCGCGCGTCCTGCGCTACACCCACGACCCGATAGCTTTCACGTTCGCTAGGCTTCTCGGTTCCGTCGCCGGCGTTCAAATACCTTCCGATCGCGTCCTGCCCCGGGAAAAAGTACTTCGCCGCCTGCGCGCTCAGAATGCAAACCCGGTCGCTTGAATCATCGGCTGCCTCGAACTGCCGGCCCTCCACAATGCGTGTGCCCATCACCTTGAAGTAATCGCGCGATATCGACTCGGGCCATATTTGTTCGTTTACATGCAGATTCCCCTTGGAATCGCGTGTGTAGTAGTTGCCGACTGAGAATCCGCCGTTGATGGGCGCCATCGTCATCAGAGCCGCCGCCTCCACGCCGGGCGCGCTCTCAAGCTGATGAAGAAAATCGAAGGTCTTTCCAGGCGCATCCTTCTCCGTCACTCCGGCATTCGACAGCTCTAGTTCGGCCAGAACAACATTCCCCGCATTGAATCCCGAGTTCTGCCGCATGTATGCCGTCAGCGTGCCCGCCATCAGCAGGGCCGCGTTCAGCAGCACCAATCCCAGCGCCACCTGCACCGGAATGACCCACCGTCCCAGCCGATGCGATCCGCTGCCCGCAACACCCAGTTTCAGATCCGCCGCCGGTGCCGTGCGCGAGGCCCGCCAGGCCGGCCAGATGCCGGCCGCGAGCGCAGTACCCAGGCTAATGACCGCGGTGAACGCAAACACCGCCGCTCCGGCTTTCAGGTGCAGCATCGCAGGTTCGCCGGGGCGCGTGATCATGTCGACCAGGACCCTGGCCAGTTCCCACCCCAGCAATGCTCCGCCGGCCAATCCGCAAAAACCTAGAATCAGCGTCTCGGTCAACACCTGGGCCACCAGCCGCCCACGGCTTGCGCCCAACGCATTGCGCATGGCGAACTCATGCAATCGCCCGCTGACCCGCGACACAATCAGCAGCGCCACGTTCACCGCGCACAACAGCATCATCAGGCCGCATAATGCCTCGAGCGCAAGCAAAGGTTTTTCAAATTTCCAACGCAGCCACGATCGGCCTGCGCGCCCTTCCTCAACCCCTATTTTGTAGGCGCCGAAGAACCCGCTGCCCAGAAAGATGTGCCGTGGGTCGGCCTCTTCGATTACCTGCCCGTTAATTGAGGCTAGGTTCGCCTGCGCCTGTTTGAGCGACGCTCCTTGGCGCAGCCTGCCCATCACCGTGAGCCAGAACGAGCCGGAGTTGTCGATCATCGCGCCTCTTGGGTGCATCGTGCGCTCGAACGACAACGGCAGCAAAACGTCGACGTGCTGCTCCGCTCCCACGCCGTCAAATCCTCTTGGCAATACGCCTACGATGGTCACGCTCGTGTTTTCAACATTCAGTGCCTGGCCAATCGCACTCGCGTCGCCGTCGAACTCTCTTTGCCAGTAGTCATAGGAGAGCAATGCCTCGGGCTCCAGCGGCACGCCCTGCTCTCCGGCCCGCGTCTCAAACCCGCGCCCCGCCGCCGGCCGAAGTTCCAGCACGTGGAAGACCGCGCCGGTCGCCAGCGCGATGGGAATTTTCACGGTTTGCCCGTTGCGCCGCAGCATCGCTTCATTGCTGCCCCACGCAAACACCCCGCTCGCCGTGCTTTGCAGCTTTTTAATGGCTTCATATTGCGGATATGAAAGCCCGAGCTCGCTCTCACCCTTGCGAAAGGTGTAGCGCACCAGCTCGCCGGGATGCGGCACCGGCAGGCTCTTCAGCACAATCGACCAGGTAAGCAGAAAGATTGCCGTGTTGGCGCCGATGCCCAGCGCCAGAGTGATGATTGCCGTGGCCGCGTACCCCGGCGACCGGCGCAACTGCCGCACCGCATAACGTACGTCGCGCCCCGCATTTTCGAGCACCGGCAGACCTTCTTCAGCGTGATATTTCTCCCGGATGGCGCCCGTTGCTCCGAGCTTGATTGCCGCCTGCCGGCGAGCCTCTTCGGCCGTCATCCCGGCGCGCATATTTTCATCCGTCTGCATCGCCAGGTGTTCTTCCATCTCTTCGCGCAGCCGCGCATCGGCTCTATGCCCGGTCGCCAAGTTCCTCATCCTGGCCAGCAACCGTCTCAACGCTCTCATATCGGCTCCTCCTGCGTTCACTCTGAGCGCAGTGCATCGACTGGATTAATTGAGGCCGCGTGCAGAGCCGGCCGCAGCGTGGCTGTGAGAACCGGGACCAGCAGCAGCGGAATCGCAATTGCGTAAACAAGGGGATTGTCGGCGGTGACCCCGTAGAGTTGGCTGCGCAGCAAACGCGTGAGCAGCAACGCAGCGGCAGTTCCGGCGACGACTCCCCAAAAGGTCGCCCTCACCGAACGACCCAGAAAGAACAAAGAGATTTGACTCCGGGTAGCCCCGAGGGCCATTCGCACTCCGATTTCACGGACACGCTGGGCAACCGTCCATGCCACAACTCCGTAGATTCCTACGCAGGCAAGCATGAGCGTGAGCGCCGCAAAAGCCGTCATCAGCGCCATATTCAACCTCGGTTGCGCCACGGCCTTGTCGAGCAGTTGATCCATGGTTGCCACGTCAGCTATGGCTTGTTGCGGATCGACATGATGAACCTGTTCGCGAATCGAGTTAACCAGTTGCTCCGGCCGCGCCTGAGTACGAACTACGAAGGAGCGCCGCGGGTTGGGAGTTACTCCGTCTGCGGAGAAATAGATCTCCGGTCCGACTTTATCCGCGATCGATCCGCTGGTGCCGCGCACATCGGCAATCACACCAACGATCTCAATTGAACCGGTGTCGTCTGAAATGCGCCTGCCGATGAGGTTGCCGCCGGGAAGATATTGCTGCGCGAAAGTGCGATTGACCACCGCCCCGAGCAGCTTTGAAATCCCATCTGCGGGAATAAGTTCGCGCCCCGCCAGCAGCGGAGTTCCCAGAGCCTGCAACAAGTTGCCCGAAATCGAGCGAACTTCAGCATTCACCGCGTCATGATGATCGCTCCGGGGAAGCCAGTCGGCATCAAAATTGCCCCGCGCATGCCAATCCTCGGTGGGTAGCGCGCTGGTTTGCCCCACTGCGATTACACCGGGCAGAGCTTCAAGGCGTCGCTGCACATTCGCATAGAATTCCCGCGTTGCGTCCGGCTTTGCATTCCACGGCAGCACCAGGCGAAACGTAAGCACGTGCTCGGGTTGAAAGCCCAGCGGAGACTTTAGAAGGTTCCACAACGACTCGCCAAGCAACGAAGCGCCGACCAGAAGCACCAGCGAGATTGCCACCTGGATCGAGATGAACGCGTTGCGTGCCCATCCTCCCGTCTTCCCGACAACCTGCATTTCGTTTTGCTTCAAGTCAAGGTTAAGAGCAGGGCGGCGATTTCGCATGGCAGGCGCGAGCCCAAAGCCAATTCCGCAAGCCACCGCCAAACCGACGGCGAATCCCAGGACCGGCCAGTTCATCTCGACTGTTCCGGCCATTGCGAGCCGGCCCGGCAATTTTGCAGCCAGGGTTCGCACCAGAAGAAATGTCGCTCCCAGACCAGCCAACCCGCCGGTGATGGCCAGCAGGGTGGACTCGGTGAGGAATTGGAGCCGGATTCTTCGCTCCGACGCCCCCAACGCGCGGCGCAGTGCGACTTCTCGCTCGCGCGCTGCAGCCCTGGCAAGCAGCAGGGTGGCTACGTTGATGCATGCCACCAGCAGCACGAAGCCCGACGCGATAAACAGGACCAGAATCGCCGGCCGGAGCTCGCCGTAGAGGTCGTCACGCATTCCAACCATCCCAAACTGCCACAAGCCGTCGGTATCGGCATGTTCGCGACGGAGCTGATCCCCAATGCGGCGCAACTCGCTCTGAGCCGACTCCATCGAAACGCCCGGCGCCAGCCGCGCAACCACATTAATGAACCGCGAACCTTCGCCGCGCCATGTCCAGGCGCCAGGCGTAAGCTGCGCCGGGCGCCAGAGATCGATCCCCGCGGGCACGCTGAACTCCTTCGGCATAACCCCAATGATGGTGGTGGACTTTTGTTCGATCGTTACCTGGCGGCCGACGACGCCGGGATCGCCGCCGAAGTAACGTTGCCAAGCCGCATAGCTTAGCACCGCGACCATTGGTGCATTGGGCTGATCGTTTCTTTGGTCAAAGGTTCGTCCCAGCAGCGGATTCACGCCAAAGACCTGCCAGAATCCGGCATTCGTGCCTGCACCCTTAATCGCAACAGGCAATTGGGCGCCCGCAATCAGGGTCGTATCGTCAAAATAAAAGAAGCCCGCGCTGGCGAGCGATTTGGAACGTGCCGCGAGATCGAAAAAGCGTGGAATGCCAACCAGCCCACCGGTTGACCGGCCCTGCAATCGCACGTCATGGATGCGCACAATGCGATCGGCTCGGGGATAAGGCAAGGCACGAAGTAGCGTGGCGTAGACAATCGTGAAGATGGCTGTCGTGGCCCCAATTCCAAGCATCATGGTCAACACGGTGACTAGAGTGAAGCCGGGAGATTTACGCATCTGGCGCAAGGTGAATCGTGAATCCTGCCACAGGCATTCGAGGAGAGGAAGGCCCTCCTCCTCGTGATACCGATCCCGTATCGCCTCGATCGCTCCCAACTTGATTTGAGCCTGCCGCCGCGCCTCCTCGCGCGTCATCCCGGCGCGCTCGTTTTCTTCCGTCTGCATCGCCAGGTGTTCTTCCATCTCTTCGCGCAGCCGCGCATCCGCTCTGCGACCGGTCGCAACGTTTTTTACTTTCGCCAGCAAACGCCTCAGCGCTCTCATGCCCAGTCTCCCGCTTTCAACTGGAAGAACCGCTCGATGATCGCCGCAGTCTGCTCCCAGTCCCGTTTCTCGCTGTCGAGCAGCTTGTGTCCCGCGCGCGTGATCCGGTAGAAGCGCGCCCTGCGATTGTTTTCCGAAGGGCCCCAATCCGATTCGACCGCGCCCTCCTGTTCGAGCCGCAGCAGCACCGGGTACAGTGTCCCCTGGTTCACTTCCAGCAAGTCGCCGCTGATCCGCTCGATCCGCCGCGCGATTCCGTAGCCGTGCAGCGGCCCCAGCGTCTCCAGCGTCTTCAGCACCATCAGGGCCAGCGTGCCTTGTTGAACGTCCTTTTTGCTTTTCATTCGGACAATCCTTGTTTTGGTTTCCAACAGGAGGATCGCACAACTCCTTTGGGAAAGCAACAGGAAATCTCTCTCACCGCCAAGTCCTACCCAATCAGGGAATCCGAACCCGCCATTTTCGTGCTATAAAAACCACGAGGTCACCTGTGCTCTATCTCGAGCGCATCCCCGCCGCTCCGCTCAACCGCTATGTGCAGGCGCTGTGGTACTCGCAAGTGCCGGTGGTTAAGCACGGCTACGAGCGCATTCTGCCTTCCGGCTGTGCGCAGGTCATCCTCAACCTTGAGCGCGACTATCTGCACGACTGCCCCCACGGCTGCCTCGACGGCGCGTCCGACCAGCCCATCGCTCCCGCCCTGGTGGTCGGCGGCCGGTCGATTTATGAGATAGTGGCCGCGCGCGACATGGCCTCGCTCATCGGCATATCGTTCAAGCCCGGCGGCTTTGCGGCCTTCGCCGGCGACGCCGTCGACCGCTTCAGCAATCTGAGCATTCCCCTCGACGCAGCCTGGGGCGCAGCCTCGCTCGTTCTTCGCAGCCGTCTACGCGAAACCGACGACATTCGCACCCGCTTCCGCATTCTTGAGTCGTTCCTGCTTGAACGGCTCGCTGCCTGCGCAACTTCGCAATCTGCCGCGCGGCATCGTCTCGTCGGTTTCGCACTCGAGAGCTTCGGCGACGCGCCTGCGCTAACCACCGTCCGCCAGGTCGCCCGCTCCACCGGCTTGAGCGAACGCCGCTTCTCGCAGGTCTTCCGCGAAGAAGTCGGCCACTCGCCCAAGGTCTGGTGCCGCATCCAGCGTTTCCAGCGCGCCGTCCGCTTGCTCTACTCCGGCGCCGGCGTTCCCTGGGCCGAGCTCGCCCTCGACTGCGGCTTTTACGACCAGTCCCACTTCGCCAACGAGTTCCGCGCGTTTTCGGGAGTCGATGCTACAACTTACTCCGCCAACCGCACCCGCTGGGCCAACCACATTGCGGCGGGCTGAGCCGCCATTCTCCCGTTTCCGATTTTTCCAAGATCGCGCCGGCCGCACCCGGCTAACTTGGTTGCATGGCCGGCTCACCCGGCTTGAAATCAGGAGGTTTCCATGCCCGAAGCTACGCCCCACACCAGGTCCACCGTCATGCCTGCGCTTCGCTACCTAGACGCCAAGGCCGCAATCGCATGGCTCACCAATGTCTTCGGATTTGAGCGCCACGCAGTTTACGAGGGCCCTGACGGCTCCATCGCCCACGCCGAACTCACCCTCAACGGAGGCATGATCATGCTCGGCTCGCAGAAGAACGACGAGTACGGCCGCAACTTCAAGTCGCCCGCCGAGGTCGGAGGCATTGAAACCCGCAGCGCCTACATCGTTGTTGCCGACGCCGACGCCGTTTACGCCCGCGCGCAGGCCGCCGGAGCGACGGTCGTTCGCCCTATCCAGAACACGGACTACGGCAGCCGCGAATTCTCGGTCAAAGATCCCGAGGGCCATTCCTGGAGCGCCGGCACATACGATCCCTGGCAGCCGCAGCGCTGACCGGAGCGCGTGGCGCTGCTCACTCACAATCGGGTGTACGATACCTGCTATGGCAACCTATCGCGTCGTCCTTCGCCAATCCGAAGAGGGTTACAGCGTTTCGTGCCCCGGTTTGCCCGGTTGCTGGTCGCAGGGGGCCACTGAAGAAGAGGCTCTTACCAACATCCGCGTTGCGATTCGGGAGTACGCTGAGGCCGCGGAAGAGATAGCTCGTGAATCCGAAGGCCGTGTAGTCGAAGTTGCAGTAGCGTAGCCGGGAGCTGAGATTCGGCTAGAGGTGATTATGCCGAGGATGAGAAAATGATGCGTGCATTGTTGATGATCGTACTATTCCTTACCGGGGCTCTTAGCTGTGCAGCTCAGCTCCCTAGCATAAAAGAGGACGGTCCATTTCAAGACAGTCGCCCTGGGAACCAGTGGCGCCAAGTGGTTGAGAACCATGGCTCGAGTTCAATCTCAGCTATGCTGTCAATCTTCCACTGCCCGGGCAGCGGAGGATTTAAGAGCGTCGACTCCGTTAGAGTCTATGATCCGATGTTTCACTACGGCACGGACCGCGATGTTCTACCTGGCGAGAGCGTCGAAATGAATGTGGAAGATCCTACTCGTTGTCCGGGAGGGGTCGCTGCTGCCATCTTTGCGGATGGCCACACAGAAGGCGATCCGCAAACTGTGAAGAGATTGTTCGCTGTTCGACAGGGAGTCTACGAGGCGCTCGGCGACACAATAAGCTTGCTCCACACTGTTGCCGGCGGGAACGGCAATACACAGAACGCGATGCGCTTGATTGATGAACGTTGTCAAACGGTCGCGCATGAGAAGACGATTGACAGCGATGAAAGAACTGCGATGGTCATGATTTATTCTCAGCTCAAGGCAATACTGAGTGATCCTGAAAGCGTCCTTCGCGCTCCACTCCACGCGGCGGCAACCCCGCAGCCAGACATTGGCGAAGTTGTTAGTACTTCCAAAGTGTCTAGGGATCAAGCACGAGCCATTGTTATGAGTAGACAGTTAGAGGAATGGCGCTCTGCCTTGGAAAGTAATCTGGGGCCCGCTGGCGGGGTATAACGTAGTTCACGAGCGCAGTTCAAAATTCAATTGTGCGCCGAAACAAACCGTATTGACCACAGCCAGCGAGAACACAGGCTGCAGTATCTCAATGTAATTAAAAGATTGATCGTTGGAATCGGCTTATGCATTCTATGTCAACCCTTAATGGCATAAGGGAGCCAATGCAAAGCGCCGACGTCTGGGAAGATTGAACAGGTAGCGGAATACGTTGCGAAGTCCCATAATTCCGAGATAAGCCGTGGGAATGCTTCCGGGGATCGACCACCTGCGCGCCGTCGCCGCTTTCGAGAAGGCGGGTTCCGCATTATCCGTCAGGGTGCGCATATCGTCGTGACCGACGGTACGCGCATCCTCACCATTCCACGGCACAACCCAGTCAACGCATTTACCATGGGCGGGATTGTGCGCGACTCCGGGCTTAGCATCGACGAGTTCCGGAAGCTGCTCTGAGGCGCTTAAACATTCTCGCCGGCCGCGCGCTCTGCGGTATAGTCATGGGGAACTCAAAGCGAGGTCCCGATCGTGCGGTTTTCTCTGTCTTCGAATCCGTTTCTCTGCGCGCTCGCTGTTTGCGGCGCAGTTGCAACCAGCGCTGCACTCCGGGCGCAAAGTCTCTTGCTTGTCGACCAGAAGGGCGACACAAGCCTGGCCATTGTCGATCCTGCCTCGGGCAAAGTAATTGTCTCAGTGGCTGAGAACGGCGTGACCGGCCACGAGGTGGCTGCCTCGCCCAATGGCCGCCTGGCCTTCGTTCCGATCTACGGCGACAGCGGCGTGGGCAGACCCGGCACAGACGGCGCCAACATCGTCGTCGTCGACCTGGTAACGCGCAAGCTCGTTGGCAACATCTCCTTTACCCACGGTGTGCGCCCGCACTGCGCCGTCTTCGGGCCCGACGGGCTTCTCTATGTCACCACCGAGCTCGACCAATCGGTCACCGTCATCGATCCCAAGACGCTGGCCATTGTGGGCGCCATCCCCACCGGCCAGCCGGAGAGCCACATGCTGGCCATCGCCCACAACGGCCTGCGTGGCTACACGGCCAACGTCGGTCCGGGAACGGTCTCGGTGCTGGACATGAAAGCGCGCAAGACTCTCGCCGTGATTCCTGTCTCCGGCAATGTGCAGCGCATCGCCATCTCGACTGACGACAAATGGGTGTTTACCGCAGATCAAACCCAGCCGCGGCTCGCCGTAATCTCGACCGCGAGCAACAAGGTTGACTCCTGGGTGCCGCTCAGCGGCCTGGGCTACGGCGGAGCAGTCACGCCCGATGGCCGCTGGTTCCTCATCGCCGTTCCCGATGCGAATAAGGTTGACGTGATCGACCTCGCGAGCATGAAGGTGGCGCGGTCGATCACGGTTGCAGCCAGCCCGCAGGAAGTGCTCGTTACCCCCGACGGCAAGAAGGCCTACGTCTCGTGCATCCGCGCAAACCAGGTAGACGAGATCGACCTGGGCGCGTGGAAGGTGTCGCGGAGTATTGCTACAGGCAAGGGAACGGATGGGTTGGGGTGGGCTAAGGGAGAATGACAGTCAGCATTTGTGTCACCTCAGGACGTCCTATGAACGCGAAGCCGGATTTCTTCCAGATCTTTAAACGCGCATCCGAGGAAAAATGGCGCACATCGTCAATCAGGCAGGATATTTGGGGCTTTCAATTTCAACCTGGTACCCGATGGAATTCAGGGCTTTCTGAAGAGGGGATAGCGCAATATGAGGCAGCTGTCGACGCCAAGTTTCCTCCCGATTTTCGGCGGTTCCTGAGAGAAATGAACGGAACCGACATGCCGACACTCGACATACGCGGCGCCAGTGGCGAGCCGCATCGCCGCGGGCTCGGCTTCTACTCTTTCCCTGCAGATTTAGAAAGGGTCAAGCAGATTATCGACGAGGTAGAACGGGACCGCATCCAACTTTGCGCCACTCTGAGCGATGAGGGGTTCGAGCTCGCCGGGGACGCAAGACTCGTCCCCATCTTTGCCCATCGGTCCGTTGTATGCGACCCGGCGACAGGGGGAAGCGTGGTTCTATCGATTCACGATGCCACCGACGCTATCGTTTATGGAGGTTCGCTGGAAGATTATCTTGTACGAGAGATCTTTAACCGTTGACCCAATTCAAGGTCAAATCCAATGAAAATGCTTTGGTGTTGGCGTTGCAAAACAGAGATGCCGATGCTCGACGAAGAGGAGTTCGCCGAAATGTGGCGACTCTACGGCGAGGGGATGGATGCAACGAAAGAATTTCGTCGGAAATGGGGGCTGCCGCTCGAAGGCATGCAACGAGAGCTGCGATTTAAGCCGTTGCTCGATCGTTACGAAGAACTAACGGGAATCAAAGAGACTAATCCCAGCGCAGTGATGCACCACCGCCTCGCGCTCTACGGCCCACCCTGCAAACGCTGCGGCAAACCGCTTCGCAGCCCTCAGGCAAAACTTTGTGGCGCATGTATGCTTCGGGTAGGCGAATAACTACCCGATCGGCTGATTCCACTTTTCCAGCGCGTTCTGGAATTCGACCATGAAGCGTCCCGCGTCGGCGCCGTCGACGGTGCGGTGGTCGAAGCCCAGGCAGTAATACTGCATCGACCGGATGGCGATGGTGTCGTTGCCCTCGTCGTCGGTCAGAACCACTGGTTCCTTGCGCAGGCCGCCGATGGCGAGAATCGCCGACTCGGGCTGATTGATGATCGGCGTGCCGTACTCGCCGCCAAAGACGCCCGCGTTGGTCAGCGTGAAGGTCGACCCCGAAGCTTCATCGGGATTCAGCTTCTTGGTCCGTGCGCGTGCGGCCAG